>LXOW01032254.1_pt1 | contig 13038 bp, 7 predicted proteins | sample 1368591 | NCBI WGS metagenome assembly LXOW01 (sample SAMN04884650, study PRJNA319009) | bovine gut metagenome | isolation source: Cow rumen | host: Bos taurus | place: Italy: Legnaro (PD) | collected 2014-07-09
TCAAAGTCACCAAGCCATTCGCCGTCTTCAAAGATGGTGTTTTCTGTGGCGGTTTTGATGAGGTCGCCTTCGCTGGGTGTGAATCCGCATGATGTCAGAATTTGCTCTATGCTTGCTTCTTGTAGACCTGTGTAACCGAACCAATTGCTGCCATAGTTAATGGTAATGGTGACATTGGAAGCAGATTCTCCTGTGAGGACGAAGGAACAGTTTTCATTCACCTCAATCTTGTACATATGTCCGGGAATAAGCTCTATTTCATCTCCCATCCATTCTTCATCTTCGTAGGTGATGTTTTCCGTCTGTGTCTTGATGATGATGCCCTTGTCCCCCAAAGCTTCCTCAAAATCAGCCAGACTTGTCTCCACTGTTGGCACAAACCAGTTCCATCCTTGTGTGAGTTCAACGGTTTGAGTGGCAGGAACGGAAACTTCGATGTTGTCGACATACCAAGTGCAGCCATTGGTGCCGGAACCCTTGAATTTGAATGCGATGTAAATATCCTCGCCATCGAAGTCCGCTAAGGAAACAGAAGCCTGAGCATTGCCCGAATTGCTACCATTGGCTTCCCAGACGGTTGTGCTGAAGTCGTCAAAGGTCATGTCGTTGGTGGAGACCACTACTGAGCAACTTTCGTTATAGTTACCAGAACCGATGAGATAGTCGAAAGAAAGGGTGGCTTCGCCTTCTATATGCATCTTCGGCGTGACAAAGAAGCCATAGCCTTCGTTCCAATAACTGTAAGCAGCATTTGAGCCTAAGCCGTTGTTCGAGTTCAAATACCAATAGGAATTGGTGTTGCCCGACATTTCATAATGGAACTTGCTCCAGCAAATGGGCGGGAAATCAGAAGCCTCAACGTTTTCAAAGTCCTCAAACAGTCTGTTTCCAGCATTGATAAGCCATACGCCACATTCAGTGGTGAAGCTGATTTCAGTCCACTCGCTTTGGTCTTCGTCACCGCAGACGGCCTGCACGCGGGCATCGTATATTGTGGCACGTTGCAGTCCGGTCAGCAGATAAGTCGTTGTGCTCACTGGGATGAATTCATTCCAATCTTCACTTGAGGCTTTTTTGTATTGAATGTTCCAGTTGGTTTCGTCATTGCCTGCTGTCCAGGTCAGCGTGGCTCTGTTCTCGGTGACTTCATTTGCTTCAAGATTGCTTGGAACCATGCAGGAAGGGAGGTATTCAACGGTGATGTCGTCAACGTAGAAAGCCTGGGAATACATGGTGGGTGCAGGACATTTCAGCGCAATGTAGCGACCTTTCCCTGTATAGTTGTTCAGGTTTATGGTCTTTTCAGTATAAGTGTTTGTCATTTCCACTACTTCAACTTGCACGTATGTGTTGGCATCGCTTGGGTCTGTCATGATGCCTACTTCCATTGAGCAAGGTGAACTGTAACTTCTCGCCCAGAATCTGATTTGAATGTTGTTCATCATATAATTTTCACTGATTTCAGGCAAGATGGCATATTCTTCAGAAGTTCCATAATTAGTACTGTTGAGGAAATAGAGGCTGTAGGAGCCACTATGGGTTGCGGCAACTACGGGTTGGGTGGATGTGCTTGGTGTGGCCATAGTGGGTACACCATATCTATAGGTGCTGTTATAATAGCCTCTGATTACGCTCCAGCAGCTCGGTATTGTACAATTGTTGACGGTTTGGGAGGTGCCTTCAAAATCGCAAGTGTAAGGCAAATCAATGGCTCCACAGGCTGTGGTGACTGACTTGTCGTAAGTTTGGTTGACACCCGCACCCCATTTGCTTTGGTCATATTCGTCGCACCAGGCACGCACGTTCACGCCGTAAGTGGTTACTGGTGAGAGGCCAGTGATTGTGTATTCCGTAGCAGGGTGATTGTCAAGGTGGATGTAAGTGTATTCGCTGTCAGTATTCTTTTTGTAGCGGATGTCCCAGGCGTCTTGTCCTTCTGCACCAGCAGTCCAGTTGAGTGTGATGGTGGAACTGGTTGCTAAGGTCGAGAGGTTTGATGGTTCAAGGCATGTGGCCAAGGTGGTGAAAATTGTCCTATTGCTCCATGAGCTGTTTCCGTCTTCTTCGCCGCAATTGGCTTGCACATAGATATAGTATTTGGTTTCAGGCGTGAGTTGTTCCAAAGTGTAGGTGTTCACACTGCCAAGTTGGATACGGATAACGTCTTGCAAGGTTTCATCAGCGGGGTCAAAGTCGCTGGTCGGTCTGTAGGCAAGCTCGTATCCATTGGCATTTCCTGTCCATTGAACTGCTCCGGAATAAGCCGTGCTTGAATAGGAGATATAGCTCAACGTGGGTCTCTCGCAGGTGGCTGTAGTAGTGAAGTCTATGACATCACTCCAAGAACTTTCATCGTTGCCGAGAACGGACTTCACGCGGGCATAATATTTGGTTTCAGGCATGAGACCTGTCAAATCTTTGGAGGCAGCCCCGCTAACAGAGACTTCTGAGAGGTTTTCGGTGAAACTGTTGTTGGTGGCATATTGTAACACCCAATTAGTGGCGGTACCGTTTTCAGTCCAGTTGAGAGTGGCAGTACGACCTGCAATGTTGCCGGCATTTAAGCCAGAGGGTCTTGGGCAGGTCATATAGTTGATGCTGATGTTGTCGATAGCCGCAGGAGGTTGGTTGCCTCCACCGCTATCGTTGCGCCAGAGAAAGACCATCGTATAAGTGCCCGAAACGCTGGCTTCGGCAGTTTGGCTTTGCCATCCGTCCTGAAGATTGAGTTGCTGCCCACCGTCGAGAGCAATCCATGAGTTAGGAAGGGTCTTGAATCCAACTCCAGAAGGTAGAGTGCCGGCAGTAAAATTCACATCTCCGGGAACTAATGCTGCACGAAGATAGTCATATTGAGTATAGGAAGAACCTTCTCCTTTGGCTTGCCAATCGAAAACGAAGGTATAAGTGCCTTGTGCAAAGTTGAACAGCTTTGAAACGAAAGCCACTGTGGTACTATTGAGTGTGTATGCATAGCTTGTGCCGTTGTCGTTCGACACATATATGGCTTTTTCCCCACCATTGTTGGCAGCATTGCCCCAGCACCATTTGTTGGTCTGCGTGCCGTTGGTGAAACTCCAGTCGTTATTGTCCTCAAAGTCTTGTGAATATGGGTTTGTTGCATCCACAGCCAAAGCTTCGCGTGTGGTGGTGAAGTTGGTGTTGGTCCATTTGCTCTTATCGCCACCATCGCAATTGGCACGCACATATGCATAATAAGTGGTCTGAGCCGTAAGATTGTCCAATGCTTTGCTGCATTCCGTGACTTGATAGGAGGGTGTGGTGTTTTCATCAGGAACGGCTGTCTCTGATGTGGTTAAATACACTTCCCAGTTGCTTTGGTCGTCACTGCCTGCTGTCCAAGTTAAAGTAGTGCTGTGAGCGGTGATGTCGGTTGCCGTGTAGTTCTTGGGCTTGGCACAAGTGACGGAAGAGGACTCTATATTTAGCTTGATTTGATTTTTATAAGTTACAGCTGCACTTTGGGAACTATTGCCGCTTGTCGGGTTGGTGGCATCATAAGGCGTAGAGCCGTCTCTACAACGATACCATGATTGAGTGCCAGGGTTCGCTGAAGGAGTGAACACCAAACAGCTTTGTCCGTTCTCATAGCCGCCTGTTTTGTCGTTAATCACAACGGCAAGATTGCCCCCTTCGTAATCAAAATCGTTATCAAAAACAATTGGGGTCCATTGATTGGCGGTTAAACTGACGCTGCCATCAAACACCTTGTCATCATCACCAACAATAATGCAGTCGTTGGTTCCAGAAAAGGATGTTTTGTCTGTATTGACAAGATAAACTTCTAAGGTACGGGTTTTTGCAGTTCCTTTATTGTAAAAGGAAATAGAGGTAATAGTCCCACCGTCAGGGGAACTGATTTCGGATGCGGTGTAAATTTGTTGAGTTAATGAGTACTTGTAATAAGAATGGCTTGGAAGCCAAGGTTGGGTCTCTGAGCCAGAGCCAATCTGAACCTCGTCGGCCCTCACAGGTGTCGAGAGAAGTCCTATCATTCCTATCAAGAGGAACAATCGCGTAAAATGTTTGAAGTACATAAAAACAAAAGTTTAAAGGTTTGACAATTCGTTTGTTACCTCAAAACCTCTGGAAAATGTTGGAATACCTAAAACGAGGAAACACCCCTAAGGGAAGGGCATACCTTGAATAATATAGAATCCCAGCTCCAATTCCCGGAAGCCTTGTTTCGCGACTTGAGGCAGGTCTTCTGACTGAGGCCTCGCTTCTGCCGCCTTCCCGAAAGACATGGTTTTCAGTGGCACAGTGGCAGGCGATTGGCCATCACAGCAGCGGGAACTGTCCGGGATTCACACCCGATTCCCTATTGAGTCCGTATGAGGACACCACAAATCGGCTGCAAAAGTAGGGATTATTTCGGTACTGTTGACAACAGGGTTGAAAAATAACAATAAGATGTTACATCTTCGCCCCGTAGTTCTCAAACTATTTTTTCATTCTCAACATCACAAAAGGAAGTCTTTAGGTTTTACTCCCCCTCTACTCCTCCATTACTTCCCTTTTACTTACACATTACTCAAACTTTACTCAAATCCTAATCAAACTTTTTGAAACTTCGACATAACGCTAAAGTAACACTAAGGTAATACTAAGGTAACGATACGATGCTAAGCAGTTCTACCAATCCTCTCCCTCGTCGCCTTTGTTCAGGGTGAGCCAGATGAGGTCTTTCAACTCGGTGATACCTTGGTTAGCCACGGAGCTGATAAAGACGTGCGGCACTTTCTTGGGCAGGTGCTTCTTGATTTCCTTGATGGTTGCTTCATCCACAAGGTCGCACTTGGTGATGGCAAGAATGCGGTCTTTGTCGATGAGTTCAGGGTTGTATTTTTTCAGTTCGTTGAGGAGAATGTCGTATTCCTTTTTCACGTCGTCAGTATTGGCGGGCACCATGAAAAGCAGGGTGGAGTTGCGCTCAATATGTCTCAGGAAGCGTATGCCCAAGCCTTTGCCCTCGGCTGCGCCTTCTATGATACCGGGGATATCAGCCATCACAAAACTGCGGTGATTTCGATAGCTAACAATGCCAAGGTTGGGCACCAGGGTGGTGAAAGGATAGTCGGCAATCTCAGGCTTGGCTGCCGAAACCACAGAGAGCAGCGTCGACTTGCCCGCATTGGGGAAGCCTACCAATCCTACATCGGCCAGCAGTTTCAGTTCCAAAGTAATCCAGTCCTCTATACTCGGTTCGCCAGGTTGTGCAAATTTGGGCGCTTGCAGAGTAGCTGTCTTAAAGAAGGTGTTGCCTTTGCCGCCTCTTCCGCCTTTGAGCAATACAATCTCTTGTTTGTCTTCGGTGATTTCCCCCATCATTTCATGGCTTTCAGCCCGGTAGGCTACTGTGCCTAATGGGACGTCGATGTAAACATCGTTGCCTGCGGCTCCCGTCAGTTGGTTGCTGCCTCCAGGCACGCCGTCACCGGCATAAATGTGCTTGGTGTAACGCAAGTGGAGTAGCGTCCATAGTTGGGCGTTGCCTCGCATGATGACGTTGCCGCCCCTGCCACCGTCGCCGCCGTCGGGACCGCCCTTGGGAATGTATTTCTCCCTGCGGAAATGCAGCGAGCCGGCACCGCCTTTTCCTGAGCGGCAGAATATCTTAACGTAGTCTACAAAGTTTGAAGTCATAGCACAATAATGTTAGAATACATCAATATACTCGTCTGTCTCTTCACTATCGAAGCGATCGCAGTCGAAATCGAGGTCTTGGTTGGGAATGTTGGGCTTGGGGAAGTCTCCCTTGCTGATGCCTAAAGTTGGGTCGGCATACACCTTCTTCATATAGAGACCCCAAATGGGTAGGGCAGTATGCGAACCTTGTCCAAGTTGGGTCGAACGGAAGTGTACGCTGCGGTCTTCAGCTCCCACCCACACGCCAGTGGTGAGGTCGGGGGTGATGCCCATGAAGTAGCCGTCGCTTTGTTTTTGAGTGGTTCCTGTCTTGCCTGCGATGGGATTGTTGAGGCCGTATGCTGAACGCAAACGGATACCTGTGCCGCTTTGCACCACGCCTTTCATCAGTTCTATCATCTTGTAGGCTGTCAGTTCGCTCATGGCTTCCGATTCCTCAGAGCTGAAGCGTTGGATGACGTTACCATTTTTGTCCTCAATGCGGGTGATGAACATGGGTTTGATGTAGACTCCTTGGTTGGCGAAGGTGCTCATGGCTCCTACCATTTCAATCAGCTTCAGATCGCAAACACCCAAGCAAATGGCGGGTACGGCATCGATAGGTGACTCGACACCCATGCGTCGGGCTTGGGCGATGACGGCGTTGGGACCGAATTGGTTCATCAGGTAGGCAGAAATCCAGTTGTTGGACTGTGCCAACGCTTGTTTCAATGTGATTTCTTCGCCAACGTGACCTCCTGAGTTGGCTGGCGACCACACCTTTCCATCTTCCAATTGGATGTTGTATTGGATATTCGGGATCTTGGTGCAGGGCGTGTATTCGCCTTCTTGCATTGCCAAGGAATACAGGAAAGGCTTGAAAGTAGAACCTACCTGGCGGCGTGCCTGGGTGACGTGGTCGTATTTGAAGAAACGATAGTCTAATCCGCCCACGTAGGCTTTCACGTGTCCGGTGTGCGACTCGATGGAGATGAGGCTTGCCTGAAGGAACCACTTATAGTAACGTATGGAATCCATCGGTGACATGATGGTATCGATGGGACCGTTCCATGAGAAAAGGGTCATGGGTACGGGGCGATCAAATACCGCCTTGATGGAATCCAAAGGCATCCCTTCGTTCTTGAGAGTGCGGTAGCGGTCACTACGCTTCATCGAGGTCTCAAGGATATGGTCTATCTCATCAGCAGTGACGTTGCTGAAAGGGGCGTTTTTCTGGTTTTTCCAATGTTTGTAGAACCTGGGTTGCAGTTCCTTGCCCATAAATTCCCTGACGGCTTCTTCCGCATAACGCTGCATGCGCGAGTCGATGGTGGTGTAAATGCGAAGGCCGTCGCGATAGATGTTGTAAGGCTGTCCGTCGGTGCGTTGGGTGTTTTTTGCCCATTCGTTCAGTTCGCCTCTCAAAAACTCACGGAAATAGGTGGCTTGGCCGCTGTTGTGGTCTTTGACGCTGAAGTGCGACATGTCGATGGGAATTAATGAAAGGGAGTCGCATTCCGTTGAGGTGATGAAGCCGTTCTCAGCCATCTTTTTGAGAACGAGGTTTCGACGGGTCAGCGAGTTTTCGGGATTGCGCACGGGACTGAATCTCGTAGGGGCATTAACGACGCCGGCCATCAAGGCACATTCCTCAATGTTCATCTCACAGGGTTTCTTATCGAAGAAGGTGCTGGCAGCGGCACGGATGCCATAGGCGTTGTGTCCAAAGGCAACGGTGTTCAGATACATCGCCACAATTTCTTCTTTGGAGTAGTTGTGCTCAAGTTTGGTGGCAGTAATCCACTCTTGGAATTTGCGGAGCACGAGTTTGCCGGTGCTGAGATTCTCTCCACGGGGGAACAGGTTTTTGGCCAATTGCTGGGTGATGGTGCTGCCGCCGCCTTTTTTCCTGCCTGTCAGCACACCGAAAGCCACGCGGAACAAAGCTCTCTCATCGATGCCTGAATGCTCGGTGAAGCGTTCGTCTTCAATGCTGATGAGGGCTTCGGGCATATAGTGCGACAATTCGGCATAACGCACGTTGCTACGGTTTTCCACATAATAGGTTCCCAAAACTTTGCCGTCGGCTGATATGATTTCGGTGGCGAGGTTGGTACGTGGGTTTTCCAACTCCTCAAAGGTGGGCATGGTGCCGAAAACGCCTTTAGCGACACAGAAGAAGAACAGTATGATCAACAGGAGCAGCAAGCCGAAGATAATCCACAGGTTTCTGATAGCATTCGATTTGCCTTGGTGCTTCTTTTTTTGCTTTTTCTTATCCATTGAACAATCTTTAAATCTTAAATTTTGAATTTTGAATCCCTTTCCCTTCGCTCATTGTTTTTCGATATACAAACCAATGTCGGAAATCCCTTTCAATACGGGCTCACGCATGGCTTGTTCTATTTCGAAGTGGTAGGGTCCTTTCAGAGGAAATAGCAGGTTTTCGTTGAGTGGTACCAGCAGGTCGCGCATCGAGCCGCTACTTTTGCCTATCCACCGTCCTTCAGGTGTAGCGAGGGTGCATTCTATGGTGTCGTGGGTCACGTTGCCGTTGGGCATCCTTGTGTGTAGGAAGACGAAAAGGTTGCTGTAGCGGTAGTTCTCCATGTGACGTAGCCCGATGCCAAACCGATAGGGGGTAAGCGTGTCATTAATGTCAACGTCAAAGGCTACGCGATTTTCAATGGCCCATTCCGTTTCGGGGATGACCATACGCTTGTTGAACGATTCGCTGGAGCAGCTCATCATCAATGCGGCCAGTATTAATATAAGAGCAGTTTTTTTCATCAGTCGCTCATTTTCTTTAGGTCGGCATCGCCATAGCCCTCGTTGGTGTTGGTGCGGGCTTCTTTGGTGATGGCGAAGTCTTCCAGTTTTTTGGGTTTTTGTCCCTTTTTGTTCAAAGCGATGATTTCCTTCACTTTGTCGACAGGAATGGCCATGATGTTGGCTTTGTCTTCAGTGTAGGAATACCACATGATGCCTTTGAAGACATCATTTTTTTGGTGGACAGCGTCTCCGTTCTCGAAATGCAGTACGATGTTGGGGTCGGAAAAAGCCTTTAGAGCATCGACATAAGCCTCATATTCATAGTTGAGGCAGCATTTCAGCTTGCCGCATTGTCCAGCCAGTTTTTGGGGATTGGGGGATAACTGTTGCACGCGTGCCACGTTGGTGGTCACCGATTGGAAGTCAGTAATCCATGAGGCACAGCAGAGCTCGCGTCCGCAGGAACCCAGACCACCCAATTTGGCCGACTCCTGACGAACGCCAATCTGGCGCATCTCAATGCGGATGTGGAACTCTTCAGCCAATTTCTTGATGAGTTCGCGAAAGTCGACACGTCCATCAGCCGTATAGTAAAAAATGGCTTTGGTCTTGTCTCCTTGATATTCCACATCGTTGAGCTTCATCTCCAATCCGAGGTGGTCGATGATAGTACGGGTACGGGCCAGGGTGCTGTCTTCCAGACTAATGGCCGACAAGAATTTTTCTACATCGTTTACTTTGGCACGACGATAGATTTTCTTCATTTCGGTGAAAGGGGTGCGGAAATGCTTGCGTTTCATCTGGCGTTTCACGATATCGCCCAAAAGGGTGACGATACCAATGTCGTGACCAATGGCGGTTTCAACGGCAACAAACTCGCCTACTTCCAGTTCCAAGTCCTCAGGATAGGTGAAATAGTCCTTGCGGTCGTTCTTGAAACGCACTTCTGCCAGGCACACGGGACCTTTCACTTCCTGGTTCTCATAGTCTTTCAGCCAGTCGAACTGGCTCAGTTTGCAACGGCCACACGACAGCACTTTTTGCCCCGTGTTGAAGGTCGTTCCTAAGGTGCATCCTCGGTTCAATAACTGTCCGTCGATGCTATGAATGTCGTTTTTATGTTGATTATCAGACATTTTCGATTTTAATATAATGTGTAAATAATAAGTTGCAAAAGTACGAAAAAAAATGTTTACCTTTGCACTTTGTTAGAACATCGTATCAAATCGAATTATTGTATAGTTAAATCGCATCATTATGAAAAAAGGACTTATCATCATTATCGCTCTTGTCGCATTGGCTGCAATTTGGGGCGTTAGCGTCTACAACGGACTGGTTAACAAGGAAGAGAGTGTCGAGACCGCAGTGGGTAACGTGCAGACGGCCTATCAAAAGCGAGCCGACCTTATCCCTAACCTTGTCGCCACGGTGAAGAATTATGCCGAGTATGAGGCAAAGACCCTTGAAGCTGTTGTGGAGGCGCGTGCAAAGGCAACGTCCATCACTTTGGATGCCAACAACCTGACAGAGGAAAACTTGAAAGCATTCCAAGCTGCTCAGGATCAAATGTCGGGTACACTTTCGCGCCTGTTGGTCACAATGGAGCAGTATCCCGAACTGAAGGCCAATCAGAACTATCTTGACTTGCAGTCGCAACTGGAGAGTTGTGAGAGTGCCATTGCCAACGCGAGGAGGCAGTTCAACGAGACAGCACGCACCTACAATACCGCTGTGCGCCGTTTCCCAGCCAACATCATTGCCAGCATGTTTGGCTTCGAGAAGAAACCGTACTTCGAGGCTTCAGAAGCAGCCCAAGAGGCACCTAATGTCGGAGAATTGTTCAATTAATGCCCACAAACAGTACGGAACAACAATTTTTTATATTTTTGCAGCGTACTAGTTTTAAAAAATCAATAGTTGAAATGAAGATAACACGGAAAAAAAGAAACGAGCGCAGTTATATCAAGCCTTCCGTGCGCCTGATTGAACTGGAGTCAGTGCCGTTACTTGCTAAATCGAATGATGGTGGCGGCGGCGGTGCAAAAGGTATCGATCCGCAAGAGGGTGGCATCACGAATGGTGATATGGACAGCAACTTGAACTATATCGGCGACACACTCGGCTACTGATTGGATTAATACATTAAGGATTTCCATTATGGCACCTTTCGCCATTTGTATTTTATTGCCATTTGACGGTGAATTTTAGGTGCGTGTGGTTATATTCCTTATAATGCCACATGAATGATTTTCTATATCTCCTTCGATGTGCTCTTTGGGATGTCAAGCCGGAAGTGGCTTTTCTTGATGATTGGAACGCTGTCGTCAAAATTGCAAAGGAACAGGCTGTATTTGGATTAGTAGGATACGTTGCCCTCCAGACAGAAGCGGTAGGTCAGTTGCTCCCCGAAAGCCATCTGCTATTACAGCAACAAGTCAATAAGTTAGTCGTATCTTCAAGAGGAGTCAACCACTTGATAGGAGAAATGACAGAAGCCTTGTCTCGTTACGGCATTGAGGCCGTTCTTTTGAAAGGGCAAGGGATAGCTGCGTTCTATCCTCATCCTGAGTTGCGGTATTGTGGCGACGTAGACTTGCTTGTCAGACCAGCAGAATATGAAAAGGCAGAGAAAGTCCTCAAATTGATGGCTACGCCAGAAGCGTTGCAAAATGCCCATACAAGCGAGAAACATTATCATATTACTATCAAGGATAGCGTTGTCGAGTTGCATTGGTGCACTATGCATTTTGAGGATTCTTCCATCGATTCTAAGTACAAGGCATGGGAAGAATGCAGCCTGAAAGCACCTTACGATAATTTTATTCTTGATGGAAAATACATTCATAGGCTGTCTGCTACCTATAACGCCTTTTATGTGTTTTTGCACTTTTGGGAGCATTTTTTGAATAGAGGTATAGGATTGCGGCAGGTTAGTGATTGGATGATGTTGCTTCATGGTCGCAATGCTGAAATAGACCGTAGATTATTAAAGGAGCATGTGGAGGAGTTCGGATTGCTGCGCCCATGGCAGTTGTTTGGCTGTTTGGTGGTGCATTATCTTGGTTTGCCTGCTGATGAAATGCCTTTTTATGAGCCTGCCTATTTAAGAAAGTCGAATCGTCTGATGCGTATGATTATCAAAGAAGGGAACTTTGGTAAAGCGATGAAGCTGAGTCAACGCCACGCTCGCCAACATGGTTTTCGTCGTCGGTTGACTACGTTGTTTGCCATACAGATTCACTCGTGGCGTGTTTTCTCATTGCTGCCACAAGAGGGTTGGCAGATTTGGAAATCCAAGATGAAAGGAGGTTTCGGCAAATGAAGAAGTGGATCCAATTCTTGGGCGGAAAAGATTATGGGCTTCGTCAGACCTTGCGACGTTCGGTAGTAAGCGTGGGTATTGGCGCGGTCAATATGATGGCTTCATTGGGTTTTGTTGTTATTTCGAAACGGCTTGTAGATACTGTTACAGGGGTGGCTACCTATTCTGTGAGTGAAGGCATTGTCGCCTTGTGTGTTTTGATGGTGGTTAGGTTGTTTTCTTCGGTACTGTATGGCTATTTTGAGGGCAGTAATGAGGCAAAGACTCTTATGAGATTGCGGAGTTGCTTCTTCGATAGGTTGATGCGCTTACGTTGGGATGGTACCGATCGTTTCCATAGCGGTGACGCTGTCAATCGTGTGGAAGAAGATGTGCGTACTGTCGTTGATTTCGTTGCAGTCAAAGTGCCTGGCTTTGTGTTGGCGGGTTTGCAGTTGCTATTTGCATCTGTTCTGGTATTCATGATGTCGCCCATGATGCTTTTCCTATTAGTGGCATTTATGGTGATGGCGGCGGTGTTAGCTTATGTGTTGTATCGTCCTGTGCGCCGATTGACGCGGAAGATTCGTCAGCAAGACGGGCGTGTGCAGTCACACCTTCAGGAAAGTATTCAAAACCGTATCATTGTGCGGGTACTCTTTGGCGTAAAGCGTATGACGGAGCGTCTCGACCAATTACAAGGTATACAATATACCGACATGATGAATCGTTTGAACTACAGCAGTTTTGCACAACTGTGTTTGCGTCTTGGCTTTCTTTCGGGTTATACGTTTGCTTTCATCTATGGTGTTTTAGGTATCAAGGAGGGTTATTTCACATTCGGCATGATGACCGCTTTACTTCAGTTGGTGGGTCAAGTACAGAGTCCTTTGGTGGGTTTGGTGAAGCTGTTTCCAAGTGCCATGCGGTTCATGGTTTCAGAAGAAAGACTTGTGGAGATAGCAGAGTGTGAGGAGGAAAGAGATACGCCCCACAAGTGGGTGAAGAATCCACCTGAAATCTGCGTGGATAAAGTCAGCTTTGCTTACCCGAGTCAACAGCAGAGGACGTTGGATGGCTTTTCAGCAGTGTTTCCTGCAGGAGAGATGTCTGTTGTGATGGGTGAGACTGGTGTGGGAAAGACAACGCTTGTTAGATTGATGCTGGCTCTGCTTGAGCCTTTGGAGGGTCGAATCACCCTTGGAGATGTGCCTGTGGGTAGTGACACACGTTGCAACTTTATGTATGTGCCTCAAAACAATACTCTTTTCAGCGGAACAATACGCGACAACTTTTTGTTGGTGAAGCCAACAGCA
>LXOW01057922.1_pt1 | contig 13036 bp, 11 predicted proteins | sample 1368591 | NCBI WGS metagenome assembly LXOW01 (sample SAMN04884650, study PRJNA319009) | bovine gut metagenome | isolation source: Cow rumen | host: Bos taurus | place: Italy: Legnaro (PD) | collected 2014-07-09
GTCTGGATCGAAGAAGCGGAGCTCGACCGTTACGCCAAGCCCCGCCTCTTTGAACTCCTTTTGGAAGCCCTGCCTTAGATCCGCAGGATTTCGTCCGCGCGGGCGGAGATGGCTTCGCGGTGCGAGATGAAAAGCAGGGTGCGCGAGCCGTGGTAGCGGGTGTAGAGCCGGTCGAGCAGCGTATTTTCCGTTTCAGCGTCGAGCGCCGAGGTGGATTCGTCCAGCACCAGGATGCCGCCGTCGTGCAGCAGGGCGCGGGCGATGGCGATGCGCTGGGCCTGCCCCTCGCTGAGGCCGCTGCCGGTCTCGCCGCAGGGCGTGTCGAGCCCTTCGGGCAAATCATACACAAAGTCCGCGACGGCGGTGTGCAGGGCGTCGCGCAGCGCCTCCTCGGAGGCGTCGGCGCGCGCGAGCAGCAGGTTCTCGCGGATGGTGCCGCTGAAGAGCGAATTCCCCTGCGGGACATAGCGGAAGTTGCCGCGCAGCGCGGGCCCGGCGGGGTGCTCCCCGGCGGCGTCGTAGAGCGTGACGCTGCCCGCCGNNTGCTCCAGCGCCTGCAGGTCCATCAGGCGCTCCACGGACGTGGAGGCGTGGATGAAGGCGGGAATCTGGCGGGCCAGTTCGGCGATCGGGCGCTGCACTTGGCCGACGAGCTGCAGGAAGGCGGTCATCATACCGTAGGTGACGGCACCGCTGCGGATGCCGAGCACGCCCCAGAGGAAGGCGGCGGCATAGCCGCCCAGGAAGCCGAAGATCATGAATCCCCGCGCCACGGCGTTGTAGCGGATGCGGGTGACGGTCTGGTCCTGCAGTTCCTTCTGCATGCCGCCCAGGCGGGCCAGCACGCGCTCCGCGCCGATGAGCGTCAGCACCACGAGGCGCTTCTGGAGGTTCTCCTGCATGTGCTGCTGGATCTCGGCGTCTGACTTGCGGATGCGCTCCGTGAGCGCGCGCAGTTTCTTGAAGAACATGCGCGAACCCACGACGGCGGTGACCATCAGGATGATCAGCACCCAGAGCAGGTTGGGGGCCATGAGCAGCAGGTAGACGGAGGCGGCGACGAGCTGCACCACCGTGATNNACGCTGTTGTAGCTCTCCCAGGCCGAGGCGGCCACGGAGCAGATCAGCTGCAGCAGCATGACACCCAGCAGGATGCCGATGTGCAGGGGGAGTGGAGCGTCCAGCTCGCCGGTGGCGATGTCGACCAGGCGTTTGCAGATCCACACGAAGCCCAGCGAGGCCGCGATGCGGACGGCGCCGATGAACACGCTCAGCGCGATCCGGCCCCGGACGGGGCGGACCATGGGGCGCAGGCCCCGGATGGCTTGGCGCAGCGGGATCATCGTTCCATCAGGCCTGCATCCTGCCAGGCCGCCAGCAGTTTGTCCACATCGGCGCGCGCCTGCTGCGCGTCCACGTCGTAGCGTGCCGTCAGCAGGGCCACCAGATCCTCGGGCGTGAAGTCCTTGTCCTGAATCTGTTCCCACAGATAGGCGGCGGTGGGGTTCAGCGAGATGACCTTGCTGAAGTCCACCCGGGCGAGTCCTTCTCCCGTCACGATATACTCTCCGGCAATCGACCGGAGCACAAACCCTTCAAGCAGTCTCATATGGTGTTCGTTTTGAATAAGCGTCTGTAAATGCCGAGCAGGTACCGCCGGACGGGCTTTAAAAAGCGCCAGAGGCGGGCGCGGCCCGGCACGCGGCGCCGTCCGGAGGGGCGGATGATTTCGGAGACGGCGCCGAGCACGTCGGCGGCGGAGCAGCGCTCCGTGCCGGCGAGGTTGCCGTCGCCCATNNGTGGGGATGATGACGGCCTCGCGCCCGTCGCGCAGGACGGCCGCCACCTCGCCGAGGAGGAACTCGTTGGGCAGGGTGCGTTTATCCATCGACCGTTTCCTGACAGAGCCGGGCGGCGTCGGCGTCCGGCAGGCACTCCAAATGATAACAGGGCACGAGCTGCGCGACCTGCGACAGCGTCTCGTGCTGCGCGTCCGCGAGCGTGCGGATTGGGCGGAAGCCCGAACAGGAAGCCATCACCGAGGCGTAGGCCTGCACGGTGGAAAGCCGCTCGATGCGGTTTTGCGGGGCCTGGCTGAGGCGCACGATGGCCCCGACCGGCGCGTCCTGCGCCTTGTAGCAGGGCGTCTTGCCGCTCCAGGGCGAGCCGTATACCCGCGCGACGCCGTCCACGATGCGGAGCACCGGATTGTCGTCGTTGAGGAGCTCCGTCCCGGAGATGTTCTCCAGCCACAGGCGGGTGTGGGTGCTCTTGCCCGTGCCGCTCTTCCCGAGGAAGAGGAAGCCGCGCCCGCCGTGCGTCACCACGGACGCGTGCATCTCCAGCGCGGCGTGCGGGGCTGCCGCAAAGGCGAACAGCAGCATCAGCGCGTTGTTCACGGCGAAGGCCCGGTCGGCCGGGCTGCCATCGGTATAAAGCTGTCCCTCGCGGAAATCGTCCCGCATCTGCAGTACGCCGCATATCGGTTTNNGCCGCCTGATATCCCCCGACGCTGCGGAAGAAGCCCACGACCGGCTCCCCGGTCTGCTCCTTGCTGCGCAGCAGCGGCTCTCCCGGTTTTCCGGGAGCTTTGTCGGTGATGGTCAGGGAGAAAAGAGATGCTTCGCTGCACTCGGCAGGACAGAGGAAGGGGTCGTAGTTGTGCAGCAGGCCGGCTGCCGGGAAATCATCCGGCAGTTCCAGCGAGAACGACAGTCCCGCGACCTGGAACGTGCGGATCATGGGGAACTAGGAATCCAGTTTGAGAACGGCCATGAAAGCGCTCTGCGGCACCTGCACGGTGCCGATCTGGCGCATGCGCTTCTTGCCCTCCTTCTGTTTCTCCAGCAGCTTGCGCTTGCGCGTGACGTCGCCGCCGTAGCACTTCGCCGTCACGTCCTTGCGCACCTGCTTGACGGTCTCGCGCGCGATGATCTTCGCGCCGATGGCCGCCTGGATGGGAATGTCGAACTGCTGACGCGGGATCAGGTCCTTGAGCTTCTCGCACATCTTGCGCCCGAAAGTGTACGCATTGTCCTCGTGGATCAGCGTGGAGAGCGCGTCGGCGGGTTCGCCATTCAGCAGGATGTCCAGGCGGACCAGCCGCGCCGGACGGAAATCCATCACGTGATAATCAAAAGAGGCGTAGCCCTTGGAGATGGTCTTGAGCTTGTCGTAAAAGTCAAAGACGATCTCGGACAAGGGCATGTCGTAGGTGAGTTCCACGCGGTCGGCCGTGATGTAGTGCTGGCCGATGAGCGTGCCGCGGCGGTCCAGGCAGAGCTTCATGATGGCGCCGAAGAATTCGGACTTGGAGATGATCTGGGCGCGGATGTAAGGCTCCTCGATGTGGTCGATGAGCGTCTGGGCGGGCAGGCCGGACGGATTGTGCACGTCCATGACCTCGCCCTGCGTCGTGTAGACTTTGTAGGAAACGTTCGGCACCGTGGTGATCACGTCCATGTCGAACTCGCGGAAGAGGCGCTCCTGCACGATCTCGAGGTGCAGCAGGCCCAGGAAGCCGCAGCGGAAGCCGGAGCCCAGTGCCAGCGAGCTCTCGGGCTCGTAGACGAAGGATGCGTCGTTGAGCTGGAACTTCTCCAGCACGGCGCGCAGTTCCTCGAATTTGTCGGCCTGCACGGGATACATACCCGCGAAGACCATCGGCTTCACTTCCTCGAAGCCGGCGATGGCTTCGGAGCACGGCCGGGCCACGTGGGTGATGGTGTCGCCCACCTTGACCTCGACGGCGCTCTTGATGCCGGTGATGACGTAGCCCACGTCCCCGCAGCCGATTTCGGCGGCGGGGATGAGCTTCATCTTCAGGATGCCCACTTCCTCGACCTCGTAGTCCATCCCGGTGGCGAAGAATTTCACCTTGTCGCCCTTGCGGATGGAGCCGTTCTTGACTTTGAAGTAGGCGATGACCCCGCGGAAGGAATTGAAGACGGAGTCGAAGATCAGGGCCTGCAGCGGCCCGTCCGGGTCGCCTTCCGGCGCCGGGATCTTCTCCACGATGGCGTCCAGGATGGGCGCCACGCCTTCGCCCGTGCGGGCGGAGACCTTGAAGACCTCCTCGGGCTTGCACCCGATGAGGTCGCAGATCTCGTCGGTCACGACCTCGACCTGGGCGGACTCCATGTCGATCTTGTTGAGGACAGGGATGATCTCCAGGCCGTGGTCGATGGCCATATACAGGTTGGAAATGGTCTGGGCCTGGACGCCCTGGGAGGCGTCCACGACCAGGAGCGCTCCTTCGCAGGAGGCGATGCTTCTCGAAACTTCATAGGAGAAGTCCACATGGCCCGGGGTATCGATGAGGTTCAGCTTGTAGGCCTCCCCGTGATAGTGGTGGACCATCTGGATGGCGTGGCTCTTGATGGTGATGCCCTTCTCCTTCTCCAGGTCCATGTCGTCCAGGACCTGGTTCTCCATATCGCGCGCACCGAGCGTCTGGGTGAGCTCCAGCAGGCGGTCCGCCAGGGTGCTCTTCCCGTGGTCGATGTGCGCGATGATGCAGAAGTTCCGAATATGCTTCATTTCCGGACTAGAAGAGCTTGTTCACCTGCTCGAAGACGTTCTCGGCGGTGTAGCCGAGCTTCTCGTCGAGCACCTTGTACGGAGCGGAGAAGCCGAAGGACTCGAGACCCCACACGGTGCCTTCCGCCTCCGGGACGAGGCCCTGCAGCGTGACAGGCAGACCGGCGGTCATACCGAACTTCTTCACGCCCGTCGGGAGGACCTTCTGCTGGTACTCCTTGGACTGCTGGCGGAAGAGACCCTCGGACGGGACGCTGACCACGCGCACCTTCTTGCCGGCCTCGCGGAGCAGCTTGGCGCCGGCCTCCAGGGTGGAGACTTCGGAGCCGGAAGCCACGAGGATGACATCCGGGTTGGCGTCGGAGCCGGCCACGATGTAGCCGCCCTTGGCCACCTGGCTGTAGTCGTTGCCCTCGGGGAGGTTGGCGATGTTCTGGCGGGAAAGGATGAGGGCTGACGGGGTGCTCATGTTGTTCATGGCGGCGGCCCAGGCCTCGGTGGTCTCCTTGGCGTCGGCCGGACGCATCACCAGGACGGAGTTCTTGCCGTGGTGGTTCTTGAGTTTCTCCATGAGGCGGATCTGGGCCTCCTGCTCGACAGGCTCGTGGGTCGGGCCGTCCTCGCCGACGCGGAAGGCGTCATGGGTCCAGATGAACTTGACCGGGAGCTCCATGAGGGCGGCCATGCGGACGGCCGGCTTCATGTAGTCGGAGAACACGAAGAAGGTACCGCAGGCGGGGATGACGCCGCCGTGCAGGGACATACCGATGCAGCAGCAGGCCATCGTCAGCTCGGCCACGCCGGCCTGGAAGAAGGCGCCGCTGAAGTCGCCGGCCTGGAAGGCGGTGGTCTTCTTCAGGAAGCCGTCGGTCTTGTCGGAGTTGGACAGGTCGGCGGAAGCGACGACCATGTTGGGCACCTGCTCGGCGAGCACGCCGAGGCAGGCGGCGCTGGCGGAACGCGTGGCGTCGTTGTCCTTCTGGACACACTTGCTCCAGTCGATCTTCGGAGCCTTGCCGCTGAACCACTCAGCCTGCTGGGCAGCCTTCTCAGGGTTGGCGTCGGCCCAGGCTTTCTCCTCGGCGTAGCGCTCGGAGACGATCTTCTTGAGCTCCTCGTCGCGACGGGCGTAGAGCACCTTCACGTCGTCGAAGATCTGGAAAGGATTCTCCGGGTCGCCGCCCAGGTTCTTGACGGTATTCTTGTAAGCGTCGCCGCCCAGCGGGGCGCCGTGGGTCTTGCAGTTGCGCTCGTAGCTGGAGCCGTCCTCCTTGAGGGCGCCCTTGCCCATGATGCACTTGCCGATGATGAGGGCCGGCTTGCCCTTCACGGCCTTGGCCTTCTCGATGGCGGTGCGGATCTGCGCGGCGTCGTTGCCGTCGATGACCTGCACGTCCCAACCGAGGGCGCGGTACTTGGCGGCCGTATCCTCGTTCATGACGACCTTGGTCTCGGTGGAGAGCTGGATGTCGTTGGAGTCATAGAACATCACGAGGTTGTCCAGGCCGAGCGTGCCGGCGATACGGGCAGCGCCCTGGGAGATTTCCTCCTGCACGCCACCGTCGGAGATGTAGGCGTAGATGGTTTCCTTCGCGAAGCTCGGGTTGCCGGTGTGGGCAGCCAGGAACTTGGCGGCGATGGCGGCGCCCACGGCGTAGGCGTGGCCCTGGCCGAGGGGACCGGAGGTGTTCTCGACGCCGCGCGTCGGGTCAAACTCGGGGTGACCGGTGGTCGGGGAGCCCCACTGGCGCAGGTTGGCCAGCTCCTCGAGGCTGTACTTGCCGATCAGGCACAGCTGAGCATAGAGCATCGGGGCCATGTGGCCGGGATCCAGGAAGAAACGGTCGCGGGCGGCCCAGGTCGGGTTGCCGGGATCGTAGGTCAGATACTCGCTGTAGAGCACGTTGATGAAGTCTGCGCCACCCATGGCACCGCCCGGGTGTCCGGATTTGGCTTTTTCGACTGCGCTGGCCGCCAGGATGCGGATGTTGTCGGCCGCGTGATTGAGAACACTAATAGAATTTGCCATCTTGATGTATGTTTTGATATGATTTTTTCGATAACCTACAAAGTTAACAATTTATTTCGTCATCCGGACAACGATTGACAGCGGAAGGGCTTTGCCGAACTTGTCGTTCAGCGCCAGCTCGCCGCTTTCCATCTCTCCGACGCGCATCGCCTGGCGGAGCACCGTCTCGCCCAGCAGGGCGGAGTAGCCGTTGCTGTAAAGGTTGAGCACGAGGAAGGCGTCCTGCGGCGATAGGATCTCCCCGACGCTGCGGAGCATGCCGAACAGGCACTCGTCCAGCTTCCATTTCTCGCCGTCCGGGCCGTGCCCGTAGGCGGGCGGGTCGAGGATGATGCCGTCGTAGCGGTTGCCGCGCCGCGCTTCGCGCTGGGCGAACTTCATCGCGTCCTCCACCACCCAGCGGATGCCGTCCAGGCCGCTGTTCTCCATGTTGCCGCGGGCCCAGGTGACCACCTGCCGGACGGAGTCCAGGTGCGTCACGTCGGCCCCCGCGGCCTTGGCGGCGAGGGAGGCGCCGCCCGTGTAGGCGAAGAGGTTCAGCACGCGGGGCGTGCGGCCCAGCTTCTGCGCGAGCGCACGGGTCTGGCGGTAGATATAGTCCCAGTTGGGAGCCTGCTCCGGGAACACGCCGACGTGCTTGAACGACGTCAGGCCCAGGCGCAGATCCATCTTCAAGCCGTCTGCATTGGCATATTTGATGTGCCACTGGTCGTCCATCTTCTTGAGACGGTTCCAGGTGCCGCTGTCTTCCTTACCGGCTTTACCGAAACCGGCACCAGGGGTGAAAGTCGTATGGGCGAGCCGGCGCCACTCGGCGTCCGACATGGATTTGTCCCAGAGCGCCTTGGGCTCCGGCCGCGCGAGCACGTAGGCGCCGAAGCGCTCCAGCTTTTCGCCCGCGCCGCTGTCCAGCAGTTCGTAGTCAGTCCAGGAAGGGGAAGGGAATTCTGCCATAGTGTCGTCTATTCTTCGTCCAGCGCATCCGAAGCGGCGTCCACCAGGGCTACGAGCCCGTCGGTGAGCTGCTTGGCCAGGTCGTTGTCGCCGGCCTGCTTCATCACGTCGGCCAGGAAGTAGATGTACTGCCCCACGACCTCGAACTCCTCGCGGGCCCAGTCGTAGAACTCGATGTAGAACTTGGCGCTCTGCAGCAGGCCGGAGCCGAGCTGCATCGCCAGCAGGCGGGCCTTGTCCGCCTGGCCAAGCTTGTAGTAGTCCTCGATCATCAGGACGATCATGTAGTCGTTGCCGGAGAAGCCCAGGGGGACGGTCTCCACCGGATAATGCTGCATCACCTCCGCCGCCTTGTCNNGTGTACATGTTCTGATAATCCATGAAATAGTCGTCGCGCGCAATCGCGTCCCAGCTATAAACTTGCGTCATCATGCGGTAGAGTTCGTCCGTGTCGACGAAGCCCGCCTCGGAGCTGGTGGTCTTGTTCTTGATCGGCACGAACTTGTAGGAGTAGCCGTTGTACTCGAGGTACTCCTTGATGCCGACGTTCAGGTCGCCGCCCATGTTCAGGAAGTGCAGCGGGCGGTCCCACTGGTAGCCCGAGAGCAGGTCCAGCAGGAAGAGTTCGGGCTTGGACAGGTAGTCCTTGTCCTTGGCGATCGTGAGCACGATCGAATCGGGGATCTGTGCCGCGTATTTCTCATCCAGGATGCCGTATTTGATGACATTCTCCTTGTTGACCGGCAGGACGATCTTGCGCGAGGGGATGTAGTCCACCTTGCGGCCGCTGGTCATCGGGGCCTTGATCTGGGGATGCTTGAAGACGGCCATCACGTCCGCGATGTTCATCTCGATCTCCTGCGTGTCGTAGATCGGAATGTACTCGTTGGTGCCGTACAGGTACTGGTCCGGACCCACCGTCAGGGGCAGCGGGGCGGACTTGTTGCTCGCCCACTTCATCTGGTCGATGTGCCAGTCGGTGCCGAGCAGCGAGGTGTTGCAGATGCGCACGTCCGTGCGGACGTCCTCCACCTCCTGAGCGTACCAGAGCGGGAAGGTATCGTTGTCCCCGTGGGTCACGAGGATACCGTTCTCACCCACGGCGTTGAGGTAGTTGCGGGCCATTTCCACCGCTGTGCGGCGGTTGGAGCGGTCGTGGTCGTCCCAGTTCTGGGCGGCCATCTGCACGGGCACGAGCAGGCAGAGGCCGGTCAGGGCGGCGGCCGTCGCCAGGCTGCCGCGGCCCTTGCGGGCGCCGTCGATCCAGCTGAACAGCGCCGCCACGGCGAGTCCCGCCCAAGCGCTGAAGAAATAGAAAGATCCCGCGTACGCGTAATCGCGCTCGCGCACCTGATAAGGCGGCTGGTTGAGGTACAGCACGATGGCGATGCCCGTCATGAAGAACATCAGGAAGGTCAGCCAGCAGCCGCGCTTGTCGCGGTCGAACTGGAAGAAGAGGCCCAGCAGGCCGAGCAGCAGGGGCAGGAAGTAGTAGTGGTTCTTGCCCTTGTCGTTCGCGAGCACATCGGGCGCGTCGATCTGGTCGCCCAGGCGGATGTCGTCGATGAATTTCACGCCGCTCTCCCAGTTGCCGTGGAAGATATCGCCCGGATTGGGGGCGTGGATCTGGTTCTGGCGGCCGACGAAGTTCCACATGAAGTAGCGCCAGTACATCCAGTTCAGCTGATAGTCGAAGAAGTAGTAGAGGTTGGTGCCGAAACTCGGCTTGCGGGCCGTGGCTCCGGCCACGCGCTGGCCCTTGCCGTTGGTGTAGGTCTCGTAGAACGCCTCGTAGCTTCCGTCCGGGCTCGTGCTCCACATGCGCGGGAAGAGCATCTTGCCGGAAGCCTTGTAGCGGGCGTCGATCGGGCCCGCGACCTTCTTGTACTTGCCGTCGAGCGGCGCCCAGTAGGTCGTGGTCTTGAGGTCGTAGGGGGCGCCGTAGTACTGGCCGTAGAGCAGCGGCGTGGAGCCGTACTGCTCGCGGGAGAGGTAGCGCACCAGGGTGAAGGCGTTGTCGGGCTGGTATTCGTTGGTCGGGGTCTTCGCGCAGGAGCGGATGATGTCGATGGTGAAGACCGAGAAGCCGATGGTGATGACGGTCACGCACAGCAGCGCGGTGTTCAGGAAGACCTTCTCCTCCTTCATCGTGCGGAAGATGCCCCAGAACAGCAGGGCGAGCAGCGCGACCAGGAAGAAGGCGGCGCCGGTGTTGTACGGCAGGCCGAGGGTGTTGACGAAGAAGAGGTCGAAGTACGCCGCCAGCTTGGGCAGGTAGGGGACCACCAGGAAGACGATCAGGCCGAGGATCACCACGCCTACGGCGAAGATTTTGACCAGCTCCTTGAAGGTGAAGGGCTTGTCCTCGCGCTGGCGGTAGTAGTACATGAACACGAGGGCCGGGATGGCCAGCAGGTTCAGCAGGTGCACGCCGATGCTCAGGCCCATCAGGAAGGCGATCAGCACGATCCAGCGCAGGGCGTGCGGCTCGTCGGCGCGGTCGTACCACACGGTCATCAGCCAGAACACCACGGCGGTGAAGAGGGAGGACATCGCGTAGACCTCACCCTCGACGGCGGAGAACCAGAAGGTGTCGGAGAAGGCGTACACCAGGGCACCCACGAGGCCGGAGCCGAAGATGGCGACGGCCTGCGCCGGGCTGTAGCCGTCGGCGGCCGGGCGCACCAGGCGCTTGGCGAGCCAGACGACGGTCAGGTACAGGAAGAGGATCGTCGCCGCGGAGCACAGGGCGCTCATCGCGTTGACGAGGATCGCCGCGTGCATGTTGTCCCCGAATAGGGTGAAAATGCGGGCGAACAGCTGGAACACCGGGTTTCCCGGCGGGTGTCCCACCTCGAGTTTATACGATGAAGCGATGAATTCGCCACAGTCCCAGAAGGATGCGGACGGTTCTATGGTCAGCAGATACGTGACGGCGGAGACGACGAAGGCGACAGCCGCGCAGATCCGGTTCCACAAGGTGAATTTCTTCTCTGTCATAACTTGCAAATGTACAACTAAAAATCTGTATCTTTGCAAAAATTATCCCAGCATGGCACAACAAGACTGGAAAGATCGCCTGGGTGTCGTCTATTCCACCAATCCCGACTTCCAATACCAGACGGCGCAGGACGCGCCGGAGGCGGACACGCTCGCCCCGGAGAAGCAGCGCCTGGTCGTCCGCATCGACCGCCGCCGGCGCGCCGGCAAGCAGGTCACGCTCGTGGACGGGTTCGTCGGCCGGGCGGCCGACCTCGCGGCGCTCGCGAAGACGCTCAAGACCAAGTGCGGCGTCGGCGGGACCGTCGAGGAGGGGCAGATCCTCATCCAGGGCGACCTGCGCGACAAACTGGTCACGCTGCTTTCCGGGATGGGATACCAAGTCAAACGCGGCAACTAGCAGATCATGGAAGAAATCTTCCGGAGCGGAACCCTGGAAATGTCCGCCAGCCCCCTGGAGACGCTGGCGGCGCCGGCCTGCTGGTCGGACGTCCTGCTCAACCGCATCCTGATCCTGGTGTCGATCGCCCTGATCATGCGCTGCCTGCTGGACCTGTTCCGCCTCACCCCGCCCCTGCTCTACAGCTACAGCCGCTCCCGCGGCGCCGAGGCGCTGGAGCAGAGCCTGGGCACCGCGCGGGTCCGCAACCGGATCGCGTTCTGCCTTACTCTGCCTTTCTGCCTGATCCTGGACCGCTTCCATGTGCTGCGCCCCGCTTTCATGGACACCCTTCCCGCCGGCTGGAACGTCCCCGTCACCGTCGGCCTGGTCGTGGCGTACCTCATCCTGCGCCGGCTGTGCTACCTCTTCTTCCGCTTCAACCGCCTGGACAAGAAGACGGCCGCCAACGCGCGGCACAACCTCTACAACTATCTGATGCTGGTCCTTCCCATCATGCTCCTGCTGACCGCCGGACTGCTGCTGGCGCGCGTACCGGAGGAGACCGCCTGCTCCGTCATGCGCTGGACCCTTTCCGCCGTCTGGGTCTTCGCCCTCGGGCGCACAGGACAAATTTTACACGCGCATTGCTCGGGATTCTCAACTTTTTTGTACCTTTGCGCGCTTGAAATTTTACCCGCCGCCGTATTGGTAGCAGTTGTAGTGAATTTTTGATCATATTTGCAGCCAGATGAAGATCCTGATATCCCAGCAAGTCCCGTCCAATCTCGCCGCTTACGAGACCCTGCAAAGCCAGTTTGGGGCTGAACTGACCTTCCAGCCGTTCTTCCTCATCGAACCGCTTTCCGCCCGCGAATTCCGGGCCGAGCACATCAACCTGCCCGACTATACCGCCATCGTCTTCTCCTCCCGCCACGCCATCGACGCCTACTTCAAGCTGTGCGACGAAATGCGTTTCAAGGTGCCGGAGACCATGAAATATTTCTGTTCGACGGAAGCCGTCGCCATGTACCTGCAGAAGCACATCGTCTACCGCAAGCGCAAGATTTTCTACGGTTCCGGCTCGCCGGACTCCATCGTCGCGCTGGTCACGGCCAAGCACAAGGGCGAGAAGTTCCTGATCGCCACGACGGAAGGATCCAACATCACTCCGATCACGACCCTGTTCGAGGCCGCCAAACTGGACTACACCGTGGGCGTGCTGGTCAAGCCCGTGCCGCAGGACCTGCACGAGACAAACCTCTCCGCCTTCGACATCGCCGTCCTCTGCAATCCTGCAGACGTGGCGTCGCTGCACGAAAACTATCCCGAATTCCAGCAGGGATCGCTCAAATTCATCTCCTTCGGCAAAGCCGTGGTCAAGGCCATGGAGGAAGCCGGCTACGAGATCGCCCTCAAGGCCCCCACGCCGGAGGCCACTTCCATCAGCAAGGCTGTCGAGCTCTATCTTCAATCCGCCCGCTAGATGACTTCTCCGCAGAGCCATACTCTCTCCAAAGAGGAAAGGCTGTGCGGGAAGACGACCGTCTCCGCACTCATTTCCTCGGGGAAATGGGGCGCCACCGCGCACCTGCGCTTCTGCTGGTCGGCGGGGCATGAGACCGGCCTCAACCGCATCATGGTCTCCGTGCCGAAGAAGTTCTTCAAGCGNNATCGACCTGCTGCTCGCTTACTCCCACGCGGAGGTGGCCGATTTCGCCACCGTCTACGCCGAGGTCACGGACATCCTGAACCGCATCCGCGAGAAGGTATGAGCGCTCTGGCCGTCATCCGGCGCATCCTCGCCGCCCCCTTCATCCTGCTGATCAAATTCTATCAGCTCTGCATCTCGCCGCTCAAGCCGCCGACCTGCCGCTTCACCCCCACCTGCTCGCAGTACGCCCTCGAGGCCTTCCGGAAATACGGCCCCTTCAAGGGCTTCTGGCTGAGCCTGAAGCGCATTCTCCGCTGCCATCCGTGGGGCGGCTCGGGCTACGACCCGGTGCCGTAAATAATTCGGAAATAATTGTTATCTTTGCGATTCGGAATATTCAAACATCTTTATAGCTATGCAGCAACACATCGATTCCTACGATTTCGCCGGCAAGAAGGCGATCGTGCGCGTGGACTTCAA
>LXOW01042966.1_pt1 | contig 13035 bp, 11 predicted proteins | sample 1368591 | NCBI WGS metagenome assembly LXOW01 (sample SAMN04884650, study PRJNA319009) | bovine gut metagenome | isolation source: Cow rumen | host: Bos taurus | place: Italy: Legnaro (PD) | collected 2014-07-09
AGATGTGTATAAGAGACAGGCCATATCATCGAGGCGGCCGACCAGCTTATCGATATCGGACCGTACGCCGGCCGGAACGGCGGACGCATCGTTTTCCAGGGAAGCATCGCCGAAGGCCTTCGGGAAGGGAAGCCGTCGCTCACGCTCGACTATCTCTCTGGAAAGAGGAAGATTCCCGTTCCGAAGCACAAGAGGACCTGGAAATACGCCGTGGAAGTGGTAGGCGCCCGGGAGAACAACCTCAAGAACATCTCGGTCAAGTTCCCGTTGCGCTGCCTGACTGTCGTGACGGGCGTGAGCGGCAGCGGCAAGAGCTCGCTGGTCGGCGACATCCTCTATCCCGCCCTGTACCGCCACCTCAACCAGATCGGCAGCAAACCCGGTATCTACAAGGAACTCCGCGGCGACCTGAAAAAGGTCGGAGCCGTGGAATACATTGACCAGAACCCCATCGGCAAGAGCACCCGGTCCAATCCGGTGACCTACCTGAAGGTCTACGACGACATCCGAAGGCTCTTCTCCGAGCAGCCTTATGCCAAGATGAACGGCTACGGGCACTCGCACTTCTCGTTCAACATCGACGGCGGACGCTGCCCGGAGTGCCTGGGCGAGGGCGTGATCCATATCCCGATGCAGTTTATGGCCGACGTGGAGATGGTGTGCGAAACCTGCGGCGGAAAACGTTTCCAGAGCGACATACTGGAAGTCCGGTACCAGGGCAGGAACATCAGTGACGTGCTCGATATGAACGTCGCGGAAGCCATCGCCTTTTTCGGAGCACAAACCGAACCGTTGGCCCGGCGGATCGCCGAACGGCTCCAACCGCTCGCCGACGTAGGACTCTCCTATATCAGCCTTGGCCAGAGCAGCAGTTCACTCAGCGGCGGTGAGAGCCAGCGCATCAAACTGGCCTCGTTCCTGGGCAAGGATTCCGAGACGAAGGAGTCCATCCTCTTCGTCTTCGACGAACCCACCACCGGTCTTCATTTCCACGACATCGAAAAGTTACTCCAGGCCTTCCGTGCACTGGTGGACCGCGGGCATTCCATCCTCGTGGTAGAGCACGACCTCGACGTGATCCGCGCCGCCGACTGGGTCATCGACCTGGGTCCCGACGCGGGAGCCGACGGCGGTGAAGTCGTGTTCGAGGGAACGCCCGAAGAACTCGCGAAGGCCGACACTTGGACCGGACGGGCTCTGCGCGATGAGCCTTGACAATAGAATATCTTAAACCTATTCCCATGAAAGTAACCATACAGGAAGTTGTCACCCGAAAGGACTTGAAACAATTCGTCCACTATCCAAACGCATTGTACAAGGACAACCCGTATTACGTTCCGACAATCGAAAGCGGTGACCTTGAGGTTCTTGACCCGAAAAAGAACCACGCCTTCGAATTCTGCGAAGGAACCTACTGGCTGGCCCGCGACGAGAAAGGAGCCATCGTAGGCCGCATCGCCGGCATCATCAACCACCAGTATAACCGCAAGACCGGTATCGACTACGCCCGTTTCGGTTTCCTGGACTTCATCGACGACGATACGGTGGTCGACACCCTCTTCGATACGATGGAGGCCTGGGCGCGGAAAAAGGGGATGAAGGTGATAGACGGGCCCCTGGGATTCCTCGAATTCGATGCGTCCGGCGTTCTGGTGGCGGGTTTCGACGAACTGCCGACCGCCTACGGAAAATACAACTTCCCCTATTACGAGCGCCAGCTGGTGCGCCGGGGATTCCGGAAAGAGACCGACTGGGTGGAATTCAGCGTGACGATGCCCGACGACATTACGGAGCGGTTCGGCCGTATGGCCCAACTCGTGGCCACACGCTATCATCTGCACCAGGCAGACATCAGTACGAAGAAAAAGATGGTGTCTTACTTCCCGCAGTGCGCACAGGTGCTCAATGAGACCTATCGCAACATCCACGGATTCTCCGAGTTGTCGAAGGGGCAGATCGACGACTTGCTGAAGCAGTTCGTTCCGAATCTCAACAAGGATTTCGTGTCGGTGATTCTGGACGAACACGACGCAGTAGTGGCATTCGGCATCAGCATGCCCTCCCTTTCGAAGGCGTTGCAGAAGTGCCGGGGCCGTCTGTTCCCCTTCGGATTCCTCCACGTCCTGCACGCCATCCGGCACAACGACACGCTCGATCTGCTGCTGATCGGCATCAAAGACGAATACCAGAGCAAGGGCGTCAACGCTATGATATTCGACAAGATTGCTCCCTCCATCCGGAAATACGGCATCCGGTACCTGGAGACCACGCGGGAACTGGAGGAGAATACGAGCGTGCAGAATATGTGGAACCGTTTCGAGAACCGGCTGCACAAGCGTGCCCGGTGTTACATCAAAGAGTTATAAGATGAAAAGAGTCTTTATCCTATTCGCTTTGTTCCTGGCCTTCACGGCAGGAGCACAAGAGTTGCGGCACAATGCGCAGTATCCCGACGATCCGGCGTTCAAGCCCGTGGCCGACAGTCTCAGGGGGCTGATCCTCAACGGTGAAATCACCGAATCCTATGGATTTGCAGAAACGCGTTGGGAGTGGAAGGTGTATGTCCCGGTACAATATGACGGTAAGACGCCTGCGTGCCTGCTGGTCGGGCTCGACGGCATCCTGTTCAACGCCACCACCGTGATGGACAACCTCATCGCCAGCGGCGAGATGCCGGTGACCATCGGCGTTTTCATCCAGCCCGGCGTGACGTACGACGCCGAGGGAAACGTGCTGCGCTACAACCGCAGCAACGAGTTTGACCGCACCGACGGGACTTTCGCCCGCTTCCTCGAAATGGAACTCCTCCCGACCGTCGAACGATTGGTTACGCCCGACGGTCGGACGGTACGTCTCTCACGCAACCCGGACGACCGGGCCATCACGGGCGCCAGCAGCAGCGGAATCGCCGCTTTCACGGCGGCCTGGGAGCGGCCCGACCTGTTCCACCGCGTTTACAGTTCGGTTGGAACCTATGTCGCGATGCGCGGAGGCAACGACTACCCTGCATACATCCGCAAATGCGAACCCAAGCCCCTGCGCATCTTCCTGCAGGACGGTCTCAAAGACGCCTGGAATCCCCTCTTCGGCGAATGGTGGGAGCAGAACCTGCTGATGGAGTCGGCGCTCGATTTCGCGGGTTACGAAGTCCTTGCGCACTGGGACCGCGGCGGTCACAGCATTTATCACGGAACCAAGATGTTCCCCGATGCGATGCGCTGGCTCTGGAAGGGCTGGCCCGCACCTGTAAAAGCCGGCGACTCACGCAACGATATGCTGCAGTCCCTGCTCGGCACCGGGAAGGACCGCGAAACGGGCTGGCAGGAAGTCGCCTCGAAAGAGCTGCCGAAAGCCGTCCGCGAGCGGCTGGACCACCCCGTCACCACGCTCCTGTATCCTTCCGGAAAACTGGAAGTTACGGCGCAAAACCATTCAAACTGGCTGCTTTGTTCGCTGGTCGGGCCGAAAGGTCAGCGTTCTGCCACCGAGCCGTTCTACTGGCTTCATAATCCCGACAATCATACCCTTGACGGTGCCATCGCGAAAGACCTGGCTTTCGACACGCTGGGCAATCTTTTCGCCGCCACGCCCTTCGGCGTACAGGTCTGCGACCAGAACGGCCGCGTGCGCGCCATCCTTACGCTCCCGTCCCGACGAATCGACGCGCTATGCTTCACCGGCCGCCAACTGTACGTCAGGAGCTGCGGGAAGGTCTTCGTACGCACCCTCAAACATACCGGTTGGAATCCCTCCGACGGCTTCATTACCCCTCCCTCACAAGGACAAGGATAGACTATGGACGTACTCGATATTTTTGTTGACGCCCTGCGGGCTGCCGTACTCATCACCGGTATGGTGGTGATGATGATGATGATGATCGAAAGCCTGAACATCTCGTCGGGCGGGCGGTTTTTCCACCTGCTGCGCGGATCGAAATTCGGCCAGATCGTGGTCTCTGCGCTGCTGGGCTGGATTCCGGGCTGTATGGGCGGCTTTGCTTCCGTCTCCCTGTTCTCGCACGGGATGATCAGTTTCGGCGCCCTCGTGGCTATGCTCATCGCCACTTCGGGCGACGAGGCGTTCGTGATGCTCACACTTTTCCCCGGCAAGGCGCTCTGGATTTCTGCATTGATTCTGGTCATCGGTATCGTGACGGGGGTCCTGATCGACTATGCGGGCCCGAAGCTCGGTCTGAAGCCCTACAGGCTGAAAGCCTGCGACGAGATGCATCTCCACGAGGAAGACCTGCACGAAGGACCCGCACAGGAAACCGGGCCGCATTCGAAGAAACGCACGATTCTTACCTGGAAGCGGGGCGTACTTTTTGTCGGCATCGGGCTCTACATTTTCTCTTTGGCTTCCGGCCTGCTTGAACACGAGCACGAAGGTGCAGCCGAACCCGAGCACGGCGGATTCAATCTGCTCAGCGAAGACTGGATGAATCTGCTGTTCGCCATTGTCAGCATTGTAATGCTGGGCGTCACGGCCCTGGGAAGCAATCATTTCGTGGAAGAACACCTGTGGCACCACATCATCGCCCGCCACGTTCCCAAGATCTTCGCCTGGACGTTCGGCGTGCTGGTCGCCCTGGGATTCATTATGGAACTCGTTGACGTGAACGAATGGATCAGCGCCAACGTTCCGCTGATGATCGTGCTGGCCACGCTCATCGGCATTATCCCCGAATCCGGTCCGCATCTGATCTTTGTCACGCTCTTCGCCGCCGGCGTCATTCCGGCACCGGTTCTCATCGCCAGCTGCATTTCGCAGGACGGCCACGCCTCCCTGCCCCTCCTGGCTGAATCGAAGGGCGCATTCCTCCGTGCCAAAGCCATCAACTGCGCCGTCGCCCTCATCGTCGGCTTTATCGCCTGGGCACTGACGTAGATTGACGGCAGCGGATACGTCTGATAAACAATTATTTACAATAATATCGACCGCATATCCCATTGCGGCCGAAAACAACGAATATTATGATACACAAAGTATTACGTACCATTCTGTTTGTTCTGGCAGCCATCGTTTTCACCATACAGGCCTCAGCCCAGGAAAACAACAGCAATTTCGCTACGCAGAGCGTCGACCGAAAGGTCGAGTCGCTGCTGCTCTTCGAGCGGATGAGCGATGTGGCCTATGTCGATATCGTGCGCCTGGCTGGACCGGCGCCGGCCTATCAGAAGAAGAGCGGCACGGCGTTCAAGGATTCACTGCTGGACAATCCGTTGAAATTCTATTCCTACGTTTTCATTCCCAAATCGGTAAAACAGAACAAGAAATATCCGTTGCTGGTATTCCCGCACGGAGGCGTGCACAGCCATTTCACGTCCGGCTCGGTTCATATCCTGCGGGAAATGGTGGCGCAAGGCTATATCGTCATTGCGCCGGACTACCGCGGCAGCACGGGCTACGGCCGGGGTTTCTATGAGAACATCGACTACGGCGGCCTGGAGAACGAAGACGTGCTGGCTGCACGCGACTATATGGTCGAAAGCTACGACATCGTGGACCCGGACCGCGTGGGCATTATCGGCTGGAGCCACGGCGGGATGATCACGCNNCCCGAATACTCCGACAACTATACCGTGGAGTATCACATCGGGGCCACACCGGAAGAAAAACCCGAAGAATACAGCCGCCGCTCTCCCGTCACCTACGCCAGGCAGCTGGTCCGTCCCCTCCGAATCGTCACCTGCCTGAACGACGATGACGTGAGCGTGACGGAGGTGCAGCGGATGATCGACTCGCTGACCTTCCATCACCGCGATTTCGAATACAAGGTTTTCCCGAAGATGCCCGGCGCCCACGCATTCGAGCGCATCGACTCGATGGAGGCCTGCGAGATCCGCCTTGAAACATACACTTTCCTTGCCCGCTACCTCGACCCGCCCAAGCCCTTCAAAACCCTCAAGGAACTCCGCAAAGCAGGGTATATCTATCACTAAACAGAAAAAAGAAGTCCGGCGAAATACCGGACTTCTTTTTACTAATGGAGCGGCCTGTGCACAGACCGTCTCGTCATGCCCGACCTGATCGGGCATCTCTTTACCGCAGCTTCTTGAAGCCGTACACGGCACACTTGCCGAGCTGCTCCTCGATGCGGATCAGCTGGTTGTACTTCGCCATACGGTCGGTACGCGAGAGCGAACCGGTCTTGATCTGGCCGCTGTTGGTGGCCACGGCGATGTCGGCGATGGTGGTGTCTTCGGTCTCACCGGAGCGGTGGCTCGTGACGGTGGTGTAGCCGTGACGATGGGCCATCTCGATGGCGTCGAGCGTCTCGGAGAGCGAACCGATCTGGTTGACCTTGATGAGGATGGAGTTGGCGGCACCCATCTTGATGCCTTTCTCCAGGAATTTCACGTTGGTCACGAACAGGTCATCGCCCACGAGCTGGCAGCGGTCGCCGATGCGCTTCGTGAGTTTCACCCAGCCTTCCCAGTCATTCTCGTCGAGACCGTCCTCGATGGAGTCGATCGGGAATTTCGTAATGAGTTCCTCGAGGAAGTCGATCTGCTGCTCCGAAGTGAGTTTCTTGCCGTTGGGATCTTTCTGCTTGCCGCCCTTGAGCTGCTTGTAGTCGTAATAGAAGGTATCGCCTTCCTTGAAGCAGAACTCGGAAGCCGCGCAGTCCATGGCGATCTTCACGTCCTTGCCCGGTTCGTAGCCGGCGGCCTTGATGGCGTCGCAGATGATCTGCAGGGCGTCTTCGATGCCGTCGAGGGCGGGAGCGAAACCGCCTTCGTCACCGACGGCGGTGCTCAGGCCGCGTTTCTTCAGCAGCTTGGCGAGGTTATGGAACACCTCGGCGCCCATTCGGATGCCTTCTTTCTCACAGCAGGCGCCGACGGGACGGATCATGAATTCCTGGAACGCGATCGGAGCGTCGGAGTGCGCACCGCCGTTGATGATGTTCATCATCGGAACGGGAAGCACATAGGTGTTCGTACCGCCAATATAGCGATAGAGCGGGATGTCGAGATAGTTGGCCGCGGCGTGAGCGCAGGCGAGCGAAACGCCGAGAATGGCATTGGCACCCAGGTTCTGCTTGGTGGGCGTGCCGTCGAGTTCGATCATCTTCCGGTCTATGGCGCGCTGCTCGAGCACGCTCATTCCTTCGATCACGGGAGCAATCTTTTCATTGACGTTGGCCACGGCCTTGAGCGTACCCTTGCCCAGATAACGGCCCTTGTCGCCGTCGCGAAGCTCGAGGGCTTCGTTTTCACCGGTGCTGGCGCCGCTCGGGACGGCTGCACGGCCCATAATACCGCATTCGAGGGTCACATCGACCTCCACGGTCGGATTGCCACGCGAGTCAAGAATCTCTCTCGCAAATACTTTTTCAATAATCATCTTGGTTGTTTTTAATATAATGATACAATATTTTCCGCAAAGCCCGGTCCGGCCGGGCATTTCAAGTTAACTCGCAAATATATAAAAGATTTCTGAATCTATGGAATGATGGATGTCTTTCCCGGCTAATGCATCAAATATTCCTCATCACGGACCAGCACTTTCTCGATCTTGCCGACATACATCGTGTGGAAATCGCGACGGGGATAGTTCGCCTCAATGATGTCCCGGCATAGGAAACCGTCTTCCTGCAGTTCTGCGGCGTAGAGCTTCCGGCAGACCAGTACCAGCTTGGCTTGCGCGAAATAAACGGTCCCGTCGGCATAGACGGGCGTCAGGCCCGTCCGGGCAATCTTGTCTTCATCGCGGCCCGAAACACTGCCCAGATAGCCCATCTGTTCCTTGAACGACGGATCCATCACACAGAGCGAAAAGCGACCCTCGCGGTCCACGAATTCCTTGGTATAGCGAGACGGCCGCAGGTAGATGACCGCCGTGGGATCGTCGTGTCCCCACAGGGAGCCCAGATGGCCCCACGAGGCCGTCATTGTATTGCATCCCGATACCGCATTGCCTGCCGTAACCAGCATCCACTCATCCCCGATAAGGGTAAACGGATTGAAGCGCAAATGCTTGTAGTTGACTTCTTTCATAGATCGATATTCATTTCACCCCGTAGAACAGCGACAGGACCTTCACGAATATCCGTGCGGGCAGGATACGCTTGAGCGGGATGGAGAGTTTCTGGACGAAGGTGGCGATGACGTACCGGAACTTCGGGTGACGCTTGCGGACGATCTTGGCGATCTTGCGTGCCAGGTATTCAGGCTTGAGGCCCGTCTGTTCGTCTTTTTCAAAACTGCTGACCGACTGACGGAGACTGGGGTACGCCGCGACCGCCTCGTCGGAGACCTGTTTGATGCGGGCCGCCGTAAAACCGGTGGAAAAATCGCCGGGCTCGATGAGTATGACCTGGATGCCACAACGGCGCACCTCGATCTGCAGGGCTTCGCAGAAGCCTTCGACGGCGAATTTGCTGGCCGAATAAAAGCCTTGGAACGGCAGGCCCATCACGCCGCCGATTGAGCTGAAGCAGAGAATCTTACCGCTCCCCTGCCGCCGCATCGCGGGCAGCACGGCCTGCGTGAAGCGCACCTGGCCCATAAAGTTGGTATCCATCTGGAGTTGCACGTCCGCCTCCGGCGCGAATTCCACCGGACCGCCGATGCCCATACCCGCATTGTTGATCAGTACGTCGATGCGCCCTTCCGCCGCAAGCACCGCCGCAACGGCCGCTTCGACGGAAGCCGTGTCCCGCACGTCCGCGCGAAGGTAATGTACGCCGGGAAGTTGCGGGACATCGCGCCGCACCGTTCCGTAAACCGTATGCCCGTCAGCGCTGAGCTGCCGTGCCATCGCGAGTCCGAAACCCGACGAGATACCCGTAATCAGAATAATACTCATAGTAACAGTTGAAAAATAATCAGCGGATTCCCCAGTCGGACAAACGTACCGTTCCCTCCACCTTTTCCTCGACCGTATCGTCGAGACCGGGGAAGAAATCAAAACCGGTCAGCCGTTCAAGGTCGTTGACGCTCATCAGGCAATCTTTCAGATAGTATCGTTCGTCATCGTTGTCCATCACGAAGGCGATGGCGCTGTAGGAGCCGTTTTTCTTGCGGATCAGCAGGGCCTTATAGAAGGCATCCGGAACGACGACGTCGCGGTCGCCGATCGTCCCGTAGCGGTTCTCTCCCACGATGGGACCCGTGACCACCCACACGCTTCCGTATCGGTTGGCCCACTGGCGCACCCGCTTTTCCAGATACTGCCAATCGCCCGCATTGAGTGTTTCGTTCTGCGGGCAGATGTTCGTGAAATAGAACGTCTCCGCCATTGTGCTGTTGCTGAAGGCCGCGTCGGCGGCCGGCATCAGGTGTCCCTTGGTCCAGCCGGAACCGGCATAATCCTCGCGCATGGCCTGCGTCACCCCTTTCAGGTCGGGATCCATCCGGAACTCCATACCCTCCCGTTTCTTGTCGCCGCCCGTCTCTTCGGCGGTCAACTCGTAGGCCACCCAGTCGGGAATCAGCGTTTCTGTGTTGTAGGAGGTCACGTAGGCGCCGTGCCGGACGATTTTTCCGTCCGTATCCAGCGCGGGAATCTCCATCAGGTCGTCCAAGCCCGGAGAACGCAGGACCGGCGTTTCGACCTTCCCCGGTTCGGGCTCGGGCCGGTCGGTCGTTCCGTGTTCATACCCGAACAGATAATACAAGAGTGCCGCCACGAGGACGAGCACGGGAGCAAGCAGTTTCTTGAGCGTCTTCATTGATGCAAATTTACCATTTTTTGATTAACTTTGTTCGATAATGGATAGAACCGGAATTATGAAACCTTACATTCGTCCCGATTATCTGAAGAAAGGTGACACCGTGGCCGTTGTGGCGCTGGCGTCGAGTCTGAGCGAGCAGAGCCGCCAGACGCTTTATTGGAAAGAGATGCTGGAATCGTGGGGGCTGAAAGTCAAGATGGGCAAACATCTATACGACAGTGCGCCGGGCGAGTTTGCCGGCCGCGACGAAGATCGGGCCGCCGACCTCTCGGAGATGCTGCTCGATCCGGAGGTGAAGGCCATCATCTCCTTCCGGGGAGGTTACGGTTCGATGCGCACCGTGCGTGCGATGGACCTGACGCTCTTCGACCGGTATCCGAAATGGCTGGTTGGGTTCAGCGACATTACCGTGTTCCACGCGGTGCTGCAGAGACGCGGGATCGAGTCGATCCTCGGTGCGATGCCCAGCACCATCGGTCCGGATATGGGTCTGGAAGAGCGGATCAGCGAAGAGTCGCTGCGCAAGGCGCTTTTCGGCGAAATCCACAGTTACCGCACGGCACCGCACGCATTCAGCCATTTGGGCTGCGCCCGCGGACGGTTGGTTGGCGGCAACCTGAGCCTGGTGGTTTCGTGTCTCGGCACGCCCTGGCAGAATCCGCTGGAAGAAGACAGTATCCTGTTCATTGAAGACGTGGACGAACGGATGTACAATCTCGACCGGATGTTGCTCACGCTGCAGCAGGGCGGCTCATTCAACCGTGCAAAAGCCGTTATCATAGGTCAATATACAGATACCAGCGGCGAGGACGAGTGGCAGCGAAAGGCGCTCGACCTCGTGAACGAATATATGGCTCCGCTCGACAAGCCGGTCCTTTTCGGCTTCGACTGCGGCCACGAACATCCCAACTACAGCCTCTACCTCGGCCGGGAAGTTTCGCTCGACATTACCCCCGACGGCGGCTTGCTGAAGTTCATTGATTAATTACTGCTTGTGCGCCAGGCGCGGGTGGGAAATTGCTTAGAGGACCCTAAGCACCCGCGCTTGATAGCGGGAAGGGCCTATGCGCAGCATAGGAGGGAGACGCGAAGCGTCGGTCCGAGAAGCAATTCCCAGAGCGCCAAAGCACAAGCTGAAAGCTGCAAAGCGAGCGCAGCAGCGGGTGGTGTTCGGAGCCGCGAGCTTTTTTTCGCGAGCGGGACGAACACCAGAGCTGCTAAGCGAAGCGATTTAAGACAATAAATAACATACGATATGCTTAAGGACGGACAACTTTACATCGCGCACAGCGACAACGGAAACATCAACCTGGTCGGCAAGATGGCCAACCGCCACGGCCTGATCGCCGGCGCCACCGGTACCGGCAAGACCGTCACCCTGCAGGTCCTCGCCGAAACCTTCTCCCAGGCCGGCGTCCCCTGCTTCATGGCCGACATGAAAGGCGACCTGAGCGGCATCAGCCAGCCCGGCAAACTCAGCGGCTTCATCGAAAAACGCATGCCCGAATTCGGCATCGAGAACCCGCAGTTCGCCGGCTGCCCCACCCGCTTCTTCGACGTCTTCGGCGAACAGGGTTTCCCGATGCGCGCCACCATCTCCGCGATGGGTCCCCAACTCCTCGCCCGCCTTATGGAACTCTCCGAAGTCCAGGCAGGCGTGCTCAACGCCGTTTTCCGTATCGCAGACGACAACGACCTGCTGCTCATCGACCTCAAGGACCTCAAACTGATGCTCGACTTCGTAGGCAAGAACGCATCGAAATTCACCACGCAGTACGGCAACATCGCCAGCGCCAGCATCGGCGCCATCCAGCGGGCCCTGCTGCAGATCGAGAGCGAAGGCGGCGACCAGTTCTTCGGCGAACCCGCCTTCGACGTGCAGGACCTCTTCGCCGTGGAGAACGGCCGCGGCGTGATGAACGTCCTGGCCGCCGACCGGCTGATGCTCAACCCGAAACTCTACTCCACCTACCTGCTCTGGCTGATGACCGAACTCTACACGAAACTGCCGGAAGTCGGCGACCTCGACCTGCCCAAATTCGTATTCTTCTTCGACGAAGCCCATATGCTCTTCGAAGGCACGTCCAAGGCCCTCGTCGACAAGATCGAGCAGGTGATCCGCCTCATCCGTTCCAAAGGCGTAGGCATCTACTTCATCACCCAGGTCCCGAGCGACGTACCGGCCAGCGTCCTGGCCCAGCTCAGCAACCGCGTCCAGCACGCCCTGCGCGCCTATACCCCGCAGGACCAGAAAGCCGTGCGCGCCGCCGCCCAGACGTTCCGCACCAATCCCGACTTCAAGACCGAAGACGCCATCCTCGACCTGGGAACCGGCGAAGCCCTGGTCTCCTTCCTCGACGAGAAAGGCGCCCCGAGCATCGTGGAACGGGCCAAGATCCTCTTCCCGCTCAGCCAGATCGGCGCCATCACGCCCGGACAGCGGCTCGACATCCAGGCCGCCGCACCGCGCAAGATCAAGCAATATGAGAGTTTCTTCGACCGCGAAAGCGCCTACGAAGTGCTGACCGAAGTGAACCAGCAACTCGAGGAAGAGAAGGAAAAGGAACGCAAAGCCGCCGAAAAGGAAAAGGAAGCCAAGGCCAAGGAAAAAGAGAAGAAATCCGCTTCGAAGAAAAGCGGCATCGGACGGACCATCCTCGGCACGATGATCGCCGCCGCGGCCACGAGTTTCGCCCGCAGCGCCGGCACCCAGATTGCCAAGAACGTGGGCGGAAGCTCCAAGAAAAGCACCTCTTCGAAAAAGACTTCCAAGAGCAGCGATTCGGTCGTGAAGAAAGCCACGAAGACCGCCGTAAATACCGCAGCCAGGAAGGTCACCACCGAAATCCTGAAGAACATCCTCAAATAGATGGTCGTCATCCTGTTCCTACTGGTCCTCTGGTGCCGGCACTCCGTACCGGCGGCGGACTGGTATGCGCAGCACCTCTATCCGGTCATCTCCAAGGTCCTGACGAGGATCGCATCCCCGGTCGGAATCTCCCTCACGGAGATCGTGACCGTCATCCTGCTCGTCGCATTCATCCGGCGGGTCATCCGGATCTTCCGGGACCGGGAGCACTGGAAAAAGAACCTTTGGCGCGCCGTCCGGCTGCTGCTCTGGGTCTATGTGTGGTTCTATGGAGCCTGGGGCATCAACTACTCCCGCAGCGACATTTACACCCGTCTCGGAGCGACGGCCACGCCCTATGAAGAGTCCGAATTCCAGGAATTCCTGACGGAATTTTCCGAACAACTCAACACAAACTGGTGCCGGGCGGATGCGGTCGATACCGAAGCGGTCGAAAAGGAAGTGAAAGCCTGGTACGGCAACCTGCCCGCCGAAGCAGGCCTTT
>LXOW01020217.1_pt1 | contig 13033 bp, 11 predicted proteins | sample 1368591 | NCBI WGS metagenome assembly LXOW01 (sample SAMN04884650, study PRJNA319009) | bovine gut metagenome | isolation source: Cow rumen | host: Bos taurus | place: Italy: Legnaro (PD) | collected 2014-07-09
GTCCACCCAACTTGTCACATTGGGATTGCCTGCTCCGTTGTTATACACCTTGAAACTGTAAATAAACGGTTCACTGGTACTTGTGGCAACAGGCACAACGAGTTCAGAAGGTTCCAAATCGGCAGGTGGTGTAAGGATGATGTTCACAGGATTTGACATCGTCATATTGTTGTGATTGTTAATATGCTCATACACCTGTTCATAGATGTCCGTTTTGACGAAGAAATACGCTTCGCCAAATACCGTCAATGGAATGTGACCTGTAAAAGTCACCTGGTAGGAGCTGTCAACCGCCAAAGCCCCTGAATGGGCAACCATGGCAAGACAAGCCGCCGTATTGAAATCAGGCTCTTGGGAGAAGTAAAGCGCATCAGTCCAATTGGTGTTCGGCGTAGTGACTTCGCCTGCATTAGTAATGGTTGCCGTCACATCCACATTCGTTCCAGAGAAGAAGTTATCGGGAGCGATGATGGAAGACACTTGAAGGTCGGGAACTAATGGAACAGCAATGTCCACCAACTCATAAAAGAAATTGTCGTTGTAACTACCCTCTGGACCATTACCGTGTTCGTATTCAGACAATTCATAAATCCTATTGTCAGGTCCATTAGCACAATCTCCACCACAATGCTCGCTATTACAACCAAAATACGGTGGCGGATTGTAAGGTATCGGTACATCATTGTCTTCCCAATAAATATGATAGGCATCATAGGCATCAGTTAACACAAATAAAAAGTATTCTCCAGAAACTTCTAACGGAATATTGAAAGTTTGTATCTGTGTATAGTATTCTCCTACATCCAATGCAGAGATATTTTCAAAAGTGCCTAACAGGATAGGATTGTTGTCGCCAGCAGCCACTCTGCTTTCAACGGAGAGCCAAACACGGTCGTTCCACATTGCACCATTAGGCGTAGCAGCCGTGCCATCGTTTTGCACCGTCCAACTGATGGTGGCTTGTTGTCCTCCAGTCATAGCAGAATGGGTGATACTAGTTACATGAAGTTCAGGTAACCCCATCGAAAAATTAGCAATGTAAACGGCGTTTTCAGATACGGTGAAACTGTATGAAGGATTATTGGATACTTGAACTCCGTTTTTGGTCCAATTATTGAAAAACCATCCAGCATTGGGAGTGGCCGTCAAAGTACAAAGGCTCCCATAATTATATGCCCCGCCACCAGTCACAACACCACCTTCACTTGGATTAGCGGAAACTATGACATAGTGATTGACCGATGCTCGATAAAAATGTGCGACATAATTCGCATTTTCAGTGACGGTGAAACTGAAAGTGGGATTGACAGACACTTCTTGACCTTCCTTGGTCCAATTGATAAAGGTATAGCCACTATGTGCTATTGCATTCAATGTGCATGATAGGCCTTCTCTAATAAGCCCACCGCCTGACACAACACCTCCATCTTCCGGATTGGCAGAGGCCGTTACAGTATAGATAACAGGTTCTAATATAGTGAATGAAGGGCCTGTTGCAAAAAATCCTGTATCAGTTGTTGAGCAAAGATTCTGTACTTGCCAATAATAGAGATCTGGTTCAAGGTCTGTCATTTCGTATGAATGACCAGTTACATTCTCATAAATTAGTGTTGGATCGGTTTGACTGTAATAGCACAAACGAAAATCCTCTCCCTCACAAGTCCACGACAATAATGCTGATGTATAATTAACAGAGGCAACAAGATTGTCAGGATAAGGGCAAGGCGCCAACTCGCGTTTCGTAAATTCAAAAGTCTTGGCCGAAGTCAAGTCGTTGCCTTCCAACATGACATGCAGGGTGTGTTCCCCAAGTTCAAGGTCGGTGACCTCCAACAAAAGGTTTCCATCACCAAATGACCCTGTTTGCAAAGTGGAATAATCTTGGTCTATCCAGAAATGATAGGTAAGCACACCACCCATTCCAGTAGTATCGCTACCATAAACAACATCTTTTATGAACAAGTAACTTTTTGCTGAAGTAAGATAATTGCCTTCCAGCATGATATTCATAGTATGTATTCCTTCGTCAAGGTCTGCCACGTCCAAAAGAACATGTCCGTCACCTATCGAATCGCTCTGTACGGTGGAATAGTCATTATCAAACCAACAATGGTAAACGAATTGCTGACCAATTCCTGTTGAATCCTGTTCGTAGGGGTCGGTTTTCAGGAACAGGAAACTTTTTGGTGACGAGTATTGACTTCCCTTCACCATGACATGTAGAGAATGGACACCTGTTGTAAGAGTGGAAACATCGAAAATCAAATGACCGTCTCCAAGCGGATAGCTTTGCTGGTAGAAATTATCAGAATCAAACCAACAATGATAAATCATGCCGTCGGCTCCTACTTCGCTCGTCTTTGTGAAAAAACAACTTTTCGGCACGCCCCAAAGCATGGAAGTGTCCATGACCTGCATGTGCAAGTTATGAACACCATCCGTCAGATGGCCTACATCCAATTCGATATGCCAAGGGCTGTCGCCGAAAGACGTCGTCAAGGCTTGCCCATCGTCTTGGTCAAACCAATAGCGGCAAGCGTATGGCGACTGCGCTCGTAACCCGATGCACAACAGCATCAGGCTGCACAAGGTGAGTATGCAGCGTTTCATAGCCTTGTCTTTTTGGATTATTCATCTGTAGGAATCAGTTCAATATCCACACTCAACTTGCCTTCGTGGTCAGATTTGTTGGCCACATTGTAGCGTTTCACCACCATGTAACTCGGCCTTGAGTCATAAGGCACACTACCTCCGTGAATGCCTACTTGCGTTCCATCATTACCCAAGAAAGACGTGGCGATGCTCTCTTTCAAGATAAAATCCTCTTCAAAAGAGAAAGTACCATTCCAAGTGTCAAAAACATCTGAGTATGAATCCAGCAACAAGTTCGTGGAATTGTTTTGATATTGGAAAAGATTTTGTAAACAACCGTTTTTGATTCCAATGCAATTGAAGAATGTGGTACTAGATTCAGGTGACACATTGGCTCCATTAATTATTATACTATTGTACGCCCCTGTATTTTTCATAGTTGTCGTATATCTTACAATGGAATTATGGTATGTTTCGCCATAACTTGAACTATAATGATAACAATTTGCCGAATAGATTACACTATTTATGATTTGAGTATTGTTGGCATAACCGTATTCCATGTCTTTGATTAAACAATTTATGAATTGAGCATTTTGCATCAACACATTACCTACACTTGTACTGTATTTAAAGTAGTTGAAGTTGCATCTGATGAAGCGAGGATTACTTAATGTGACATATCTAACTTCTCCAGGAAACAATATGCCTTCTATGGTGAGGAATGCCATATCGCTTGCAGGGACATTTAGTTGAAAGTTTCCTGGAACAGTAGTGCCAACAGTATGTGCCACGGTGTCCACACGGCATCCCGCACCTCGCAAAGTAATGGCTTTTGTAATATTGCAGCAATTAAACGAGCCTTCCGATAGGGTAATGACATCGCCTGTGGTGGCCGCCGAATGTGCCGATACCAACGCGTTTATTCCATAATAGACACTAATGGAATCGTTGTGTTGCAAGGTGGCAATCTGTGTTTGTGCAAGTGCATTCTTCATTCCCACCACATTCAGCAGTAGGACGAACAGGGCGGCACTCAGAGCCCTTCTCATTGATAAAGAGTTTGATCGCATATTTGTTTGTTTTTGTTGTGTTTCCCTTTGGATATTCCTTTGACGCAATAAAAAAAACGTGGACTTACTTTTTCAGTTGATCAAGAGGCCTTCGACTGCCGATACCACAACTAAATCAGTAAAGCCCACGTGAAAACACGTGAACATTCGCTTTACTGCTTGTGGTATCATGAAAGTGTCGAAGTTTCTTGATGAAAGCTGTTAAGCTAACGCTATCGTTTTAATATGTCCTTTTGTTTCTTGGGCTTTATGCCCTTGGGGTCATTGGATTGTTATTTTGGATTAGACTTCTGGGGTATTTATCGGGGGCAAAGATAGTGTATTTCGGGGAATATAGGATGAGAAAGAATGGAAAAATTCATGGATTGCACTTGCAGTTGTTGAGAATTGTTTACTTTTGCAGGTGAAAAACAAATGACACAACGATGTTGAATGCGACTAACACACAAGGAATCTATCTGAACGTCCCTATAACGGATTGGGTACTTTTGAAGGAACTCATCCGCAAGTTTGGCTGGCAAGCCGAAACAAGGGAGCAGTTGCTTGACCGCTTTGTCAAGAGCCGCCCACAAAGTCCTGCATTGAGTGAAGCAGAAATCATGGAAGAAGTCAACGCCGTCAGATATTAGAAATCCGCGACCCAAAAGACNNTCATTGAGCGAAGCGGAAATCATCGAAGAAGTCAATGCCGTCAGATACAAGAAATGAAAATCATCCTTGATTGTAATATTTGGATTTCATTTTTGATTGGCCATCAAGCTCGATGGATTCAACAAATTCTGACAGACACACGCTTCGACGTTTATGTTTGTGACGAGTTATTGGATGAAATTCAAAACGTCAGTTCACGTTCCAAAATTCGTACACGGATTAGTGATGAAGAATTGGATGATTTCTTCCGCATCATTTATGCATTCTGTCGTATGGCACAGATTGAGCAGAAAGCTCAATCCGAAATCCGCGACCCAAAAGACTTGTATCTACTCTCTTTGGCAGAAAGCATAGATGCCGACTATATTGTTTCAGGGGATTTTGATTTGATTGATTTGAAACAACATGGGCAAACCAAAATGATGACTTTTGCAGAATTCCGCACCAAACTGTTAGAGAATTAAGCTATAGCCTTATAGACAAAGTATTTCAAGCTGACACTATGCCTTATTGTTTCTTGAGTTTTACACCCTTGGAGTCATTGGATTGTTATTTGGGTTAGTGCCTTACGCTAAACAAGCATGCTGTCCCACTGTCCCAGGCGGGGGCACCCTGGGACAGTGGGACAGCAAAAGGCGATTTTCAGTTCCGCTCTCTCTGTGATTTTAACTGTAACAACTGCAACAACTGCAACAGCAGCCATTTTAACTCATGACTAAATGACTGCAAAGACGAATTCATCGTTCACTTTTTTCGAGCAAAAACCTTTCAAAATCCAGAATTTTGTTTAATTTTGCAACTGCAAACACAAAGCCCGAATGAGGTAGGTAAATCTTTGTAACTATCTGTTTCTCTGAATGATATACTATGCAGATAGACTTTCTAATTTAATTTCTTCCATAACACACTCATTCACAATCCATTAAAGTACAAAAATCAATAGCAACGCTATACCAACTCTATACCAAGGCTATAGTAAGCCTATAGGCACTTTGAGGTAACTTTGAGGTAACTATGAGGTAACTATGAGATTCCTCCCTGTGGGCAGCGTGCGGGCAGCGTGCGGGCAGGAGGAGAACAGGGTGATGCAAGCATATTCAACTAATACTTCACATACCTTTCCAGCAAAGGATTCACCTCGCCCTCTTCCTGAAGCAGGGCTTCCAGTTGCGCCCAGTTCTTAATCATCCCCCGTTGCTCGCGTTGCCTGAAGATGCGCTTCACTTGTTCGTAACTGAGATATGGGTGATGCAGCAAAGTCTTAAAGTCGTCGCGGTTCACGTCTATCGTTAGTAGCGCGACGGTTTCTATCTCAATATAAGGACTGATGATGTCAAACCGCGTGGAGTCGATGCCTTTCACCTCACGCAGCTGCTCCTTGTCGACATAGCCGCCTAACCTCTCGCGGTGCTCCACAATGCGCATCGCGAAATAGGGACCAATCTGCGGCAACTCCACCAAAGTGGCTGAATCCACTGTATTCAATTCAACATGGGGAATTTCCCTCGGTTCTGGCTTGGTTTCTTCATATTGCGCAGGGTAAACATATTCCTTTTTCGGCATCGATACAGGCAGCATAATGTAAGGCTCCAAGCGGGCATAGTCTTCCTCACCGATGGTATAGAGCCTGGCCAAGTCGCTTTGTATCCTGAACCGACCACCTTTATCGCGATAGTTGATGATGTTGCGCATCTGGCTCTCGCTCAGTCCGAGCCTCCTCCCCTCTTCCTCCGTCATCGTGTTGGGGTCGAAGGGGAACAAGGTCAGACTATCGTTCATCCCCTGCTCGTCAAGGGCGGTCTGACGCAAAGCGAGAAGCGAGTCGAGGTTATGGAGCGTGACTTCATCCAAAGGCGCACGCGAACGGTGAAGCATACTAAACAGCAACAAAGCAAGTATCGCCACCACAATAGTGATGATGGCAACCCGTTCCCGTTTGTTGAACGACAACAGCTTGCGCAAAGCTTCCATACGCTATTTGAGCAGACCGCTGATAAAAACAAAAACGATGGCCAAAGGAGCCAGATACCGGATAATAAAGAAAAAGACTGCTTTAAGCGACGACTTCAGCGTACCCTCGTTGGAGATCTCTTCAAAGAACTTCTGCTTACCGAATTTCCAGCCCACGAAGATGACAATCAGCAATCCGCCAAGAGGCAACAGAATGTTGGACGAGACAATGTCCATCAATTCGAAAACAGTCTTGCCGCCAATGGTAAAAGGCGTATTTTCCATCAGGCTCAGAGAGGCGAAACTGCCCAGGAACAGGGTGATAACACAGGTCAGGATGGTTGCCTTCTTTCGGTTGAGGTGAAACTCCTCTGAGAGGAAGGCTACCACGACTTCGAGCAGTGAAATCGTGGAGGTCAATGCAGCGATGGCCAACAACACGAAGAAGATGATGCAGAAGATATACCCCCCTGCCATCTGGTTGAAAATCATCGGTATCGTATTGAACACCAACCCCATGCCTGCCGTCGGACGGACGCCGAACGAGAAAGCCGCAGGAAAGATGACAACACCTGCCAGCACCGCAACCAAAGTATCGGCAATCACCACGGAAAAAGCCGTGGAAGTCATATTGTCCGTTTTCTTTACATAGGAACCGTATGTGATGAGCACACCCATACCAAGGCTCAACGAGAAGAAACTTTGTCCCAAAGCATCAATGAGCACATCCCCCGTAATCTTAGAGAAATCAGGTTTAAAGAGGAAAGCTAAGCCTTCGTGAGCACCAGGCAAAGTCGAGGAACGGATGCCTAAGATGATAAGAATTCCCAACAGCATCGGCATCAGGATTTTTGAATATTTCTCAATGCCGTTTTGCACACCTCTGAAGACCACAAAACCCGTCAAGAAGATGAACATGGCCTGCAATATCACATTGAGCCAACCCAGGTTATGGAAATCGGCNNGCATTGCTCTGGGAACGGCGACCAATGACCAATTCCGACAACATCACGGGAATGCCGAGGACAACGACCAGAACGAGGTATGTCAGAAGGAACGCTGCGCCGCCATTGTCGCCCAACTCGCAAGGGAAGCGATAAATGTTGCCTAATCCGATGGCAGAACCTGCAGCAGCCGCGATAATACCCAGCTTGGTGCCGAATCCATCACGTTTTTTGATTTCTTGTGCCATAGTTGTGGAATTTTAGGGTTATTATTTTAAGACGACCTCTTCTCACCATAGGCCAAGTCACCCGCATCGCCAAGTCCGGGGACGATGTAGGCACGTGCCGTCAGTTCCTCGTCGATGCTGCCAACCCAAAGGGTGACCGGTAGGCGCGACAGTGCACTCTGCACATAGTCAAGTCCGTCCTGACTGGCTACAGCCACAGCGATATGGATATGTTTCGGAACCATGTCGTCGGTAAGTCCGTGCAAGGTCTTGACGATAGACTCGCCTGTGGCCAGCATGGGGTCGCACAGAATCAGCACCTTACCATCGAGTTCGGCAGAAGAATAATACTCCACCTTAATCTCAAAGTCCTCGTTCTTGTCGTACTTGCGGTAGGCAGCGATGAAGGCGTTGTCGGCGTGGTCAAACATATTGAGCATCCCATTGTGGAAGGGAAGCCCTGCACGCAGGATGGTGGCGATGACGGGCTGCTCCTTCAGTGTCCTGATTTCCTTGATGCCCAATGGGGTGGTGACCTCTTCTTCCTCATAGTCGAGGGTCTTGCTGATTTCGTAGGCCATCACCTCGCCGATGCGTTCGAGGTTGCGGCGGAAGCGCAGGCGGTCTTGCTGGATAGTGGCATCGCGCATTTCTGCCATAAACTGATTGAATACGCTGTCTGTTTTCTCAAGGTTGTGAATCTGAATCATGATTGCATAGTTTTATAGTTATTTCATTTTTTTCCATAGTTTCAACATCACCTTGCCTATGGCCGGCAGGTGGTTATAAGTGTAGGACGGATATTTGACCTCCCGCCCCCCGAAGCCGAGGTAGAAACGCGCCAAATTGTCGTCGTCAGATCCTTCAAAGTCGAAGGTAAAGGGCTGGTTGGCGTAACGCTGGATAACTTGGTCCATGAGGTAGGTCATCGCCTGTTTCTCTTTGCCCTTAGGTGACAATCCTGAGAAGAGGAAGGTGATGCGTCCGTTGGCCTTCATGAAGATGGCGGAGCAGAGCAGCTCGCCTATCCCCTTTTCAGTGACACCGAGGATGAAAGCCTTGCTTTTTTGCTTGGCGACGGTAGCCAGGCCCGTCATCACATTGTACTCGGCATCGCCCCACTTTTCGATATCCACACCACGGTTGCCCCTGAACAGGACTACCGCATGATAAGGAGTCACCGTGTCGACAATCTGCAGGTTGTTGCTCTCAGCCTTCGCCAAATTGCGCTTGGTGTTCTGGTGGTATTGGGCACGTAGTTCTTCATAACTCTTGTTCAGGTCGAGCAGGACGTTACGATGGTAGTCAATTCCCGGATAGCCTTCGGTAATGGCATTACCTTCGTTGAGGCGAATCTCAGCGAAACGATAGGAGGACGGGATGGCTTTCAAAAAAGCATCTGTCTTTTCAGCGTTTAGTGATACGGTTGAAAACACACCCAATTGCTGCACGAAATAAGGCTGAAAGAGGTACTTGAAGCCAAACTTTTTCCCTCCCGTCAGCGGCATCACGGCTTGGTAGTCGTCCTCCACCAAAGCCTCCCATCCCGGGTGAACGATATCGAGATACCAGGAAAAGGCATACACATTACCGCATCGGGCGATGGTGTCGTCCCATTTCTGCTTATCTATTTCATTATGATGGAAATATTGTATCATTATTGATGGATATATTCAAGGAGTTTACGGTACATTTCAGGCCAGCCCTGCCAGCGTTTCTCGCCGCCCAGGGTCTCGTTATGGGTGAGGTATATGAAGGTACCTCCCACGGCTTTCACTTCGTCAACAAGCTGTTGGGCGAGGGCGAGGGAAGAATCCACGTCGAGGTTGAGATAGTCGCGCAGTGTGCCGTCCATCAAGGCGAAGGGATGTACACGGAGTGGAGTCACCATATCGTTTTCCAGGTCGTAGAAGAAGAAGGTGTCGGCGATGCCAGCGCGAAAGCCCGCCTGCGAGGCGTAGCCCATCGTGTAGTCGTCGCTGATGTCCAAGTCAATGAGCGTCTGATAGCTGCGCGGAAGGTTCATCCGCAGGAAATGCTGACGGCTCTTGGTCAGCGGACGGTGCAGGACCTCCGAAAGGTTCTCTATCTCTGTCCGCATTTTGTCAATGTCAAGGAAAGACGAGAACGACGGATGTATGCCCACATCAGCATAGTCGCCAAGGGTCTTGATGAGCGATTGGAAGGCTTCCTTGCGGATGGATATGTTCTTGTCGTTGGTATCGTATTCGCCACAAAGGACGAAGTATATTGGCCTGAGTTTAAACTCCTTCTGCAAGTCAAACTGGAAGCTGAACGAGTCGAAAGGGTCTTTGCGCTTGCCCCGTAGCACTTCGTGACGCTTGCGGATTTCGTCGTGGTTGCCTGCCGAGAGATCTCTTAGGAAAGCACCTACGGTACGATAGAAGCCCTTGTGCAGATACGCCCAGGCTGCGTCAATGTCATAGGTGGGCACAAACTCAAACTTCTTTTTCTTGAGNNAGCATATTGTTTCGATACATCCACGAGTTTTCAGCCTTGAACCTACCGTACATATCCCTTTCATTAGGCAGATATTCCTCATAGCGGGTGACCAAGAAAAACGAGGCTGAGAAGACATCGAAGGGCAAGAGACTGTCGGAATCGTCGACAGCATACGGAGCCACAGTACCCTCAAAACCAACGCAACGGAAAGTCTGCTGGTGAAGATGACGCTCGAAAAGCAACTCGGAGGCCTGGACAAACGCCTTCTGTCCGAGGCTTTGAGGCGCATAGTGCAACTTAGGCCCCTCATAAGCCTCAAACTTCACGGCATCGGCAGTCAGCTCAAAATCGAGTCTCAAAAGTGAGCCCAAGATCAACTCGAAAGTATAGACCACGCGTCCTGTGATTTTCGGTACAAGAACCAGCATTTTCATATCCGCAAAAATAAAATGATTTTCAATGCCATCGGCAAAAAGGATGAAAAAAGTGCAATCTTTACCAAAGTAAAGCTGAAAAGTTGTATTTTTGTCGTTTTGAAAACATCGCTAACCCACTATGGACAATTTCGTCGTATCGGCCAGAAAATACAGACCCGTCACGTTCAGTACCGTCGTCGGACAAGACTCCATCACCAACACGTTGAAGAACGCCATCCGCAACAACTCTTTGGCACAGGCCTATCTGTTCTGTGGTCCACGAGGCGTGGGAAAGACCACCTGTGCCCGCATCATGGCCAAGACCATCAACTGCCTCAACCCCACCGAGCAGCTGGAAGCTTGCAACGAGTGCGAGTCGTGCCGTGCCTTCAACAACAATGCATCGTTCAACATCTATGAGTTGGATGCCGCCTCAAACAACTCCGTCGACGATATCCGCAATCTGGTGGAACAGGTGCGTATTCCACCCCAGATCGGGCAATACAAGGTCTACATCATCGACGAGGTACACATGCTAAGCAAGGATGCCTTCAATGCCTTCCTGAAGACACTGGAAGAGCCTCCGGCGTATGCCAAGTTCATCCTGGCCACCACAGAGAAGCACAAGATTATCCCCACCATCCTGTCGCGTTGCCAAATCTTCGACTTCAAGCGCATCACCGTCGACGACATCGCCAAACATCTGGCTTTCGTGGCCCAGAGCGAAGGCGTAGAGGCCGAATCCGAAGCCCTCAACATCATTGCCCAGAAAGCCGACGGCGCCTTGCGCGACGCCCTTTCCATCTTCGACCAAATGGTGAGCTTCAGCGGCAAGCACATCACCTATAAAGATGTCATCGACAACCTCAACGTCCTCGACTACGACTATTATTTCAAAATCGTGGATCATATCCTGCGTGGCGAGACGAGCGGCGTGCTGCTCTTGCTCAACGACATTATCAGCAAGGGCTTTGAGCCTCAACATTTTGTTCATGGCTTAGGCAACCACCTGAGGAGCCTGATGGTGTGCAAAGACCCCATCACAGTACAGCTCCTTGAGGTCAGCGAGCAGTTGAGACAACGCTATCTGACGCAATCCCAAAACAGCCCAATACCCTTCCTTATCAAAGCCCTGGACATCAACAACCAATGCGATATCGACTACCGCAGCGCCAACAACAAACGTCTGCATTTGGAGATTGCCTTAATGAAAATGTGTGCCTTATGCAGCCAGGCCCTGAACATGCCAACAACACAGGCACAACCTGTTCCATTGGCACAGAACAAGCCTGTGGCACCACAGCCGACGCAGCCCGCACAACAGGCACAGACTATGCAGCAACCGCAGCCTGTGCAACAAACACAGCCAACGCATCAGTCACAGCAACCACAGCCATCGCAACCTATACAGCCCACCCAACAACCTAACAATCCAGCCCAACAATCCAACAATCCGACAATTCAACAACCAACAACTGTCCGTCCACGTGGCGCCACGAGCAGCATCAGCGTCAACAAAGCCATGCAGCAGGCCGAAAAGAAAGAAGAGGTAAAAGAAGAGAGCTGGGACACTCCTTTCACCCAAGAAGAACTGGCCGCAGCCTGGGCTAACTTTATCGAACGCTATAAGAAATACGAGAAGCACTCGCCCAGTTTCGTGGCTGCACTAAGCAAATATTCCCCTAAGCTCGGCGCCAACTTCGAAATCCATTTCGAAGTGGACAACAGGCTCTTTGAACAGGAAACCGAAGGAATGAGCTTCCTACGCACACACCTGAAAAACACCCTCCACAACAACCAATTCAGGCTCGTCCCCGAAGTGATGGAACACCCCGCCGAAATCGAGGCCTATACCGACAAGGACAAGTTTGAGAAGATGGTAGAAGAAAGACCTTTTCTAAGAACCCTTCAAACCGAACTGAAGCTGGAGGGAGACCTTTGAATCTTCAATCTTTAAATCTAAATACTTAAAATGAAAAAACAACACATTATCGCCATGATGACATTATGTACTATGGCAGCAGGTTGTGGCCAAAAAGCAGCCGAAACAACCGAAACGAAAAAGGAAGTAAAGCCGGCCATTGAGCTGAGCAACATGGACACTTCCATCAATCCTGCGGAGGACTTTTTCCGCTATTGCAACAACAATTGGATGAAAAACAACCCAATTCCTGAAGAATACCCCGCCTACGGGGCCTTCACCGAAATCGACCAGAACAACGAGTTGCTCATCCAAGACATCATCAACGAAGTCTCGAAAGATGCCAACGCCCCCCAAGGCAGCACGGCCCAGAAAATTCGCGACTTCTACAACGCTGGTATGGACACAGTCGCCATCAACGAGAGAGGCTACAGCGAGTTGAAACCTTATTTCGAAATGATTGACGGCATCAACGACAAGGCCGAGCTGGCTGAACTTATGGGTAAGCTTCACAGCGACGGCATAGGCGGGTTCTTCGCCGCCGGCGGCAGCACAGACCCGAAAAATGCCGAAATGGTCATCATGCACCTTTTCCAAGGTGGCTTGAGCCTAACCGACCGCGACGACTACCTCACCGACGAGATGCAAGAGATGCGCGACAAATACGTCGAACACGTCGCCAAGATGTTTGAACTCACAGGCACCGATGCCGAAGAGGCCGCCAAGAAAGCCCGGGGTATCCTCGCCTTGGAGACTGAACTCGCCAAGAACTCGATGAGCCGCGTGGAACGCCGCG
>LXOW01160427.1_pt1 | contig 13026 bp, 12 predicted proteins | sample 1368591 | NCBI WGS metagenome assembly LXOW01 (sample SAMN04884650, study PRJNA319009) | bovine gut metagenome | isolation source: Cow rumen | host: Bos taurus | place: Italy: Legnaro (PD) | collected 2014-07-09
TTGTTTTCAATGTAGTAGTCCAGATTGAGTTTGGTGCCGCTGGAGACGATGGCCTCGATCTCGCTGAGCAGCTCGTCCATGTCCATCTCGCGGGCCTCGGCGATGTCCTCGAGGTCCATCCGGCGGTCGATGCTCTGGATGATGGCCACCTTGGCGGCCGACTTGTTCGGCGTGGATTTCACGACGAAGTCGTCCGGGCGCTCGATTTCGTTCTCCTCGACGTATTTCTTGATCAGCTTGATGAACTCTTCGCCGAACTTGCGGGCCTTGCCTTCGCCCACGCCCTGGCAGTTCTTCAGCTCCTCGAAGGTCACGGGATAGAGGATGGACATATCCTCCAGCGCCGGGTCGCCGAAGATGATCCACGGCTGGAGCTTGAGGCGCTTGCCCAGGTCCTTGCGGAGGTCCTTGAGCATGGACAGCAGCACCGGGTCGCCCGCTCCGCCGCCGGCCTTCATCGCCACGGCGGCCGCTGCGGCCTCCTCGTCGTCCTCGTCGTCGTCCCCGCCGCCGGCGAAGACGCGGTCCTCCACGAGCTGCAGCTCCCAGGGATCCGCGGCGAACTGGCGGCCCAGGTCCGTGACATGGATCAGGCCGTAGGTCTCGATCTCCTTGGTGAGCAGGTGGGCGATCAGGCCCTGGTGGATGACGGTGCACCAGAATTTCTCGGAGTGGGGCTTGCCCGCGCCGAAGAATTCCAGCTCGTCGTGCTTGTAGGACTTGGTCAGCGAATTGCTCACGCCCGCGAGGATGTTCGCGAGGTGGTCCAGCTTGAAGTGCTCCGGGAGCGCCTCGATGAGGCGGATCACCAGCTGCATCTCCTTGCGGCCGTCGAAGGTCGGCTTGGGATGCACGCAGTTGTCGCAGCAGTGGCAGTTCTCGTCCGGGAAATCCTCGCCGAAATAGTTGAGCAGCAGTTTCCGGCGGCACTGGCTGGACTCCGCGTACGCGAGCACCTCGGAGAGCAGCTGGCGGCTGATCTCCTGCTCGGCGATGGGCTTNNCCTTCCTGGCCGTCGCGGCCGGCGCGGCCCGTCTCCTGGTAGTAGCTCTCGATGCTCTTGGGGATGTCGTAGTGGATGACGAAGCGGATGTCCGGCTTGTCGATACCCATGCCGAAGGCGATCGTGGCCACGATCACCTGCACCTCCTCCATCAGGAACTTGTCCTGGTTCTCGGCGCGCACCTTGGCGTCCAGGCCGGCGTGGTACGGCAGGGCCTTGATGCCGTTGATGCAGAGCAGCTCCGCCATCTCCTCGACCTTCTTGCGGCTGAGGCAGTAGATGATGCCGGACTTGCCGGGATTCTGGCGGATGAACTTGATCAGGTCCTTCTCCGGGTCCACCTTGTCCCGGATCTCGTAGTAGAGGTTCGGCCGGTTGAAGGAGGACTTGAACACGGCGGCATCCGGGATGCACAGGTTCTTGAGGATGTCGCTCTGCACCTTGGGCGTGGCCGTGGCCGTGAGCGCGATGATCGGCGCGCGGCCGATCTGATCCACCAGCGCGCGGATGCGGCGGTATTCCGGCCGGAAGTCGTGTCCCCATTCGGAAATACAGTGCGCCTCGTCCACGGCGTAGAAGGAGATCTTCACCTCCCGCAGGAGCTGGACGTTCTCGTCCTTCGTCAGCGACTCCGGCGCCACGTACAGCAGCTTGGTCTTGCCGGCGAGCAGGTCCTCGCGGACCTCGTCGATCTGCTGGCGCGTGAGCGAAGAATTGAGGAAATGCGCGATGCTGCTCTCCCCGGCCACGAAGCCGCGGAGCAGGTCGACCTGGTTCTTCATCAGGGCGATCAGCGGGGAGATGATGATCGCAGTTCCTTCCATCACCAGAGCCGGCAGCTGATAGCACAGCGACTTGCCGCCTCCGGTGGGCATCAGGACGAAAGCGTCACCCCCTCCAATCAGGTGCTGGATGATCTTCTCCTGGTCCGCCTTGAAGGCATCATAGCCGAAAAACTCCTTGAGAGTTTTGTGTATCAGTGCCGAATCGGGTTTCATAAAAAACTAATCTAGCGTGTGAATGGCAAGTCCGGAACGGAGCTTGGGCTCAAACCACGTGGTCTTGGGCGGCATGATATTGCCGGTGTCGGCAATATTGATGAGCTGCTGCATGCTGACCGGGTAGAGCGCGAAAGCGACCTTCATCTCGCCGGAATCGACGCGGCGGGACAGTTCGCCCAGGCCGCGGATACCGCCGACGAAGTCGATGCGGTCGGAGGTGCGCAGGTCCTTGATCCCGAGGATCTTGTCCAGCACCAGGTTGGAGAGGATGGTCACGTCCAGCACGCCGATCGGGTCCGCGTCGTTGTAGCGGCCCGGCTTCGCCGTGAGGCTGTACCAGACACCCTCGAAATACATCGAGAAATTATGCAGGCCGCTCGGGTGATAGATCTCCGAGCAGTTGCAATGGCAGGGATATTCGCAGTGGCACTCGCCGCCGTCCTTCGTGCAGTCGCACTTGCATTCGACGACGAAGTCCTGCTCGAGGGCCTGGAAGAATTCCTTCGGGCTCAGGCCGTTCAGGTCCTTGACCACACGGTTGTAATCGATGATGGCGAGCTGGCTCTCCGGGAAGCAGACGGCCATGAAGTAGTTGTACTCCTCGTCGCCGGTGTGCTTCGGGTTCTGGGCCTTCTTTTCCGCGCCCACGCGGGCCGCGGCGGCCGTGCGGTGGTGGCCGTCGGCCACGTAGAAGGCGTCCACGTCCTTCGTGAAGATCTCCGTGATGCGGGCGTTCACCGCGTCGTCGTCGATTACCCAGAAGGTGTGCGTGAAGTCGTTCTCGTCGATGAATCTGTATTCGGGTGAGCCGGCGGCGGTCTTCGCAATGATCGCGCCGAGCTCGGCGTTGTCCTTGAAGGCGAAGAAGACCGGCTCGATGTTGGCGTTCTGGATGCGGACGTGGATCATGCGGTCGTCCTCCTTGTCCTTGCGGGTCAGCTCGTGCTTCTTGATGATGCCGTTGGCGTAGTCGTCCGTGTGCGCGCAGAGCACGATGCCGTACTGCGTGCGGCTGCCCATCGTCTGGGCGTAGACGTAGTATTTCTCCTTGTCCTCGCGGACCAGCCAGCCTTTCTTCTGCCAGGCCTGGAAGTTCTCGACGGCGCGGTCGTAGGTGCGCTGCTCGTGCTCCCCGGCGATCGGCGTGAAGTCGATCTCGGGCTTGGTGATATGCAGGAGGGATTTCTCCCCGGCCATTTTCCGGGCCTCTTCGGAATTCAAAACGTCATAGGGCGGCGCCGCGACTTCCGTCACGATGCCTTTCGGGGGCCGCAGGGCGGCAAAAGGTTTGACTCGTACCATTTTTCTATAGAAAACTATATTCGAAGGTAACAATTATTTATCAGATTACCAAATAGCACCGCACGAAAAGAGCGCCGTCCGGATCCGGGCGGCGCTCTTTATGATAAAGCGTTGTTACTCTTCGTCGTAAAGGAGCTCTTCCTCCTCTTTGTCTTCATCCTCCTCGTCCTCGTCTTCCTCATCTTCGAAGTCCTCGTCATCCTCGTCGTCATCGTCTTCTCCCCCGCGGGCCTCGCCCGGCAGGTGGCGGCGCTCTTCGGGCAGGTCCTCGAAGGCGACGTAGCCGTTCTCGAACTCGAGGGGAATGGGGCCCTTGGTCTCGACGACGCGCGGCGTGGCCGTGACCTCGGTGGTCTCGCCCTCCAGGGTGATGATCACGTTCTTCTTGGAGGCGATGTCGTAGAAATACACGAAACTGGCGACCCCGGCCTTGATGGTGTCGGCGATGGTCACGTTGTCCACGGCGCCGTAGCCGATGTCCATCAGCGCATAGCGCGCCACGACGTCTCCTTCGGCGCCGAGCGCCTTGAACAGGATGGGCTGGTCCATCGGGAACTCGAGGTCCGCGCGGAGCTGCTTATGGAAAGTATAGAGCGAGTTCTCGCCATTCACGACGTAGACCCGGAAAAAGCCTTTGATGCCGGCCAGGGTGACTCTGTATCTGTAATTCATATTGCGAAGATACGAATTATTCACTAATTTTGATTCGCCAATGGCAGCAAAAGACACATATAAAAGCATCGGAGCGCCGAGCGAGGGGCTTTTCAAGGACAACGGAAGCCGTTTCATCGCCCGCGCCTACCCCGTCGAGAGCGAAGCGGAGATCAAGGAGATCGTGGCCGCGCTCAAGAAGGAATACCACGATGCACGCCACCATTGCTATGCCTACCGGCTCGGCCTGGACGGCGAGCCCTGGCGGGCGAACGACGACGGCGAGCCTTCCGGCTCCGCCGGGCGCCCCATCCTCGGGCAGATCGACTCCGCCGGGCTGAGCGACATCCTCGTGGTCGTGATCCGCTATTTCGGCGGCATCAAGCTCGGCATCCCCGGCCTCATCCGCGCCTACAAGACTTCCACGGCGGACGCCCTCGCGGCCGCGCAGGTGGTCGAAAAGGTGGCCGGGCGCTGGTACACCCTGCATTTCCCGTACGGGGACCTGCCCGCCGTGATGAAGCTCGTCAAGGACCTGGACCTGCCGCAGCGGGGCCAGTCGTTCCTGGCGGACTGCACGCTCGAAGTTCGCGTGCGCGCGACGCTCGAGCGCGACTTTTTGGAAAGGATAGAAAAAATAGGTATCTTTATAGGCTAAATTTTGTATTACCTCGAATTATGGGCAAAAAACATGTCTTCAATGCCGGGCCTTGCCTGCTCCCGCAGGTGGCCATCGACAACACCATCGAAGCCCTCAAGGACTTCAAGGGGACCGGTGTGTCCCTGCTTTCCATTTCCCACCGCACCAAGGGCTGGGATGAAGTGATGGACGAGTGCCGTGCGCTCTGGAAGGAGATTCTCGGCATTCCCGAAGGTTACGAAGTCGTCTTCCTGGGCGGCGGCGCAAGCCTCCAGTTCCTCTATGTGGCGATGAATTATCTGGAGAACAAGGCCGGTTATCTCGAGACCGGTGTCTGGGCCAAGAAGGCGCTCAAGGAAGCCCAGGGTCTGGGCAACGCCATCGCCGTGGCCAGCTCCGCCGACAAGAACTACTGCTATATCCCGAAGGGCTATGAAATCCCCAAGGATCTGGATTATTTCCATATTACGACCAACAACACGATCTACGGCACGGAGATCAAGGAAGATCTCGACTGCCCCGTCCCCCTCATCGCTGACATGTCCTCCGACATCCTCAGCCGCCGCGTGGACGTGAGCAAGTACGCGATGATCTACGGCGGCGCCCAGAAGAATGCGGGCCCTGCCGGCGTCGCTTTCGCGATCATCAAGCAGGACACCCTCGGCAAGGTGAGCCGCTATCTCCCGACGATGCTCGACTACCGCACGCACATCGACAAGCTTTCGATGTTCAACACCCCGCCCGTCTTCGCCATCTACGTGATGAACGAGACCCTGAAGTGGCTCAAGGGCATCGGCGGTCTCGACGCCATCCACGCCATCGACGTCAAGAAGGCCGAGACCCTCTACGCCGAGATCGACCGCAACAGCCTCTTCACCGGCACCGCCGCCAAGGAGGACCGCTCCATTATGAACGTCTGCTTCGTCATGACCCCGGGTCACGAAGACCTCCAGGACGAGTTCATGAAGTTCGCCACCGAGCGTGACATCGTGGGCATCAAGGGCCACCGCTCCGTCGGCGGCTTCCGCGCCTCCCTCTACAACGCCAGCACGCAGGAGGATGTCGAGGCCCTCGTGGCCGCCATGCAGGAATTCGAAAAGATCCGCGGCTAGCCATGAAAGTCCTCGTTGCCACCCAGAAGCCTTTTGCGGCCGCAGCGGTCGCGGGCATCCGCCAGATCGTCGAGGAAGCGGGCTATGANNGCCGACCAGGCCGACCTGGTCAAGGCCGTCGCCGACGCCGACGCGCTGATCGTCCGTTCGGACAAGGTCACCGCCGAAGTGGTCGCCGCCGCCCAGAAGCTCAAGATCGTCGTGCGCGCAGGCGCCGGCTTCGACAACCTCGACCTCCCCGCCTGCACGGCGAAGGGGATCGTGGCCATGAACACCCCCGGCCAGAACGCCAACGCCGTGGCCGAACTCGCCATCGCCCTGATGATCTTCATGGCGCGTACGCAGTTCACCCCGGCCACCGGCTCCGAGGTCCAGGGCAAGACTCTCGGCATCCAGGCCTTCGGCGCCGTCGGACGCCTGGTCGGTGCCAAGGCCGCCGCCCTCGGCATGAAGGTCAAGGCCCTCGACCCGTTCCTGACGCCGGACCAGATCCGCGCCGGCGGTGCCGAGCCCGTCGAGACCCTCGACGCGCTCTACTCCGGCAGCGACTACGTGTCCCTGCACATCCCTGCGACGCCGCAGACCATCGGCAGCATCGGCTATGACCTGATCACGAAGATGCCGAAGGGCGCGACCCTCGTCAACACCGCCCGCAAGGAGGTCATCGACGAGGCCGGCCTGGAGAAGGCCCTCGCCGAGCGCCCGGACCTCAAGTACGTCGCCGACGTGGCCCCCGACAACCTCGCCGCCCTGCAGGAGCAGTTCGGCCTGCGCGTCTTCGCCACGCCCAAGAAGATGGGCGCCCAGACCGCCGAGGCCAACCTCAACGCTGGTCTCGCCGCCGCACGCCAGATCGTATCTTTCTTCAAGGACGGCTGCACGAAGTTCCAGCTGAACAAGTAGATTCGCCGATCAAGTCGGCGAATGACGATAAACAGAGAACGCCGCCCGGCTGGGCGGCGTTCTCTGTTTTTATGAACTCTTGCTGGAATTATTCCTCAGGAGCGGCAACGGGAGCGACCTTGGTCAGCTCAACGTTGAAGAGGAGCACGGAGTTGCCCGGGATGCTCTGGTTGCCCTGCTCGCCATAACCGAGCTCGGAAGGGATGAAGAGGTCGATCTTGCCACCCTCGCCGATGAGCTGCAGACCCTCGGTCCAACCGGCGACGACGCGGTTGAGCGTCAGCATGATCGGATCGGCATCGTCAGCCACCGCGTCAAACACGGTACCGTCGATGAGCGAGCCCTTGTAGCGCACCCACACGGTGTCCTGCGGACCCGGCTTCACGTCGTTGCCCGGCTCGATGATCTTGTACTGCAGACCGGACTCGGTCGTGACGACGCCGGCCTTCTTGCCGTTGGCCTCGAGGAACTTCTCGCTCTTCTGCTTCTGCATCATGGAAAGGCCGCTGCTGCGCTTCTCCAGGTAGTTGTTGAAGAGGTCGTTCATCTTGTTCGGGTCGATCTTGAACTGCTCGAGGAACTCAGGATCCTGGACATTGCCCTTCGCGTTCACGAAGTCCTTCATACCCTTGACGATCTCACCGTAATTGAGGTCGGAACCGAAATCATATCCCTTCAGGAAGGAACCGAAGTTGATACCGAGCAGGTAGCTCACGGAGTCGACCTGCGCCTTGGACGGCTGGAATTCTTTGGGGAGCGTATCCCCGGCGGACTTGCCCGTGCAAGCCGCCACTGCGAGTCCCATCAGCAGGACTGCAAAAAGCTTGTTTACTTTCATCGTATAAATATTTAACTAATCTTCGCTATAACTCCCAGGCCAGGGCGGAGGCGCCGAGGATGGCGGCGTCGGACTCCTTGAGCTCGGAGAACACGATCTTCACCTTTCCCTTCCAGATCTTCAGCAGGTTGTCCTCCATCGCACGACGCATCGGTTCATAGAGGAACTCCTTGGCGCGGGCCAGGCCGCCGAAGAGCACAATGGCCTCCGGGGCGCTGAACGCCACGAAGTCCGCGAAGCTCTGGCCGAGCAGCGTGCCGGTGTAGTCGAAGAGGCGGAGGGCGAAGTTGTCGCCCTGCTTGGCTGCATCGTAGATGTCCTTGGAAGTGATGTTCTGCAGGTCGCGGAGCGGGGTCGGCTGGCCGGAGGCCTCCAACCACTCGCGGGCCGTACGGGCGATACCCATGGCGGAGCAGTAAGCTTCCAGACAGCCGGTCTTGCCGCAGCCGCAGGTGCGGCCGTTGTGGCGCACCACGCAGGTGTGACCCAGCTCGCCGGCGAAGCCGTCATGGCCGTAGAGGACCTTGCCGTCCACCACGATGCCGCTGCCGACACCGGTACCGAGGGTGATCATGATAAAATTCTTCATGCCGCGCGCAGCGCCGTAGGCCATCTCGCCCACCGCCGCCGCATTGGCGTCGTTGGTCAGCGACACGGGCACGCCGCAGGCGTCGGAAAGCTTCTTCGCGAGGGGAACGGCGCTCTTGGCCGCCCAGGCGAGATTGGGAGCGAAGGCCACTTCGCCCGTATAGTAGTTGCCGTTCGGCGCACCGACACCGATGCCGCGGATATCCTCCGTGGTCTTGTCAGCCGCTGCGATGCAGGCCTTGATCGCTTCCGCCAGGGCCGCGATATAAGCATCCGCATCGTCACCGAAAGTATCTGTCCGGATCACGCTCTGGGCCAGCACTTCGCCGCGGGCGTCCACGACGCCGATCTTGGAAGTCTGCCCGCCGATATCTACACCGACTACAAATTGTCTTGCCATAAGTCTCTTGGATTAACGGTTATTATTCCACAGGGATGTCCTTGTTCACGTTCTTGCAGCCAGCGACTGCGTAGAAGAGGATATAGGCGAGCATCGCGATGACCAGCCAGTAGGAGGCCATGTAGCTCACGTTCTTCGCAATCATATCCTGGAGGAGCGGCATGATGCCACCGCCGACCACCATCATCATGAAGATGCCGGAAGCCTGCTCGGTGTACTTGCCGAGGCCCTCCACGGAGAGGTTGAAGATGGCACCCCACATCACGGAGGTGCACAGACCGCAGAGCACGAAGAGCAGGGCGGTCACAGGGACGCTATGCATCACGAAGCCCTGGCCGGCGAGGTAGCCCGGCATGGAAACCATGATGTCCTTCGGCAGGATGATGCCCAGGAAGATGAGCACGATGGCGAGAGAGGAAAGCGTGATCAGCTGCGCGCGGGTGCTGACCTTGCCGCTGATGAGGGAGCTGCACAGACGGCCCACCATCATGAGCAGCCAGTACATGGCCGCGATGGCACCGCCGACGGCGGCTGCACCGAGCGTACCGGCGGCGAAGGCGCCCTTGCCGTTCGGGTCAGACAGGAAGAAGTTCAGCTGGGAAGGAATGCCGATCTCAATACCGACATAGAAGAAGATGGCCACGATGCCAAGCACGCAGTGGCGGAACTTCCACGGGCTGGACTCGTACTTGACGGCCTTGCGCTCCTGCGCAGGCTCGGGGATCTTCACGAAGGAGATGATGATGAACGCCAGGGCGAACACACCCATCGCGATGAAGAGCAGCGGAGCCACGTCGGACATGGAGGTGTTGTCCGTGACCGTACCGATCAGCACACCCACGAGGAACGGGGTCGCCGTACCGGCGAGGGAGTTCATGGTGCCGCCGATCTGAATGAACTGGTTGCCGCGGTTGCCACCGCCGCCGAGGATGTTCAGCATCGGATTCACGACCGTGTTCAGCATACAGACGCTGAAGCCGCAGATGAAGGCGCCGAGCAGATAGACGGGGAGCGAGCCGCCGCCGACCTTGCTGGAGAGCCACTGCACGAGCACGCCCGCGAAGCCTACCGCCAGGGCGATCAGGGTCGTCTTCTTATAGCCCACCTTGACCAGCATCTTGCCGGCAGGGATACCCATGAACAGGTACGCAGCGAAATTCATCAGGTTGCCCAGCATACCGGCATTGGAGTACTTGACCTGCCAGATGTTGCCGAACGGAGCGGCCATGTTGGTAACGAAGGAGATCATCGCGAAGATGAAACACATCGTCACGACCGCCACAATGTTGACTTTTTTCTTTTCCATTTGATATTACGGTTTTAGTATTGTGATTATCAATGTTTATTCTCCAAACTGGGTGGGTTTCGGCGCGAAGAGGCCATAGAGCTGCGCGTCGATCATGTCGGTCACCTTCTCGAAATCCTCCGGATTGTTGCCGAACTTGATGTGGTCGGCGTCGATCACCAGCAGGTTCCCGTCATAGTCCTTGATCCAGTTCTCGTACTTCTCGTTCAGGCCGGTCAGGTAGTCGATGCGGATGCTCTTCTCGTATTCGCGTCCGCGCTTCTGGATCTGCGAGATCAGGTTGGGGATGCTCGAGCGCAGGTAGATGAGCAGGTCCGGGTTGCCCACCAGCGACATCATCAGGTCGAAGAGGTCGGTGTAGTTCTCGAAATCGCGGGTGCTCATCAGGCCCATGTCATGCAGGTTGGGCGCGAAGATGCGGGCATCCTCGTAGATGGTGCGATCCTGGATGATGACGTCGTCGGTCTTCGCGATCTCCACCACGTCCTTGAAGCGCTTGTTCAGGAAGTAGATCTGGAGATTGAAGGACCAGCGTTCCATATCCTCATAGAAATCGGACAGATACGGATTGAAATCCACGGATTCGAATTTCGGGATCCAACCGTAGTGCGCGGCCAGCATCTTGGTGAGCGTGGTCTTGCCGCTGCCGATATTTCCTGCGATCGCAATGTGCATATCTCTATACTTATAATAATTTACAAATGTACGAATTATTTGAATAGGCCGAACATTTCTGCGTCAATCTTGTCGGTGATCCGGGCGAAGTCTTCCGGATTGTTCTCGAAGTCCATCTCATCCGCGTCGATCACCAGCAGCGGGTCCTTGTACGCGGCGATCCATTTCTCGTAGCGCTCGTTCAGGCCGCCGAGGTACTCCAGGTTCATGCTCTGCTCGTACTCGCGGCCGCGCTTGCGGATCTGCTCCACCAGGTGCGGCACGCCGCAGCGGAGGTAGATCAGCAGGTCGGGCGGATTGACCATCGACATCATCAGGCGGAACAGCTGCATATACGTGTCGTAGTCCCGGTCCGAGAGGTTCCCGAGCGCGTGGTTGTTGGCCACAAAAATCTCCACGCCCTCCAGGATCGTGCGGTCCTGGATGATGACGTCGTCGGACTTGGCGATTTCCAGCAGGTCCTGGAAGCGCTGCGCCAGGAAATAGGTCTCCAGATTGTATGACCAGCGGGGAATATCCTTGTAGTAATCTTCCAGATAGGGATTGTAGGTCACGGCCTCATAGCGCGGCGTCCAGCCGTAGTATTCAGCCAGTTTGCGCGTCAGGGTCGTCTTGCCGCTGCCGATATTTCCCGCGATTCCGATATGCATGCCGCCAGAAGATGTGCAACATACAAATTTAACATAAGTTTTGTAATTTTGCCAAGCAAAAGACGCAAAGAAATGCTCAATATCCGTTCCATCCGCTGCAACCTCCTCCAGGAGCGCTGCTACGTGGCCTGGCAGGAAGCCGGCCGCTGCGTTCTCGTCGATCCCGGCTGCTACGGCGCCGACGAACTGGAGCCGCTCGAAGACCTGCTCGCGCAGGAGCAGCTGACCCCCGAGGCCATCCTGCTCACGCACGGGCACTTCGACCACATCTTCGGCGTCAAGCCGCTCCAGGACCGTTTCGGCGGCATCCCGGTCTACCTGCATCCCGCCGACGAAGTCGTACTGGACGGCAGCGCCGACATGGCCGACCGCCTGGCGCTCACCCCGCCGGAAACCGGCTTTAAGTGGACGCCGCTGCAGGAGGGTCCGCTGAGCGTCGCGGGGATCGATTTCGAGGTCATCCACACCCCGGGGCACACCCCGGGCGGTGTCTGTTTCCTTGCGCGCAAGGCCGGTGTGCTGTTCACGGGCGATACGCTCTTCGCCGGCTCCATCGGCCGCACCGATTTCCTCTACAGCGAATACGACGACGAGATCCGCTCCATCATGGAAAAGATCATCCTGCTGGACCCGGACACCCGCATCTTCCCCGGCCACGGCCCCACCTCCACCATCGGCCAGGAGCGCACGGGCAACCCCTTCCTCGAGCCCTTCAACGAGCCCGAAGAGACCCCCGACCCCGATCTGGAGCCGGTCGTCATCCAAGGGAACTAGATTCCGGAAAGGGTTTTATTTCAAGAACACGAAGAAGACCGCCAGGATCAGGCAGCCGAAGGCGGCGAGGTGATTCCACTGCAGGCTCTGGCCCTGGAAGAGGAAGTGCACGATCAGGGTGAAGATGGTCAGGGAGATGGCCTCCTGAATGACCTTGAGCTGCATCAGGTTGAAGGGGCCGCCGTTGCCGACGAAGCCGATGCGGTTAGCCGGGACGGTGAGGCAGTATTCGAAGAAGGCGATACCCCACGAAAAGAGAATGATGAGGATCAGCGGCCAGCCGGTCGAAATCTTCATTTCCTGGAGTTTGAGGTGGCCATACCACGCGAGCGTCATGAAGACGTTCGAGCAGATCAGCATGAGGACGGTCCAAATACCCTGTTGCATAGTGCGCTTGACTCAGAAAAGCGCGCAAAGATAGCAATAATTACTTTACAGTGAACACCGAAACGCGTCGCGCGCCCTGCTCGTCGATCAGCGTGAGCACGTGCCGTCCGGGGGCGGGATCCACGCGCAGTTCGTGCTCGCCGAGCGTCTCCCCGACGAACTCGTCGTCGATGTGCCAGTAAAGGGTGGCCCCGGCGTCGGCGTGCGCGGCGCGGAATACGGCGCCGTTCTCCCGGCCGGTCAGGCTGCGGGTCAGCACGATCGTGATGTCCGGCTGGGGATAGATGATCTCGATCGGGTTGTAGCCGGACGAGGCCGCGTCGAAAAGCGGATGCTTCGGCGGCAGGGGCCGGTAATCCAGATGTTTCTTCATATAATACCATTCCTGCGCGGGCGGGAGCACGAAGCGCACCTCCGCGTGCATCTGCTCCGGCGGGCAACAGGAGGAATTGACCTGGTAGCGGCCCTCGGCGTCGAGGTGGACCAGGCGGTGATAGCGGCACAGGTCGGGCTGCTCGTCAATGTCCGGCACCCAGACGGTGTCGCGCTGCGGGCAGAGTTCGCTGGCGGGCAGGCCGCTCTCGTGGCAGACCTCGATCTGCGTCATCTCGTCGGCAGGCCGCGTGAACCAGCTGCCGGCGGGTAAAGAAGAGAAGACGTCGAACATGACCGGGGAGGCATACGAGACTCCCGTCACGCCGGAACGGCCCTCGCCGTCGCTGTTGCCCACCCAGACCGCGACCACCCAGTCGCGGGTCACGCCCACGCTCCACGCGTCGCGGTTGCCCCAGGAGGT
>LXOW01373013.1_pt1 | contig 13023 bp, 8 predicted proteins | sample 1368591 | NCBI WGS metagenome assembly LXOW01 (sample SAMN04884650, study PRJNA319009) | bovine gut metagenome | isolation source: Cow rumen | host: Bos taurus | place: Italy: Legnaro (PD) | collected 2014-07-09
GCCCCGTTCCGTTCGTTTTGGGATTGCAAAAGTACTACCTTTTTTTGATTTGACAATACCTATGCAAACTTTTTTTGCACTTTTTTGCTATCTGTCTCATTATCAATATGAAAAAATTTAGATTATCAAGATTTTTCGGTTAAAAACTTTCATTTTCAGCCTATTTTTTGGCATAAACAGCCTATCCGTTTCGGAGAAATTTATCGGTTTTCGGAAAAAATCTGGAATTTATACGCAAAATGCATTTCTTTCACAGNNAAAAGTACTACCTTTTTTTGATTTGGCAATACCTTTCGCATCTTTTTTTGCACTTTTTTTATATCTAGCTGATTGTCAGTGAGAAAAAATTTATATTATCAAAATTTTTCGGTTAAAAACTTTCATTTTAGGGCTATTTTTGGGCATAAATAGCCTATCTATTTCGGAGAAATTTATCGGTTTTCGGAAAAAATCTGGAGTTTATACGCAAAATGCATTTCTTTTACAGAATAAATTTTTACGTTTTTCAGGGCTTCCAATACAAAAAAGTTGTACTTTTGCATCCTCAAAAATAAAAAAGATTGCGAAAGGCCTTTATATATATAATATTGTCATTGCTAATGTACCCTATATGGGCAACCCATCAACGCTCGGGTGAAATTACTTATGAGCATTTATCNNTTATTACATATACCTACACACCCAGTCCTGCTGACCGACCTGAAATTGATGTATACTGGGGTGATGGGAGCGCTTCAACTATTCCACGTCAATCTAAAATTAACATGGAAAATGACATCAGCCAAAATATATATGTTGGTGACCATACTTTTGCAGGCAATGGTGTATACACAATTTCCTTTGAAGACCCTAATCGAAACGCAGGTATTGTCAACATTCCCAATTCTGTCAATATTCCTTTTTACATTGAAACCACACTCATCATCAATCCTTTTTTAGGAAGCAATAGTTCCCCCATGCTTCTAAACCCACCCATTGACAACGGATGTACAAACACTCCTTACTACCATAATCCAGGGGCTTACGACATTGATGGTGACAGTCTTTCTTTCAGTCTGGTTAATTGTCGAGGATACGAAGGGGAATTCATACCTGGGTACACCCTCCCCCATGCTTCCAACCATATTAGTATCGACCCTATAACTGGCGATTTGACATGGGACAGTCCGACCATGGTAGGCGAATATAACATAGCCATTCTTATTCAAGAATGGCGGCAAGGGATTCTTATTGGCAGTGTAGTTCGCGATATGCAAATCTCCATTGTTGCCTGCGATAACAGACCCCCTACAATTGAGGCAACAGACACCTGTGTTACAGCCGGCGAAAAGATCAATATGACCATACGCGCAACCGATCCTGAAGGAGGAGAGGTGTCACTAAGTGCCACCGGTTCTTGCTTTTTAATATCTTCTCCCGCTATATTTCCTTATGTCAGTGGCATTTCTCCCATCACATCCCTTTTTACATGGGAAACCACTTGCAATCACATCAGTGCCCATCCCTATTCAGTTTACTTTAAAGCCATAGATGATGGGACTCCAGTTGCATTAAGCACATACAAAACCATCACTGTTCAGATTGTTGCCCCCAAACCCGACAGTTTGGAAGCCGTAGCTGTGGGCAATACCATACATTTATCATGGGATCCATACACATGCACCAATGGACAAGGGTTCAAGATTTACCGACGAAATGGCAGCAATCCTTTTGAACCCGGGGAATGCGAAACTGGCATGCCCGATGACCAAGGCTACTACCTTATTGGCACATGCAACAGCATATACGATACAAGTTTTATTGACGATGGTTCCACCAGACCTCTATATCACGGAAATGAATACTGTTATCGAATCACAGCGTTCTTTGCTGATGGCGCCGAAAGTTATGTGTCGGATGAAGTCTGTACGCGCTTAGCTAACGATGCCCCACTCATTACTCACGTGGATGTTGAAGAGACACACGAAAGCAATGGCAGCATTTATGTCTCCTGGCATAAACCCACCGAATTTGACAGCATCCAAGTTCCTGGTCCGGAGTATCAGTATAGAATATTCAGAAAAACACGATACGGTTCAAGTGCATACACACAAATTGGCACTACTTATTCGCTCCATGACACCACTTATACTGACATAGGATTAAATACAGCAGAACAAGACTATTTATATAAGATAGAATTTTGGGGCATGGCCGACGATTCCATGCAATTCATTGAAAAATCAGATGTCAGTTCTTCCCTTTATTTGAATATAGAATCAATGGACAAAAAACTGAAATTGACATGGAACGAGCAAGTGGCATGGCAAAATCAGAACTATGCTATTTTCAAACTAAACGAAGACTTGCACACTTGGGACTCCATAGCAGAGACCTCCGAGCATTTTTATATAGATGAAAATCTTGAAAATGATAAAGAATACTGTTACTACATTCGTTCCAAAGGAGGTTATTTTACTCCCGACAGTCTATATCCGCTCTATAACAAGTCTCAGAAAAATTGTGGAACACCCATCGATAATATTCCTCCTGAAATTCCTGATTTAGAAGTCACGACTGACTGCCAATCAGTATTTTTAGAATGGAAGTTCAATACTGCGGAAGCAGCTGCGGAAGTTGAAACCTTTTACATTTATTATAAACCGACTTTAGGAGAGGATTTCCATCTGATAGATTCTTTGGATTATTCCTATTGCAATCAAGCGCAATGCAGTTACACCATTACTTATCTGCCTTTTGTAACAGGTTGTTTTGCCTTGGCTTCCTCCGATTCCAACCACAATCTTTCAGGCAGAACAGACTCCACTTGTTTTGATGTGGATGACTGTATGGATTATCGCTTACCTAATGTTTTCACTCCTAACAACGATGGAACGAACGATATGTTCCAGCCTTATCAGCCATACAACAACGTTGAAAAAATCGATATGACCATATATAATCGATGGGGTCGCAAGGTTTTCCATACAGAAGAACCTAACATAGATTGGGATGGCCGTGATTATCTCACCAAAGAAGTTTGTTCAGATGGGACTTATTTCTACAGTTGCGACGTATATCTGCACTCACTGACAGGTCTTATAGTGAAACCTCTACATGGTACAATCACCATTGTTACTAGCAGGTAGGTTTAACCCGCCCATGCCAAAGTGGCAACACTAACTTTAACCCCTTTCACCTTAAGCAATTGTGTTATTGCCGATTCAAGAGTTGCTCCCGTTGTAAGCACATCATCACAAATGAGAATATGCTTTCCAGCAATTGCATCAACATTATCTGTTCTAAAAACATCCTTCACATTCTCCCAGCGTTGAATACGATTCTTCCTTGTCTGAGTTTCCGTAAATTCCTTACGTACCAACACATTAGTGTAATAAGGGATATTCATACTATTACTTAAACCCTTGGCGATCCACTCACTTTGATTATAGCCTCGCATCCGCAGTTTTTTAAGATGCAAAGGTATAGGAACAATGCACTCCACAGACTGATAATATGGGCTTTTCAGCAGTTGCCGACCATACATCTCACCCAAGAAACATCCTACACCCTTTTCTCCCTTGTATTTAAGCGCATGCAAAATATGCTGTGCCTTGTTCCCTTTTTTAAAAAACAGCATGGAAGCCACCTTCTCAACAGGAACCCTACCTGCAAAAATTTTATCCAGTGGTGAACTTTCCTGCAAGTGATAATTAGTTTCAGGTAGCTGCATTAAACATGATAAACAAAAATATGATTCATTCTGCAACAGAGCATTACCGCAAGCGACACAAGTACGCGGATAGAAAATGGAAATAAAATTTTGGAAAAGACGACAAATTCTATTCATAGTGCACAATAAATTAGTATTTTTGCGTTTTGAAAATAATGGATTCAAAAATACGGAAAAATGGAAAATATGAATCAAGAAAACGAAAAAAATCCCTTAAAAAAATGGGTAATTATTTTAGGAGCTTTATGTGCATTTCTTTTATTCACAACATTGTATTTCGGTTTCTTTGCCAAACCAGTATTTAACACAGAATACACGCAGGTAACACAAGAGAAGGATAACCTTCAGGCTGAATTGGATGCTCTTCTGGCTGAACACGAACAAATTAAGAGTGAATATGGCGAGCTGTCGGAACTTTTAAGTGAAAAAGACAGCACCATTTTGGCCAATGCGGCTGAGATTCAGAAACTAATTGCATCTCAAGCCGACTACAATAAAATCAAGCGACAACTTCAGAGACTACAAAACATTGCACAAGAGTACGTCACAGAGATTGACCAATTATACACTGAAAATAAAGCTCTGAAAGAAGAAAACACACAAGTAAAAGAAACTTTGGCGCAAACCCGTGAAGAAAAAGCCGCATTGGAAAGACATAAAGACAGCTTGAGCACCAAGTTGACGGGTGCCGCTGTTTTTAAGGCCTACGCTATCCATAGCAAGGCAGTATACTACAAAGCTAAAGGTGATGAAGTTGAAACCGATAAAGCATCAAGAGCAAAAGCTTTAAAAACCACTTTCACTTTAGCGGAAAACTCACTTTTGCCAAGTGGTCCAATTAATCTGTATTGTCGCATCGCCATCCCCGAAACAGGAAGAGTTCTCACCCCTGGAGCTGGAGATGCCTATACTTTTATCAACGACGGACAACGTTTACAATATACCGCTAAAACCACCGTTAATTACGAAAACAAAGCACAAAATGTGACTTTGAAATGGGATATCCGTAGCAACGACAAAGCAGCTAAAGGGAAATACATTGTGCAGATATTTACCGACAACGCTTATTTAGGAGAAAGTTACATCACACTAAAATAGCACTTTAAGACTAAGCGGTTTTACTTCCACTAAAAGATTCTTATCCATCATTATAGGTTCGCCGTCAATATTCACGACGGCGTTTTGTTTGCGTTGCACAAATATCTTTTTTGCTTGCAAAGACTGAAAATACGGTGAATAATGAATATGTCCCGCCAATAACTGAGTGNNGCCAATAACTGAGTGGCGACAAAAGGTGCGGCAGGAAGAATAGGTTTCCTTAAAATACAAACATCCAACAAACCGTCATCCAATACCGCTTTAGGCGCTATCTTTGCTTCATAACCAAACTGGTTGGAATTGGCAAAAGTAACCATAAGTGGCCGACTGTCAAAAGTAACATTATCATTTAAGGTCATAGTACAACTATCAATCTGTGCATGGATATATTTCTCCACCGCAATCTTTGAATACGTCAAGAAACCCCGATGTCCGTCACGGGCGAATGCATCAGCCGTCTCCGCATCAAGTCCAAAACCTGCAATACTCACAAAGGGAACCCCATTAACCAAAGCAGTATCAATATACTTTGACCGTCCTTTATTGATTACGTTTTTGATGACCCTATGTGGCTGCAACGATAATTTCAACATTCTGGCTAAACCATTACCCGAGCCAAACGGAACTATGGCCATAGTGCAATCACTTCCTATCAAAGACTGTGCCACCTCATTCACTGTTCCATCACCCCCAACGGCCGCCACTATGTCAATATGCTCATCCACTGCCTGAGCGGCAAGTTGCATTGCATGACCCCTTTCTTTTGTGAAACACAACTCATAATCATAGATAGACTTATCCAACAGATTTTCAACCCAAGAAGGGAACAACTCTTTTCTTCCTTTCCCGGCAATGGGATTAACCACAAACAAAATTCTCTTTTTCTCCATCATTGATAAATGAATCTGCAAATTTACGCATTTTTTTATTGCAAAACTATTACCACATGACACTTCTTATAATAAATTTCTTCATTTGCTAGTATTTCAGAAATTTTACGTATGTTTGCATGAATATTATTGACTCCTTCAAACCAACTGCAACGAATAATGAAAAAACTCTTTCAAAATGACATTTTTGTATTGATATTCAGATTATTAATACTATATCTCATACTGATCATCACGCAGTTTGTTTTCTACTTTTACAACCATAGTATTGTCGGAAATATTCAACTATCGGCACTTCCCATGATGCTGAAAGGGGCTTTGAAATTCAATACCATTTCCATTCTGTATCTCAATACTGTTTTTTTGGTCTTATCTTTGATTCCCTTTAAATTCCGTGAAAAGAAATGGTATCAGAAAATGCTTTTCTGGATATACACCATCTCTAATTCTTTTGGTATTGTAGTCATGAACCTAGCCGATGCCGTATATTACCGCTACACTTTCAAACGGATTACCGCAGAGGAATTGCATTTCTTCAAGGAAAACGACAATACAGGCGATATCATCTGGAAATCACTGGGCGAAAACTGGTATTTGATTCTGATTGGCATTGCCCTTATTGCTTTGATGGTGTTTTTATACAGAAAAATCAAGTATTCCGGATCCATCATTTCAAAAAAGGCCGTTTATTATCCCGTTCACTTCCTTTTCTTGGCGATTGGTGTTTTCTTTTATGTTTTTGGTATCAGAAGTTCCTTCGACCTGAAAGCCAGACCCGTAACCCTCAGTTATGCGGCATTTTATACACAATCGGCTCCTCAAACCTCTGTCATTCTTAGCAATCCTTTCTGCACCTTACGAACCATACGCATGAAAGACTTTCAAGAATTGAAATACTTTGACGAGGAAGTAGCGCAGGCTATTTTTTCACCTTATCATTACCCGACTGGAGATTTCAAATATCAAATAGGCAAGAAAAACATTGTACTTTTCGTATTGGAGAGCTTCAACAGAGAACATTCAAAATACATGATGCCTCATCTCAACAAAGGCAATGGCTATACTCCATTCTTGGATTCGTTGATGCAAGAAGGCTTTGCTTTCACCAATACTTTTAGTAATGGCCGTAAATCTATCGAATCACTACCTTCCATTTTGGTATCCATCCCATCCTACAAAAAGCCCTTCCCCTTATTGCCCGAATCAGTAGGCGAAATGAGGGCATTCCCTTCTATACTTGAAGAGGACTATGGATACAGCACCCATTTCTTCTGTGGAACCACCGAAAACCAAATGGGCTTTGAAGCCATCGGCAAAATGGCAGGAATCAGACACTTTTACAACCGCTCTCATTTTGAAAAACTACACCCTGGTAAAAATTGGTCCAATGTTTGGGGCATTTGGGATATGGATTTTCTGCAATATTTCGCACAAGAACTCAATCAGATTGATACTCCTTTCTTTGCTTCCGTATATACACTCACTTCTCATCATCCCTTTAATCTTCCCGAAGAATACCAAGGCAAAATGCCCACTGGTGTCAATCCTTTGCAACCTTGTGTGGCTTATACCGATTTGTCTATTCGAAAGTTTTTCGAAACGGTTTCTTCTCAGCCTTGGTTCAACAACACCCTATTTATTTTTGTAGCCGACCATGCCAGTGGCTACAATGCTTACGAGGAGTCGCAAACCGCCAAAGGCAGTACAGCCATTATTTATTTTCTCTATACCCCTGACCACTCTCTACAAGGGAGCAGTCACGAAGTGGCTCAACAGTTGGATATTATGCCCACCTTATTGGGTTTGATGGGTTATAACAAACCGTATTTTGCCTTTGGAAGAGACTTTTTCAACGAACCTGAACGGAAACCCATAGCCACTAATTGTGTCAACCAAATTTACCAATGTATCACAGATTCATTGAGTATTTACATGGATGATGAGCAAACACTATACGCATACTCTGCGACCGACACACTCCAGCAAAATGATATTCTTGACTTAACTAAAGCCAATCAAAAAAACATTGACAACTATTTCAAAGCTATACTTCAATCCTATACCTCTCATCTCCATAACAAATCATACGTTGTCCCCAAACAAAAATAACAGCTAAAGACATTTTTTCAACATAAATATCAATTGATGAAACAAGTAGATCCAAAAAACATACAAATAGCCAAAAACATCCTGTCTCCCAAAGTGGACAGCAAATTGGTGACTCATTTGAATGCATGTGTCCATTGCGGGTTGTGTGGTACCAGTTGCCTATTCTACAAGAGTTATGACGACCCCAAATACATACCTGGGAAAAAAGTTGATTTGGTTGCTTCCATCTACCGCAGATACTGCACTTTCATCGGAAAAGTCGCCCCTGATTTGGTTCATGCCCGAGACTTGGACGATGATACCATTGCCCAGATGGTCGATTCTTTATATGGTGCATGCACTATGTGCGGACGATGCGTGAAACACTGCTCTATTGGCGTTGACATACCCTTTGTGGTACGCACTGGAAGACGTATGCTGGCAGCTATGGGTTATGTGCCCAAAACTCTGCAAGCCACCGTGGATGCCGCTATCAATACGGGCAACAATATGGGCATTCCCGAAGATGAATACATCGATACTATCCAATGGATGGAGGAAGACCTTCAAGACGAATTGGAAGACAAGAACGCACGCATTCCATTGAATGAGGTTGGCAAGGAAATGCTTTATACACTCAATCCCCGCGAGCCAAAATTCTTCCCATTATCCATTGCGGCGGCAGCTAAGATTTTCTATGCTGCTAAAGCCAGTTGGACCCTTTCCTCAAAAATGTATGATGTGACTAACTATGGTTATTTTTCAGGTAATGACAAAGAAGCTACACAAATTGCCAAGAACATGTTTGACGAAGTGGGAAAACTTGGTTGTAAAACCTTGGTATTAGGCGAATGTGGACATGGATCCAGAGCCTTACGATGGGAAGCCCCAAACTATCTGAAAACCAAGCCTGACTTCAAAATGATCACTTTGGTGGAATTGATTGAGGAATACATTAAAAGTGGAAAAATCAAACTGGATAAAACACTGAATACTAAGAAATATACCATTCACGATCCATGCAATATCACCCGAAACGGAGGTTTGTATAACAGTCTGCGTTATGTGATAAAACAGGCTGTTCCTGAGCTCATCGAAATGGACCCCTACGGCAACGATAATTTCTGTTGCGGTGGTGGTGGCGGCATGTTGGCCATGAGCGAGTATAATGAGCGACGCATCAAAGTGGGTGAAATCAAAGCTAACCAGATCAAGGCGACAAAAGCCAATGTGGTCATCACCCCCTGTCATAATTGCGTGGATCAACTTTCACAAATCAACCATACATATAAACTCAATGTCGAAATCAAATCTGTTGCGGAAATCGTAGCAGATGCCATTGTATTGTAAATCAACAAATCAACATATTAATCACTAAAACATAAAATTATGAAATCTATCGACCAAGGCAATTTCAACGGCAAAAAAGTGTTAATCCGTGTGGATTACAATGTACCGTTAAACGAACAATTTGAGGTGACCGACACCACCCGTATCGAACGCACCAAAGAAACCGTTAACGCTATCACAGAAGATGGTGGTATAGCTATTCTGATGTCCCACCTCGGCCGTCCGAAGGGAGAAGTGAACGACAAGTTTTCTTTGAAACACATTGTAAAGACCGCCTCAGCCATTTTAGGCAAGGAAGTACATTTCTTAGGCGATGTATTGGATGCTGATACTCCCAACAAAATCGCCGCTTTGAAACCCGGTGACATCGGCTTGTTGGAGAACCTCCGCTTCCATGCTGAAGAGGAAAAAGGTGACTTGGAATTCGCCAAAGCCATTGCCAAATTAGGCGATTGCTATGTGAACGACGCTTTCGGAACCGCTCACCGCGAGCACGCTTCCACCGCCACCATCGTGAAATGCTTCCCAGGCAAGAGCTATGCCGGCTATCTGCTGTATAACGAAGCCGCAAACCTCGACCATGTGCTGCAGAACCCTGTTACTCCCTTCACCGCAATCATCGGTGGTTCTAAGGTTTCCAGCAAATTGAACATTCTCAACAACCTGTTGGACAAGGTGGACAACCTTATCATCGGTGGTGGTATGGCCTACACTTTCCTGAATGCCCTGGGCGTGAAAATCGGTAACTCATTGTTTGAAGAGGACATGGTTCCCGTTGCCAAAGACATTGTCAAGAAGGCTCACCTTAGAGGTATCAACCTGTACCTGCCTATCGACAATATATGCGCCGACAAGTACGCTGAAGATGCCGACACCTACACCACCACACAGAACCACATTCCCGACGGTTGGGAAGGCATGGACATCGGTCCGAAAACCATCCGCATGTTCGCCGACATCATCAAGAATTCCCGCACCATCCTGTGGAATGGTCCTCTGGGTGTTTTCGAGATGAAGAAGTTCTCCAATGGTACCCACGCCATCGCTTTGACCGTGGCCACCACCACCATTTCCGGTGCGTACTCACTCATCGGTGGTGGCGACTCTATCGCAGCTATCACCAAATTCGATCTGGGCGATTACATTTCCTACATCAGCACTGGCGGTGGCGCTATGCTGGAGTACCTTGAAGGCAAAGCTTTGCCAGGTATCAAGGCGCTGAATGAGGACGAATAAAAACCAAAACTTCATAAAAAACAAAGGGGATGTTCTTTCGAGCACCCCCTTTTTTATTTCAGGAAAAAGAAATTTTATTTCTTGAAATAGCGGTTGAAGAGACCTTCGAAACCTTTGCCGTGACGGGCTTCGTCTTTGGCCATTTCGTGAACAGTATCGTGGATAGCGTCCAAATTCAGTTCTTTGGCACGTCTGGCGATACGCATTTTGTCTTCGCAAGCGCCGCATTCAGCCACCATGCGTTTTTCCAGGTTGGTCTTGGTATCCCAAACCACTTCGCCCAGCAATTCGGCGAATCTTGCGCAGTGGTCAGCTTCCTCGAAAGCATAACGACGGAAAGCCTCAGCGATTTCGGGATAGCCTTCACGATCGGCCTGACGGCTCATGGCCAGGTACATACCCACTTCGGTAGCCTCACCCATGAAATGAGCATTCAAATCTTTCTTCATTTCATCATCAGTGTCTTTAGCGATACCGATAACGTGTTCAGTCACAAAGTTCAAGCCAGCAGCTTCATCCAACACTTTCCATTCCACAATCTGTTTGCACTGGGGGCATCTTTCGGGAGCTTCAGTACCTTCGTGTACATAGCCGCAAATGGGGCATACAAATTTTTTCTTCATAGGTAATAACTTTTTAAAGGGTTAATATTTACGATATATCAAAAGCCTGATTTATATCTTGCAAAAGTACGGATAATTTTTGAAAAACACATACAGATTCAAAAAAATATTTTTAGTCTTTTTGATTTTTTCTCCACGAATGATTTTTCCGTATCTTTGCCGATTATTTATCCGTTATTATGCGAAAGATTTTTTTACCGATAATCCTATTGATGATGATGACTATTTCAGCGCAGAAAGACTATACCCAGTATGTTAACCCGATGATTGGAACCAACGGGATGGGACACACCTTCCCTGGCGCATGCTACCCCTTCGGGGGCGTGCAGGTGAGTCCCGACACGGACACCATCCCCCACAACATCAACGGCCGCTACCAGCCGGGCGTCTATGACTACTGCGCCGGCTACCAGTACCGCGACAAGACCATCGTGGGCTTCAGCCACACCCACTTCAGCGGCACCGGCCACTCCGACATGGGCGACATCCTGCTGATGCCCTTCACCGGCGAGGTGCAGCTCAACCCCGGCACCGCCGACAACCCCGACGGCGGCTACCGCTCGCGCTTCAGCCACGCCACCGAGAAAGCTTCTCCCGGCTACTATGAAGTGCGCCTCAGCGACGACGACATCCTCGTGCAACTCACCGCCACCCCGCACTGCGGCATCCACAAATACACGTACCCCAAAGGCGAAACCCAGAAGCTCATCGTGGATCTCAACCACGCCATCTACAACTACGACGGCAAGGTGCTGTGGGCCTCCCTGCGCATGGAAGATCCCTATACACTGACTGGCTACCGCATTACCAACGGTTGGGCACGGGAGAATTACGTCTATTTCGCCATCCATTTCAGCAAACCCGTGGCGCACTACGGCTATCAGGATTTCGGGAAACAGGACTACAACGGCTTCTGGCGCCGCTTCGACCTCAACCACGACTTCCCCGAAATGGCGGGCCGCAAGGTGGTAGCTTGGATAGAGTTTGAAAACGATAATGACCCTGTGTTGGAGGTCGAGGTGGCACTTTCCGCAGTCAGCACAGAAGGGGCCAGATGGAACTTGGCTGAGGAAACCGAGTTCTTAAAAGAACCACGTATTTACGAAAAGTTTTCCTTCGACGAAATCTACCAACAGACAAAAAAAGATTGGAATGACAAACTCGGTATATACCAGGCAACAGGCACGCCCGACCAGCTCGCGATGTTCTACACGTCGCTCTACCATACCATGATTAATCCGTCTATTTATCAGGATATTGACGGACAATATCGTGGAGTAGACCACAACATTCATCAAAACAAAGAAGGACATACCAATTACACGATTTTCTCCTTGTGGGACACTTACCGTGCCGAACATCCGTTGCTGAATATTATCGACCCAAAAAGTGCGGGCGATATGGCGGAATCCATGTTAAACCATGCCCGGCAAAGCGTACATCACGTTCTTCCTGTTTGGAGTCATGCCGGCAACGAAAATTGGTGTATGATCGGTTACCATGGTGTATCGCCGGTGGTTGATGCTTGGCTGAACAATGTCAATAGTTTTCAAGAGAAAAACCCATATCATCTGATTGATCCGAATGAAGAAGAACTGTTTTCATTAGTGAATCACAGTGCCAATTTGGATTACTACGACCACACTGACTTGTATAAGAAATTGGGCTATGTGCCTTATAATAAATCCGCAGTCGGCACCTCCATCACCTTGGAAAATGCTTACGAAGACTGGGTGATTTACCAGCTATGCAAAAAGATTCCTAGAACAGTAAAAAACGACGATACTAACAAGTATTTTGAGGACGAAATATGCGAAGCATACTGCCAGCGCGCGCTGAACTTCAAGAACGTCTTCAACCCGGAGACGGGCTTCGCGCAGGCGCGTTACGAGGATGGTTCGTGGAAGACGCCCGCCGACCTACTCTCCACCTCCAACGAGGGCTTCATCGAGGGCAACAGCTGGAACTATTCATTCTACGTGCCGCACGATGTCAACGGGCTCATTCAGATCATGGGCGGCGACAA
>LXOW01234669.1_pt1 | contig 13022 bp, 7 predicted proteins | sample 1368591 | NCBI WGS metagenome assembly LXOW01 (sample SAMN04884650, study PRJNA319009) | bovine gut metagenome | isolation source: Cow rumen | host: Bos taurus | place: Italy: Legnaro (PD) | collected 2014-07-09
AACAGCAACAGCCGTGCCACCGGCAGCAATAGCAACAGCAGCACCAACAGCCGTGCCACCGGCAGTTCCTCGCGCGGCACCTCCAACAACACGGGCCGTGCCACGAATAGCACCACCACCGAGAAGAACAATAGCCGCACAACCACCTCCGGCACCACCTCCTCGCGTGGCAGCGGCACCTCCACACGCGGTGGCGACAACAACACCCGCAGAAGATGAACACACTGGCTGAAAGCGAATTGGTATTGGCTCCCAACGGGAGCCTTTACCATATACACGCCACGGGAGACAACCTCGCCGACGACATCTTCCTCGTGGGCGACCCCGAGCGCGTCAACATGTTCAAGGATATCTTCGAGGACGTTGAGTATGAGTCGCTCAACCGCGAACTACACCTGTTGACAGGCCACTACCACGGCCACCGTTTCACGGCCCTCTCCACAGGCATGGGATGCGACAACATCGACATCGTTGCCACAGAACTCGACGCTGCCGCCAACATCGACCTCCGCACCCGCACGCCCCGTCCCAACCACCGCACCCTCAACCTCATACGCATCGGCACCAGCGGCTCCCTCCAGCCCGACATCCCCTGCGGCAGCCTCGTCGCCTCGCGTTACGCCATCGGCATGGACGGCCTCCTCAACTACTACCGCCACGCCGATGACGGCTTCTTGCCCGACATGCAGCAGGCCTTCCTCCGCCACATGCCCCCGCTGCCATCCGAGCCCTACTGCGTCGAGGGCAGCACCAACCTCCTCGCCAATTTTAACTCTCCACTCTCCACTCTCCACTCTCAACTCACATCGGGCATCACCGTCACCGCCGCCGGCTTCTATGGTCCCCAGGGGCGCCACATCCGTCTGGCTCCCGCCATCGACAGCCTCAACGAGCGTCTGGCCTCCTTCTCATGGAACGGTATCCCCGTCACCAACCTCGAGATGGAGACCTCCGCCATCTACGGCTTCGCCAAAGCCCTCGGCCACGAGGCCCTCACCCTCTGCCTCATCATCGCCAACCGTCCTACAGGCCTGTTCCTCAACGACTACCACACCCCAATGCGCCAGGCCATCGGACAGATACTTGAAATAAGCACCACAGCACAATAACCCAATCATACCTATTATTCCCATGAAAAAACTGTTCCACCTCCTCATCCTCAGCCCGTTCCTCCTGCTCGTCGCACCTGTGGCGCAGGCCCAGTCCCAGCCCGAGTACATCCCCGAGCAACTCACCCGCGACGCCCACCACATCATCCAGTCCCTCGGCGCCTTCGTCGGCAATGAACGCGCTGAGAGCCAGTCCTTCGACATCACCTACATGCCCGCCGGCAACGGCGTCGAAGGCAACATGATCATCAATACCGCCGACTACCGTTGCACCTTCAAACTTGATGCCAACGAAGAGATTTGCTATGAAGTGACACTTGATGTAAGGTCGCAAGACTTCCTGAACGACTTCTACAAACTCTTCTCCGTCTATCCCACCGAGCCCCTCGACGGCTTCCGCCTGATGCACTTCGGCAACGAGCGCATCCTCGTCGAGGAGACCCCCTCCCGCAGCACCCGCTACCGCTCCTTCAAGATGACCATCGCGCCCTGACGCAGACGTGCCTCCCTCCATGGTTGTCGCGGCCCCGCCGCGACCTTTCTTTCCCGTAATCCTGCCGTAATTGCAAAAAGCCAGCTGAAACACTGATAGTCAGCCATGTTTACAGATGTAAATACCACTTTCTTCGCTGTTTCTTCGCTCTACATTCGCTCCGCCTTCGCTCTAACAGCGAACAAAGAACGACCCCCCAGTGTAGCACCAGTGAATCCATAGCCAACATTCACTCTGCCAGCATTGTACTATTCCCGTTTCACCTGTGCTTCCACATAAAGCCCACAGAAACGCCGTCAATTGCATACATCCCCGCCGCAATAATGCAGCCCATTGCAGCCATTGGATTGTCCCCCTTCCAGTTCGCCCGCCAGGAGGACAATCTTTATTTTTTCTTCACATGTCAAAAAAAGTTCGTATCTTAACAAATTGAGATGCAACAGGCACAAGTCATACAGCACATCACAGAACTCGGCAGGGAAATATTGCCCGAGGGGGCCTCTTTGTGGCTCTATGGTTCCCGTGCCCGTGGCGACGCCCGTCCAGACAGCGACTATGACTTGCTGATACTGTTGGACAAAGTCAACCTTACGCCTGACGATTGCAGTAGATATTCCTATCCGTTGTACTTTTGGGGAACAGGATTCGGGGAGGCCGTGAACGCCCACATCTACACAAATAAAGTCTGGAAAAGATGGCAATACGCCCCTTTCCGGAAAAATGTCGAGGAAGAAAAAATCGTATTGGTTTGAGTGTTTCGGCGGAGGGCATTCTCCTTTGTCTCGGTTTGGCCAAGGAAATGATTGACACCTTTGCCGCGATGGCTATATTGGATAATTAGGACCTCTTTTCGCGGAAAAAGGCTGTATGTTGGNNGCACGTTCTTTTACAATATATAATACGATGCAAAACATTAGAAATATTGCCATTATTGCGCATGTCGACCATGGGAAAACGACCCTCGTCGACCGTATGCTGCACCAGGCACAGCTGTTTCGCGAGAACCAGGAGACGGGTGACCTTATCCTCGACAACAACGACCTTGAACGGGAACGCGGCATTACTATCCTCTCGAAGAATGTCTCTATCCGCTACCGGCCCCTGTCGGGGGAGATGGCTGGCACGCCGTTTAAGATTAACATCATCGACACCCCGGGACACAGTGACTTTGGCGGCGAGGTGGAGCGCGTGCTGAACATGGCCGACGGCGTCCTCCTCGTGGTGGATGCCTTTGAAGGCCCTATGCCGCAGACCCGCTTTGTGTTGCAGAAGGCTATCGAGCTGGGGCTGAAGCCCATCGTGGTGGTCAACAAGGTGGACAAACCCAACTGCGACCCCGAACTGACGCAGGAGGCTGTGTTTGACTTGATGTTCAACCTCGGTGCCAACAACGAGCAACTCGACTTCCCCACAGCCTACGGCTCGGCCAAGCAGGGCTGGATGGGGGAGGACTGGCGCACCCCGACGGACGACATCACCTACCTCATGGACCTCATTGTCAAGCATATCCCCGCACCTGTGGTGCCCGAGGGCAACACGCAGATGATGGTGTCGTCGCTGGACTACAGCAGCTATCTCGGACGCATCGCCGTGGGACGCCTGCACCGTGGGACGCTGCAGGCCGGTCAGAACATCTGCCTGGTGAAAAGAGACGGCAGCCGTATCAACTCCAAAATCAAGGAACTATACACTTTTGAGGGCCTCGGGAAGGAACGCACGAAGAACGTCATCGAGGCTGGCGAGATTTGCGCCGTGCTGCTCGACCTCGACAAGAACGTGATGTTCGAGATCGGCGACACGATATGCGACGCGGAAAATCCTGAGCCTCTGCCTCCTATCAAGGTCGACGAGCCTACGATGAGTATGCTCTTCACCATCAACAACTCGCCGTTCTTCGGCAAGGAAGGCAAATACGTCACCTCCAGGCACATCCGCGACCGCCTTTACAAGGAACTGGAGAAGAACCTCGCCTTGCGGGTGGAAGAGACCAACTCGCCCGACGCCCTGCTGGTCTACGGACGCGGCATCCTGCACCTCTCCATCCTCATCGAGACCATGCGCCGCGAGGGGTATGAGCTGCAGGTGGGACAGCCGAAAGTTATCATCAAAGAGATTGACGGACAGAAATGTGAGCCTGTTGAGCAGTTGACGGTGCTGGTGCCGGAAGAGTTCTCGAGCAAGGTCATTGATGTCGTCACCCGTCGCAAAGGCGAGGTGGGCACCATCGACACCAAGGGAGACCGCGTGCAGTTGGAGTTTACCATCCCGTCGCGAGGCATCATCGGCTTGCGCAACACGCTGCTGACAGCCACCAACGGAGAGGCCGTCATTGCCCACCGTTTCTTGGAGTTCCAACCCTGGAAAGGCGACATGGACGACCACAAATATGGTGCCCTCATCGCCAAGGAGACAGGCGAGGCCACGGCCTACAGCATCAGTAAGTTGCAGGACCGCGGACCCTTCTTCATCGAGCCTGGCGAGCATGTCTACTCCGGTCAGGTCATTGGCGAGAGCCTGCGCCCGGGCAACGACATTGTCATCAACGTCGTCACCGCCAAGAACCTCACCAATATGCGCACCAAGAGTGCCGACGAGAAGTCGACCTGCACCCCCGCCATCAAGTTCAGCCTCGAGGAAGCCATGGAGTACATCCGCGACGACGAATACCTGGAGATTACGCCTACCTCCCTGCGTATCAGAAAGATCATCCTCGACGAGATAGAGCGCAAACGCGCAAAGATTGCCGCCCAAGGAGAGTAGCTATGTAAGAAATGGGTTGTCACTTTTGTGACGACCCATTTCATTTTACCACACCATCATTGACATCCAGTTGGCTTGTATTTCGACTGCAACAATCATCATATTGGCACTAGTCGTACTCCTCATCGTGATAGTGACGGTGGCGGTAGTGTACCGCAGGAGGAAGAAAAAGTTCTTTCGAGACCTGGCGTGCTGTCAGGAATTGTTGCAGTCTGCCCGGGTAAGGTTGGCAGAACTCACGGACATTCAGCATTACTTTACCAAGGAGGAGGTGGAGGAATATAAGAAGTATTATGCAGTAACGTATAGCAGGGTAAAAGATATCTTTCATTCTTATTTTATCAAAAAAGAGCAGGTCGATGTGGGCGAGATGAAAGTCTTTGCTGAAAACTACGACAGACTCGACGAGTTGCGACTTGAGAATAACAAGCAGAATGCTATTCTTTCCAATCTGACAAAGGACGGGCTGCTTGGTAAGGCAATTGACGAATTTGCGACAATCATGAGTGCGAGGAACTATCTTACGGAGTCGCGGAAGTGCGCCTTTATTGATAAATATAAACCTCTCGTGGATGTCCTGGAACAGACGCTCCGCCAGCCGGAGTTGTCCCCTGCCATCATGAAAGACTTACCTGACATTACCGAGAAGGCGTGCCGTGATTTCTGTGATGGCTTCAAAAGGATAGACGAGTTGAAGAAGGAGAAGAACCAGGAATATGTCAGAAACGAATTGAAGGAGAAGCATTGTTACTTCCAGTCGGTGTTGAAGTATCCCCTGTCGGACCAGCAACGCAATGCCATCGTGCTCGACGAGGACAATGTGCTGGTGATTAGCAGCGCGGGGTCGGGCAAGACGTTCTCGTTACAGGGGAAAGTCAAATACCTGGTGGAACAACGGCATGTAAATCCGTCTAATATCTTGCTTGTGACATTTACCCGCAAGGCGGCAGAGTCGCTGAAACAACGCATTAACATGGAGGGCGTCACCTGCAGCACTTTCGACTCTTTGGCCAACAGAATTGTGGCCAAGGCCACGGGTGAGAAGCCCAATATCTGCGACGAGAAGAACGTCACTGAATATGTATTCAATCAACTATACAAGGATCCCAAATACCTCAAAGCATTGACGGAATACCTATTGATGAACGTTTCTACGTCACAATCGGAGCTGGAAGCGGAGACACCGCAGGAACTGGTGGCATCGCGCAAGGCATCTGACCACCGCACGCTATTGCCCTGCATGGACGGACATGTGGTTTTTGCCAAAAGTGAACAAGAACGCATCATCGGCGATATCCTAGCCATGAACGGCATTCAATACCGCTATGAGGAGAAGTATGAATATAATGTTGCCACTTTGGAATACAAGCAATACCAGCCCGACTTCTCGATACACTTCACGGTCAACGAGACGGTGACAGTGGAGGATGCCGACGGCAACAGCCACGAGGAGACCCGGGAGGTGAAGAAAAGGGTGTATCTTGAACATTTCGGCATCGGAGTCGACGGCAAGGTACCCAAATGGTTTGCCGACGAAAATGAGACACACAGCGAGGCTACGAAACGATACAACGACGGGATGCAATGGAAAAGAAGACTGCATCAGGAAAAGGGGACATGCCTGCTGGAAACGTATAGTTACGATTTTCAGTTGGAGGGTACCGCCGGGGTAGAGAGACGCCTGCTGAAAATGTTGGGAGATGCTGGCGTTCCTATCAAGCCTCTGTCGCCGGAAGAGATAATCAAGATGATGATTGCCTCCAACCCGCAGCGACTGCGTTCAGTGAAGACGATGGTCACTTCTTTTGTGTCGCTGCTGAAAGGCGGTTGCCATGATCTGGATTCCATTGTCGAATCGTTGAAGTCAGAATGCGACAGCTACAAAATCAACATCCAGGATATCATCAATAGGAAAGAGGGGAGGAGGAAGCATATAGAATACCTGCATCACCAACGGGACCTGGTGATACTTGAACAGATTATCAAACCGTATTATCAACTATATGCAGCGCGACTGAGGGAGACAGGCCAAAAGGATTTTTCCGACATCATCATTGAGGCGACACGTTATTGCATGAATCATAATACCCAAAGGTATGATTATATCTTGATTGACGAATTCCAGGACCTGTCAATCGTGCGGTACAAGTTCATACAGGCATTGCGGAGTGAGACCCCTTACAGGACCAAACTCTTTTGTGTGGGCGACGACTGGCAGTCGATATATCGATTTGCCGGCAGTGACATCTCGTTGTTCAACGACTTTGCATCGTACTTTGGCTTTGTGGAGGAATGCAAGATTGAGACGACCTACCGCTTTGGAGAACCTCTGGTATCCTTGTCGTCGGCATTTGTTTTGGCCAATCCATTGCAGAAGAAGAAAGAAGTGCGATGTCTGCCCTTAGCGCATACTGATATCACCTGCAAGCCGTATGCCCATAACAGAAGGAACAACCAAACGGTAGCGTCGAATGTGTTTCAGATTGTGTCGCAGATATTGAAAGGTGTGTCCGAGGACAAAAATTTGTATTTCTTGGGACGGTACGGGTTTGATGTAAATGTCTTGGAGGAAGCAGGCTTTGCCGTAAAAACGCGAAAGGATAGGCCTTATGTCATCTACAACAACAGGGAATACCCATTCTTGACGGTTCACCAGGCGAAAGGATTGGAGGCTCAGTATGTCATCTTGCTGAACTGCAACACCGGAACATACGGATTCCCGTCGTTTATCGAAGATGACCCCGTGCTTTCATACGTCTTGAGTGAAAGTGACCAGTTCCGCTTTGGCGAGGAACGACGACTGTTCTATGTGGCCATAACCCGTTCTAGTGAACACACTTATATTCTATATGACGAGAAGAGGCCGTCGGTGTTCCTCAACGGGTTCATTGATGATACAAAGCCACCCTATGGCTACTGCCCGTTATGCAAAGACGGTCACAGAGTCAAATTCCAAGAGCGGATGGTGCGAAGCGGCAAGACGATGATAGAATTCCGATGCTCGAATGAACGGTACGGCTGTGTGTACAGACAGGTAGCGTGGGAGAACAGGGTATCCAAGAATCTTAGTAGCTGCGGGCGAAGATAACCCTGCGGTGGCTTGGCTTGCCGCTGAAGACGCAGTGGCCTTCCTCCTCGGGGGCATCGTAAGGGATGCAACGGATGGTGGCCTTGGTTAACTCCTTGATCTTCTCTTCCGTCTCGGGCGTGCCGTCCCAATGGCAGAGGAGGAAACCGCCCTTCTCAATCTCGGTCTGGAACTGCTCCCAGGTGTCGACGGGGCGCGTGTTGGCAGCGCGGAAGTCGGCAGCGCGCTTGAGGAGGTTCTGCTGGATTTCATCCATCAACTGCAGGACATGGTCGGCAATGCCTTCGAGAGGCATGGTGATCTTCTCCAAGGTGTCGCGACGGCAGACTTCGCAAGTGCCGTTCTCCAGGTCGCGGGGACCGATGGCCAGACGCACGGGGACACCCTTGAACTCATACTCGTTGAATTTCCAGCCTGGCTTGTATTCCGTGCGGTTGTCGTACTTGACGGTGAGGCCCTTGGCCTTCAGGCTCTCAATCAGCGGGGAAATATGGGCGTCCAGTTCCGCCATCTGCTCGTCGGTCTTGGCGATGGGGACGATGGCCACCTGCAGGGGTGCCAGCTTGGGGGGCAGCACAAGGCCGTTGTCGTCGGAGTGGGTCATGATGAGGGCACCCATCAGGCGTGTCGAGACACCCCACGAGGTGGCCCATACATACTCTAACTTGTTCTCCTTGTTGAGGAACTGCACCTCGAAGGCTTTGGCGAAGTTCTGTCCGAGGAAATGGGAGGTGCCGGCTTGCAAGGCTTTGCCGTCCTGCATCATGGCCTCGATGCAATAGGTGTCGAGGGCACCTGCAAAACGCTCGTTGGGCGACTTGACGCCCTTGACGACGGGCACCGCCATCCATTTCTCGGCAAAGTCGGCATAGACATCGAGCATCTGGCGGGCCTCTTCTTCGGCCTCCTCGCGGGTGGCGTGGGCGGTGTGGCCTTCCTGCCAGAGGAACTCGGCGGTACGGAGGAACATGCGCGTGCGCATCTCCCAACGGACTACGTTGGCCCACTGGTTGCAGAGGATGGGCAGGTCGCGGTACGACTTGATCCAGTTCTTATAGGTACTCCAGATGATGGTCTCGGAAGTGGGACGGACGATGAGTTCCTCTTCGAGGCGGGCGTCAGGGTCGACGACGACACCGCTGCCGTCGGGGGCGTTCATCAGGCGGTGATGCGTCACCACGGCACACTCCTTGGCGAAACCTTCCACATGCTCGGCCTCACGGCTGAGGAACGACTTGGGAATGAATAAAGGAAAATAGGCGTTCTGATGACCCGTGGCCTTGAACATGTCATCCAATGCACGCTGCATCTTCTCCCAGATGACATAGCCGTAAGGCTTGATGACCATGCAGCCGCGCACGGCAGAATTCTCCGCCAAGTCGGCACGCACCACCAATTCGTTGTACCATTCCGAGTAGTTCTCTGAGCGTTTTACAAAATCTTTTGCCATGATATGAAAACTTTTTTTTGTTGTTATCAAATAAATTGCGTACTTTTGCAATTCCAAACGGNNCATATTAATGAATATCAACAGAAAAATAATTTACCCGCTGTTGTTAGCAATGATGCTGACGGGCGCCGGACAGCCCGCGGCACAAGCCCAAAACACAGAAAAACTCGACACCTTCAGTTGCCCGATTGTGGGCTTTAGCGTAGGTCCCGTGATGCCCTCGACGCACTTTTCCCAGGCGACGGGTTTCGAGGGTACGGGCGTGGCGCCCACGATGGCAGACCTCTACAAAAGTCCCTATCTCGACTTCGGTCTGCATTTCATCTACAAGACCGAGACCAACTGGACCTTCGCCTTCGACGCAAATATCTGGTTCGGCAACGATAACCTGCAACACCGCGTCGACCGCATGGGGAGTGTCTACTCGCGTGACAGCCTGGTGATTGGCACCAACGGAACCGATGCCAACGTCACCTGCTATAACCGCCATTTGGCTTTCCAGGGGAGTGTGGGCAAGATAATTCCCCTGCAACCGGCCCAAAATCCCAACTCGGGTATCCTCCTCAAGGTTGGAGGCGGCTATCAGCGCGGACAGACAATCTTCTTCCTCAACGATGTCGAAGCGCCACAAGTTGCTGCTGACTATGCGCTGCTCTATGACCACCAGCGCCACGGGCTCATGCTCACCGAGGCCATTGGCTACTGGTTCATGAGCAATCACGCCAACCTTATCAACTTTTCTGTAGCCTTTGAGGTCTCACAACTGTGGAGCACCTCCACGCGTGACTATATCATTGACAACTATGCAGGCCTCCACGGCCCTGACAACAGTCGTTACTTCGACCTCCTCTACTCCTTGAAATTCACTTGGATGTTCCCCCTCAAAGGCAAGACCGCCCGCGACTATTACTACTATTAATGATGCGTCTGCTCTACACCCTCGCCATCCAATGCTACTCCACCGCCGTGCGCATCGCCGCCCTCTGGAACACCAAGGCGCGCCTGATGGCCCGCGGATGGAAAAACACGCAACTCCCAACACTCAGTTCCAAACTCTCTTCCTCCCGCGTTGCCTGGTTCCATGTCTCCTCTCTTGGCGAGTTTGAGCAAAGCCGTCCCGTCATTGCCGCCTTCCGCGAAAGCCATCCCGACTACAAGATCTGCCTAACATTCTTTTCCCCCTCGGGCTATGAGGTCCGTAAAGACTGCCCCGACGCCGACATTGTCTCCTACCTCCTGCCCGACACCCCGCGCAACGCGCGCCGTTTTCTCGACACGGTACATCCTGACATTGCCTTCTTCGTCAAGTACGACTACTGGTTCAACTACCTCCACCAGCTGCACCTCCGCGGCATCCCCACCTATATCTTCTCCGCCATCCTGCGTCCCGGGCAATATTTCTTCCGGCCTTATGGCAGATGGTTCCTCAACCAGCTACGACGTTGCTTTACCCATATCTTTGTCCAAAACCAGACCTCCCTCGACTTGCTGCGCCAGCATGGCATTGACCATTGTTCTTTAGCCGGTGACACCCGTTTCGACCGCGTGCATGCCATCGCCCTCAATGCCCCGAGCAACGACGTCGTCCGCACATTTCTAGACCTCCACCCGGGGAAACCTGTACTCCTCGCCGGCAGCTCCTGGGAGCCTGATGAACAAAACCTTAGGCAATATCTCGACCACCGCTCCGACATCCTCCTCATCCTGGCTCCACATGTCATTGCTGAGAGCCATCTGGCACAGATAGAGACCCTTTTCGGCAAAGAAAACTGCCTCCGCTACTCCCAAATCTCAACCCTCAACCCTCAACATACTGTCCTCATCATCGACAACATAGGCCTCCTGGCCTCCCTCTACCAATATGCCGACGTCGCCTACATCGGTGGCGGCTTTGGCCGTGGAATACATAATATCCTTGAGGCTGTCACCTTCGGAAAACCCGTCGTCTTTGGTCCCAACTACCATAAGTTTCAGGAAGCCTGCGACATTATCCAATGCGGCGGCGGTTTCTCCTACCAAACCTATCCCCAGCTCCAAACACATCTCGACAATCTCCTCGACAATCCCCCACAATCCCAAAAAGCCTCTGACGCCTGCCGCCAATACCTCACCAAAAACCTTGGCTCCACACGCAAAATCCTCTCCAAACTGTCACTCCTCTCCCTCATCCTTATCCTTCTTTCCTCCTGCTCTGCATCCAAATACCTCCAGCCCGACGAGCGTGTCCTCTACAATAACGTCATCAATGTGCAAATGATTGACAGCACCGACGTCCCCAAAGAAGTCAATGCCGTGGCCAAATCGGCCTCCAAATATCTCTCCCAGAAACCCAACAAGCGTCTCCTCGGCACTCGGGCAGGCATGCGTCTCTACTGCTCCACAAACCCCTCCGATACCAGCTGGTGGGGCAACCTTTGGCGCGAACAAGGAGAATCTCCCGTGGTCTACAACGAGGAACTGGCACAACAGTCCGCCCGACAACTCGAGAAACTCATGGTCAGCAAAGGATGCTTCAAATCATGGGTCACCTTCGACACCATCTCCCACGGCTCCAGCGATGTCACCGTCCGCTACACCATCCACGCCTCGCAACGCTACAAAATCGACGAAATCAACTACCGCTCCGTCCAACAAGATATCCTCCAGCTCCTCCAGCAATGGCGCGACAACAGCAATATCAAGCTGGGCGACTGGTATGATCAAGAGACCCTCCAGGACGAGCGCCGCCAGATAGCCTCCTTCCTCCAGCAACGCGGATATTACTACGCATCACCCTCTCTCATCCACTTCTTTGTCGACACCACCTACGACCCCCGCCTCCTCAGCATCCTCGTCAGCGTCCGCCAACCGCAAACCACTGACAACGACGGACGTACCCATCCCTTCCCCCTCCAAATACACCACATTGACAACATCTATATCTACCCCTCACCATCTGCAAGGCAAGGCACCACCACCTCCTCTTCCTCACCCGACACCCTCGTCCACCCCCTCAACACCCGTCTCGGTAAAACCAACTACAACTTCATCCACAACGGCTCCTTCACGCCTTCACCCACCGCCATCAGCCGTGCCATACACATCTTTGCCGGCCAGACATACCGCCCCTCCATCGTCTCCAACACAACCAACGCACTCCTCGACCTGGGCAACTTCAAATTCATCGACATCTCCTTCTCACCCTCACCCAACTCCCAGGATACCAACCGTCTGCTCGACGCACGCATCCGTCTCACCAATGCCCCGCAGCGCCGTATCAGCCTCTCGCTAGAACTCACCAACGGCTCCGCAGGTACATCATCCGACGACAACAACTTCTTTACCAGCGGCAATTTCGGCCTCGGCCAAAACCTCAGCTATCACAACAACAACCTTTTCGGCGGTGCTGAACAATTCACCTTGGAAGAAAACATCCTCATCGAATCACCCAAAAACGTCCTCTGGCAACGCCACACCCAATCTTCCCCGCAGACCCCGGGATTTTACAACATCTTCAGCTCCTTTGAACTAGACGGTACCGCCACCCTCGACCTGCCACAATTTCTCCTGCCTTTCACCTCCTCCGTCATCTGGCAGCGCAACAAGCCGCATACACTCATCTCCCTCACCACGGATTACCTCTACCGCATCGTCAATACCTCCTCCCTCACCACCCTCTTCGAGGACCTGCCTCCCGACAACTACACCCTTGAACGCATCCGCTTCAGCACCTCTTTTGGCTACACCTGGAACCACCAACGCACTCAACGCCACAAACTCATGCCCCTCAACGCCTCCTACACCCACACCCTCTCAGGCGATGAATACTTCATCTACCTCTTCCTCATCACCAAAGATATCCGCTACATGATGCAAACCGACAACTACCTCCTGCTCAACACCCACTACCAATATACCTACACAGACCAACAGCCAGGCGTCCGCACCAACTTCCGCTACCTGCGCCTCACAGCCGAAACCGCAGGCAACCTCCTCACACTCATCAACAACGCCGCTGGCAAACCCCTCTCCCCAGACCATGCCGTCGACTACTACCAATATGCCCGCCTCGACGCAGAATACAAACACTACTATCACATCGGACAACGCCAAACCCTCGTCCTCCGCGCACTCCTAGGCATC
>LXOW01405649.1_pt1 | contig 13022 bp, 10 predicted proteins | sample 1368591 | NCBI WGS metagenome assembly LXOW01 (sample SAMN04884650, study PRJNA319009) | bovine gut metagenome | isolation source: Cow rumen | host: Bos taurus | place: Italy: Legnaro (PD) | collected 2014-07-09
GCCGGGAGGCAAGCCTTTCGTCATCAGTCGGTCGCCGGATGCCTCCTACCGCCTGAACGGCCGGCCGCTGTCCAACTACGCCATCCGTCATGCCGACATTGTCAATGGCGGAGAACTGCTGCTGCCGAAATACTAGTTTTAGGAGTGTGGGAGTGTAGGAGTGTAGGAGTGTGGACAATAGTTATGTTGCCATGATACTTAGCGCATTGTTTTGGAGCCTGCCGATAGGCTGAAACTATCGTCTACACTCCTACTCTCCTACACTCCCAAACTCCCATGCTCCTATAAAAAGAGTGCGCCAAGGGAAAGTCCGGTCAGTATCATCATGAGCACTTCAGCCGTTCGGTTCACTCGCACGGCTGTTTTCATGTCTGCCGTGGTCAGCTCGCGGTCGTTCTCGCCAATGAAAGGCTTAGGAAACAGTTGGCCGAAATAATGATGAGGGCCGCCGAAGCGACAGTTCAGGATGCCCGCCAGGGCGGCTTCCGGGTAGCCGCTGTTCGGACTGGCATGTTGGCGGCCATAGCGACGGACGAAGGAGAACATCCCCGAACGGCCAACGCGCAAGAGGTGGCTGGCGAGCACCATCAGCACCGCAGTGAGACGGGCGGGGATATAGTTCGCCGCATCGTCTATGCGTGCTGCCACGCAGCCAAACTGCCGATAGCGCTCCGTGCGATAGCCAATCATCGAGTCGAGCGTGTTCACCATCTTGTATGCCAGCATTCCGGGCGTTCCTAAGAGCAGAAGCCAGAACAGGGGGGCGATGACACCGTCGCTGAGGTTCTCGGCGAGTGTCTCCAGGGCCGCCGTGCGCACCTCTTGGGCCGTCAGCTCCTGTGTGTCGCGCCCCACGATGCGTGCCACCTGTCGCCGTCCTTCGTCCAACCCCCGGTCGAGAGCCAGGAACACGTCGCGAACTTCGCGGATGAGCGTGGTGCCGGCCAAACAGAAGAAAATGACGAGGGCATCGAACAATTGAGCTATCCCAAACAGCGGGAAACTATGGGCATCTGCATCGTCAGCCTGAGTATTTGCGAAGTGCAGGAAGTCGAAAGGCAGTAACAGCAATGCGCTGCGCAAAAGCCAGGCAGCGACAAAGACCAGCACAATGAGTCCTGCGGCCAGCAGTCCGCCCTTCAAGCCACGATGGCTCCCCCGATTCAGACGGTGCTCACCAAAGGAAATCATCTTCCCGAAGCCAACCACAGGATGCGGCAACCAGGACGGGTCGCCCAGCACCAAGTCCAGCAGCCAGCCTACTAACAGCGGCAGCAGGAGCACACTGGCAGGGATGTCAGAAAACAGATACAACAGCATATCCTATCAATTCCTCTTCGTTAGGCAGAGGGGGCTCGCAGTGCCCTCATGGCATTGAGCACGGCCAGCACGGTGACGCCCACGTCGGCGAAGACTGCCATCCACAGGGTGGCCAGTCCCACGGCGGCCAGCACCAGCACCGCCACCTTGACACCGATGGCGAAGACCACGTTCTGGCGGGCTATAGACAGGGTGCGGCGGGCAATGCGGATGGCCAGGGGAATCTTCGAGGGACGGTCGTCCATCAGCACCACGTCGGCAGCTTCGATGGCGGCGTCGCTGCCCAGCCCGCCCATGGCAATGCCCACGTCGGCACGGGCCAGCACGGGTGCATCGTTGATGCCGTCGCCCACAAAGGCCACCTTGGCAGAGTCGGCGGCGAGCAGACTTTCCACAGTGGCCACTTTGTCGGCAGGCAGCAGCTCGGCGTGATATTCTGTCAGATTCAGCTGCTTGGCCACATGCTCTCCCACCTCCCGGCGGTCGCCCGTCAGCATCACGGTCTTGTCTATGCCCAGCTCATGCAGTTGGCTTATGGCATCCGCGCTGTCGTCCTTCACCTTGTCGTTGATGACGATATGTCCGGCGTAGATTCCGTCGATGGCCACGTGGATGATGGTTCCCACGTGGTGACAGTCATGCCACTGTGCGCCAATGGCATCCATCATCTTCGTGTTGCCCACGCACACCATATTATCGCCTACGCGGGCGCGTATGCCTTGTCCGGCCACCTCCTCCACATGGCTGATCTTGCAGCCGTCGGTGGCCTCGTCGGGGAAGGCGTCGCGCAAGGCGGCACCGATGGGGTGGGTGGAGAAATGTTCGACATGGGCGGCCAGATGCAGCAGGTGATGCTCGTCGCAGACGTCGGGATGCACTGCCGTGACGGCAAACTGGCCGTGTGTCAGCGTGCCCGTCTTGTCGAACACCACTGTGCCCACCTTGGACAGCACGTCCATATAGTTGGCCCCTTTCACCAGGATGCCTTTCCGCGAGGCTCCGCCGATGCCGCCGAAGAACGTCAGCGGCACGCTGATGACCAGGGCGCAGGGACACGACACGACCAGGAACATGAGGGCACGATAGAACCAAGTTGAGAACTGGGCATTGAGCAGCAGCGGGGGAACAACGGCCAGCACCACGGCGGCCAGTACCACCAGTGGGGTATAGACACGGGCAAAGCGGGCAATGAAGGTCTCGCTCTTTGACTTGTGCTCGCTGGCATTCTCCACCAGATTGATAATCTTCGACACGGTACTCTCGCCGTAGGCTTTCGTGGTGCGGATTCTGACCACGCCCGACAGGTTGACGCAGCCCGACACCACTTCGTCGCCTACAGTCGCCTCGCGGGGCAGCGTCTCGCCTGTCAGTGCCACGGTGTTGAGCGAGGTACTTCCCTCAACCACGATACCATCGAGCGGCACTTTCTCGCCCGGTCGGACGATGATGACGGCACCGACGGGAACCTCGTCGGGACCGACGCTCTTCTCAGTCAGCCCGCCGTCAGCTTCCTGCTGCTCCAGCGTAGCCGTGTCGGGACGGATGTCCATCAGGTGGGCGATGCTCTGGCGGCTCTTCCCTTCGGCATAGCCCTCAAACAGTTCGCCTATCTGGAAGAACAGCATCACAAAGACGGCCTCGGGAAACTCTGTCTCGGCACCGGGCAGGAAGCCTATGCACAGCGCACCGATGGTGGCTATCGACATAAGGAAGTGCTCGTTGAAGGCATCGCCATGCAACAGCCCTTCGGCGGCTTCCTTCAGCGTGTCGTGACCAATCAGCAGATAGGGAACGAGGTAAATCAGCAACAGCTGCCATGTAGGCAGGTTCAGGTTTCGCTCTATCAGCACGGCAGCAATAAGCAGCACGATGGTTGACGCAATGAGCAGGAGGTGTTGCTTCATGCCGCCCTCCCCGTGGTCATGGTGATGCTCGTGGTGATGCTCGTGCCCGTGGTGATGCTCGTGCCCGTGCTGATGCTCGTGCTCATGGTGTTCGTGCGAGCAATGCTCGCAGCAGTTATGATGTTCGTGGGGGTGTGACATATTTCAGGAGTTCAGGAGTTCTGGAGTTCTGGAGTTCTGGAGTTCACTCATGTTTCATCCTCAGGTTCAGCTGGAAGAGGGCTGGCAGGAAGATGCAGAGTGAGAACAGCAGGGCCATGAGCATCGGACGGGTGCCCGGCCCGATAATGTCGGAGAGCGACTGCGGGTTCTGGAAGAGATGGAACATGACGTAGGCCGCCGTGTTGTTGGCCCAGTGGTAGGCCACGCCTGGCACGATGCTGCCCGTGCGCATGTACATCCACCCCAGCAGCAGACCGATGAGGAAGGTGTGGGGCATCTGTGCCGGATTCAGATGGCACAGGGAGAAGATGAGGGCCGACAGCGCAATCATTGCCCACGGACGGCGACGCTGCCAGCGCAGCAGACTTTTCAGCACGGCTCCGCGAAACACCATCTCCTCGACCACTGGCGGCAGCAGCGCTATCACCATGTAGCCGCCGGGCACCGACATCAGTCCCTCCAGTTGTTTGTTGGTTTCGTCGGCCAGTTCCTTTGCCCATCCGCTCCATTCGGGGATGAAGCTCTGAATCATCAGCGAAGGCACGATAGCACCCAGCGAGGCGATAACGCACCAGGTCAGCACTGCCCATGGATGCGAGCGTATATAGCTGCGGGAGGCTATGAACCACTTCATCTTTAGGAACAGCAGGATGGTGGCCACGGAGAACAACACCATGGTGGCTATATGCCACAAGGGGGGCAGGTCGGTGTCGCTCTGACGATTGATAATCATGTAGGCGGCCATGACCAGGAACTGCACCACGCACTGGATGGCCAGGAAGGTAAAGGCGTATAATAAAGCTTTTTTCATAGTGGGTTCGGGAGTTCAGGAGTTCAGGAGTTCAGGAGTTCGGGAGTTCAGGAGTTCAGGAGTTCGGGAGTTCAGGATGTTTTGGGCCGCCTGTGCATCAAGAGCCATCTGGCGGGCCAGTGCTTCGGGCGAGTCGAAATGCTGCTCGTCGCGCAGCCGTGTTAGGAAGTCGATGGTCAGTCGCTTACCATACAGGTCACCGTCGTAATTAAACAGATGTGTCTCTATGGTCTGTCGGTGACCGTCGAAGGTGGGTCGCAAACCGATGTTTGTCATGCCCCCGTAGAGGCCTTCGGCAGTGTGCACCCTGACGGCATACACCCCGCCACCGGGAACGATGCGCAGGGCGTTAGGGCAGAGGTTGGCAGTGGGAAATCCTAGCCGGTGGCCCTGCTGCTCTCCATGCACCACCTTGCCTGGCAGATTGTAGGGCCTGCCTAGACATTGGGTGGCCTCTTCAATGCGTCCCTCGCCAAGCAGACGGCGGATGAACGAGGAGCTGATGGTTGATGGTGGATGGTGGATGGTGGATGGTGGAGCTGTGAGCGGCAATCCGCATACCACCTCCATGCCTAGTTCACGGCCCCAGGCAGCATAGTCTTCAAAACCCTCGTTGCAGTCTTCCGACCGGTGGCCGAAGCGATTGTCGTAGCCTGTCAGCAGCATGCGAACGCCCAGTTGGTCTGACAATACCTGCTGCATGAAGTCGCGTGCCGAGAGACAGGCTGTCTGTTTGGTGAACGGGAGAACCACCAGCCGGTCGATGCCCGTCAGTTGTAGCAGTTGCTCCTTCTCTTTCAGCGTGGTGAGCAGCTGTGGCTGCCAGCCAGGCTGTAATACCTGGCGCGGATGGCGGTCGAAGGTCACCACCATGGTGCGAAGCCCTCTGTCGGATGCCAGCTTGCGCAACTGCTCTACCAGGAACTGATGTCCCCGGTGCACACCATCGAAAAAGCCGATGGTCGCCACGTAAGCCTCACTGTTCATGTTCGACTTCAGATTTCGCAAATCAGATGCAAAGGTACAACAAATTATCAAGAATCAGTGACCCTACCCCTCGCTCATTATCGTAAAAAATGTTAATGGAAAAGAAATATCCATACGCTTCTGTTATCTAACTCCCTTTTTTTTAGTAACTTTGCAGCCAGTTTCCAACCATGCTGAAGATGGTGGATTGGGCTTTTAGCTCAGTTGGTTAGAGCAACAGACTCATAATCTGGAGGTCCTAGGTTCAAGCCCTAGATGGCCCACACGAAAGAATCGGCAGCTTACGTATTTTTGTAAGTTGCTGATTTTCTTATTATAGCCTCCATTGCAGTTGGAAGTCGGCATCGGTCTGATGGGAGTGATTGATTTGCTGTAGACCGCTGCTGATGACGGAACGGTCGAAATAGTTGGTGTAGCCCATGCGGAAAGCCAGTCGCAGTCGACGGTTGGGGTTGATGCGTGCCTGCATGTTGAGGCGCAGCCCTTCACCGTAGTAGGTGGGGAAGTAGAACTCATGCTGCAATTGCTGCTCGTAGACGTAGACACGGCTTTGGTAGGAGTCGGTGTTGAAATAGGCTGCCATCAGTGTCAGCTGGAACAGATTGGGGGACGGGGGGGAGAAGGTGGCATGCTGGCTCACCATCCATCCATGTTCCGCCTGTTTGTAGAACGTATGTGCCAGGTCTATCTGCGTCTTCAGCTGCCAACACTGTTGCTGCCATGTCACGGAGAAACGCTCCCGGTGGAGGTTGTTGGCGATGAGGGCATTCTTCTCGTCGTTGTCCTTCTGTCGCAGGTGTGAGCGGTGGCGTGCCTGCAATGTCCAGTGACCTTGCTGCCAAGTGGCCTGTGTGAGGAAGTCCCATGAGTGGGACGAAAGCGACACCTGATAGCGTGCCCAGGGGAAATAGGCATAGTCGGCATAGCCCTGCAATTGGAGGTGGGCCAAGGGGTTCCAGGTTGCTCCCAGATAGATTCCGCTCTCGTTTTGTGTGTGCGAGCCGTCGCTGAAGGCATGTCCATAGAGCGTGGTGAAGCGGTAGCTGTAGAAGCGCTGCAAGGCCATCAGGCCAAGGCGGGCAGTGGGCTGCACGCTGAGCGTGTTGATGGTGGCCAAGGCACCATGTCCGTCAACTGCCGTCTCGCCGCTGGCGACCAGCCGATGATGGATGAATGCATAGTCGGCACTGATGTTGAAGAAATGGGTGCCGTGTGCATAGTGTCGGCGGTAGAGCGTCTGGCGCTGGGGTTTCAGTTCGCGGTCGAGTTGCGTGGTTATGGCCGTGGCTCCCAGCTGGAGGCCACCAGCACGGTAGGCGAGGTGCATACCCGTAGCCGCGAGGTGGGTGTTGTGCTTCTTGGCCATCTCCGTGGGTGTCCGGTGATAGCCGTCGGTGAGGAGCGTCTGTGCCTCACCGGTTTTGGTCAGTGTGGCATCTATGGGGCGCCAGGAGACGAAGGCCGACAGCGCGACGGGCTTCCACAGGCTGACGGTGGCTGCCGCCCCTTGGAAATAGTCGGACTCTGAGCGTGAGCTGTGAGGGCGGATGGTTTGCACGGTGCGTCCCAGGCTTTGCAGCGTGGCCAGCTTGCCCAGCTGGAAACTCTGCCCCAGCACCAGGCCCATGCCTGCTGACAGCTTATACTTGCCTGCTACAAGGTTTTCGAGACGGCCCAGCTTGCGCAGCTGCACATAGTAGGAATAGGTGTCATACCCCCAGTTGTTTCCTTTGTCCATGAACGGCTCGCCGGCATCCTGGGCCCCCACGACGCCCAGTCGCAGATAGTTGCCGCTGTTCAGCTCATAGCGCAGTGTGTGACGATAGGGATAGCCCAGATAGCCGTTCTTGTCGCCCTTTCGCTCATAGAAAGGGACGCGCAGGGTGGCACTCAGCGAATGCTTGGCGCGATGCAGCAGTGTGTCGAGGCGGGGGAACGATTCCTCATGTGGCTCGTCGGCCTCGCCGCTCACGCTGACGAAGAACGGGAGCAGTGTCAGCTGTCGAAGGTCGAGGGAGCGCACCATGCGCAGCTCGCCCAGCGACCGCATGGGACCATAGCGATATAGATATTCCTGGATGTCCATTACCTGCTGCATGGAGAGGAAGGGCAGCTGTTCCAGATCCTCGCGGGTGCAGCAGTTCAAGTCGAGGGGGTGTGCTGCCAGCTGTTCCAACAGCTCGTAGCTGTCGGCCAGTTCCTCGGCCTGAGCCTCGTCGTCGCTCATGGTCAGCAGGTCATCGTATGCCTGTTGCCATGACTGTGCCTTGACTTCGGTTCCAAGGCAGAACGCCAGCAGCAGTATTGCAATGACGGTACGCATGGCTGACAGTCAGCGTTTCAGGGCATAGTAGCAGGTAAAGAGGGCTACAGCCAGATAGAGCATCAGTCCCCAGCCGGGACTGGGCTTCGTGGCCAGTAAGAGCAGACCGAGAAGCACACCTGCCGTCAACGCAGGCAGCAGGGCCAACAGCCTGGGCACGCGCTTCTTGAAACCCACTGATAGTGCCAATGTCAGCGGCGAGAGGAGCAGAAGGGAAAAAAGGACGTAGGCGATGGTCTGCTCCGTGTCGCTGTGCAGCAGCCGTTGAATCTTATGGGGCAAGTCGGCCATGGTGTAGCGGTAGCTCATGAGGTTGACTAGCGGCAGTAACAGCGCTACAGCCAGCATGGCTGTGCAACCTGTCAGGGTCAGATAATTTGGAAGTCGCCTCGATGTCATCCCCTATCAGCGTTCAATGTCGGAAAGAATCTTCTGGGTGGCCCCGGCTAGGCTGGCCACGTAGGCTCCTGCCTGTTGCCCAGCCTCTTGAAGGAAGGATTTGTCGGCGGCAAAGTGGTCCATTAGCTTGCAGAAATCATCATAGCCTTTAATCTCGAAGCCTCCGCCGCACTGCTTCAACCCCTGTGCTTCCTGGAACTTCTTGTTCTCGGGGCCGAAGATGACGGGACAACCCCAGACGGCAGCTTCCAGCGTGTTGTGGATGCTGACACCGAAGCCACCGCCCACATAGCATACCGTGGCATAGCGGTAGATGCTGCTCAGCAGGCCGAAGCAGTCGATAATCAGGGCCTCCCCCGACCCCTCCGAAGGAGGGGAGATGTGGTTTCCTGAAGAGGGATGACTGGGTGATTTGGTTCCTGCCGCTTGCAGGCGGGTGTATCTCAGTACCTTGCGGCCTTCCAGCAGTTTTTCTATTTGTTGCAGGTGCTCTTCGCCGATGACGTGAGGGGCGATGATAAGCTTCCATTCGGGGTGCTCCATGAAATAGCGGATGAAGATTTCCTCGTCGGGAGGCCATGAGGAACCCGCCACGAAGACCGGTGCCTGAACCCCTGAGGAGGCCATAAATGCCTCCACGATGGGCAGTTGCTTTGCTGCATCCTTGATCTGCAGCACACGGTCGAAGCGCGTGTCGCCCACCACCGTTGCGTTATGGATGCCTATCGTGGCGAGCAGTTCGCGGCTCTTTTCGTTTTGTACGTAGAAATGGGTGAAGCATTTCAGCACGCGGCCATACTGCCGTCCATACCAGCGGAAGAACACCTGACCGTCGCGGAAGATGCTCGACACGCTGTAGGTGGGCACCTTGCGGTGTTTCAGGATGTGCAGATAGTTGTACCAGAATTCGTACTTGATGAAGAACGCCATTTCCGGACGTATGAGCCGCAGGAAGCGGCGTGCGTTGCGGATGGTGTCCAGCGGCAGGTAGCAGACGATGTCGGCTCCATCATAGTTCTTGCGCACCTCATAGCCCGATGGCGAGAAGAACGTGAGCAGGATCTTCAGTTCGGGGTGGTCGCGCCGCAGCTGTTCCATCAGTGGTCGCCCTTGCTCAAACTCGCCCAGGGAGGCAGCATGGAACCACACATAGCGTGCATTGGGGTCGACCTTCTCACGCAACACCCGGAAGGCGTCGCGCTCGCCGCGCCACATTTTCTTCACCTTTTCGTTGAAGCGGCTGTAGATGGCTACTCCCAGCAGGTATGCGTATATGATGATGTTGTACATTCTTCTTTTTCTGGATTTTCTAGGCATTCCTAGGCTGTCTCCAAGGCATTCCTAGGTTTTCCTGGATGCTCTGCTTTCAAGGCTATTTTAAGATTTCAATGGCCCTTCGAGTGCGCCTGATGGTCTCCTCCTTGCCCAGGAAGGCGGAGATGTCGAACATGCCGGGACCTTTTCCCTCACCGACAAGGGCCAGGCGCCAGGCGTTCATCACGTTGCCCAGCTTATACTCTTTATCTTCTATCCAAGTGTGGACAACCTTCTCCTGATTCTCGAGCGAGAAGTCGTCAAGGTCTTCGAGCACGGTGCAAAGCTCGCCTAGTGTTTGCGCGGAGTCCTCCTTCCAGCGTTTCTTCACCGTTTTCTCGTCGTAGCTGACAGGAGCCTCGAAGAAGAAAGAGCAGAGCGGCCACAGCTCCTTGACGAACGACACGCGGTCCTTCATCATGGCAACGACCTGTGTGATACGCTCCAGCGGCTCCTGCACGCCATGCTCGCGGCAGACAGGCTCCCAGAGGGTGGCAATCTCCTCGGCACTTTTTTTCAGGATATACTCATGGTTGAACCAGATGCCTTTCTCGTAGGCGAACTTCGCGCCGGCCTTCGAGCATTTGGTGATGTCGAACAGCGGCACCAGCTCGTCGAGGGTGAACAGCTCCTGCTCGCCGCCGGGGTTCCAGCCCAGCAGTGCCAGGAAGTTGACCACGGCCTCGGGGAAGTAGCCCTGCTCGCGATAGCCGGTGGCGGTGACGTTGCCCTCCTCGTCTTTCCAGTCCAGGGGGAATACGGGGAATCCCAGGCGGTCGCCGTCGCGCTTGCTCAGCTTGCCCTTGCCGTCGGGCTTCAGCAGCAGCGGCAGGTGGGCGAAGCGGGGCATGGTGTCCTGCCAGCCGAAGGCCTGGTAGAGCAGCACGTGCAGCGGGGCGCTGGGCAGCCACTCCTCACCACGGATGACATGGGTGATCTCCATGAGGTGGTCATCCACGATATTCGCCAGATGATAGGTGGGCAGCTGGTCGGCGCTCTTGAAGAGCACCTTGTCGTCGAGGATGTCGCTCTTCACGTGCACCTCGCCGCGAATCATATCGTCGACCAGCACCTCCTGTCCGGCATCGATCTTGAAGCGCACCACATACTGACAGCCGTCGGCAATGAGCTGCTCCACCTCGGCGGCGGGCAGCGTCAGCGAGTTGCGCATCTGCAGGCGTGTGTGGTTGTCGTATTGAAAGTTCTCAATCTCCTTGCGCTTCTGCTCCAGCTCCTCGGGGGTGTCGAAGGCAATGTAAGCCTTGCCGTTGTCAAGCAGCTGGTCCACATACTTCTTGTAGATGTCGCGGCGCTCGCTCTGGCGGTAGGGACCATATTGTCCCCCGAAGCTTACACCTTCGTCGAACTTGATGCCCAGCCAGTGGAAAGCCTCGATGATATAGGCTTCGGCACCGGGTACGAAGCGCGTGGTGTCGGTATCCTCGATGCGAAATACCAGGTCGCCGCCGTGCTGACGGGCAAACAGATAATTATACAAGGCAGTGCGAACACCACCGATATGCAGGGGTCCTGTGGGACTGGGTGCAAAGCGCACCCTCACTCTTCTGTCAGACATCCTTAATACAGTTTTAGCACAATTTGCCTGCAAAGTTACAAATTTTTAGCGCAGTACGCGCAAATTCTTTCGCTTTTTTGTGGTCAAGACAACAAAAATGCGTATTTTTGCAGTCTAAAACGACACCGACCATGATTAATTTCAATCTTACGAAGCAACTTATGTGGCGCGATGTGGCTATACGTGCCGCATTTATCATAGTCACCGTGCTCACCATCGTGTGGTTCATGCCCCGCAATGCACGGTTCACGTTCGATGTGGAAAAAGATACGCCGTGGCGCTATTCCGACCTGACTGCCGCTGTCGATTTCCCTGTCCTGAAAGACGAGCAGGTGCTGAAGAAAGAGCAGCAGGAAGCATTGAAGGAATACATACCCTACTATGACTATGATGATGATGTGTCTCGAGTGCAGAAAAACTCTTTCCTTCAGCACTGGGGAGATGTCAACAAAGACTTGAAGGTCGTGATCGTCAATCGTCTGAACGACTTATACGAGCGGGGAATCATCAATACGCTGGAGCCGCTGAAGGGCGACACCTCCAGGACGATCAAGCGTGTGGAAGGGTCAAATGCCCATGTCGTCAGCCATGTGCTGACGGCTAAGCAGGCCTACGAGCTGCTGATGCAGGACGCTGTGGTGCATCAGTATAGTGATGTGCTGAAAGAGTTGGACCTCAATGAGTTTATAGTACCGAACCTGGTCTACGACAGCGTGCGCAACCAGTCGGCACTGTTGGATTTGATGCACGACGTGCCACCCAGTAGCGGCATGATCAAGCGCGGACAGAAAATCATCAGCCGTGGCGAGATGGTCAATGAGTCGAACTATCAGGTGCTGCTGTCCTATAAGAGAGTGCTGGAGCAGGGCAACGAGTCGGGCCAGAACGGTCTCATGCTGGCAGGCAGGCTGCTCTATGTCTTTATCTTCGTCCTCATGTTCACAATTTATTTGGGAACCTATCGGAAGGACTATTTCGGCAATGGCATCCGCACGGCGGGAATGCTCTATGCGCTCATCGTCATCTTCAGCCTGATGGCTTCGCTGCTCGTGGGGCACAGCATGTTCCATGTCTATATCATCCCCTTTGCCATCGTGCCCATCTTCATCCGTGTGTTCATGGATTCGCGCACTGCAGCCATGGCCCTTCTGACGCTTGTGCTCATCTGTGCCAGCATGCTACAGCGGCCCCTGGAGTTCATTGCCGTGGAGATGGTGGGCGGCCTGGCTGCCATCTTCACGCTCCGCGAGCTGAGCAGCCGTTCACAGCTCTTCTGGACAGCTACCGTGTTCACCCTGACCGCCACGATTACCCGCTTCTCCATCTACCTCGTTCACCGGGGCGACCTGGATTTGTCGAAGTTCGACATGTCCGACTATCTCTACCTGTTGTTCTGCGGAGTCGTCGTCTTCTGTGCCTACCCCTTGCTCTATGTCGTGGAGAAGACCTTCGGCTTTGTCAGCGACATCACGCTCGTGGAGCTGTCAAACACCAACAAAGACCTGCTGCGCCGCATGAGCGAAGAAGCTCCCGGCAGTTTCAACCATTCCATCCAAGTGGGCAACCTGGCTGCCGAGATAGCCCGCAAGCTGGATGCCAATGCCCAGCTGGTGCGCACCGGGGCACTCTATCACGACATAGGCAAGATACAGAACCCCATCTACTTCACCGAGAATCAGTCGGGAGGCATCTCCCCGCACGAGAACCTCAGCTATATCGACAGTGCGCAGATCATCATCAGCCATGTCACCGAGGGCCTGAAGCTGGCCGACAAGTACCATCTGCCTCGCCGCATCCGCGACCTCATTGCCACCCACCACGGACAGGGAAAGGCCAAGTATTTCTACATCAAATACAAGAACGAGCATCCCGACGAGCCTGTCGACGACCTGCTGTTCACCTATCCCGGCCCCAACCCCTTCACCAAGGAGCAGGCCATCCTGATGATGGCCGATGCCGTGGAGGCCGCCTCGCGCTCGCTGCCCGACTATACCGAGCAGAGCATCCGCACGCTGGTGGAGCGCATCATCGACGGTCAGGTGCAGGACGGCTACTTCCGCGAGTGCCCCATCACCTTCCGCGACATCCAGTACTCCAAAACGGTGCTCATTGAGAAGCTGAAAACCATCTACCACACCCGCATCAGCTACCCAGAGGAGAAGATATTGAAAAATTGAAGAATTGAAAAATTGAAGAATTGAAAAATTGAAGAATTGAAAAATTGAA
>LXOW01428592.1_pt1 | contig 13022 bp, 13 predicted proteins | sample 1368591 | NCBI WGS metagenome assembly LXOW01 (sample SAMN04884650, study PRJNA319009) | bovine gut metagenome | isolation source: Cow rumen | host: Bos taurus | place: Italy: Legnaro (PD) | collected 2014-07-09
AGCGTCAGATGTGTATAAGAGACAGAGTTATGACGGATTTTAGGAGATTATTCTCATATCCAGGTTACAAGCCCTTTATGTTTAAGTTGCTCATTATGGCCTTGATTGTCTTTGTAATTGGTATTATTTTTATCTTGTGCCATTGGAAAGGAGGAGAAATAATGGTCAAAGTGGGAGGAAGCACCTTGTTTGTATGGTTAGTATTCTTCATTCTTGAAAAAATAATGATGCGTTAAAGAATCAACAGGCAAGAAATTTATAAATTTATAAAGTATGCAAAACTTTGATTATCAAACCCCAACACGCCTTATCTTTGGCAAGGGCGTGATAGAGAAACTCCCAAGTGTAATGTCACAGTTTGGGAAGAAAATATTATTGACTTACGGTGGCGGCAGTATCAAGAAAATCGGCTTGTACCAGAAAGTTCATGAATTGCTGAAAGGCTATGATATTGTGGAGCTTTCAGATATTCAGCCTAATCCAAAATACGACCCCAGTGTGCTCGATGGTGTTCGTCTGTGCAAGGAACACAAAGTGGATGTGATTCTGGCAGTAGGCGGCGGCAGCGTTCTGGACTGCTCGAAAGCCATTGCGGCAGGTGCCTGCTATGATGGCGACCCGTGGGATCTTATCTCCTATAAAGTGAAAGCACAAGCTGCTCTTCCGATTGTGGACATTATCACATTAGCGGCTACGGGCAGCGAGTACGACACTTTCGGCGTCATCTCACGCACTGAAACCAATGACAAAATCGGTTATGGCGACAGGTTGCTTTATCCTGTGTGCTCCTTCCTCGATCCCACATACACATTCACCGTCAATAAAAAACAGACTGCCGCAGGTATCGCCGATGCGATGAACCATGTGATGGAGCAGTATTTTACCGAGGACACCACCTTGCTGAACGACGGTTTCTGCGAATCGATGCTGCGCAGCCTGATGGTGAACGGCCGCAAGTGCCTTGAGAACCCTGAGGACTACACTGCCCGTGCCGAGATGATGCTAGCCTGCACATACGGCTGCAATGGCATTTTGGCCCTTGGCAACAGCCCTTCAGGCTGGCCTTGCCATGGTATTGAGCATGCTTTGAGCGCCTATTACGACATCACCCATGGTTGGGGCTTGGCTATTATCACGCCTCGCTGGATGAAGCATATTCTGAATGAACACACGTTGCCGCGCTTTGTGAAATATGGCATCAACGTATTCGGCATTGACGCTTCTTTGGACCAGTGGAAGATTGCCAACAAGGCTATTGAAGAGACATACAAGTTCTTCGAGAGTATCGGCATCCCGATGCATTTGCGCGAGGTAGGCATTGACGAAAGCCGTGTCGGCGAGATGGCGCATCATATTGCCGTTAACGAAGGCCTTGATCAAGCATACGCACCACTCACAGAGCAGGATATCGCCGAGATAATCACTGCAAGCTTATGAAGCTAAAAATAATATCTTTAACCGCCCAGATTGGCATCGCTTTGGTGTTGGCGGTGATTGCCGGTGTGCCGCTGGCATCGACCGTATTATCGACATGGGACGAACTGTTATGTCAATCACTGGCGATGCTTCTTGCGCAATTGTGATGCAGCGGATTATGGGCAATAAATTGGTGAAGGTGGATTTAATTAGAAATATCATTGAATGAAGACTATCCGTCAAGATATACAAGCCTATATTGAATGTGAGATTCTGCCGCGATATGATAACTTTGATGCGGCGCACCGGCGTGATCATGCGGAAATGGTCATCCGCCAGAGTTTGGAACTGGCCGAGCAAACAGGTGCGGACGCAGAGATGGCGTATGTCATTGCCGCCTATCACGATACAGGCTTGTGTGAAGGGCGTGAGCGGCATCATCTTGTTTCTGGAAGGATTGTCCGTGCCGACCAGAATTTGTTGTGCTGGTTCTCGCCCGAGCAGATAGAGACGATGGCCTGTGCGGCGGAAGACCACCGTGCCTCGGCGGACCACGCTCCTCGCACGCTTTATGGACGTATTGTGGCCGAAGCCGACCGTTTTATCGACCCCGAGACAATTGTCCGCCGTACCGTGCAATTTGGTTTGGAACACTATCCCGAACTGGACAAGGCAGGACACTATGAGCGGACGGTGCAGCACCTCCGTGAAAAATACGGCCGTAGCGGCTATCTCAAACTCTGGTTCACCGACTCGCCCAATGCCAAACGTCTGGAGCTCCTGCGCCAAATCATCGACAAAGAACCGCAACTTCGCCAATTATTCAACGACTATTGGGAAAAACTGAAAAACGGTTAAAAGAAAGTCTCCGCTGGTACCGTCTCGCCAAACGTTGGTGCATCGATTTGGATTTTGACAATTTGGAAAAGGATATTAAAGAGGTGAAGGAAATAAGTTCATAGCCATTTTCTTTTATAATGCATATTATACAAAAAATAGGCATAATGTACGATAATCAAAAAAAATCAGCGGTAACTTTCCGTCATCCGCTGATTTCTATTGCCTTGTAAGACTTTTGGGCGACAGGTCGGATTCGAACCGACGACCCACGGAACCACAATCCGGTACTCTAACCAACTGAGCTACAANNATTTTAAATTATTGATATTTAGCTATTTATAAGAATATTTTGACATTCTTCATAGCTCAGCGCACTCATCAGGCGTATCTTTTTCTCCTTGAAATGGGGGATGCCTTTGAAATAATTGGCGTAGTGTTTGCGCATTTCCAGGATGCCACTGCGCTCCCCTTTCCACTCCATTTCTAATTTCAGATGCCGCAGACACACTTTCACTCGCTCGTCATAGTTGGGTAGGGCAGGTTCCTTGCCCTGCAGAAAGTCTTTGATTTGCTTGAAAATCCACGGGTTGCCAATGGCGGCACGTCCCACCATAATGGCGTCCACTCCGTAACGCTGCCGGTATTCCACCGCTTTTTCGGCACTGTCAATATCTCCGTTTCCAATCACCGGGATGGTCATGCGAGGGTTGTTTTTCACCTGTCCGATCAATGTCCAGTCGGCCTTTCCTCCGTACATTTGCGCGCGGGTGCGGCCATGGATAGTGATAGCGCTGATGCCTACGTCCTGCAGCATTTCAGCGGCTTCCACAATGGGCTTGTCGCTTTCCTCCCAGCCCAGGCGGGTCTTGACCGTCACGGGCAACTTCACCGCGTCCACTACCACCTTGGTGAGGCGCACCATCTTGGGAATGTCTTTAAGGATGGCCGAACCTGCGCCTTTGGTGACCACCTTGCGCACGGGGCAGCCCCAGTTGATGTCGATGAAATCCGGTGATGCGCTCTCCGCTATTTTCGCCGCCGCAATCAGCGAATCCTCGTCATGTCCGAAAATTTGGATGCCGAAAGGCCTTTCACCCTCTTCGAAGTGCATTTTCTTGATGCTTTTCTCCACTTCCCGCGAGAGCGCGTCCGACGATATGAACTCCGAAATCAGGATGTCCGCGCCAAACTCCTTGCAGATATGGCGGAACGGAGGGTCTGTGACTTCTTCCATAGGTGCCAGATACACAGGGAAATCAAACTGCTCAAGTATGCTTTGAATGGGGTTCATCTTTTCAAAATAGCTTCTATCATGCAAATTTACATAAAAATTTTGAATTACACCTTTTTTCTATCGTGTTTTTTCGTAAGTTTGCTGTATGAACTTCAAACATAATCAAACTCATTAGTACAATGGAAGATATACTTACTGATGAAGTTCTTCTTCGTTATGTGGTAGTGGATGATAATGAGTCGGTTTACAAGTTTATTAATTGTACCTTGCAGGATTATGGCTGGATTCATTTTGAGCAAAACTTCTCGTATCTTTCAGATGCGATCTGTTATCTGAAGGAGAATAAGGTGGATGTGGTGTTCCTTGAGTTTGTATTACCAGATTTGCTTGGATTTGAGATCTTTGAACCGCTGAAGGAATTGCCGTATGTTGTTGTGATAACGGAAAATATGAAGAAGTATGCTGAAAGTATCTGCCATCATATAGACAAGGGCATCTCGGCATTTTTAGACAAACCGATAGATTCGGAATTGCTCATTAAACTGATGGAGAATTTCAAAAACAAGAAACTAAAATCAGTCTAAGAATGAAAAAATGGAACTCTCGAACTGCTGCTTGGCATAGTCAGCGGTGATGCTGATCTTCTTCTGTTTGGAAGAAGGAAACTCGTACATGGCGTTGGTCATGATTTTCTCGATGATGGATCGGAGTCCGCGGGCACCGAGCTTGAGCTCAACAGCCTTGCTGACAATGTAATCCAAGCTTTCGTCGTCGAAGCTGAGGTCGATGCCGTCCAATTGGAACAGTCGCTCGTACTGTTTCACCAGGGCGTTTTTGGGCTCAATCAGAATGCGTTTCAGCGCTTCGGCGTCCAAGGCGTTCATGTAAGTGATGACAGGAAATCTGCCGCACAACTCGGGGATGAGTCCGAAGGTCTTGAGGTCGTGGGCGGAGATATACTGCATCATGTTCTTCTTGTCGATATCGTGTTTTTTCTTGTTGTAGCCGATGACGTTGGTATTCATACGCTCGGCGATAATCTTGTCGATGCTGTTGAAAGCGCCGCTGCCGATAAACAGGATATTTTTGGTGTTGACTACCGTGAATTTCTGTTCGGGATGCTTGCGGCCGCCCTGCGGGGGAACGTTCACCAAGGAGCCTTCCAGTAGCTTAAGCAGCGACTGTTGTACGCCTTCACCCGACACGTCGCGGGTGATGGAGGGGTTGTCGGCACCCTTGCGGGCCACCTTGTCAATTTCGTCGATGAAGACGATGCCACGCTCGGCGCGCTCCACATTATAGTCGGCGGCCTGCAGCAGGCGGGTCAGGATGCTTTCCACATCCTCGCCCACGTAGCCGGCTTCGGTGAAGACGGTGGCGTCGGCGATGCAGAAAGGCACGTCCAGCAGCTTGGCAATAGTTCTGGCAATCAGGGTTTTGCCAGTACCCGTCTCGCCCACCAGGATGATGTTGGATTTTTCAATGTCCACATCATCCTGCTGGTCATACAGGATACGTTTGTAGTGGTTGTAAACGGCCACGGAAATCACTTTTTTGGCCTCGTCCTGTCCGATGACATATTCGTCCAGCTTAGCCTTGATTTCCTTGGGTTTCAGCAGTTTGATCTTGACTTCCTTACGCTCTTTCTCTGCCTCTTCCTGGCGGATGTCGAGCAAAACGTCATTGACGGCTTGTACACATTTCTCACAAATCGCTCCGTTCAAACCGTGAATGAGCACTTTATTGTAAGGAATTTGTTCGCCGCAGAAGCTGCAATAGTCTTCGCCTTTGCTATTTTTTGCCATTCGCGCCCTTATCGTTTTTCAGAATTTCGTCAATCATGCCGTATTCCTTGGCTTCGGCAGCGGTCATCCAGTAATCGCGGTCGCTGTCTTTCCATACCTGTTCGTAATCTTTGCCAGAGTGGAAGGCGATGATTTCGTACAGTTCCTTCTTCAGTTTCTGGATTTCGCGGGCTTCGATTTCAATATCGGAAGCCTGGCCTTGGGTGCCACCCATCGGCTGGTGAATCATGATACGTGAGTGGGGCAGGGCATAGCGTTTGCCATGTGCACCGGCGCACATCAGCACTGCGGCCATGGAAGCGGCCATACCCGTGCAGATGGTGGAAATGTCGGGTTTCAGATACTGCATGGTGTCGTAGATACCCAAACCGGCGTAAACGCTGCCGCCAGGACTGTTCAGATAAATCTGGATGTCGCGTTCTGAATCTTGTGATTCCAGAAACAGCAGCTGGGCCTGGATAATATTGGCCACGTCATCATAGATGGGAACTCCCAAGAAGATGATTCTGTCCTTCATCAAGCGGGAGAACACGTCCAATTGGGTAATGTTCATCGGGCGTTCCTCGATGATGTACGGAGTGATATAGTCGTTGAGAACAGAGGAATACTGTTCGAGGCGCAGGCTGCTGATGCCTCTGTGTTTGACGGCGTATTTTTGAAATTCGTTCATGGATTACTCGGCTTTTTTGGTGGTTTTTGCTCTCGTGGTTTTAGCTTTTGGTTTTTCCTCGCCTTCGGTGGCCTCGGCCTTTTTGNNGCTTGCCTCTTCGGCTTTTTCCTCAGCCTTTTTGGTTTTGGCAGGAGCTTTCTTCTTGGCGGGTTTGGCTTCAACTTCCTTGCCGCTGGTGAAAGCTATGAAATCTTCGTAGCTGCCGCTCTTCTCCACGATGATGAAGTTGTTGCGGAGCACGTCCATGATTTTCACGTCATACAGCTGGTCGTAAATGTTCTTCACGTCCTCTTTTTTCTTCAGGGCGTCGTTCACCAGGCTGTCCAGTCTGTCTTTCACATCTTCTTCTTTGAAGTTGCTGAAATAGTTGGCCATGAAGAAGTTGCGAACGTAGTTCTTCACATCGTCCTGGCTTACGTTGATGTTGTTGTCCTTCACCAGCTTGTTTTCAATCAGCTGCCATTTGAAAGACTTCTGATAGTCAGCATATTTCTCTTCCAGTTTTTCAGCGGTCATATCTTTCTGGGTCAGAAGGATATAACGTTTGATGAATTCGTCGGGGAAGCTGATGTTGACGCTGTCCAGCAGCACGCCGATTGCGTCGTTCATGAACTGGCGGTCGGTATAGTCTTTCCACTGTTTCTCGATTTGCTCTGCGCAGCTTTTCTCCAGTTGCTCTTTGGTGGTGATGTTACCATCGGGATAAGCTTTCTTGAAGAAGTCCTCGTTGAGTTCGGCAGGGGTGATGCGGCCGATGCTGCTGATGGTCACATCGTATTCGTACTGGTTGCCTTCTTCCAATTGCTGATCCATAATCTTCAACACTTTCAGTACATTCTTCTCATCTTCGAAGATTTTTCTCAGCGCAACATGTACGGTGTCGTTGACCTTCTTGCCTGTGAATGCCTTGCGGCCTTCTTCGTTCAGTTCCTTGGTGAAGAAGAAGCTGTCCTTATCGTCGATTTTGGCAGAGATGTAGTCGTCCTCACCAACTTCTTCGGGAGAGGTATATTCGCCATATCTGCGCTGCATCTGGTCAATCAGGTTGTTGATTTCCTCTTGTGAAGCGGTAATCTTGAAGTTGGTCACCTGCTTGTTGAAATCAATGTCGAACTGCGGTTGCAGGGCGTATTCATATACAAAAACGAAATTGTCGGGGTTGTCGAAATCCACTTTTGACTTTTCTTCTACGGGGATGGGTTCGAGCATAATGTCAATCTTGTTGTCGCTGAGGTATTTGTACAGCTCTTGTGACATCATGTTGTTGACTTCGTCGTAAGTGACGCTCTTTTCGTACATCTTCTTGATCATGGCCATAGGGGCGTTGCCTACTCTGAAACCAGGCACTTGGGCGGTGCGGCGGTATTTCTTCAACGCGGTTTCCACCTTGCCAGCATAGTCTTCTTTCGTAATTTCAATCGTCAGTTCCTGAACGTCTCCGTTTACTTTTTCGTTTTTAATGTTCATTCTTATAAGGTTTTAATATTAATATTACTCATTAAAATTTTGGGGTGCAAATTTACATAAAATTCTTCAATAACAAATAGGTATGAGAAAAAATATCGTAAAGACAAACACATTGTACATCCAAATTATAAAAAGCATGGCAGAGTAAGTAATCTTGCTAAATCATGGGGTATAATACATGAGGAGGATATGAATGGAAGACAATACAGAATGATACAATAAAAGGGGTTATATATCATACAACCCCTTTGCATTGGCGGAGGGAGTCGAACCCTCAATCTGCCGACTGGTATCAGTCCGCCTCGCTACCATGTTGCGACCATCAACCAATGTTTGATGCTGCAAAAATAAAAAAAAATATTTCACAACTGTGCTAATTGTAAAAAAAAATTGCGGAGATTTATTCGTAGAGTACCGAAAGGAATTTCACATCTTCTATTATTTCCCCATCTTTCAGGTGGTAGGCCTTCAGGCCGCATTTGCGGGCACCTTCAATATGCTGGGGGGAGTCGTCGATGAACAGGGTTTCGTCAGGGTTCAGTTGCTGCTCTTGTATGATTCTCCGGAAGCCTTCCTCCTTGGGTTTGCGGATATGCAGGATATGGGAGAAATAGGCGGCTTTGAAGATGGTCTCGAAAAAGTCAAAACCAAACTTTTGCTTCAGATGAGCTGTGAAACAGTCATAGTTGAACTGGTTGGTGTTGCTGAACAAGAACAGCTTGTATTTTTCTTTCAATTTCAGCAGAAAGTCCACTCTTGAAGCGGGCACGTCTATCAGGATGGCGTTCCATGCATCCCGTATCTGCTCATTGGTCAGCGGAACCGATGAAAACCGGCGTATTTTCTCACAGAATTCGTCCGAGGAAATCAGCCCTTCCTCATATAGGTCGATAAAGTTAGTTTGCTGTGCTTTGGAGTATAAATTTATCAAATTACCTGCTCCCATGCGTGCAAAAGCCTCTGCGATATTCTCATAGCGGATGTCGTAAATCACTCCGCCTAAATCAAAAATAATATTCTTAATCATGTGTTCAAATTAAAAAGCAAAATTACGGAAATTTATTGTATCTTTGCCTTCTAATAAATAAAACAAAATTCAACCCTAAACTCCTAACTTCTAACCCCTAATCACTAACCCCTATTTACTACCCCGGCCTTCGGCCACCCCTTCTGATAGAAGGGGAATTTAAACTCCCCTGCGTAGCACTCCCCTTGAGAGCAAAGCTCGAAACTCCCCAGACTCCTAACCCCTAATCACTAACCCCTAATACCTATTATCATGGCATTCAACTGGACAGAACGACCCGAAAAAAGAGAATTCCGCTACAAGCGACGCTTTTACCAAGCTGAGGAGGACAAGCCTGTGGATAAATCAGGCGAGGACTTCGATCCCGACAAGTTCGCTGACCGGCTGCACCGTAGCTGGTCGTCGAAGCGCATGAGTCAGCAGGACCGTAACAAGTTTCCACTCAAAACGGTAATCATGCTGATGTTTTTCGTGATAGTACTCGTTTTCTTCTATGTTAAATTTTTTGCCAAATAATGACGGATATCATTCATTTACTACCCGATGCGGTGGCCAATCAGATTGCGGCCGGTGAGGTCATCCAGCGGCCTGCCTCCGTAGTGAAGGAATTGCTCGAAAACGCCGTGGACGCGGGCGCTGACAATATCCAGTTGATTGTCAAGGATGCCGGACGCACCTTGATACAAGTGGTGGATAATGGCAAGGGCATGAGTTTTAACGACGCCCGCCTGTGCTTCGAACGGCATGCTACCTCCAAACTCAGTTCTGCTGACGATCTTTTCCACTTGACTACCAAGGGCTTCCGAGGCGAGGCATTAGCTTCTATCGCCGCTATTGCCCATGTGGAATTGCGCACCAAGATGGCCGAGGACAGCACAGGCACTTTGCTGCTGATAGAGGGTTCGGAAGTGAAAGAGCATACTCCCACTGCTACCACTGACGGAACTTCCATTTCGGTGAAGAATCTGTTTTTCAATGTGCCGGCACGACGCAACTTCCTCAAGTCCGACAGTGTGGAGTTCGGCCATATCGAAGAAGAGTTCAACAGGGTGGTGCTGACACATCAGGAACTGGCCTTTTCGCTGTTTCACAATGGCAAATTGGTGCTGCAGTTGCAGCCGTCCAACTTCAAACAGCGGATTGTCAATGTTTTCGGGGCTCATTTCCAGGACAAGCTGTTCCCCGTGGAGCAACAGACCGATTTTATCAATATTTCAGGTTTTATTGCCAAGCCTGAAAACGCCAAAAAGAAAAAGAGTGAGCAATATATGTTCATCAACCGGCGGTATGTGCGCCATCCTTTGCTGAATTATGCGGTGGAAACGGCTTATTCAGAGCTGATTCCGGATGGTTATAAGCCCGCCTATTTCATCAATCTGGAGGTGGATCCCGCGACCATCGATATCAATATCAGTCCTACCAAGGTGGATGTTAAGTTGCAGGACGAGCGTTTGGTCTTTGGTTTCCTCAATTCCACCGTGAAGAAGTCTTTGGGACAGATGTCGTTGACCCCGCGCCTCGATTTCGACTACGAGCCGGGTATGGATATGTCGAATATGCCGAAAGACATGGAACTGAAGGAGCCCGTGGTAACGCATAATCCTGATTTCAACCCTTTCCATTCTCATCCGGCAAGTAGCGGCGGACATTCATCCTACGGTGGTGGTTCTTACAGCAAACCATCTTCATCGCATAACACAGATTTCGATACTTCCGGCTGGAGTGATTTTTTGCAGTCGCTGAAGACGGAAACCGTGCAGCAGGAGCAGACAGAGCATCCGACTTTGGATCTTCAACCTGCCGCTGAAACGGAAGAGAAGGCTCCTGTTGATGATGTTAAATGTTTGTCTATCAATAAAAAATATATCGTGGCGAATATCGCTGGCGGTTTGTCGGTGATTCATATTGCCCATGCCCGTGAGCGCATCTTGTACGAGCAGTATTTGACGGCTATGCAGCAAAAGCCCATTACGGTGCAACAGTCACTTTTCCCGGAAACCATCACTTTGTCGCCGGCCAAGTCTGAAATGGTGAAAGAGCTGAAGCCTGAACTGTTGAAGTTGGGTTATGACCTCGAATCCATTGATGGCACACATTTTGCGGTCAACGGAACTCCGGTAGATGAGGAAGAGGATGTGCAGCAGGTGATTGATGCCTTCTTGGAAAGCTATCAGTCCAATATGTTCCTGCATCATGCTGACAAAGAGTCGAATATGGCGATGAGCATGGCTAAACAAAAATGCAATATGTTCAAGCCGATGACGGAAATGTGTGAAATCAGGGATTTCCTGCGACAACTTTTCGATTGCCAGCTGTCCAATGTGAGCCCTGGTGGCAAGAAAATTATCCACCAAATCGGGGAAAACGAGATGGAAAAATGGTTTGATTAGTGCGTGCTACCCGGCAGTGCTATCAGGCCTGTTTCCAGTGATTTTTGATAGAGCTCGTCCACTTTCCGCTGGATATAGTCTTTCTTTTTCTGCTGGGTCAGCATCATGCGGGCTGCCGCGATTTCCTCTTCTGTTTCGTTGAGGGTGCGTTGCGATTTATAGTCCAGAAAGACAATCAGATAATGGTAATCCTGGTCTTCTGTCTCAATATATTTGTTCTGGGTCAGAATAGACTCTTTGTTTTTGATTTCAATGGGAAATTCATTCTGGATGTCGTCCAGATATAGCCAGGTGTTGTCTTCCAGAAAATACTCGATGGAGTCGGCGCAAAGTTCTTCTATCACATGCTTTTCGTCCACTCTGCGTTCATCATCAAACAGCAATTCCTTCAACTCTTTAGTGATTTTGGACCCTTTTGAAGTTTTGACATAGTTGATTTTGATGATTTCGCGGTTGACAGTATAGCGGCTTTCGTATTTCTTGATGAACTGTTCCAATTCCTCGTCGCTTACTTCGAAAAGCGTGCTGTCGGCGGTGATATAGTTGTAATAAGCGTTGATCAGCAGTGAATTCTTGTATTCCGCTATCTCTTTCTCAAAATTCTTCTGGCTGAGGGGGAGAACTTGCAGCGCTTCGTGAAGCAGAACCTGCTGCTGCACCCATTCTTCGATAAGCAGCTGGGCAAGACGTGCGCTGTCGGTGGAACTGTAGGAGTCGGGGATCATCTGCGCCAGCTGTGATTGGTACAGCTTGGCGTGATAAGCCTCGGCCACCACAGGGTCTTTGGAACCGCAAGATAGGAGACTGGCGGCCAAAAACAGGAGGATTAACAGCTTCTTACAAGCACTCATGGTGTGGGGTTATTTTTTCAGTATGGTAGCGTAAACATCCTCATTGATGACTACGGGATATTTCTGGCGCAGTTCCTGCAGCCAAAGTTCGTCCAGATGGTTTTGGAATTCCGTGATGACAACGGCCTTGATTTCGTTGAGAGGTTTGTATTCCACAGGGTTGGCATTGGGGTCGATGGGGTAGTTCTTCTTTATTTTTTCATAATACTCATGCAAACCCGCAGTGTCGGTAATAGCCTGTGTCCAAATCTTTTGCGAATTGATCTCGTACAAAATCATGCCGTCGTGGTATTCGTTGACCAGTTCTCTGAAATCAGGATATTTGTTGATCAGATTCTCTTTCTCGTAGTTATACAGTTTGTCTTCCATGAATTTTTCGAATCTTTCATTGAGGAATTTCTCCAATGAAGTGGTCAGGTCTATTCCTTGGAAACGGGATATGTACTTGGCGAACTCTTGTACGCTTGCTTGCAGGTTGGCATAGGTGGCCATCGGTGGCAGTTCTGTGATGCCCGGCAGGGTAGTGATATCAGTCGTGGTGGATTGGAAGTAGTCGGTCGGGATATTGGCGCACAGGTATTTTATGCCTTGTGTTTTACCGCTTTCTTCGTAATTGTATTGTTTTTTCAGTTTGGCGATAAAAGACTCCTTGCTGATCAAGCTACGGCTGTCACGTCCCACTTTCATTCTCAAGTTCGCTTCATAGTCTTCATCAACAGTAAGATACACGATGGAGTCGAGTTTGATGATATGCCAGCCGAAGACAGAGGCAACGGGTTGTGATGTCTCATTGTTTTTCAGGTGGATGGTGGCGGCGACAAAATTACCGGCGCGTTGGTTGGGGGCGAAAGGCTGCATACGGCCCTCCTTGATATTGGTGGCAATATCTTCGGAGTATTCCACCACCAGCTGGGCAAAGGAAACACCCTGACTAAGTTTTTGCTGTATTTCCTCAATCTTTCCCTTGGTTTCTTCGCTCATGATGCCATGTTTGGCATTGGTGTCGGAAATCAGAATATGGGCGGCGTATATCTTGGATATGGCCGGCACCACATCATGAACATAAATCAGATGGTACCCGAAACGTGTTCTAATAGGCATGGAAACCTTGCCTACAGGAGTGTTATAAGCACCTGTCTCAAAAGGATATATCAGGTTGAAAACAGTGAAATAACTGATGTCGCCTTTGTTACCGGCTTGTTTTCTGCCATTCTGGGGATTGACATAGTCGCGGGCGGAAGGATCTTCTGAATATTTTACAGCGGCTTCGTTGAAGTCCATGCCTTTGAGAATCTGTTTCCTGATTTTGATCGCTTTCTTGT
>LXOW01343575.1_pt1 | contig 13020 bp, 12 predicted proteins | sample 1368591 | NCBI WGS metagenome assembly LXOW01 (sample SAMN04884650, study PRJNA319009) | bovine gut metagenome | isolation source: Cow rumen | host: Bos taurus | place: Italy: Legnaro (PD) | collected 2014-07-09
GTGCTGGCCTACGTCAACTGCAGCGCGGCGGTGAAGGCCCTCTGCGACCTGATTGTCACCTCCGGCAACGCCTTGAAGCTCGTCAACCAACTGCCTGAGGACGAAAAGATTATCTTCGTCCCTGACGGCAACTTGGGCGACTACATCAACCGGATGACGGGCCGCGACATGATTTTGTGGGACGGTGCCTGCTGCGTACACGACCACTACGACGTGGAGGACTTGGAGAAGGCGAAAGCCGAACATCCGAACGCTGTGGTGGTGGCGCATCCCGAATGCCGTCGCGAGCTGCTGGAGAAGGTCGATTTCATCGGCTCCACTGCCGCTATGCTCAACTTCATCGGTGAGAGCGAGGCGAAAGAGTTCATCGTAGTCACAGAGAGCGGCATCATCTACGAAATGCAGAAGCGCAATCCCGACAAGCAGCTCTACACGCTCTACAACGGCGACATGGCACACGACTGCCTCAACATGAAAAAGAACAACCTGCAGAACATCTACGACGCCCTCCTGAACGAGCAACCCGAGCTCATCATGGACGAGGAGCTGCGTCAGAAGGCGTTGCTGCCGATACAGCGGATGCTGGAGATGAGTTAGCAGTTAGCAGTTAGTAGTTGTGGGTAAAGAACTGTCCTGATGTGATTGTTATGGACAGTTTCAAATGATATATTATGGTGTAGGGGCGAAAAAATTTTCGTCCCTTTCGTGTATTAAGAAAAAACGTATTTTTGCAGAGACAAAACAATCTGTTATGAGCACTGAAATGTTAGAGACCATCCGCGAGTATTTCAAGACCCAACCGGTGTTGAAGGCTTGGCTGTTTGGCTCGTTCGCCCGCGGCGAGGAGACCGAGGACAGCGATGTGGATATTTTGGTGGTTTTTGACAGACAAAATCATTCTGTCGGTTTGTTTGAACATGTACGTATGATTAATTACTTGGAAAAAATACTCAATCGAAAGATAGATCTTGTGGAGGAAGGAACCCTTCTGCCCTTCGCTTTGGAAAGTGCCAATAATGATAAATTGCTGATTTATGAGAGAGCCTGTTAGAGATAAGGGAAGATTAGAGCATATTTTGTCAGCAATTGACAATATCGACCGTTTTTTGGAAGGACAAAGTTTTGAAAGCTTTTCAGAGAACAAGATGATGTACTATGCTGTGGTGAAGAATGTCGAAATCATTGGTGAAGCGGCCTATATGATCACGAATGAATTTCGCGACGAGCACACTGAAGTTGAATGGCAGTCTATCATTGGTATGCGTCATGTTTTAGTGCATGGGTACTATCAAATCAGCAAGGCAGAAGTTTGGGACACCGCCAAGAATAACCTTCCCCCTCTCAAAATCCAAATCGAACAATATCTCTTCGAAATGGAGTAGCACCAGAATAATTAACCCCAATTTTTCACCAAACCCCTATAGCGTATAGAGACAGAACAGACTTTTTAACATATTGACATAAAGCGTTTTCGCTTTTCTTCGCAAGTGGAAATCTGGTAAATTTTCAAACTAATGCACAAGGAAGCCGAAACGCTCACGGTTACATTCCGTGGGCTTTCTTGTTTGCATTAAGGTTTTACCAGAACCTCCACTTGAACAAAAAGTTCCACGGTTTTTTTATGTTTGTGGCTAAACAGCGAAAACGGTTTATGACCAGCTGAAATACAATTAGTACAAACATAAAAAGAAAAAGATTATGAAAAAGATTAATTATTTGAGCGTATTGATGCTCATAGTTGTGGCAGCTATGATACCTATTAAGTCCTATTCACAAGAAACATTTTATCAGGTTTGCAGTACAGGACAATGTTTGAACTATACCATAATCAATGGCTCTGAGGTATCAGTGGCACGAGGAGAGTGTATGACCAACGAACAGCTAAATATTCCTTCCTCGGTCTCATATAATGGTGTTACTTATACTGTCACTTCCCTTAATAATTACGCTTTCTTTAGTTGCTCTGGTTTGACTTCAGTTAATATTCCTAATTCCGTTACTTACATTGGTAAATATGCTTTCCGTAATTGTACAGAACTGATCTCGGTCAATATTCCCAATTCCGTCACTGCAATGGGTCAGAATGCTTTTGATGGTTGCAGCAGCTTGACATCGATTAACATTCCAAACTCCGTTATTTCTATTGGACCTTTTGCTTTTAATAGCTGTGTTAGTTTGACTTCAATCAACATTCCCAGCTCTGTCACTTATATTGGCAATGGTGCATTCCGTGGTTGCAGCGGTTTGACTTCCATTACTGTTGACTCTAACAATGGTGTATATGATAGCAGAAATAATTGCAATGCTATTATCAAAACATCTGATAATCATTTAATCAGTGGCTGTCAAAACACAATAATTCCAAATTCAGTTACAGACATCAGCGGAGCTTTCGAAAACTGCAATAGCTTGACTTCTATAATAATNNATTGGCAATGCTTTCGACGGTTGCAGTAGTTTAATTTCGGTTAATATTCCTAATTCTGTTACCTACATCGGCGAGTTTGCTTTCAATGATTGCAGCAACTTAACCTCTGTCTCTATTGGCACTTCCGTTACTCAGATTCTTTCGTATTCTTTCAATGGTTGCAGCAGTTTGCTCTCAATCAATATCCCTAGTTCTGTCAGTTATATTGAACATGGAGCTTTTGAGGGTTGTAGCAGTCTTAGTACAATCACTGTTGATGCTAACAACTCTGTATTTGATAGCAGAAACAACTGCAATGCCATTATTGTAACAATTGACAATAGTATTATCCTTGGCTGCCAAAATACGGTTATTCCAAACTCTGTTACCTCCATTGGCAGTAGTGCATTTGGTGGCTGTAGCAACCTCACCGCCATCAGCATACCAAGTTCTGTCACTTCTATAGGCAATTGGGCCTTTAGTGGTTGCAGCAATCTTACTGCTATCACCATTCCTAATTCTGTCACTTCCATTAGCAGCGGCGCTTTCTCTGATTGTAGTAATCTCACCTCAGTCACCATTCCAAATTCCGTTACTTCCATTGGCGGTGGTGCTTTCTCTGGTTGTAGTAGTCTTACCTCAGTCACTATTCCAAACACCATTACTACTATTGATGAATGGACTTTCTCTGATTGTAGTAATCTAACATCAGTTCTCATTCCCAACTCTGTCACATCAATCAACCAATATGCCTTTAGTAATTGCACTAGTCTGACTTCAATTAACATTCCCAACTCTGTCACAGCCATACAAAATAACACTTTTGAGGGGTGTTCTAGTCTGACTTCTGTAACTATTCCCAATTCTATCAATTCCATAGGTTCATACGCCTTCAGTGGTTGCAGTAATCTTACTTCTGTTAACATTCCTAATTCCGTCACAACCATACAAAATAACACTTTTGAAGGGTGTTCTAGTCTGACATCAGTAACTATTCCCAATACTATCAGTTCCATAGGATCATACGCTTTTAGTGGTTGCAACAGTCTTACTACGGTTGCTATCCCAAATTCTGTTAACTCAATTAGTTATTCTGCATTCAGAGGTTGTAGTAATCTTTCTTCTGTTAACATTCCTAATTCGGTCACCATACTGTCAAATCCTTTTTTAGGTTGCAGCAGTTTGACGTCTATTACCGTTGATGCAAACAATCCTGTGTATGATAGCAGAAACAATTGCAATGCTATTATAAAAACAACGGATAACAGCTTGATTGCAGGTTGCCAAAACACAGTAATTCCCAGTTCTGTCACTTCCATAGCGCCTGAAGCTTTTAGAGAACAGAATAGTTTAGCTTCAATTGCCATACCCAATTCCGTCACATCAATTGGTGTCTATGCTTTTTTAGATTGTAACAACTTGGTTTCTATTAATATTCCAAATTCTGTCAATACAATAGGAAATAATGCATTTCATGGTTGCAGCAGTTTAACAGCTGTCATCATTCCTGATTGCGTTACAGCAATATACACTGGTACTTTTCTTAATTGCAGCAGTCTCACCTCTGTCAACATTCCCAATTCTGTCAATTTCATTGGACGTGAAGCATTTGAAGGTTGTAGTGAGCTCACCACTGCAACTATACCAAATTCAGTCACTTCTATTGGCATTGATGCATTCTATGGTTGTGCCAATTTGGATTCGATAATCTGTATGGCAACTATCCCGCCTGTGTTAGATGGATGTGTATGCGGAATTTTTGGTGGCCTTCCTGACGATTTTCAAGTGTTCGTTCCTTGTGGAACCAAAGATAATTATATGGAAGCGTGGTCTAGTGACATTAATTTTAAGGGATTTGAGGATTACGATACATCTATCTCTGTCACGACAGACGAGCCCTGCTACACTTGGAACTCCCAAACCTACTGCACCTCAGGCGACTACACTCAATCCCTCCAAACCGTCAACGGTTGTGACTCCATCGTCACCTTGCACCTTTCCATCACCGTCGGCTTGGACGACCACGACGGCTTCGACTTCTATGTATATCCGAATCCGACGAATGGCATCGTCAATGTGGAATGTATCATAAAGAATGAAAAATTGGGTGATGTGGAATTGCATTTGTGCGATGCGTATGGACGGTTGTTGGACGTGGTAGGGGCGAATAATCATTCGCCCCTACTGACCGCACAGATCGATCTGTCGCCTTTTGCCAACGGCGTCTATTTCGTCAAGGCCGTGGCAGACGGGAAAACTATTGCCGTCAGGAAGGTCATGAAACAATAATTGCGGCTTCCGTAAACCATAAACCCCACACAATCATCGCATTGCGTGGGGTTTTATTTTTGCCGATCGCCAAAGTCATTGTCAAAGTAAAATCTTGCTGCGGTCGCCGTGGCCTATTGCCTATTGCCTGTTGCCTGTTCCCTAAAAAATACTATCTTCGCGGCCTCAAAAAACCTACTGTAAGATGAAACAAAACGTATTCCTTACCGGCGCGACCGGCAATATGGGATGGGCGGGATTGCAGGAGCTGCTGCAGTATCCCGAGCAATATAACGTGACCGTTTTGGCGCGGAAAAGCGATAAAAACGTGAAAAAGCTTGCACCGCTGATGGACAAAATCCGCGTGGTGTGGGGCGATTTGATGAACTATGAGGATGTGCTCAAGGGCGTCACGGGAGCGGACATCGTACTGCACGTGGGCGGAATGGTACCCCCATTGGCCGACTACTACCCCGAAAAGACCCTCAAAGTCAACGTCACAGCCGCCGAAAACGTGGTGAAAGCCATCCTTGCACAACCCAACGCCGACGACATCAAAGCCGTCTATATCGGTACTGTGGCGGAGACCTCCGACCGCAACGTGCCGCTCCATTGGGGACGCATCGGCGACCCCATCTATGTGAGCGAGTTCGACCATTACGGATACAGTAAAGTACTGGCGGAGAGGGTTTTCGCCAACTCCGGACTCAAGCACTGGGTCAGCCTGCGCCAATCGGGCATCCTCTATGCCACCATCCTCAAGAACTTCGATCCCATCATGTTCCTCGTGCCCATCCAGGGCGTACTGGAATGGGCGACCATCGAGGACTCCGGACGACTACTCGAACGCGTGTGCCGCCCTACCCTCCCCGACTCGTTCTGGAACCACTTTTACAACATCAGCAGCGGTCCGCAATACCGCATGACCAACTACGAGCTGGAATGCCGTTTCATGAAGGCCGTCAACTGTCCCCGTCCCGAAAAGATATTTAATCCTAACTGGTTCGTGCTCAAAAACTTCCATGGTATGTATTACCTGGATGCCGACAAGCTGGAGGAGTATCTGCACTTCCGCGCCAACATCCCGCTGGACGACTACTTCGAGCAGCTCAGAAAGCAGCTTCCTTGGTTCTACAACCTGACCAAAATCGCACCCGCATTCATCATCAAGATGGCGCTGCGCAATCTGGCCAACAAAAAAGACTATGGCACGCAATACTGGATCAAGCACAACGACGAAGCCAAAATCAAAGCCTACTACGGCAGTATGGAGAAATACAACGCCATTCCCAGTTGGGACAAATGGGACCTTTCCGAGCCGCCGGGCCGCGAGCAAGCTGTGCACATCGACCATGGCTATGACGAAACCAAATCGCTGGAACAACTCACTGTCAGCGACTTGCAGAAAGCCGCAGAATTCCGGGGCGGGAAACTTTTGTCCACCGCTTACGATGGCGACCCCGAGAAAAAGCTTTCCTGGCAATGCCATGAAGGCCACACCTTCGAAGCCACCCCGAAACTCATCCTCGAAGGCGGTCACTGGTGTCCCGAATGCCTCCCGAGAGAAAGCGATTACGACAAGCATGCGCAGTACAACCGATTCCTCGCACAGGTCCACCGGTCCTAAGGGGGTTGTTTTGCGTCTTCAAGAAGCATTTCTTATATAAATATTGTATAATCAAAGCCGATTTTTCTTCACCAAAAATCGGCTTTTTTATCATATTTTATTAATAATCAGACATATAAATCAACAAAATAAAAATTAGNNGCAAAAAAATGCTACCTTTGCGCGCTAATTTTTGAAATATAATGTATAACTAAAAAATAAAAGAATTTATGGCAGCAATTGGCGCAATTCGTAAGCACGGTGTGCTTTTATTGGTAATCATCGGTTTAGCCTTGTTAGCATTCATTTTGGGCGACCTTTCCAATGTGACCCGCACATTCTCCAACAAGTATGTGATGGCTAAGATCGATGGCAAGAAGATGGATCAGCAATACAGCAAGCAGTATGAGGAAAACACTGCCCTCATCAGACTGCTGCAAGGCAAGGCCTCTTTGGAAGACAACGAGACTTACCAAATCCACGAAACGACCTGGCAGCAGATGCTTCAGGATCAAATTCTGGACAAAGAACTGGCAAAGTTGGGCATGACCTACACCGACCAGATGATTGAGGATTACAAGGAGAAGATGATTGCTTCCCTCAGCACCCAACAACCCAACCAATTCATCGCTCAGTTCGCCAACGCATTGGCTCAGACCTACGGTCCCGAGAACGCCATGAGCATCATCAACAACATCGAATCTTTGGCCAACAACGATCAGGTGAAGGACATCTACAACGCTTATCAAGCCCTTGTCCGCTTCGCCATCAGCGCTGAAAAGTCTCAGCAATACTTCGCTCTGGCACAAGGTTCCATCTACTTCTCAGACCCGATGGCCAAACAGCTGGCAAAGGACAACAGCATGGCTATGGTCTCTTTGATGACCATCAATCCTGAGCTCACCGCTTTCCAAGGCCTCAAACCCGAGGTTTCCGAAAAAGAGATGAAGAGCTTCTACAACACCCACAAGGACGAGCTGTTCAACGTGCAGGCCAAGAACCGCGACATCAACGTGGCCGTGTTCCCGATCAACCCCACGGCTGCTGACCTCAAAGCCATCGAGGACAGCGTTCGCAAAGATTTCGCCGCTTTCTCCGCAGCTGCTTCCATCGCTGAATTCAATGCCGCTAAAGGTCACGGCGCTGTTGACAGCACCTATTTCAAAGAGAGCGACATCAACCTTCCCGAGCTCGACAGCCTGGTCTTCAAATCCGCAGTCGGCAGCTACATCGAACCCTTCACCTATGAAAACGTGAAATGGTACTTCGGCAAAGTGTTCGGTGCCGCCAGCCGTCCCGACTCAGTGCTCGTCGCTACTATCGAGCTGCCCTTCAAGACCGCTCAATACAAGGAAGCTCCCTACAGCAAGAAGGAAGCCCGTCTGTTGGCCGACAGCTTGCGTCAAGTGATCAACAGTGGCACTTCCATCTTCAGCCTGCAGCCCAACTACCTCTACGGTCGTGAGCAAGGCGACACCACCTTCTGGATGGCTGAAAGAGGCACGATGCCCGAGATTTACAACAACCTGGTTTCTACCGCCAATGGTGGCATCTACGTCTACAAAGCCCCGAACGGCTACATCTTGTTCCAAGTGATGGATCGCACTCAATCCATTGAGAAGCGCCAGTTCGTGCTTTACGATTATGACATCACCGCTTCCGACGCTACCGTTAACGCACTGCGTTCACAAGCCAACGAGTTCGCTGCCAGCGTCACCAACAACGAAGAGCTGATCGCCAATGCCGCCAAGAAGGGTATCCAAGTGGTGAACGGCGAAAGAGTCGCTTCCATGTCCGCCAACATCGGCCAACTGCCGAACTGCCGCGACATCGTGAGCTGGGCATTCGGTGACGATGTGGAGAAAGACGCTATCTCTGACGTGTTCAACATCAACAGAATGTACTTCGCCGTCGCTTCCGTGGCTAAAGTCCGCAACGAAGGCGTGATGAAATACAAAGACGCCAAGGACGAAATCAAGACTTTACTTGAGAGACAAGCCAAGATCGACATGGTGGCTGAACAACTCAACAAAGACCTCGCTTCCGGCGGTATGCAAGCTGTGGCTCAGAAATATTCTGTGCCCGTCACCGACAGCGTGATGTTGAGCTTCGCAGGCGATTACTACATGAACCGTGGCGTTGACAGCAAGGCTATCGGCCAAATCTTCAGCTTGCCAAAGAACAAGCCCGCAGCTGTCAGCGGCAACAATGTGGACTATGTGGTGAACGTGATCGAGACCCGTGACGGTCAGGCTACCCAAAACCTGATGATGGAGAAGAGCTACCTCCAGAACGCCGTCCTCGGCCGCGAGCGCAACGAGAACACGCTGTTGAGCTACCTAATCAGCCAAACCAAAGTGCTTGACAACCGCGTGAGATTCTATCAGAAATAGACGTGTGACGTAAGACATATCAAAAACGGCGCTTCGATGGAAACGCCGTTTTTTTGTTGTTGTTTGTAGAGACGCGATTAATCGCGTCTCTACATCGAAAGGTAAAATCACGATTATGCCTCGTCGATCATCTTCTTGAAGAAGGTGGCGCGAGCGGCACCTTCGCCAGTGTTGAGGAGCACGGTTTCGCCGGCGTGGATCTGACCTTCTTCCAATGCCTTGTAGAAACCGGCCAAACATACGATAGAGGCGGGTCCGAGGTAGATGCCGCGCTCGTCCTTGACGATCTTACCGAAACGGGCTAATTCGTTCTCTTTCACGCGCAGGAAGGTTCCGCCGCTCTTGCGCACGATGGGCGCAACAATCGGATACATGCCGGGATTACCAGCGGAGAGGATGGAAACCATTGTCTGCGGATTCGGAATAACCGGATAGTTCTTCTCGTAGCCTTCCGGGAAACCGGCTTTCACCGCACTCTCCCACCCCTGCACCATCGGGTCGCAAGTGTCTTGCTGAATCAGCAGCATACGAGGACACTTGGTCTCGGGGAAGGTGGTCTGCAGGTCGCGAATACCCTTGTCGAGCGCAATGGGGCCTGTGCCGCCCGCCACTGCCTGCACGTACACATCGGGCATCTTGCCCAACTGACGCAGGTACTCGAACACCATGGTCTTCTTAGCCTCCACGCGGATGGGATCGATATTGCCCGTGGAGATGAGCACATGATGATTCTCATGGAAGTCGTTGGCAGCCTTCTTGGCATCGCCATAATTTCCTTGACACACAATCACATTCTGACCGTATGACAGGATAGCCTTCACAGTATCTTCGCACGCATCATGCGGCATAAAGACCGTGAACTCGATGCCGGCTGCTGCCAAATAGCGGGCGTAAGCGGTCGCCGTATTACCCGTGGATGCCACGCAGAACGACTTTACGCCATTTTCCTTAAAGAGAGAGGCAGCCAATGAAGCGGCAATGTCCTTGAAGGTGTTGCTGCCGCCGTTCAGGTCGTTGCGGTAGACCATCACCTTGCAGCTGACTCCGAACTTCTCCTGAGCGTATTTCTCCAAGAAATCCCACTCCTCAATCGGAATGGCGCCCTCGCCAAAGGAGACGATGTTCTTCTCGTCCATCAAAGGCAGGAAATCAAAATAGTGGTAGAAATTCTCGGGCTTGTGCTCCGACTTTGTCAGCTCGGTGATTTTGTGATAATCGGCACTATACACGACATCCGCGCGTTTGCATCCGCACTTGCACTGCTGGTTCNNGTACATTTCAGGTGGTATTTGTTCATATTTGATTTGGGTTTCAGGTTTCAGGCTTCAAGTTTCAGGTTTCAAATTTCAGGTTTCAGGTTGGATTGGCCTACTTGAAACTTGAAACATGAAACTTGAAACTAAAATTACTTAATCAACGCCATATCCGGAATAGGCAGATCATATTCGCCTCTGGCCTGGCGTTCCTTGATGTCGCGGAAAGCCTCCAGCGTGCGATTCACATCCTCCATACTGTGAGCAGCCGTGGGGATGATGCGGAAGATGAGCATTCCGGGAGGAATGACGGGATAGGTGACGATGGAGCAGAAGATATTGTAGTTCTCGCGCAGATCGACGGCGATGTTGGCCGCCTGGTTGATACCGCAACGCAAATGCACGGGGGTGACGCAAGCCTCAGCCGGTCCGATTTCGTAACCGAGGTCGCGGAAACCTTTCTGCAATGCGCGGGTAATTTCCCACAGATGGGCTCTCAGGCGGTCGCCTTCCTCGCTGCGGATAATCTCAAGACGTTTCAGACAGCCGACCACAATGGGCATCGGGAGGGATTTGGCGTACATCTGGGAACGCATGTTGTAACGCAGGAAGTTGATGACGCTCTTTTCGGAAGCTACGAAGCCACCGACGGTAGCCATAGACTTCGCATACGCGCCGATATAGATGTCGATGTCGTCCATCACGCCGAAGTGCTCGGAGGTACCTCTACCGTGAGGTCCCATAGCGCCGAAACCGTGCGCATCGTCGATAAGGATACGGAACTTGTACTTTTTCTTGAGGGCTGCAATCTGGTCGAGGATGCCGAGTGCGCCGGTCATGCCGAACACACCTTCCGTGATGAGCAGCACGCCACCACCCTGCTCTTCTGCAATCTTGCAGGCGTTGCCCAGAATGCGGTCACAGTCCACAATGTCGTTGTGGCGGAACTTGAAGCTCTTTCCGAGGTGCAAGCGGATACCGTCGCGCAGACAGGCGTGCGCCTCTGCGTCGTACACGATCACATCGCGTCTGCACACCAAAGAATCGATGGTGGACATAATGCCCTGATAGCCGAAGTTGAACTCGAAAGCAGCCTCTTTGTGCTCAAAATCAGCCAACTCGCGCTCCAGTTGTTCGTGGAGGGCGGTTTGACCGGTCATCATACGGCTACCCATCGGATAGGCCATACCCCAGCGGGCTGCACCTTCCGCATCAGCTTTGCGAACTTCCGGATGGTTGGCCAGTCCCAGGTAGTTGTTGATGCTCCAGCAGAGCACCTCCTTACCGTTGAAACGCATGTGCGGTCCCAGCTCGCCTTCCAGCTTCGGAAATGCAAAATATCCATCAATCTTCTCTCGGTATTGTCCAATCGGACCACCGGATGACTCTTTGATTCTTTCGAAAATGTCTTTCATATAACTAATTATTTGTTTGTTCGTTAATATTGTTAGATGAAAAGATGAAGAGATGAGGAGATCATCTTGTCATCTTGTCATCTTCTCATCTACTCATCTCACTCCCCTTTTCGTTTCGCCTCCTCAATCTTCTCATACTCCTCAAGGAACTGCGGAATATTCGACATCTCTATGCGCTTGTTGAGGATGATTCTATGGTCTTTATTGTCCATAATGAACATGGCGGGGTTACCCATCTCGTAAATGTTGAAATACTCCAAATAGTCGAGGTTACCCTTGTTGCCGCCCACTTGCAGCCAGGGGTAATTGTTCTCCTTCACGTACTTTTTCCAGCGATCGATGTCCGCATCGTTGGCGATGGCATAGACGTCGAAGTTGCGCTTACCGATAGTCTCCAGTGAATCGTACACCTCGCGCATTTTCTTCGACTCCTTCTTACAGGTCGGACAGTCGGGATCATAGAACCAGAGAATCGTGTAGGGTTTCTCCATACGGTAAGAAGAGTGCCACTTGGTCATGTCATCAGACATTGTGGTGTCGGGGATGAAGAGTTCCGGCGCAATCTTGCCAATCAGGATCGGCTCCAGACGTTTGGTGCGCTTCTCATACTTGGCAATCACGTCCTCATCCAGCCAATAGCACTTGCCTGCCAATTGGTTGGTTTTGGCGATATGGAAGAAAACAGCATCATGACCAATCACTTTGCTCGTCTCAAACTGATAAGAGAGCCAATCGGTACAATAATGGTACATAAAGGTATCTTTTGCTGTTTTCGCCAAGAAAAGGTCAATATATTTATTGATGGTGTCGGCCTCCTGATGATAGAGCAATTTCAGGAAATAGTCCTTCATTCTCGGATCAAAAGAGGGGATATAGATAAAACGGTGATCCCCGAGGTCGAAATTATCCCAATAGTGCAGGCGATAATAAGCCCCTTGTCTCATATAATCAGGGCTTCCGTCCTCGTTTGTGTATTGAGGCACATCAACGATCTGATAGGACTTTTGCATCTTGGAGAAGAGGAAATCAGGATTCTTGTCAATCAAATCGTTGATAAAGGCCTGCATCTCATCGTTGATATTGGAAAGCTTCTCCTTATAATAGTTGGCGCTGTCGGTGTTACCGGCCGCCTCAAATTCCTTGCGCTTTTTCGACCATTCGTTGGCATCTCTCGAAGCCTTGGCCGTCTTCTGTTGGAAACGCAACATCTCGGCATTCTCGGGAGAGTTCTTCACTGAAAAATGATCCACATTCATCGAAGTGTCCAGATTATACTCAAAATGCTGGTTGTTGTCGAGGATGAAGTTCAAATAGAGCTTCTTGTCCATGGAGACCAGCGAATACATGCCGTCGTCGTAACGGTCTTTGCCCTTGAAGACAAACTTCTCCTTTCCAGAAGGCTTCACAGAGTCCTTCAGAATCAGCTTGTCGTTATAGTGGATGACCAGATAGACCAGCGTGTCCTTCGAGTCCTTGATATTGAAAATCAACTCATGACCATCGGCATCGCGATAATTGGCCGGATTGTTTTTGGATTTCTGCAGATTCTTGGGTTGGTTGTTCTGTGCCGCCACATCAAAGTGGAATCCAAACAGAAATGCACTTAAAACCAACAGAATAAAACTCTTTTTCATATTCTTCTTATCTCTTTTATCTTTTTATCTTTTCATCTTAACTC
>LXOW01006957.1_pt1 | contig 13017 bp, 9 predicted proteins | sample 1368591 | NCBI WGS metagenome assembly LXOW01 (sample SAMN04884650, study PRJNA319009) | bovine gut metagenome | isolation source: Cow rumen | host: Bos taurus | place: Italy: Legnaro (PD) | collected 2014-07-09
GAGCAGGGCTGGAAAGACATCGAACCCTACCGTCCGACGGCCGACGACATCGTCATCGGCATCGCCGCCTCCGGTACCACGCCCTATGTGATCGGTGCGGTGGAGGAGGCCCGCCGCCGCGGGCTGCTCACGGGCTGCATCACCTGCAATCCCGACGCTCCCGTCGCCGCCGCGGCCGAGATTCCCATCGTGGCCGTCGTGGGTCCTGAATTCGTGACCGGCAGCACTCGGATGAAGTCGGGCACGGCCCAGAAACTCATCCTCAATATGATTTCCACTTCGGTGATGATCCGGATGGGCCACGTGAAGGGCAACAAGATGGTGGATATGCAACTCACCAACAAGAAGCTCGTGGACCGCGGCACCAAGATGATCATGGACGAGACCGGCATCGAAGACTACGGCGAGGCGAAAGCCATGCTGCTGCACTACGGCTCCGTCCGCAGTGCCGTGGATACGTATTTCGCCGAGAATCCCGACAAGCGCAAATAACCCTTCCGGATGTTCCGCCGCAACTACTCCTCCGCGTTGCTCGAAGACGCCGTCGATCAGCTCGCCTCCCTCCCGGGAGTCGGCCGCAGGACGGCGCTCCGGCTCGCCCTGCATCTGCTGGGCGAACCCCGGGAGAACGTGGAACAGTTTGCCGGCGCACTCACGCGGCTTCGCCGCGACATCCGGCATTGCCCGCTCTGCGGGATGATTTCCGACGACGGTACCTGTCCCGTATGCGGTGATCCGCGCCGCAACCGTTCGGTGGTCTGCGTGGTGGAAAGCCTGCGCGATGTGCTCAGCATCGAGAACACCGGACAGTACGACGGCCTCTACCATATCCTGGGCGGCATCATTTCGCCCATTGACGGCGTCGGCCCGGGCGATCTCCGCATCCGCGAGCTGACCGAACGTATTGCTGGCGGCGAAATCCGCGAAGTCGTGCTGGCGCTGAGTACCAGTATGGAAGGGGAGACGACCGCCTATTATCTCTTTAAACAAATCGCGAACTTTCCCGTGAAAGTCACGGCCATCGCCCGTGGCGTGGGCTTCGGCGACGACCTCGAATATACCGACGAGCTGACCCTGGGCCGCTCGATCGCGAACCGGCAACCTTTTAATCCCTAATCTACGATGCGACACGAATTCCCCTTCGTATGGTTTCTGGCGGCCTTTGCCGCGTACACCGCGCTCCTGTTCCTCATTTCCTGGCTGACGGGCCGCAAGGCCGGGTCGAATTCCTTCTTTTCCGGTGACAAAAAGGCTCCGTGGCCCGTGGTGGCCTACGGTATGATCGGTGCCTCCATCTCGGGCGTCACCTTCATTTCGGTGCCGGGCAACGTGTGGGTGCAGAACTTCTTCTATATGCCGCTGGTGCTGGGCTTCGTAGGCGGGTACATCATCATCGCGAAGGTGCTGCTGCCCCTTTACTATAAGATGAACCTGACTTCGATCTACACGTATCTGGGAGAAAGGTTCGGACCGAGGTCGCACAAGACGGGAACCACCGTATTTATGGTTTCGCGCGTACTGGGCGCCGCCGTCCGCGTGTTCGTGGTCATCGTGGTGTTCTTCGCGTTTATGCCCCACGGCCTGTCGCAGAAGCTGTCGCCGGTCCTGCTGTTCACGCTTATCACGGCCGTATTCCTGGTGCTGCTTTATCTTTATACCTACAAGGGCGGCGTGAAGACCATTATCTGGACCGATGTGCTGCAGACCACGTTTATGCTGCTGGCCGTCGGCCTGACCATCTACTACATCTGCAAGAATATGGGCTGGAGTTTCGGCCAGATGTTCTCGGTGGTGGGAAGCACGGTCAACGAGAATGCCGGGGCCGTGGGCTACGGGCATACGTTCACCAGTTGGTTCGACTGGGACTGGAGCCACGGCACGAATGCCATCAAACAGTTCATCTCGGGTATCTTCGTGACCATCGCGATGACGGGACTCGACCAGGCGATGATGCAGAAAAACCTGGCCTGCAAGGATATCAAGGCTGCCCAGAAGAATATGTATACCACTTCCATCATCATCGTGGTGGCCAACTTCTTCTTCCTGCTGATGGGCGCGCTGCTCTGCGTATACGCCCAGCACCTGGGTGGTTTCGAGGCCCTGGGCATCACCAAGACCGACGAACTCTTCCCGACCATCGCCAGCCAGTATTTCGGCGTGGGGGTGGGCATCTTCTTCCTGATCGGCCTGATCTCGGCTTCCTATCCGAGCGCGGGTGCGGCGATGACGTCGCTTACCACCTCTTTCTGCGTGGACTTCCTGAATTTCAACAGCCGCGGCGACCTGACTGACAAGCGCAAGGAATCCATCCGCAAGAAGGTACACGCGGGTGTGGCGCTGCTTTTCCTGATCATCATCGTGGTGCTTTTCATCGTCAGCAGCGATGCGGTGGTCAATCTGGTTTACAAACTCGCTTCCTATACGTACGGCCCGTTGCTGGGTATGTTCTTCTTCGGCATTCTTACGAAAGTGAAAGTGCGCGACGGGGCGACGCCTTGGATCGCGATTGCGGCGCCGGTGCTCTGCCTGGTGTTCAACCTGCTCAGCAAGCGCTACCTGGGTTTCGACCTCGGTTTCACGCTGCTGATTGTCAACGGCCTGCTTACTTTCCTCGGGATGTGGCTTTTCCGGGTGCGTGAGGCACATCCTATAAAATAAATTCGTACCTTTGCAGGATATGGTAAGAATTGCTGCGATCAACTATCTGAACACGATTCCGTTCATCTACGGGCTGGAGGCCAGGATGGCCCCCGGAGAGGTCGCATTGCAGTTCTGCACCCCGTCCGAATCCGCGCGGATGCTGCGGGAGGACAGGGCCGATGTGGGTATTATGCCTGTTGCAGCCATTCCCGAACTGGCCCATCCGCACATCGTTTCCGATTTCTGTATCGGAGCGACCGGAAAGGTGGCCAGCGTGTTGGTCTGCTCCGGACAGCCGATTTCCGATGTGAAGGAAATCCTGCTTGACGTGGACAGCCGCACGTCCGTGCAACTGACCCGCTGGCTCTGCCGGGAGAAATGGCACATTTCGCCCCGTTTCACGCCTTTCGACTTTACGCGCGAAACGATCGATCCTTCGTGCTGCTATCTGCTCATCGGCGACAAGGCCCTGCTGAATGCGGGCCGTTTCGCCTATGTGTACGACCTGGCAGAAGAGTGGATCGCCGTCAAGCACCTGCCGTTCGTCTTTGCTGCCTGGACGGCGAACAAGCCGCTGGACGCCCGTTTCATCGAATCGTTCAACCAGGCCCTCGAATATGGCATCCGCCATATCCCCGAGGCCGTAGNNAAAACTCGAGGAAAATGATCAAAATCTTTTACAATCTCAACGGACAGGCCGAAGTTTCCGAATCCATCGGAATCCTGAAGAAGATTACGCGCGAAGATGCGCTCTGGCTCGACCTGTTCAACCCTACGGGAGAAGAAAAACGCGAGGTGGAGGCGTTCCTCCATACCACGCTGCAAAGCCGTGCACAGGCGGAAGAGATTGAGAGTTCATCGCGCTACAGCGAGACTGTCGACGCCATTTTCGCCAACACGAACTTCCTGATGCCGAGCGCCGAGAATTACACGATGGAATCGGTCTCCTTCGTGCTGACCGGTCATACCATCACGTCGCTCAGACAGGTTTCCCTGCGCAGTTTCACCGACATCCAGCGGCGGATCCTGTTCAACTCCGCACTCTATCCTACGGGATTCCACGTGCTGCTGGGGATCCTGGAAAACCGTATCGACCTCGACGCCGATATGATCGAGTTGATGTCGAAGGAGATCGGGCAGTACAGCCGCCGCGTGAGCTTGGGCGAGAACGTGAACGAGGAATTCCTCCTCGACATCAACCAGCTTCAGGAAAACACGATGCTGGTGCGCGAGAATATCGTCGACAAGCAGCGTATGATCTCGAGCATCCTGCGCAGCGACAAGACGCCCGATGTGATCAACGGCAAGCTGGGCATCCTGCTCAAAGACATTTCTTCGCTGATCAACCATACGGATTTCAGTTTCGAACGTCTGGAATACCTGCAGAACACGGTCCTCGGTCTGATTGAGCTCGATCAGAACAAGATTATGAAGATATTCACGCTCGTGTCGCTGCTGCTGATGCCGCCTACGCTCATCGCCAGTTTTTACGGTATGAACGTCAAGCTGCCGCTGGTGGGCGGGGTCTGGGATATGCTCATCGTGCTGGGTGCGATGTCGCTCATCGTGCTGCTGGTCTTCCTCATTTTCCGTAAGAAAAAAATGCTCTAGACTATGAAGAAGCCCGGACTTTTACTGTCCCTGGTGCCCGTATTGGCCCTGATTGTGCTGCTGATGGTCGGCGTGTTCATTTTCGGCGACGAACTGACAGGCGGTCCTTCGCAGATTGCGATTTTCGGCGCGGCGGTCCTGACGGCGCTGATCGGACTCTATGGCCTGAAAGTGCCCTGGAGCAAGTTTGAAGAGAAGGTGGGGGAGAATCTGGGAAACACCAGCACCGCCATCATCATCCTGCTTTCGATCGGGGCGCTCACGGCCACGTGGATGCTGTCGGGTATCGTTCCGACGATGATCTATTATGGCCTCAAGCTGATCCACCCGAAAATATTCATCGTGCTGGCTTTTCTGCTCTGTGCCATCGTATCCTTGCTGGCCGGCAGTTCGTGGACGACCGTGGGCACGATCGGCGTGGCGCTTTTCGGAGCCGGGACTTTCATCGGAATTCCTTCGGGATGGCTGGCCGGCGCCATCATCTCGGGGGCCTATCTGGGCGATAAGGTATCGCCGCTGAGCGATACCACGAATCTGTCGGCTTCGATTGCCGGAGTCAATCTGTATACGCACGTGCGCTACACGCTGCTGACCACCCTGCCGGCCCTTGTGATCTGTCTGGTGGCCTATGGCATCGTGGGGTTCGTGGTCCCCGTCACGTCGCAGGTCGAGATCGGCCGTCAGATGACGGTCCTTCAGGAAACGTTCCACATATCCGGCTGGTACCTTCTGGTGCCCGTATTTACGATTTTTTTGATTTTCAAGAAAGTGCCGCCGGTCGTAACGCTATTTCTCTCTGCGCTGGCGGGGGGAATTCTTGCCTATTTCGCGCAGCCGCAGATCATCGACCGGATCGTCGGCCCCGATGCCGCAGGATGGCATCGCTTCTTCGGCTCGCTGATGCAGATGATGTCGACCGACGTGTCGATCGAGACGCCCGACCCGCTGATTACGCGGTTGGCATCGACGCACGGAATGGCCGGTATGGTCAACACGGTATGGATCATCATCGCCGTGATGTTCTTTGGCGGATGCCTTTCTGCGTGCGGAATGGTCGAAAGGATCACGGCTGCCATCATCTCACGGGTACGCCGTACCGGCGGCCTGGTGGCATCGACGGTGCTGAGTTGCATCTTCTGCAACCTTACGCTCTCCGACCAGTTTATGTCGATCCTGCTGCCGGGCAATATGTTCCGCGATGCGTACAAGCGATTCGGACTGGCTCCGGAGGTGCTGAGCCGTACCCTTGAAGATTCCGGCACGGTGAGTTCCGTGCTGATACCCTGGAATACCTGTGCCGTCGTCCAGTCGAGCGTGCTGGGCGTGGCCACAATGGCTTATTTCCCTTTCGCGATCTTCTGCTTCATTACGCCGTTGATCGCTATCTTCTATGCCGTATTCAATATCAAGATCCATAAACTGTCTTATGAACCGACTGAGTAAATTCGTTCTGCTGGCAGTGCTGCCGCTGCTGCTTTCCAGCCCTTCGGGCAATGCCTGCACTTCTATAATGGTGGGGAAAAAGGCTTCGAGCGACGGCTCGGTGATGACCGCCCATTGCTGCGATTCCTATTACCGCACTTATGTGACCATCGAGCCGCGGAAATCCTTCGCCCCCGGTGAGACGGAACCTTATTTCTTCAATATCCTGCACAAGGAGGAGCCCTGGGATCCCCGTGGCGTCTATGAGACCGGACGCATCGTGCCGCCCAAGTCGCAGACCTGGCGTTTCGTCAATACGGCCTATCCGTGTATGAACGAGAAACAGCTGGCCATCGGCGAGACCACTTACGACGGCAACAAAGCCCTCATCAACCGGAACGGCGTGTTCTGGATCGAGGAACTGGAGCGGCTTGCCCTTGAGTATTGCGACAATGCCCGCGATGCGATCCGCCTGATGGGCGCGATGGCAGAGAAATACGGCTATGCGGATTGGGGCGAGTGCCTGACCGTGGCCGATCCCAATGAGGTATGGCAATTCGAGATCAACGGGCCCGGTCCGGGTGCGCCCGGCGCCATCTGGGCGGCTCAGCGCATTCCCGACGACCACGTGGGCATTTCTGCCAATATCTCCCGCATCGGTGTCATCGATTTCGACGATCCCGACCATTTTATGTATTGCAAAGACCTGAAGAAGAAAGCGAAGGAACTGGGCATGTGGGATGGGAAAGGCCCCCTGAAGTTCTGGAAGGTGGTGGGAGATGCCGATCGCAAACCGTTCTCGGTCCGCGAATTCTTTGTGCTCAGTTCACTGGCTCCTTCGCTCGGCCTGTCGATGGACGACGAAGAACTGCCGTTCTCGGTCAAGCCGGAGGTTCCGGTCACGCCCGAACGGATCCTGGCCTTCTACCGGGAGACCTATGAGGGGACGGAGTTCGATATGGGGCAGAATCTGAAGATCAAGGCTCACCGCCGCATCAAGAACCCGGGCAGCGATCCCTATCCCTACTCGACTTATACGGAGTACGACGAAGAGATTACGCCGGTCTCCAACTGGATGTCGTCTGACGTCCGTGCGATGCTCAACCAGATCGCTCCCGGGACGGTGAAAAACCGCCGTACCATCGCCGTCATCCAGTGCTCCTATTCCTGGATCGCCCAGTGCCGCGACTGGTTGCCCGACGAGGTGGGCGGCGTTTTGTGGTTCTCGTTCGACAATCCGGGCCAGAGCCCGCGTTTCCCGATTTATGCCGGAGCCACGGAACTGCCTGTCGAACTGGGACACTGCGGCCAGAACAGCTATCGTCCCGAGGCCGCCGTATGGGCGTTCCGCGAGACCAACCGCATCGCCACCATCTATTGGGACAAGACCCGCAAGGTCCTGGAACCGCAGCGTGCTCTGTTCGAGGAAATGATGTTCGAGCAGGACAAGGCCCTGCAGGAGAAAGTGAAGGCCCTCCCGGCCGAAGGTCGGGAAGAAGCCGTTGCCAAGTTGCTGAACGACCAGACTGGCAGTTTCTACGCGATGGTCGCCGGTAAATGGCGTGAACTCAAGGGACGTGTACTTGAGATTTTTGTCAGGAGTATGTAATCCAAACAATAATGAAACGCTATATCCGTTATGTCCTGAGCGCCCTGCTCGTCCTGCCCCTCGTCGCACCGGCTTTAGCCGGCCCGGTCGATGCTTTCCGGGCCGGAGAAGTGGCTCGTGTCTTCTTCCAGAACGATCCGAGCCTCGTTCGCCGTATGGCGCCGTTGCGTCGGGTGGACCTGTTTGACGCACCGCTGACCAAAGCGGGAGAGACTGATCCCGCCTTTCATATCTACAACCGGGAGGGCGGCGGTTTTGTCATCGTTGCGGGCGACGATGCCTGCCGGCCGGTGCTGGCATACTCTTTCGAATACAATTTCAATACGGGTTCCGCAATGCCGGAAGGCATCCTCGACTGGCTTTCCGAATATGAAGAACAGGTTGCGCTGCTGCGCGCCGAAGGCGCCCGTCCCGCTGCGGACGCCTGGGTTTCAGTCATGGCCCGTACCAAGGCCGGAGATGGCTACAAGCCGGCTCTCAAATGGGAAACGCCGATCTGGAACCAGACGATGCCGTTCAACGGACTGACGCCGGTCCGGGACGGAAAACACTGCGTCATCGGCTGTGTGCCGCTGGCCATGGGCATGATCATGCGCTTTTTCGGCTATCCGGCCAAGGGCGAAGGAACCCTTGCGCCATATACGTACGATGTCGACGGTGTGGCCTACAGTATCGAAGGGTTTGAATTGGGCCATCCCTACGAATGGGACAAGATCAAATTCAATTATAACGAGGGATATACCGACGAAGAAGCGGACGCCGTGGCACGTCTGGTGTACGACTGCGGTGTGGCCGTACAGGCCAAATTCGCGGAATCTACCAGCGCCAGTACGTCGGGAATGGCCGGTTGTGCTGCGGAGTATTTTGGCTTCGATCCCGGAGCCTATTTCTACAGGCGTGACCTGACCGACGATGCCGCCTGGCTGGAAATGCTCAAGGATGAATTGCAGAGCCATCCCATTTTGTATTCGGCCAGCCGTGACGGCGGCTCGCACGCATTCCTGGTCGATGGTTACGACGAACAGGGCCGGGTCAGTGTGAACTGGGGTTGGGGCGGAAGCAGCAATGGCTACTACGCCCTGTCGGCCTTTACACCGAGTACCAACCGCCAGTATATCTACAAGCACGGTGCCGTCTTCGGCCTTGTTCCGAAGCAGGGGAGTGGCGGTTCCACCCGGGAGTATCTGTATTTCCAGAGCGGAACGGCCAGCAGCGGCACCGTTTACAGCGGCCTGACGCCTTCTGAGACCATCAAGCCCGGAAAATCTTTTACGATGCGGGCGGGCTTCCTGTACAATGGCGGAATTTTCCCGTTCGAGGGACAGTACTTCATAGCCCTGACCGACCGTGACGGTGCGGTCGTTGAGCGAATCAGCAGCATCAAGGACATCGAACCCATCAAAACGGGCTCCGGACGGGGCTACTCCAATATCGACTGCCTGATGCATTCCTATCCGATGGAAGGAGAACGGATCCGTCTCCTCTACCGGAGTTCGAAATGGCCGGAAGATGTGTGGAAATTCCCGGAGTATATGTCTGACGTTACCGCAGAAATCTTGGTGACCGACGATACGGGACTGGCGGAAATGACTTCCCTCTCATACAGCAAGACTTCCGGAGAAGTGACGGTGGAGACCAAGGACCGGGTGGATTGGACGCTCAAGAACGCTTCCGGAGCGGCCGTGACGGAAGGCATCGAGTATGATGTGACGAAGCTTAAGATTCCTTCCGACAAGCTGTCCAAGGGTACCTATTATCTGACGCTCCAGCGTGGGACCGACCGTTTTACGATAACGCTTAAAATGGGAAAGTGATGAAACAGATACGAATTCTGCTGCTTTGTCTGACGGTGTTCCTGACACCTGTCCTGCTCTCCTGTGAGAGAGAAGAACCTACCGTCGATTTCAGTGTTACGTCGCTCGACATCCAGTCGGACGGCGGCTCCCAGACCGTGACCCTTACGACCAATTATGACTGGACGGCCACGGCTTCCGATCCCTGGATCCAGGTGTCTCCGACATCCGGCAAAAAAGGGACGACGACCCTGACCCTCCGGATCGAAGCCAACGACAAGGGTACTTCCCGCAAGGGCAGCGTGACCATCACCTGTCGCGACCTGACCCGTTCCGTGTCCATTTCCCAGCAGCCCGAGCTTTCCCAAACGCTCATCATCAAGCACGGAAACGAAACGTTTGCCGCTCCTTCTCTTACGGGCAGCAGCGTCACGGGTAGGGTAAAATGGGGTGACGGTGCCGAGGAGTTCTGGCGTAAAGGCTTGACTCACACGTATTCTTCGCCTGGAACCTTCGTGATGGAAGTCAGCACCTCCGGTGCGATCTCCTTCAAGGTGGAGTCGCTCGCCCGCATTGCCGAGATCGATTTCGAAAAATTCTAGCGGAGGAAGAAGCGGGCGACTTCGCCGATCAGGCAGTCGATCTGCTCCTGCGAATCCAATGTCTCGACCGGGAATCCGAGGATGACGGTTTTGTAGTCGCCCTCGAACGCCACACCGGCCGAGATATTGTTTTCTGCATACCGGAAGATCGTGTATGCGCCCGTGCCAACCGGATTCAGGCCGTCGGGTGATTCCACGCAATAGATGCGGTCGTTCAGTTCGTTGTTGTAGACGTAACGGCTCTTGGAGGAGATTCCGAGCGGGTTCTGTACGCCTTTCACTTCGCCGGTGACGGCAGCGTTGTTGGTCATCCAGCGGTAGTGCAGCACTTCCTGGGCGAAGGCCTTGCCCGGATCGAAGTAGGTGGCCTGGAACGTGGAGTCGATGTCGAATTTATAGACCGGTTCCCAGAGGTCGGAGCCCACGTAGGCGCCCGAGACAAGGATGCGGCCGCCGGCACGGGTAAAGTCTTCGATTTGAGAGCGCAGTCCTTCCGGAAATACCGGGTAGCGGAGCGGGCCGGCCCCTTCCCGGCCGACCAGCGTGGTGATCTGCTTCCCGCAGATGAGGTCGGCGAGCGTGTATGCGTTCATATCGAAGCGATGCCGTTCGACGGCGCTGCCCGAAGCCGAAACGAAGTTGCATCCGGCATTCATCCAGGCTAATCCGTGGACGCTGGGATAGTCGAAGGTGTTGCCGGCAAGCGGTTTCGTCTCGTAATCGCTTTCGGAGGCGCCGAAGCCTGCGCTGTCATCGTCCATCCAAGGGATCTCGCGGCGGTACTCGTACTGGTTGCCGATGTAGGAGATGTCGTAGACATAGGGCACGCCGCCGTCCATCCGGTTGTTGAATCCGGCGTAGGTAGAGTCTTTAGATGCAAAGCTCACGGGCGCGCTGATGCGGTCGAAGTTGTTGACGATCAGTACGGTCGGAGCTTCTGGCGAAACAAGGCCCACCGAAAGTGTCTCGCTCGGGAAACTCTCTCCGCCGGCATTGGTAGCCGTGACTTTGAAACTGTAGACGTGCCCGGGTTCTACGGCAAATTCGACATAGGTACCGGCAACCCGTGTACCGTTGTCAAATCCGCCGTCGTCGACGCGCGTGTACAGGATGTAGCCGGTCGGGTCGGCCGTCGCTTCCAGCGGGTCGCGGACAGGCTCCCAGGAGAGGGCGGCCTTTCCTTCATTGAAGTGTGCTTCGAAACCGCTGACCGGCAGGGGCTGTACCGTGTATTCGAAGCCGTTGATCCAGGCCAGGTATTTCAGCATTCCCTTGTAGATGGCCCGCGAGACGGTGAACCGGAAGGAGGGGTCGAGACCGTAGCGCATATCGGCCAGGTTCTGGTGGGAGAGGAGTTCGAGCAACATACCCGGCACTTCGGGCATCCGGCTTTCGGCATAGGAACGGTCCCAGAGCTGACGGCGGCTCCAGATCGGCTCGTAAAGCGCCCGAATGTCGTCGACGATCTGCGTCTGGACAATGTCGGTGTAGTCACGGCCGAGGGAGCGGTCTTCACCGTTGGGATAGTGTGTGTCCTCGTTCGAAAGGCGTGTATAGATGGCCAGCGTACCGACAATCGAATCGTTGAGGGTGGTTCCTGCATCGGTATGGAAGGCGAACGAAAGGTCAAGCGGGACGTTGTAACCCGCTTTGTCGGGCTTGAGGTAGGAACCGTCTGACAACGTGTTGACCCATAGGCCGCGCGACATATAATCATCGTTGTAGTCGGTGAGATTTTGGTTGCGGGAATAGATGGTGTCGTTGAAACCGGCCCACTGGAGCCAGTAACGGGAACCCTCGGTGAAGCGAGGATAACCGGAGGTCTCGGGCTCGATGTCGAAATCGCCTTCTTTCACTTCAGCGGGCTTGCGGGCCATATTGCCCATACCGCCGCCGAACTTCACGGCGTCGGCCGTCACCACGCCCTTCTCACCCCGGCTCGTAAGATAGACGCCGTACTTGTTCTGCGATCCTTTCCTGAATCCGAAACGGCCCAGATAGATCCACGTGCCTCCGCCCATCTGCTGGTTCACGGAGAAGCGTGTGCTGCCGCCCGTGTGACGCACTTCGTACTGGGCGGCCGTGGTGCTGTTCTTCAGGGTCTGATAGGAAACATAGACGCCATACTCACCGTCTTCCGGGATGTCCGGAATCCAACTGACGACGTTTTGGCCATCTACATCGACTTCCGTCATTCGGGCTGTTCCCATCTTGAACGGATTCTCCCGGTAGAGGTATTCGGACTTGGGGTTGGCGAAGCCCGTATCAGGTGCGGCTTCCCATGAGCCGACTTCCCGGTAACCCTTGTTGCAGGGCGCATCGTTGTCCACGATTACTTCGCGGACGTTCCAGTCGCGTTCGCGTGGCATCATCACCACGGCACCGGCGTTTTCGAGCATCGGTACGAGGAACGGCACGACATAGCTCTGTGTATAGAGGTCCTCCACGGTCTCGAAGATGCGGGCGCGCTGCCATTCCCAGCGCTTGAGGGATTGTTCGTAATACCATCCGTGACTCTGCCAGAGCGCGATGTGACGGTTTTGCAGGCCTTTCGTGGGCTGGCAGGCCGATGAGGTGCGTGTGACCAGCGGGGCGGGCAATTTGTCGTGGAACTGCCCGACAAGCCTCCGGTGCTCCTTGACGACATCCTGGTCGGGTTGGGACGTATAGTAACGGCTCCTGTAGTACTCGATGGGTTTCTTGTCGGCGTAAAGTGCGAGCTTGTTCTTGTATTTGGCGTATTTCTTCGGCAGCGTCAGTCTGGCGATGGCATAAATATCCTTGATTTCCTGGTCGCGCAGCGGGAAATCGACCAGGCCGCGGCTGAGGTTCAGCTGCAGCGTTCCGTCTTTGAGCACGACGGCCTTGTCAACGGAGACGAAACTCCGGACGAGCGTCCTTTCACGCAGGTAGTTGCTGATGGAATCGGCCATCGGTTCGAGGTCCTTGTCACGGGCGGCTTTCGAAGGGGTGGGAAGAAGCAGGAGGACAAGGAGAAGGGGAATGAAGGAATGTTTCATGCTTTGTAGGATTGTTGAACAGACAAAATTACTTATATTTGTAAGAAATGATTCCATCTGACCCCTGTTTGCTATGAAAAAATTGTCTCTTGCCAATCTCCCGACGAAAATCGAGCGGCTGAACCGCTGGTCGGACGAATGTGGAAAAAACATCTATATCAAGCGCGATGACCAGACCGGCAGCGAATGGTCCGGCAACAAGATCCGGAAACTCGAGTTCGCGGTGAATGAGGCCCGGGAGCAGGGCTGCGATCTGCTCATCACCTGCGGCGGCATCCAGTCGAACCATTGCCGCGCCACGGTGTCGGTAGCCACCTATC
>LXOW01056222.1_pt1 | contig 13011 bp, 11 predicted proteins | sample 1368591 | NCBI WGS metagenome assembly LXOW01 (sample SAMN04884650, study PRJNA319009) | bovine gut metagenome | isolation source: Cow rumen | host: Bos taurus | place: Italy: Legnaro (PD) | collected 2014-07-09
GATGTGTATAAGAGACAGTATCTATACTAATATTTGATTATTTCCTATAGTTATAACTTCACAATCAGTGAATTTATTGCCTTCGATGGTCAATCTTACAAGTGTTCGTTCTTTATGCCATCCCTGCAAACCTGCAGCACCGGGGTTGATGTGCAGCAGGTTCAGCGTCTTGTCGAACTTCACCTTCAGGATGTGCGAGTGACCGCTGATGAAGAGCTGTGGCGGCGAGGCATAGATCTGCGAGACAATGGAACGGTCGTAATTGCCCGGATAGCCTCCAATATGCTTCATCAGCACCTCCACGTCCTCACACTTGAAGCGTAGCACCTCGGGGTACATCAGCCGCAGGTCACCCCCGTCACAGTTGCCACAGACAGCCCTCAGAGGACGGAACGCAGCCAAGCGCTCTGCCAGTTCCGTAGAACAGATGTCCCCGGCGTGCCATATCTCGTCACAGGGCTCGAAATAGTGGAGATACTTGTCGTCCCAATACGAGTGCGTATCACTGATTATACCTATTTTTTTCATCAGTATATTATGATTGAACAGTTTTTGGACGCAGACTACGAATATACCACCAAAGCATGGGTATTGTCATGGAGAAAGAGGCGAAATCACTGGCTGGCATGGAATACCAAACGCCATCCAACTGCCAGAAATGAGGCAATATATAGGCCAGCGGCAGAAGCATGAAAAGCTGACGGGAGAGTGAAAGGAAGATGGATATTTTGACTCTTCCTATACATTGGAAGAAATTAGTGATAACAGCCTGGGAACCGACAACGAAGAACACCAGCATATCCAGTTTTATGCCACGTGCAGAAAGTTCCAGCAAATGCAGATCGGTAGTGAATATTCGTGCTATCTGTCGGGGGAAAAGCATGGAGAGTGACCATCCCACAAGCAAGATTGCTGTGGCCGCTGTGATGGTCAACCACAGGCAGCGTAACATGCGGTCGTACTTTTCTGCACCGAAGTTATAGCCGACAATAGGCTGCATACCTTGATTCATGCCCATAACAAACATGAAGAAAACCATAACCATGGAGTTAGCAATGGAATAGGCACCAACAGCCATGTCTCCACCATAGCGAACGAACTGGTTATTCATAAAAATAACGATGATGCATGACGTTGTCTGCATCAAGAAAGGAGAAACACCAATGGACACGATGTTACGAACCAGCTCACCCTTCAAACGATAGATACCACGACGCAGGTGCAGGAGTTCCTTTTTGTCTGAGAATAGCCACATCTGCCAGCATAATGCAAGAGATTGACTGGTGATGGTAGCGAGTGCAGCGCCTCGTATACCCCATCGGAACCACCATACGAAAGCTACTACGAGCACGATGTTACATCCCACGGTGAAAAGCGTTGCATACATGGCATGACGGGGTTTTCCAACTGCACGCAAAACGGCATTCATGCCAAAATACATGTGAGTCACCATGTTACCTAAAAGAATAACCACCATGAACTCGCGGGCATAAGGCAATGTTACGTCAGAAGCACCAAAGAAGCGCAGAATGGGATCCAGAAATACAAGACAAACCACCATGAAGAGAAAACCCACAATGAGGTTCAATGTGACAGTGTTTCCAAGCAAATGCTCTGCAGTCTTGTAGTCACGCTGTCCCAACTTCACACTGATACAGGTAGAGGCTCCCACGCCGACAGCAGCACCGAAGGCTGCCGAAAGGTTCATGAACGGGAAGGTGATACCCAGGCCGGCTATGGCCTCAGGACCCACAACCTGTCCTATCATGGCACGATCAATGATATTATAAAGGCTCGACGCTGTCATGGCCACAATGGCTGGCAGGGCGTACTGCCAAAGCAGCCGTCCTACGGGTTTCTGACCGAGTTCCAGTGTCGCTTGCTTGTTGTCCATTTGCTCTTTATAATTATAATGTGTGCAAAGGTAGTGCAAATCAAGCGAAAAACCAAATAAGCCGAAGCTTTTTTATAAAATAAATTTGGCCGTATGACCAATTATTCGTACCTTCGCACCCTGAAACCTGAATAAAACTCAAGAACAACATGAAACGATTACTTTTCACGGCCGCACTCTTTGCTACGGCAATGCTAACGGCCCACGCACAAGAACAATCAACTACGGAAACCGAAGCTCCGCAGAAGTCGTACATCTATCGTATTGCATTAAGTGACAAGAAAGGTGCCTTTGACCTCAGTAAACCTGAGAAGCTCCTCTCGAAGAAAGCACTTGAACGCCGTAAGCGTCAAATGCTTACGCTTGACGAAACAGACCGTCCCGTTAGTCCCAAATACATCAAGAAGATTAACAAACTGGCACCTGTAGTAGGTACTAGTCGATGGTTGAACACCGTACTCGTAAAGGTGACTGACACGACTGTCATCAACAAGATATGTGAGCTGGAATTCGTTTGGGGAGCCCGTAAGGTATGGACATCTACAGGCAAGGAGAACGAGATGCCTGAACGACATGAATATGCCACAACATTTGCAGCCAAGGATTCCACCGATAATTTCTACGGAAAGGGATTCCGTCAAATTAGCGTCATGGGTGGCGACAGCCTCCATGCAGCCGGATTCCGCGGCCAGGGCATGACGATTGCTGTCATCGACGGCGGTTTCTGTAATGCCGATGTGATTCCCAGCATCAAGAAAATCAACATCCTCGGTACGCATGACTTCGTCTGTGAGCCACGTCCCGACATCTATTTGGATACCAGCCACGGCACAGGAGTGCTCTCATGTATGGGTCTGAACGAGCCTAACATCTTTATCGGCACCGCACCAGAAGCCAGTTTCTGGCTCCTGCGTAGCGAGGACGGCCGTACCGAGCAGGAAGTCGAGGAAGACTATTGGGTGATGGCTGCTGAGTTTGCCGACTCCGTAGGCGTTGATGTCATCAACACCTCACTCGGCTACAATAAGTTTGACGACCCGTCCACCAGTCATAAGTACAATGACCTTGACGGTCGCACAGCCTTCATTTCACGTGGTGCATCCATGCTTGCCGACAAGGGAGTCGTACTCGTATGCAGCGCTGGAAACGCTGGCGATGAACCTTGGAAGAAGATCACACCGCCAGCAGACGCTAACGACGTCATTACTGTAGGAGCCCTGAACCGCCAGCTGGTCAATGCCAATTTCAGTAGTATCGGTCCCTCACAGGACGGTCGCGTGAAGCCAGACATCATGGCCATCGGCAACCCCTCATACCTCATGTACGGTGAGGGTGAGATTATACGTGCCAACGGCACATCATTCTCTTCACCTACGGCATGCGGCATGGTAGCTTGCCTGTGGCAGGCACTGCCCCACCTCACCGCCAAAGAACTCATAGAGATTGTACGTCAGTGTGGAGACAACTACCAACATCCTGACAATATCTACGGATATGGACTGCCTAATTTCTGGCACGCTTATATCAACAACCTGACTAGATAATTCATGTCACAACAAGCCTACACCCTCAGACAGCTCAATCTCATGGTACGCGATGCCATTGAGGCTGAGCTGTCTGATGAGTATTGGGTGCAGGCAGAATTGGCAGAGTGTCGCGAAAATCGTGGCCACTGCTATATGGAACTGATTGAAAAGGACGAGCAGAGCAATACCCCTATTGCGCGTGCCTCGGCAAAATGCTGGAAAACCACATGGAACGTTGTCCGTCCGCATTTCGAACGCACTACCGGACAGCCACTTCATGCAGGCATGAAGGTGCTGCTTCGTGTCTATCCACAATTCCATGAGGCGTATGGTTTCTCATGGATTGTCACCGACATTGACCCGACCTACACCATCGGTGACTTGGCTCGACGCCGTCAGGAAATCATTGCCAAGCTCAAACAGGAAGGGGTTTTCGACCTGCAGCGTGAGCTTTGCCTGCCGCTCTTTTGCCAGCGAATTGCTGTCATCTCCAGCGAAACGGCTGCTGGCTATGGTGACTTCTGTCGCCAACTGGAGGGAAACGACTACGGTTTCCGTTTCTCAGTCACGCTCTTCCCTGCCATCATGCAAGGGGAACAGGTGGAACAGAGCATCATCTTCGCACTCAACCAAATTTATAGTGCCTCCTCCAACCTCCCCCCATTAGGGGAGACTTTTGGTGCTTCGGGACCTCCCCCCAATGAGGGGGATGAGAAGGGGGCTTTCGATTGCGTGGTCATTATCAGAGGCGGTGGTGCTACCACCGACCTCAGTGGATTCGATACGTTGGCTTTGGCAGAAAACGTAGCACAATTCCCCATACCCGTCATTACAGGCATCGGACATGACCGCGACGAAAGCATCCTCGACATGGTAGCTCATCAGCGTGTCAAGACCCCGACAGCAGCTGCGGCATTGCTCATTGACAATCTGAAACGGGTAGCAGACCGCATAGCTGACGCGCGACAGCGTATCCCCACCCTAGCCATCCACGTCATCACAGACCACCTTCATCGCCTTGAACTGCTGCAAAACCGCTTGCCCGTAGCTATTGAGCGACGGCTCACTGCCCAGAAGCACCGGTTGGAGAACATCACCATCCAGCTGCAGGGCTACGACCCCCAGCTGTTGCTCAAGCGTGGCTACAGCATCACCCTGCTGAACGGCCGTGCCATACGTGACCCCCGCCAACTGAAACCCGGCGATGTGGTGGAGACCCGCGTAGAGAAAGGCACCTTCCGCAGCATCGTAGAAGAAGAATAAAACTCAAATCAGCATGAAATACGAAGAAGCCCTTGCCCAGCTCGAGACCATCGTCCGCAAGATGGAAGCCGGCGAATATGACATAGACGAAATCGCTGCACAGCTGAAAACTGCGCAGCGACTTATCGCGTTCTGTCAGGACAAGCTGACCAAGACAGAACAAGAACTATTGGCTATTGACCAACCTCCAGTGTCTTAGAGGAAGATACCTACGGTAAATGAGTTGAACTCAGGTCCACGGTCCTTCTTGAACACCTTCATCGGAGAGTACTTGCAGAAGAGACCAAAACCGTTGATGTCAACCATACCGAAGACGTCAACCGTCACAGGAGCCTGGCCGATCTTACGGGTTGCCACGTCATAGTCGTTATCACCCAACTCGTAGCTTCTCTTTACCCATCCACCGACATTGAAGTTGACAATCGGACCGACGGTGATGCTGACGTCCTTGCTGACCTTCTGTGTGAAGAGCAGGGGAACGTCGATAGCCAGCGTCTGCACACTCGAGTATCTTGAACCGGCATTGTTGGGGAATGCACCCAGACCAACCACATCACCGACCTTCTCAAACGCTGTTCCGTTATCCTTCAGACCGTAGTTACGCCAGTTCAGTCCCAGACCGACGGAGTATGTCTGCTTGGCATTCTTCGGGGTATATTCATACTGCACCACCGTCCACTGGATGTCCCATGACTTGAACGGAGCAAACTCATAAGCGTCGGGAGCACCTGTTACCAAGTTTACACCCAGACCGAAGTGCATGGTCCAATTACCACACTCACCTTCTTTCAGCACAATGTCAGTTTTCGAACCCTTATCCTTATCACCGTTATCATCTGTAATAGTTACGCCATTAGTTTCGTTCACATTAGTGAAATCATTAGTTCCTTCGGCATTGGCAGTCATACCAACAGCCAACAATGCCATCATCAGTAGTTTTTTCATTTTTGCAATCTTTTTACTTTACGTGTTAAAAATCGTCACAAAGGTAGGATTTTTCATGATAACCGACAAGAAAAAGAAAGAAAAAAGCGTTTTTTCATCGTTTTTATTGCTTAAAAGCAAGATTTTGCTTACTTTTGCATGCAATTCACAAAAAGAGGACATTTTAAATACACATAAGCTTATGAAGAACTTAGACTGGGGAAACCTGTCGTTCGGTTACATGAAGACCGACTACAACGTACGCTGTTACTATCGTGACGGCAAGTGGGGCGAAATCGAAGTTTGCTCCGACGAGTATCTGAACCTGCACATGGCAGCTACCTGTCTGCACTACGGACAGGAAGCTTTCGAAGGTCTGAAGGCCTACCGTTGCAAGGATGGTAAGGTACGCATCTTCCGTGTTGACGAGAATGCCGCCCGTTTACAGAGCACCTGTCGTGGCATCATGATGCCCGAGGTCAGCACCGAACTCTTTACTGAGATGGTCAAGAAGGTGGTACGCCTGAACCAGGAGTGGATTCCCACCTACGAGAGTGGTGCCACGCTCTACATCCGCCCGCTGCTCATTGGTACCAGCGCACAGGTTGGTGTTCATCCTGCCAAGGAGTACTGCTTCCTCATTTTCGTCACACCTGTAGGTCCCTACTTCAAGGGAGGTTTTGCCGCTAACCCCTATGTCATCATCCGCGACTACGACCGTTCGGCTCCTCTCGGCACAGGTAAGTATAAGGTAGGTGGCAACTATGCAGCTTCGCTCTTTGCCAACAATCTGGCTCACGAGAAAGGCTATGCCTGCGAATTTTATCTGGATGCAAAAGAGAAGAAATACATGGACGAGTGTGGTGCTGCCAACTTCTTCGGCATCAAGAACAACACCTATGTCACGCCTAAGTCCACCTCTATCCTGCCATCTATCACCAACAAGAGTCTGATGCAGGTAGCAGAAGACCTCGGCATGAAAGTGGAGCGCCGTCCTATTCCTGAAGAAGAACTTGAGACCTTCGAGGAGGCTGGCGCATGCGGAACGGCAGCTGTTATCAGCCCTATCAGTTATATTGACGACCTCGATACCGGCAAGCGTTACTCGTTCGGCGACAAGCCCGGTCCTATGTCAAAGAAACTCTTTGACACCCTGCGTGGAATCCAGTACGGTGAGATTGAGGACAAGCACGGCTGGACAACGGTAGTCATTGAATAATGAGCAAAGGCAAACTGGCCAAGTTCGCCGACATGGCGACTTACGATAACGTGTTCCAGTACCCCTATGGGGCGCTGGAACACGCTGACTTTCCCCTACGTGGTCGTTGGCACGAGGACTTTTTTCATAACAACAATCCCATTGTGTTGGAGCTGGGATGTGGCAAGGGCGAATACACCGTAGGACTTGGGAAGAAGTACCCAAACATGAACTTCATCGGTGTTGACATCAAGGGAGCCCGCATGTGGACCGGTGCCACACAAGCCGTCCACGATGGCATGACGAATGTTGCATTCCTGCGTACCAACATAGAGATTATCGACCGTTTCTTTGCAGAGAATGAGGTACAGGAGATTTGGCTTACCTTTAGTGATCCGCAGATGAAGAATCCACGCAAGCGACTTACCTCAACCTATTTCATGGAACGCTACCGTCGATTCCTTGTTGATGGGGGCATCATCCATCTGAAGACCGACTCCAATTTCCTCTTCACTTACACGTCGTATATGGTTGACCACAACCATCTGCCATTGCTTCTGAGAACAGAAGATCTTTACACCGAGGTCTTGGAAAAGTCCGAGTACTCAGAAGTAGCCTCCATTCAGACCTATTACGAACAGATGTGGATTGACCGTGGTTTGAACATCCGCTATCAGCAGTTCCGTCTGCCACAAGATGGCGAACTTACCGAACCAGACGTCGAGATACCCCTTGACGATTACCGCTCCTATCATCGCGACAAGCGCAGTTCGCTTGAAGTGAGCAAGTAATCCCCATAGTTAAACCGAGTTCATGAGCGACTACATCGAGATCAAAGGTGCGCGAGTCAACAACCTGAAGAACGTCAGTCTGAAGATTCCGCGTGACAAGTTCATCACCATTACGGGTGTCAGTGGCAGCGGCAAGTCGTCGCTGGCTTTCGACACGCTCTATGCCGAGGGACAACGCCGTTACGTGGAGAGTCTGTCGAGCTATGCCCGACAGTTCTTAGGGCGCATGAACAAACCCGAATGCGACTTCATCAAGGGCATTCCTCCTGCCATTGCCATCGAGCAGAAGGTCATCGCCCGCAACCCGCGCTCTACTGTAGGCACCTCAACCGAGATATACGACTATCTGCGACTGCTCTATGCCCGCATCGGAAAGACCTATTCGCCCATCTCCGGTCAGGAAGTCAAGAAGCATTCCACAGAGGACATTGTAAGTTGCATCCAGCAGTACCAGAAGGGTACTAAGTTTGTGGTCATGGCCCCCATTCATCCTGTTGAAGGGCGGACGATGGAAAAGCAGCTCCAGATGTATGTGCAGAATGGTTATGCCCGAATTTTCGCCGATGGAGAGTTCCTGAGAATTGAAGATTACGAGGTTCATGATGACGATAAAGCCCACGATATCTACCTCGTCATTGACCGCCTGTCAGTAGATGATGCAAAAGATGTCATCTCACGTCTGATAGACTCTGCCGAGACAGCGTTCTATGAAGGTAATGGCGAGTTGCGCCTGATGTTCCTGCCATCGAACATTACCTACGACTTCTCCATGCATTTCGAGGCCGACGGTATCCATTTCGAAGAGCCGAGCGACCTGATGTTCTCGTTCAACTCCCCCGTAGGAGCCTGTCCTGAGTGTCAGGGCTTTGGCAAGATTATCGGCATCGACGAGCATCTGGTCATTCCGAACACGACGCTGTCGGTGTATGACGGTTGCGTGGTATGCTGGCACGGTGAGAAGATGGGCATGTGGAAAGAAGAGTTCTGCCGACGCGCGGCGAAAGACGACTTCCCCATCTTCGAGCCCTACATGAACCTGACACAGCAACAGAAAGACTGGCTGTGGCATGGACTTCCCAGCGATAGAAACCGCGACAAGTACGACCGTGTAAGCATTGACTCATTCTTCCAGATGGTCCGCGAGAACCAGTACAAGATACAGTACCGTGTGATGCTGGCCCGCTATCGCGGCAAGACAACGTGTCCCACCTGTCACGGCACACGACTGAAAAAAGAGGCAGACTATGTAAAGATTGGCGGACGAAGCATTACCGACTTGGTACAAATGCCCATTATAAGGCTGAAGGAATGGTTCGACCACGTAGAGTTGTCAGAGCAGGAGCAAGAAATAGGCAAGCGGTTGCTGACGGAAATCAAGTCACGCCTGCAGTTCCTGTTAGATGTCGGTTTAGGTTATCTGACGCTGAACCGCATGTCGAACACGCTGTCAGGCGGTGAGAGCCAGCGCATCAACCTGGCCACGTCTTTGGGCTCATCGCTTGTGGGCTCTTTATATATTCTTGACGAGCCAAGCATTGGCTTACATTCGCGCGACACAGCCCGACTCATCAAGGTGCTGAAGGAGTTGCAGGCACTGGGCAATACGGTCATTGTGGTGGAACACGACGAGGAGATCATGCGCGCAGCTGACTACCTCATCGATGTGGGTCCAGACGCCGGACGACTGGGCGGAGAGATTGTGTACGAAGGAAAAATTGAGAATGGAGAATTGAGAATGGAGAATAACGATTACACCTATGCTTCCTCTACGGGCGTGTCAGCAAATCATAACTCTCAATCCTCAATTATCAATTCCCAATTCAATAGTCACACTCTCCGCTATCTTACTGGTCTTGAACAGATTGACGTTCCTAAAAGCCGCCGCCCATGGAATCAGAGCATTACGGTAAAAGGGGCACGCATGAACAACCTTAAGGGCATTGACGTGAAGATTCCCCTGAACGTGCTGACCGTCGTAACAGGCGTCTCGGGCAGCGGCAAGTCAAGCCTCATCAAAGGTATTCTCTACCCTGCCCTCAAGCGTGGTATGGGCGAGGCCTTCGATGCACCAGGAGAGTATCGTGGACTCGAAGGCGACATGAAGAGCATCAAGCATGTGGAGTTTGTTGACCAGAACCCTATCGGAAAGTCAACACGCTCAAATCCTGCTACTTACGTTAAAGCTTACGATGCCATCCGCGACCTCTATGCCGAGCAGCCGTTGTCAAAGCAGATGGGCTTTACCAGCCAGTATTTTTCGTTCAATACTGACGGCGGACGATGTGACGAGTGCAAGGGTGCCGGTACGATTACCGTTGAGATGCAGTTCATGGCCGACATCGTATTGGAGTGCGAGGCCTGTCACGGACACCGCTTTAAGCAGGACATTCTGGACGTACGTTACAACGGCAAGAACATCGACGATGTGCTGAACATGACCATCTCGGAAGCCATTGAGTTCTTTAAGACCTCCCCTAATGGGGGAAAATTGGAGGAGGCCATTGTCAAGCGTCTTCAGTCACTGGAGGACGTGGGACTGGGCTACATCAAATTGGGCCAGAACTCCAGTTCTCTCTCCGGCGGTGAGAACCAGCGTGTGAAGCTGGCCTACTTCATTGGACAGGAAAAGCAGGAGCCCACACTCTTCATCTTCGACGAACCGACGACCGGTCTACACTTCCACGACATCAAACGCTTGCTGCAATCATTCGACGCACTGATAGAACGCGGCCACTCCATCCTCATCATCGAGCACAACATGGAGATCATCAAATGTGCCGACTACGTCATTGATCTCGGCCCCGACGGAGGCGACCGAGGCGGTGAATTGGTCGTCGCCGGAACACCCGAGGAAGTAGCACAATGTAAAGCCAGTCTGACGGGAATTTACCTGAAAACGAAGTTGAAGTAAGGATTATAGGCAGACAAAAACGTTAAAAAAACATAACGTTTGGACAAAATCTCTCAACTCTCAACCCTCAACTCTAAACTTTTTTATACCTTTGCAGCCGCTAAACGCAAAAGCGCTCTTTGAGTAGGCCGATATGGCTCAGTTGGTAGAGCAACGCATTCGTAATGCGTGGGTCGCCGGTTCGAGTCCGGCTATCGGCTCATTTCTAACGGTGAAGGAGTTAGGGATTACAAAAACTTCCCTGACTCCTTTAATCTTTACGCGCGCGAGACCACTTTGCGGTAATAGCTCAGTTGGTAGAGCATTGGCTTCCCAAGCCGAGGGTCGCGGGTTCGAGTCCCGTTTACCGCTCAACGAAAGAAGACGATTTTATCAATAAACATAAAGTCTAACATTGTTAAATTATTAAATTTTAAAAATTATGTCAGAATTAACAAAGAACGTCCAGCCATTACAGGACTTCAACTGGGATGAGTTCGAGAATGGCACAGTGGCAAACGTCAGCAAGGAAGAACTTGACAAGGCGTACGACGAAACCCTCAACAAGGTCAGCGAGCATCAGGTCGTTGACGGTAAGGTCATCAGCGTTGACAAGAAAGAGGTAGTCGTCAACATCGGTTACAAGAGCGATGGTATCATCCCCGCAAGCGAATTCCGCTACAACCCCGACCTGAAGGCCGGTGATGTCGTAGAGGTTTATGTAGAGAACGCAGAGGACAAGAAGGGTCAGCTGATTCTCTCTCACAAGAAGGCTCGCCTCAGCAAGAGCTGGGATCGTGTCAATGCAGCCCTGGACAACGAGGAGGTTGTTCAGGGTTACATCAAGTGCCGCACGAAGGGTGGTATGATTGTTGACGTATTCGGCATCGAGGCATTCCTGCCCGGCAGCCAGATTGACGTTCACCCCATACGCGACTACGACCAGTTCGTAGGCAAGACCATGGAGTTCAAGATTGTAAAGATCAATCAGGAGTTCCGCAACGTTGTTGTTTCGCACAAGGCTCTCATTGAGGCTGAGCTCGAAGCACAGAAGAAGGAGATCATCGGCAAGCTCGAAAAGGGTCAGATTCTCGAAGGTACCGTTAAGAACATCACTTCTTACGGTGTATTCGTTGACCTGGGTGGTGTTGACGGACTCATTCATATCACAGACCTGTCTTGGGGCCGTGTTGACGATCCCCACAAGGTGGTTGAGCTCGACCAGAAGATCAATGTCGTTATCCTCGACTTCGATGACGAGAAGCGTCGCATTGCCCTCGGTCTGAAGCAGCTCACTCCGCATCCCTGGGAGGCTCTGGATGCCGACCTCAAGGTTGGTGACCACATCAAGGGTAAGGTTGTCGTTATTGCCGACTACGGTGCATTCGTTGAGGTACAGCCCGGCGTTGAGGGTCTGATCCACGTCAGCGAGATGTCTTGGAGCCAGCACCTGCGCTCAGCTCAGGAGTTCCTGAAGGTTGGCGACGAGGTAGAGGCTGTTATCCTGACTCTCGACCGCGACGAGCGCAAGATGTCTCTCGGCATCAAGCAGCTGAAGGAAGATCCCTGGGAGGCTATCGAGGTTAAGTATCCTGTTGGTTCTAAGCACACCGCTAAGGTTCGCAACTTCACCAACTTCGGTGTATTTGTTGAGCTCGAGGAAGGTGTTGACGGTCTGATTCACATCAGCGACCTCTCTTGGACCAAGAAGGTTAAGCACCCCAGCGAGTTCACTCAGGTAGGTGCTGAGATCGACGTCATCGTACTCGACATCGACAAGGAGAACCGTCGTCTCTCTCTCGGTCACAAGCAGCTCGAGGACAATCCTTGGGATGTATTCGAGGACAAGTACACCGTTGGTTCTGTTCACGAGGGTAAGATCACTGAACTGCTCGAGAAGGGCGCAGTCGTTGCTCTTGAGGACGGCGTAGAAGGCTTCGCTACTCCGAAGCACCTCGTTAAGGAAGACGGCACACAGGCTGCTGCCGGCGAGGAACTGCCGTTCAAAGTTATCGAGTTCAATAAGGACAGCAAGCGCATCATCCTGTCTCACAGCCGCACCTTCGAGGATGCTCAGCGTGAGGAGAAGAAGGCCGCTGCTCCTAAGAAGGCTCGTGTTGCCAAGAAGGACGACTCTCCGAAGATTGAGAACGTTGCCGCTAGCACCTCACTCGGCGACCTCGACGTACTCGCAGAGCTGAAGGCAAAGATGGAGAAGGGCGAGTAATTCAAACTTGCTTAACATACTTAAAAGCGGAGCAACATACAGTTGCCCCGCTTTTTTCTTGCTCTCTTGACAAGAAAAATAAAAAAACAAGTGTTTTATTTTGTATTATTCCCATTTATTCGTACATTTGCAAGCAAAATCAAGCTTAAAATCCTATGAAAGAACAAATCATTGAGTCAAGAATACAGGAATGCCAGCTCAGCGAGTTGACAGCCGAAGAGCAGAAGGCCGTCCATCTGGCCATTGAGGGAACCCGCCGCAGCTATACCCCCTACTCTAATTTCCATGTGGGTGCCGG
>LXOW01276032.1_pt1 | contig 13009 bp, 9 predicted proteins | sample 1368591 | NCBI WGS metagenome assembly LXOW01 (sample SAMN04884650, study PRJNA319009) | bovine gut metagenome | isolation source: Cow rumen | host: Bos taurus | place: Italy: Legnaro (PD) | collected 2014-07-09
CGCGGGTCTCCATGCGGATCAGCGCGCCCTTGCGGCGGGTGGTCATCTCGATGGCACGTCCCACGAATTCCTCGGGCACATCGATGGTCAGCGACTCGATCGGCTCGCAGCGCTTGCCGCCGATGGTCTTGTCGAGCACGCGGGGCTGGCCCACCTGCAGCTCGAAGCCCTCGCGGCGCATGGTCTCGATGAGGATCGACAGGTGCAGCACGCCGCGGCCATAGACCACGAAGGAGTCGGCGTTGACGCCGGGCTTCACGCGCAGGGCCAGGTTCTTCTCGAGTTCGCGCTCCAAGCGCTCCTTGATATGGCGGCTCGTCACGAATTTACCTTCGCGGCCGAAGAACGGCGAGTCGTTGATGGTGAACACCATGCTCATGGTCGGCTCATCGACGGCAATGGGCGGCAGGGGCTCCGGGTTCTCGAAGTCGGCGATGGTGTCGCCGATCTCGAAGCCGTCGATGCCCACCACGGCGCAGATGTCGCCGCACTGGACGCTCTCGACCTTGCGTTTCTCGAGGCCCTCGAAGACCATCAGGTCCTTGACTTTCTGTTTCTCCACGATATCGTAGCGCTTGCAGAGCGACACCGGCATGCCGGCACGCAGGCTGCCCCGGGTCACGCGACCCACGGCGATGCGGCCCACGTACGGGGAGTACTCCAGCGAAGAGATGAGCATCTGCGGCGTGCCTTCCACGATCTGCGGAGCAGGAATCTCCTCGATGATGGTGTCGAGCAGCGCGGTGATGTCGCTGGCGGGCTGGCGCCAGTCGCGCGACATCCAGCCCTGCTTGGCGCTGCCGTAGATGGTCTTGAAATCGAGCTGCTCCTCCGTGGCGTTGAGCGAGAACATCAGGTCGAACACCTCCTCGTTCACCTCGTCGGGACGGCAGTTCTGCTTGTCCACCTTGTTGATGACCACGATGGGCTTCTTGCCCATTTCGAGGGCTTTCTGGAGCACGAAGCGGGTCTGCGGCATGGTGCCTTCGAAGGCGTCGACCAGCAGCAGCACGCCGTCGGCCATGTTGAGCACGCGCTCCACCTCGCCGCCGAAGTCGGCGTGGCCCGGGGTGTCGATGATGTTGATCTTCACATCCTTGTAAGGGACCGATACGTTCTTGGCCAGGATGGTGATACCGCGTTCACGTTCGAGGTCGTTGTTGTCGAGAATGAGTTCGCCGAGGTCCTCGGCCTTGCGGGTCAGTTTGGCCTGGTAGATCATCCGGTCCACGAGCGTGGTCTTGCCGTGGTCCACATGGGCGATGATCGCTACGTTTCTGATATCTTGCATACTACGTGAATAATCTTCCTTTGGAAGTCGCAAAAGTAGAAATAATCTCGCAATTATCAGAAACTGTTTCGTATTTTTGTAGCATGGTTGAAAAGATTATCATCCTCGACTTCGGATCCCAGGTGACCCAGCTCATCGGCCGCCGTCTCCGCGAACTCAACGTTTATTGTGAAATCCAGCCCTACAACAAGATACCCGTCCTCGACGAAAGCGTCAAGGGCGTGATCCTCTCGGGCAGCCCCTGCTCGGTGCGTGACGCCAACGCCCCGCAGGTGGACCTGTCGCTGCTGCGCGGCAAGCGCCCGCTCCTGGGCATCTGCTACGGCGCCCAGCTGCTGGCCCACACGGGCGGCGGCAAGGTGGAAGCCTCCAACACCCGCGAGTATGGCCGCGCCATGCTCAAGGTGGTGGCCCCGTCTCCGCTGCTCCAGGGCGTGAGCCCCGAGACGCAGGTGTGGATGTCGCACGGCGACAGCATCTCCGCCCTCCCCACAGGCGCCGAAGTGATCGCCTCCACGGCCGATGTGGTCAACGCGGCTTTCCAATTCCAGGATGAGCCCACCTACGCCGTGCAGTTCCACCCGGAAGTGTACCATACGACCGAGGGTTCAAAGATGCTGGCCAACTTCGCACTCGGCATCTGCGGCTGCCAAGGCGACTGGACGCCGGATTCCTTCATCGAGACGACAGTCGAATCGCTCCGCAGGCAGATCGGCGACGAGCGCGTGATCCTGGGCCTGAGCGGCGGCGTTGACTCCACCGTGGCCGGCGTGCTCCTTAACAAGGCCATCGGCAGCCAGCTTACCTGCATCTTCGTGAACAACGGCCTGCTGCGCAAAAACGAATTCGAGGACGTGCTGACCTCCTACAAGGACATGGGCCTCAACGTCATCGGGGCCGACGCCTCCGCCGACTTCCTGGCGGCTCTCGCCGGCGTTTCCGAGCCGGAAGCCAAGCGCAAGATCATCGGCCGGCTCTTCGTCGAGACCTTCGACAAATACGCCCGGCAGATCGAAAACGCCCGCTGGCTGGCCCAGGGAACCATTTATCCGGATGTGATCGAAAGCGCCGGCATCCCCGGCATCGCTTCCAAGATCAAGAGCCACCACAACGTGGGCGGCCTGCCCAAAGAGATGAACCTCAAGATCGTGGAGCCGCTGCGCATGCTCTTCAAAGACGAGGTGCGCCGCGTGGGCCGCGCCCTGGGCATCAAGGAAGAGCTGGTGGGACGCCATCCTTTCCCGGGCCCGTCGCTGGCCATCCGCATTATCGGCGACATCACGGAAGAGAAGTTGGCCATCCTGCGGGAAGCCGACGACATCTTCATCCGCGGGCTCCGCAGTTACGACTGCACGGGCATGGGCTTCCCCTGCGCCTCAGATCCGCGCGTGATGGCGACCAACCTGTACGATGCCATCTGGCAGGCCGGCGTGATCCTGCTGCCGGTCAAGAGTGTGGGTGTTATGGGCGACGAGCGCACATATGAGAATCCCGTGGCCCTGCGCGCCGTAGTTTCCACCGACGCCATGACGGCCGACTGGTTCCCCTTCCCCTACGACTTCCTCCGCGACGTCTCCAACGAGATCATCCGCAAGGTCCGCGGCGTCAACCGCGTCGTCTACGACGTCTCCTCCAAACCGCCGGCCACTATCGAGTGGGAGTAATAGCGGTATAGCCGCAGGCGATGCCACCGGAGTAGCTGTCGTAGTGGACGTCGGTGAAGCCGGCGGCTTCGAATTCGCGGCAGAGAGCTTCATAGCGAGGGAAGGCCAGTACAGAGTCGACCAGGTAGCCATAGGCATCTCCGCTGCCGACGGCCTTGCCCACCAGCCGCATCGCATGCTTGAAATAGAACAGATACAGGGCGCGCCAGAGCGGGTTCTTCGGCACGGCGAATTCAAGCACGGCCAGTCGGCCTCCCGGCTTCAGCACGCGGCGGATCTCCGCCAGGCATTGCGGCCGGTGGTCGAAATTGCGCAGGCCGAAGGCGATGGTGACGGCGTCAAAAGACGCATCGGGGAAAGGGATCTGTTCGGCCGAACCCAGGACGAACTGCGGCTGCGGCGCCAGTCCGGCGCACTTCAGCTTCCCGATCTCCATCATCTCGGCCGAGATGTCGAGGCCCGTCACCTGCCAGCCCCGGCGGGCCATGGCCTTTGTCAGGTCGCCCGTTCCGCAGGCCAGGTCGAGCACGGCAGGCGACGCGGAAGGCAACGCGCGGGCCAGTTTCCGGACGAAGCGGCGACGCCACAGGCGGTCGATGCCCAGCGACATGCCGTGGTTCATCCGGTCGTACTTTGCCGCGATCGAATCGAACATGCCTGAGATCACCTCCGCATCCTTGTTCAAATCTTTCTGGCTCATAGCAGCAGTTTCACGCGGAAACCGCGCGTGGTGGGTTCTTCAATGATCTCACGGCACAGGGGCAACAGCGCCTCCCGGTTCTTGAGCGGGGTTTCCTGCAGGTTCTCCACCATGAAGTCGAGGGAGGCTTCGTCGGCGATTTCCTTGTAGTTGAGGCGCACGGTCATGGGCCGGTATGCCGCCATGATGTCGGTGACCATCAGCTCGCTGATCTTCTCGACGCGGTCACAGTACTGCGGGATGTTGTTCTTGATGCAGAAGCGCGTCATCGTGGTAAACATGCCCGGAAGGTCGAAATCGTCGGCGGTGACTTCGAAGACCTCGCGGCGGATGCGTTGCGTGAATTCCTTGGTGGCGCTGCGCCGGGGATTCTCGAAGATCTGCTGCGGCGTGCCATCCTCATGGATATAGCCGCCGTTCATGAAGAAGATGCGGGTGCTGACGTCGCGGGCGAATCGCATCTCGTGCGTCACGATGAGCATCGTCATCCCGTCGCGCGCCAGCTGGCGCATGACGCTGAGCACTTCGCCGACCATCGTGGGATCGAGGGCGGACGTCGGCTCGTCGAAGAGGATGACCTCCGGATTCATGGCCAGGCAGCGGGCAATGGCCACACGCTGCTTCTGGCCACCCGAAAGGGACGAAGGGTAGACTTCGGCCTTCTCGGCCAGGCCCACCTTGCGAAGCAGGGAAAGAGCTTCTTCGCGGGCATCGGCCATACTTTTTCCCAGAATCTTCACCGGCGCATACATGATGTTCTCGAGTACGGTCATGTGTTCGAAGAGATTGAAGTTCTGGAACACCATGCCCATCTTCTGACGCAGTTTGTGCACCGGATAACCCTTGGCCAGGATGTTCTCGCCATTATAGAGGATTTCTCCGCTTGTAGGCGGGTCCAGCAGGTTGAGCGCCCGCAGGAAAGTACTCTTTCCCGTACCCGACGGGCCGATGATACTGATCACCTCGCCGGGCTGGATCTCACAGTTGATGTCCTTGAGGACCGTCAGGCTGCTGCCGTCCGGATTGCGATAGGTCTTGCTCAGATGTTTGACGCTGATCATAACACGTGCTGGTTTCTAGGCATGGCCCATTTCAAAAGAACGGCGATCAGCCACGCCAGGAGGAAATAAAGGACCGTGACCACCAAGAGGGGGATGAACGGGTCGAAAGTCCGGCTGCGGATCATGTCCCCGGCGCGCGTCAGGTCCTGGATGGCGATATAACCGACGATCGAAGTGCCCTTGAGCAGCGAGATGCAGAGACTCTGGTAGAGCGGCAGACCGTTTTTGAGCGCCTGCGGGAACACGATGTGGAAGAAGGTCTGGATCCGGGTAAAGCCCAGCGCCAGGCCGGCCTCAGTCTGGCCGTGTGGAACGGCATTCAGCGAAGTATTGTAGATATCGCCGGCTCCTGCCGCAAAATCCAGGGCGAAAGCGATGATGGCCACCGTGGCAGGATGCAGGCCGCTGCGCGCGAAGACCACGTAGAACAGGATCAGCAGGAGCACCAGGATGGGAATCCCGGCCATGAACCAGTTGTAGAATCCGGCTGTCTTGCGCACCCAATTCCGCCGGCTGCGGGTCATGGCGCAGAGTCCGACGCCCAGCACGGAACCCAACAGGATGGCCAGGATCGTAATCTTCAGGGTTTCCAGCAGGCCCGACGTGATATATTTCCAGCGGGATTCTTCGATGAGATTTTTATGAAGGCTCGTTTTGAAACGCTCCCAATAGTTCGTTGTGGCATCGGCCCTTGCTTCCTGGTCCAGCACGTAATAGGCCGGATGAAAGTAGTGATAGGGGTTGGCAAAGACAAATTCCTCCTGCCGCTCCGGTGTGACGAACATGCCGCCGATGAGGACGTCGGCCATGCCGTTCCGTATAGCGATCATGCCGGAAGCATCGTACAGACTGATTTCCAAGGGCCTGTGCAAATAAGACGAGAGCGCACGGAGCAGGTCGACTTCGAAACCATACCATTCGTCGCCGATCATGAAGGAAATGGGTGCCATATTGGTGATGCAGACCACACGCAGCGCTTTCCCCTCCGTCGCGACCGGGATGTGACGTTCCGTCCGATTGTCGAGATATGCATCCGTAAGCCAGAAGTCCTGGAGTGTCTGCATGGTTCCATCTTCCAACAGGCTGTTCTGGACCGTGTTCATCGCCAGCGCGAGCTGCTCGCCTTCGGCATCTTTCCGAAACATAAGGGCAGTCGGGAACTCCTGATCTCCCTTGAAGGCGATCTTGACACCGAAATCGCGACGGATCTCGGAATTGAAAATGGTCTCGTCGTTAATGATGACATCAGACTGCCCCGTCAGAAGGGAATTGAGGAGGTCGGCTTCCCTGTTGAACAGCAGGAGATGGATATCGTCCCTTTGGGACAGGTCCAGGTCATAGCAGGATCCTGCTGTCGTAGCGACCGTCAGCCCCACGATATCTTCCTCGCCATGCAGTTGCGCAACCTTTTTCTCGCCGGAAGAGCAGGAAACCATGCCGATGAGAACAAAAAGGGCGCCGACAATAAGGGAAACAGGCTTTTTCATGCAGCAAAGATAGGGTATTATACGAAAAAAGACCTGCTGTTGCAGGTCTTTTTTCGCGTGCCCAGGACAAGACTCGAACTTGCACGCCCTAAAGCGGGCACCAGCCCCTCAAGCTGGCGTGTCTACCAATTTCACCACCTGGGCGGGGATTGGGATTGCAAAGGTACAGCTATTTTTGAACTATGCAAATATTTTTTGCGGTTTTTTGTTCGTCATGCCGGGTCAGCCCGGCATGATGAACATCCTACCGCACACCGCTGTGACCGCCACCAGAGAAGCCGCCGCCTCCACCGAAGGAGGAGTGGCCGCCACCGCCGCTGCGGCTGAAGCCGCCGAGCGAACCGCCACCCGAATAGGAAGATACCGGCGGCGTGGCATAGCGCGACAGCGCGTCGGCATACGAGCGGGTCAGGTAAAGGACATTGCTCATATCGTTGTAGTTCATCGAGCAGACTTTCTCAAACATCACCGGATCGATGTCTTTCAGCTCTTTGGCCACCTTGTCGGCGATGCCGATGAGGGAAGCGAAGATCAGGTAGTCGCGCCAGAGTGCCACCTCAGGCGTGGTGCGCTGCTTGATGAGCGTCGTGTCTTCCAGGAATTTCTTGAAGCCCACGATCTTGCAGTTTTCCGTCTGACCTTTGGCTGTGTATTTTCCGGCATCGTAATATCCTTTGGTCTTCAATGAACTGAGGCCGCTGCTCTTGACACGGGATGTCCAGCTGTAGAGCGAACTTGTATGGCTCTTGGCCCAGGTAGAGAATTCCTTCTCTTCCAGCACATGATTTTTGCCGCTGGCCTCATACATGAATTTCCAGAGCGATTCTTCCGTATGGTCCAGTTCCTTGAAACCTTTGCTGTCGGGCCGGAAGTGGATCTCAACCTTCCCGGTCGCAAGGTCACGTGTCGCTTCCAGAACGCCCACCTGCAGCATGTGCAGGATCATCGCCGAAGCGACCGAATTCTTCTTCGTCTTCAAGTCGGGCGAAGTCGAAATCACATAATAGTTGCGCAGGATATCACCGTTGTAAGGAAGATCGCGAGACCAGGGGATGCTGGACAATTTGAGCGTTCCGTAGGTGTTTTTCTTCTGCCGCCGCTTATAGATAAAACGGATGATCAACGGGATGAACGGCAGCAGGATCATTCCGAAGAAGAAGATGGCACCCAAAATGGTGTAGAGCAACTCTTCCGCCTTGCTCATCGGAACGTCCGGCTCGTCGGCACCTTCCAGTGCCCGGTCAAGCACTGCCGAGAAGGGCCGCTCCTGCACGCTCTTGGAATCGAAGGTGCCCTTGTCGAAACGCAGGAGCAGGATGATGGAGTGAGAGGGTTCCAGCGGATTCTCGCTCTCGGCAATCACTTTCCCGTCTTCACGCCAGATGTAACCGTCGTAGCCGAAAGCCCAGATGCGCGTGAGGGTGTCCATCACGAAGCCGGGCTTCTCGATGGTCACCTTCACGTGCTCGCCCTGGAAATCGTTGGGCGTATAGAACTGGTAGTGGATCATGTCGTAATCGTCCAGACTCTTGACCAGATTGGTCAGCGTATAGTCGACGGTGTAGGTACGACGTCCGTAATCCCCTATGCCCCAACAGATTTCATAGCCTCCGGAAATGGAATTCAGACCGCAATGGTTCTTCTTTTGCTCAAATGAACGGTCAGTATTCCAGGAGCGGTCGGTCTGGTAGGTCTCGCCTGTCTCGTCGGAGACGGTCAGGTCGAGAATCTTGATATCGCCCAGATTCTCGCGTCCCAGGTACACTTCCGTGCCCCGGCTGAGGGTCATGTCCCAGACCTCCCGGATGTGCGCACTGCCGTCGGTGTCGAGCGTCACCTGGATGTCTACGTCATGCACTTTGTTCTGCGCGATGACAGAGGGAACGCTGCACGAGAGCGCAACGATAACGGCAAGGATCAGGCGATGGATTTTCATGGTCGCAAAAGATTAGATCTTCATGGAAGGCATTTCCTGCTTGGATTCCTCCACCTTGAGGTATTCAAGCGGCATGAAATGGAAGAGCGATGCCACGATGGAGTCAGGGAACTGGCGGATGACCTGGTTGTACTTGGTCACCGAGTCGTTGTAGACCATCTGGCTCATACGCACCTGGTTCTGATAGGTGTTGACGCTGTCCATGGTCTTGATGAAGGTGGCGTCAGCCTTGAGTTCCGGATACTTCTCGATCACGACATTGAGGTGCTGCATGGCCTGCGTGAAGAGGTTCTCCTGTGCGTTGGCATCGGCACTGGTGCTGGCTGCCGTGATGGGACGGCGCTGCGCGATGGTATCGGTGATGGTCTTGTACTCGTGCTCGGAGTAACCTTTCGTCAGTTCGGCCAGTGCCTTGAGGGCATCCCAGCGGCTGGCAAGTTGCACGCCGATCTGGCTGAGGCCGTTTTTGCAGATTTCTTCCAGTTTTACCAGTTTCCGCTGTACGGAAATGACCCAGAGGATCAGGATCGCCACGATGGCGATGATAATAATAACTGTCATATCAGTACGTTTTTAAACAATTCCAAATGTGTTTTTTATGTTTTCGGCGATTTTTTCGACCAGGCAGATGCGGGCTTCCCGGCTCGCCCAGCCGACATGCGGCGTCAACAACAATCGTTCCGGATGCTGCATGTGGAGATATGGATGGTCGGCAGGGACCGGCTCTTTCGTGAAGACGTCGACTGCCGCGCCAGCGATCCGGCCTTCATCCAGCGCACGGACGAGGTCGGCTTCCACGATGATGCCGCCGCGACCCATGTTGACGATGACGGCACCCGGTTTCATGTGCACAAGCGCCTCGTAGCCGATCAGGCCGTTGGTGCGCTCGTTGAGCGGGCAATGGACGGAGACCACGTCGCAACGCGACAGGAAGCTGGCCAGGTCCGTATCCGCTTCATAGCGGTCGGAATGCGGCTTGCCGGAGGTCGGATAGTAAAGCACCTTCATACCGAATGCTTCGGCTACACTTGCCACGCGGGAACCGATGTTGCCCAGGCCCACGGTACCGAAAGTCTTGCCGCGCAATTCGAAGAAAGGCACATTCGCATTGGTGAAGCAGCCGCTGGCGCTGTAAGCCCAGCTCTTGACATAGTCATCGAAATAGCGGGCCTTCCCTACCAGGTTCAAGATATGCATCCAGGTTACCTGGGTGACGCTTTCCGTGGAATAATCCACGGCATTGCGCACCGGAATCCCTTTTGCGGAAGCATAGGCCGTATCCACGTTGTTCGTGCCAGTAGCAGCCACGCAGATGAGTTTCAGGGCCGGAGAGGAATCCATCTGCTCCTTCCCCATCCAGACCTTGTTGGTGATAACCACATCGAAACCGGCGATCCGGTCGAACACCTCTTCAGGTTTCGTGGAGGGGTAGGAAACATATTCACCCAATGACGCGACAGGCGCCAGGGAAATGTCGTTCCCCAGCGTCTGCGCATCCAGAAATACGATTTTCAGCATCGCTGAAATGTTAGATTTAGGCTTTCGTGACCTTTTCAAGCCACTTCACCATGCCCAGCATGATGGACATCGACACGAAGCAGATGATCAGGAACACCATCCAGCACTTCCAGATCGGCCAGGCATTGAGCATGATCGGGCCGACGAAGATGAAGAGGTTGCCGATGGCGGTTGCACCGAGCCAGAGGCCCTGGCAGAGACCGACCATATTCTTCGGGGCCACCTTCGAGACAAAGCTCAGGCCCAACGGCGAAATCAGCAGCTCAGCGACCGTCAGGAAGAAATAGATGACGAACATCACCCAGTAGCCGCATTTCTCAAGTCCGGCTGCCGCCATCTGGGCGGAGTCCATTGCACGGAATTCGTTGCCGGAGGGATAGTGGTGCGCGATGGAGAGGATCACCAGGAACAGATAGGCCAGGCCGGCGATGAACATGCCGAGCGAAATCTTGCGCGGCGTGGACACGCCCTTGCCCTTGCGGGCCAGGGCGGCGAAGATGCCCATCACGATCGGGGTGAGGATGATCACGTAGAGCGGGTTGAGAGCCTGCGAAATCTCAGGAGCAATCTTGGAGGAATCCACGAAGTCGCGGGCGAAGACCATCAGCGACTGGCCGTTCTGGTGGAACGAGAGCCAGAAGAAGATGGCGATGCCGAGCACGGCGAAGAGGGCGGCCATACGCTGCTTGATCTCCTTGGCCATGGCCAGCTTCTCTTCGGCGGTATATTCGACGCTCCGGGCGGCGACTTTCTTGGCGGGCTGCGGGAACTTGTGCTTGGTAGCCAGGAAGATGAACAGGGATGTCAGCATGGCGGCAGCCGAGACGATGAAAGCCCAGTGGATACCGGTGTTGAACACCTGCACATAGTCGGAGCAGAACTGCGCCGGATCGGCAAGGACGGCGGGATCCGTCACGGAAGCATTGGCCGTCTCGATGAATTTCTGGGTCTCGACAATGGAGGTCTCACCACCGATGAACTTGTGGCACAGGCCGGTCATGTCGGCGTTGTAGATAAAGTTGCTGCGGCCGAGCCACCACTTGCGGAGCATCGGTGCGATAAACGGGGCGATCACGCCGCCGATGTTGATGAACACGTAGAAAATCTGGAAGCCGGAGTCGCGTTTGTCCCTGGCGATCTTGAGGGCTTCGGGGCCTTTCCTGGCGGCTTCTTCTTCGAATTCGTCGTAGAGCTTGCCGACCAGCGCCTGGAGGTTGCCCTTGAACAGTCCGTTACCGAATGCGATGCACAGCAGGGCGATGCAGGTGAAGATCAGGATGCCCCACCAGCCGCCGTTGCCGTCGATCACTCTGCCGTCCACCTTGCTGAAGAGCGGAATGGCGAGGGCCACGTAGCCGGCCGCCATGATGAAGAGGCCGATCTGGATGGTACGGTTGTAGTTCTGCGTCTTGTCGGCAATCAGGCCGCCGACAAGGGCGAGGATGTAGATGCCGAAGTAGAAGAAAGAATAAATCAGGCCGGCTGTTCCATCGGGCAGGCCGAATTTCGACACCAGGAAGAGCAGCAGCACGGCATTCATGATGTAATAGCCGAAGCGTTCGCCCATGTTGCTGAGGGCGGCCGCAATCAGGCCTTTCGGGTGCTCTTTCGCCTTCTTCAGATAATAGACGACGAAGACCGCCACGACGATCAGAATCAGGATCAGCAGGCACAGGGTTGCGTTGCTGTTCCACAGATTGGTCAGTACGGAAAGTATTTTCATATGTTTTTGTTATTGTTAAATTTCCACAAAGTCCTACAAAGTTAACAAAAACTCTCTAAATAACCAAGGCCGGGGAGCAAGTATGTTTGACGGAGGATCAGGCCAGCGCATTGCCCAGGTTCTGGAGGGCCAGCTGGATGGCGGCCAGGATCGCGCCATAGTCGGGCAGTCCCTGGATCGCGGAGAGGATGCCCGAAAGGGCAGTGGCCATGTTCACGTTTATGTTTGTCGACAGGGTGCCGAGGGCCGTCGACACGTCGTCGATGGCGCCCGAGAGCCCGTCATCCACGTCGCCCAGTTGCTTCTTCAGGGCTTCGAGCGCCGCCTGGACCAGGCCCAGGGCCGTCTGATCATCGACAAAACCGCTGTTCAAGGCCGCTTCGATGGTTGCGAGCTTGGTTTCCAAGCCGGCTGCCGGACTCTTGACGACCGCCTCGATGGCCGCCAGTTTCGTATCCAGCGTTCCGCCCAGTACTGCAATCGCCCGCAGGATCAAGTCCATTAATTCTTCCAGACGGTTTTCAGACGTGACGATATCCTCCAAAGCGACCTCGACCAACGCCAGTCTCGTCTCCAGACCCGATGTCTGGCTGGCAACGGCCGACCGGACGGCACCCAGTTTCTGCTCCAAAGAGCCGTTCAGCGAAGAGACGGCCTGATGCAGCTGCTCCAACCGCTTCCGATTGTCGGCGAAACCACCCGCGACGGCAGCTTCTGCCAATGCCAGCTTGGTCGACAGGGCCGTCGCCTGATTGGCCATGGCCGCCGAAATGGCTGCCAGCTTCTCGTCCAGCGTGCCGTCCAGCGAGGATACAGCTTCCAAAGCCAGCGCCTGTGCCGCGGCACCGTCGGCAAAACCATTTTCGACAGTCGCTTCTATCAGGTCCAGCTTGGACTCCAGGCTCGAGGATCCAGCCTTCACCGCTTCCTCGATGGCCGCCAGTTTCTCGTCCAGCGTGCCGCCCAGCGAAGCAAGTGCCTGCTGCAACAGCGCCTGCCGTGCCAGGTCATCGGCGAAACCACTTTCAACGGCAGCGTCGATCAGGCCCAGTTTCGTTTCCAGACTCGTCGTCTCTGCCTTCATGACCGCCTCGACGGCCGCCAGTTTCTCATCCAGCGTACCGCCCAATGCCGCCACGGCCTGCCGGATCTGTTCGACCGCCGACTGGTTGTCGGCCAGCCCCTGGCGCATCAGCGACTCGATGCGCGCCATCTGTTCGGACAGCAACCGGCTCGACTGTTCGATCGTCGAAAGGACTTCGCTGTAATCCGTTTCCAGCGTTATGCGAAGATCATCCTGCCCGTTCTCGCAGCCACACGGGACCAGCAGGACCATGCCGGTAAGCAAGAGGGCGGATATGCTTGTCTTTTTCATGTCTTTCATGGGAATGTCAGTTCACAATCGTTACTACCAAACTATACGAGAAGGATAACGCCAGTACCTTGAACTGAGGATCGGTCTCAGTGGGGAAGATCCACAGGTCGTAATGGGCTGTCAAGCCGAATTTTGCCCCGGGCACAGGATCTGCCTGGAACCGCACGGCCAATTTCAGCGTTTCCGGCAGCAACTGGGCCGACATCTTAAAATAAGGGCCCTCAAGGTCTCCATATTGTTCCTGCAGAATAAAA
>LXOW01196900.1_pt3 | contig 13004 bp, 7 predicted proteins | sample 1368591 | NCBI WGS metagenome assembly LXOW01 (sample SAMN04884650, study PRJNA319009) | bovine gut metagenome | isolation source: Cow rumen | host: Bos taurus | place: Italy: Legnaro (PD) | collected 2014-07-09
GCTGTTAACAGCATGATGGATTTCTATGTTGAAAATGTTATGCCAAAATCGAGAGAATGCAACACCAAGATTAACAACCTGCGCCGCGTTTACATGGAAGGCCAGATGAAGATGATTCCTGAGGTTTATCCTGAAAAGAGACTCTACCCTGACGCTAACTTCACCCTTCGTGTGACTTACGGCAAAGTGGGCGGTTTCAAGCCTAAAGACGCTGTCACATACGGTTATTTCACCACCCTCGACGGTATCATGCAGAAAGAGAATCCTGACATCTACGATTACGTCGTAACTGACAGATTACGTGAGCTTTACGAGGCTAAAGACTTCGGTCGCTATGCCGACAAAGACGGCACCATGCATGTGGCGTTCATCGCAGGCAACCACACCACTGGCGGCAACAGCGGAAGCCCTATCCTCAACGCTGAAGGCAAGCTGTTAGGTCTTAACTTCGACCGCACATGGGAAGGCACGATGAGCGACCTCATCTACGACCCGTCGATATGCAAGAACATCAGCGTCGACATCCGTTACGTGCTGTTCCTCATCGACAAATACGCCGGCTGCACACGCCTCATCGACGAGATGACAATTGACGAGTAAAATGGCTGACAATCAAAACTTCACAGAGCGCATGCTTTCATGTGTGCGCTCTGCCACTCCAAGCGCGCTGAAGACCATCTGGTGGCTCGTCAAAATCATGGTGAGCGTGTCGTTTGGCATCATGCTGCTTCAATATTTCGGAGTCATCGCATGGATTTCAGAGCTGTTGACCCCGTTGTTTTCGAGTTTCGGCCTCCCCGGTGAGGCTGCCCTCGCCTACGTCTCGGGCTATTTCGTGAACTGCTACACCGCAATGGCCGTAATGAGCACTTTAAGCCTCGATATGCGCGCCGCAACAATTTTGGCGGTTATGGTACTCTGCTCACATAATATGATTGTAGAGACCACCGTACAGGCCAAAACGGGCTCATCTGCATTAAGGATAGTGGTTATAAGGACATTATCCGCTTTTATTTTGGCTTTTGTCTTAAACAAGATAATGCCCGGTGAGTTTGTCGCGCATGAAACGCATCTGGTAACGGCAGAGAACATCACTTTCGTGGAGATGCTCAAAAATTGGGCAATTCGCACCCTCCGCACCGTCGGCCTGATGATAGTCCTGGTATATGCCTTGACACTTTTGCAAAGAATATTGAATGAATTCGGCATAATAGAAAAGATTTCCAACTTCCTGAAGCCGGTGATGGTGTTCTTCGGCTTGCCGCCACGTACGGCTTTTCTGTGGCTCGTTGCCAACACCCTTGGTCTCGCATACGGCGCCGCCGTGATGATAGACGAAACAGAGCACGGAAGCACCACTAAAGAAGAAAACGATATCCTGAACCACCACATCGGTGTCTCTCACAGCAACCTTGAGGATTTGCTGCTTTTCACAGCCATGGGAGGAAGTTTCCTCTGGATGCTTTTGTCAAGATGGGCGATGTCACTGCTCCTCGTATGGGAACGAAAAATAGAGAACAAACTCCGAAATAATCAAAATAATTAATCAATACTCTCTCAACTTTCAGCTATCGATTCTTGATATATTCTATAGCTGCATCAAGTTGTGGCTTGAATTCACCGCCGTAGTTCTTGCGGAGAACGATCTGATCTGGCGTGTAACCGATGCCCTCAATCACTGTGCCGTTTATACGTGCCTCGAAAGTCGAAGTGTAGACATAGTGATGCATTGTGTTAATATCGCCAAACGGACCGCCATAGTTGAGGTTGATAGAAGAAACAGCCTGCAGAGGTCCTGTGGCACCGTAAGTGCGCTCGCCAATGGTATGGCTCGTCGGCAGCACTTTCTTGATAATAGATGTCTCAATCTCACCCATACTGACGGAACTGAGGTCGCACAACACCACGTATGGTATGTTCTCAGCTGTGAGGTCGCGATGATAACGGCTCTGCGGATGTATGTAATATGGAGTCCAAACAGAGTGCTCATATCGTCCCGGACCTTCTTTATATCTTGTCTGCATCACCTCAGTGGTCTCGTTGATGAATGAACCCAACACGTAGTCGAGGTCGTCCTGGCAGCCTCCTGTGTTGGCTCTGTTGTCGAGTATGATGCCTGCCAGCTGCTCACGCGGAGTGTCTCTCACAGCCTCAAGCCAATGCCTAATGACCGTAGCTGCCTGCTGCGTCTCCTGACTGTTGCCGTCCATGAGATATGAAATAGCGGCACACGACTGCCAGAGATAAGGTATCTTGCGTCCGTCAGGGAGCTTGATGAGACTGTAATGATACATCGCATACGTATTCAGTTCCTGAATAGTTCCTATGAAATTCTCGTCAGCCTCAAGCTCATAGTTCAGACTCATTTGCTGAACATTTAAATACATAAGTATTTGTGAAATAAACGTAGGTGAAACGAAATAATCTCGTGTTTCTGTTTCAAGAACTCCCGGACTGACATAAAATTCATGCATGGTGTCAGACGCGGCTGGAAAAAGATTCTTGATACGAATGTTCATGTGATGGTCTCTCAAACCGCCCATAGCGCCAGTGTAGAGATTCTTGAGTTCGTCGACCTTCACCTCCTGACCGGCTAAATGCTTCGCGTCAAGAGCCTCAAACCTCGGCATATACTCGCTGTAAACAGCATCCCAATCAGTGTCGTCAACGTCCCAAAAAACATAGCCTGTGCTGATACATTTCCAAAGATATTCAAACTGTGTTGAATAGTTGTGATAAGCCAAATCGCCAGTCTCGCCTATATAAGGATGAAAATCAGCCTGCTTGCGGCAGCCGCCCAAAACAAGAGCTGCCATAGCCAATATGATAATAGTTCTTTTCATTGTCATGCAGTTTTAAAATTTATAATAAACGCCTAATGTCAGTGAAAGGGTGTTCAAGTAGCGAGGGTCGCTCAGATGCTCGTATCCCTTGTGGTAGCTTACAAGGTCGTAATAAAACATCCCGTCAAGGTTGACACCTATCTGTTCTGTGATGTCATAGCTCAAACCGACGCCGCCCACGAGTCCCGCCGTAAAACGCCTGTCTTCATCGTTAAAATCGTGTTTTTCGTTGAAATCATCGAAATAGACATAATAGTCGGTCATCCAATATGTCGTGCCTTTCACCTTAGATTGCATCCAATAGCCGATAAAACCGCCGCAGAGCACATGTCCGCGCAGTTTATCGTTGCCAAACGAGAGGTCAGCAGTCACTGGGAGCATAAGATAGTCGTTGCGATACTTGGTGTAGACAGGGTCAAGATAGTTGAGGTTGCGGTCCATGCGATGCGAACGTCTCATCCAGCTCAGGTCGGCGCGTACCGCAAGCCAGTCATAAAACATATACTTGCCTTGGATACCAAATTCAAAGCTGCTCATCGCTGAATAACTCTCGTCGATACGACCCAAATTGGTGCGTGTGGTGGAGGTCTGCGTCCAGCCTCCCTTGACACCTGCAACCCATTGTGCACTGGCGCCCAGACTCATCATCAATGCTAATGCTAAAAATAACTTTTTCATGATATATTTCCTTTATCTTTTATCTCTTATCTAATAACTATCTTTTGTGTCTTCTCATTCAGTTTTAAGATGTAAACACCGCATTGTGACGGCTTCTCAACCGTCTGCACGCCGCTCACGTGCTGTGTCATCACCATGCGTCCCATCACATCGAACACCTGGAGCTCGCCCTCGCCGCTGACGATGATGTCGTTGCCGCTCTGGTAGGCGAATGTCTCCGTTGGTGTTGAAGCAGGGTCTGCATTATATCTTAAAACGACCTCGAAACGGTCTTTGTCGTCGGTCGACGAGCCCACAAAAGTGTAGCTGTCGTCTATCAGCATGTCTATGTCCTTTTTTGCCACCTTGTCGATGAGGTGCAGATAGCTGAAGTCGCCGTTGGCATTGACTGTCAGAGTGTATTGGCTCATGTTTTTGCTTTCGAAGCGGAGGTCGATGACTTCAGTGTCGTCAGGAATATCCACAGAGGCGAAACGCTCGTCGTTATAATTCACGTAAAGCATCGGGGCATGCTCGTTGCGGTGCTCAATCTTGTTCAAGCCGCGACCTGCCTTGAACTCCACGCAGGCTTTGTCGGTAAAGTTGTTGTTCTTCACCGTGAACGTGATGTTGTCGTTGTTAGAATACATCCTTTTATCCGGACTATAGGCGGTGGATGTAATGACGAGATTAGTCGCATCTTTAGCTTGCACCAATATGGCTTGTGTAGGGGCAATTGGCACGTTGTTTTCTGTCAGATCCCAGGTACCGTTGGTGCTTAAGGTGTAATATTTATCTTCCAAAGGGTAACTTGGGAAATTCTCGTCTCTTACGATATTGTGCGAATAGGGGTTTCCTATGATGTTGAATCCCTTATAATCTTCGTGTATGCAAGCATACGACAACTGCACTTCTATATCCCTGACATTCAGATTGCCTGTGAATGTCATATTGTCGACGGTGGAGCGGTAGAGATAACCACAACCGCTGGTCAATGAGTCGAAACTGTTTGCCTCGTTACGGTGCTCTTGCCATAAAAGATCCCTTTCATCATAACGATAAACATTATAATTCTGTGGGCTGGCAGGTGCGAAGGTGCTAATCTTGAGGTTTTTTACCGGTGAAGCTATGAGATACCATCCATTGTCGGGCTCGGTTGTCCAAGCGCCGGTTGTTTTCTGCATGGTCACCGGCACCGAGGAGTTGCAATACAGCTGTCCTCCGTCCTCAATGGTGATGCTGCCACCTGATAACATGGTGATTTTATCGGCATAAGCTATATATCCGTCGAGGATGGTTACTGCGGCATTTATTCTAATACCGTTGTTTTCTGCCGGCACATGTCCTGTGCTCCAGTTGGATGCCACGCCCCATTCTCCTGCCGTGTTGAAGGTGTTTTCCGTCAATATGACAGTTATAACGGCATTGTTGTCGCCCATTGTAAGGGTGTATGGGTTAGCGTTGCCGGTGATGCTGCCTGAGGTGGTTTCCGCTGTAGCGGTGAAAACGGTGTTGTCATAGTCGATGTTCAGTCCCAATACGTCTCCATTGGCAGCGTATAATGTGCCTTCATGAGAGACAGCGACATTGCCATAATACTCGAGATGAGGTACGGAGTATCCGTTAGTGACTGCCTCGTTGATGACAAAAGTAGTGTTTTCTCCAGCGTTGACGGAATGCACATGTTTCACATTAGGTGATGATTCCTGCACCAACGTTTCCATGTTTTCAAAGTCTTTATAATAGCAGTTTGTAAATGTACCACGTACATTGCCTCCGACAAACAAATAGAAACCGTTTTTCTTGGTGATGGATATTGTTGATGGTGCAAAGAAGCAGTTGGTGATAATGGCCTGTGAATTGTCTCTTGTCCAGCCCACAAAGCTGCCGCCTTCATAGCCGTTGGCATCGGTGTAGGTGATGCTTCCGGTGAACGAACATCCTTCAATGACTACAGTTTCGCCTTTGTCGACAGCACCCACTATACCTCCGGCATCGATGTCATTATTGTAACTTGAACTTATGGCGACGTCACTATAGCAGTTTATGATATGTGTTTCGCCTGATGCAGGAACGGGGGGATTACTGTTCCATGTGCCGTCAACAAAGCCAGCTACGCTTGCCGGACGCATGTTGTTGGTTGTGATTGTACCTGTGAGTCTGATATTCTTAACTGTCGCATTGAACAAACAGCCGAAAAGCGAAGTGGTGTTACCTCCATTGCTGAGGTTGAGCGTGATGGTGTGACCGCCTCCGTCGAAGATGCCTTTGAAAGGCATGTTTTCAGATCCTGCCATCGTGTTCACTGTGATGTCTGAGGTCAAGAGGAAGAACTTACCTTCATATGCTTCGCCTCCTGACACAGCTGCGGCAAAGCTGTTCCATTTTTCATCTGAACCAATGAGATACGGGTCATCTTCGTTGCCTGAGCCGTCTGTGGTTTCCATTTTCGGTCTCGCCTTGTTTTCAACCACCTGCCAATGGCTGCTGCCAAGCAATGACACCAGTTCTTCTGCTGTCTTTCCTATGCCACTGGTGCCTTGAGGGTCTCCCATTGTGGCGGTATAGTAAGAATTGTTGGTGGTTAGCTTGCTGCTTTTCTCCATTCTTGCGAAAGTCTTGTGCCCGTCTGGGTCAAGTGTCAGTTCTGTTGGGTCGAACAGACAGTTGGTTAAGGTGACGTTGTTGTTGGCATAGCCCACAAAGCCGCCGCATTTTTCTGTATTGTTGCCTATAATCCTGCCGTCGAACAGGCTGTTGCTGATGGTGATTGTCGAGCCGTCGGCTGTATGTGACACGAGGCCTCCGTGGGTGCCGTCGCCACTGACGCTGCTGTTGATGGTGACGTTGCTGCGGCAGCGCATGATGTTGACGGTGCCGATGGCACGAGCGACGATGCCACCAGTGTATTTGGTGTCAACGATGAGAGAGCCTTCAACATTCAATCCTGTGATTGTGGCATCTTGCACGTAGCGGAACGGTGCCGTATAATCGGAGAGGCTGTACAACGTAACGTTGATGGTATGACCGTTGCCGTCGAAATTGCCTTTGAAAGGGTAGTCTTTGTTTCCCACCATGTAGATGACGTCGATGTCGGCATCCAACTTTAAACACTTTCCGTTAAAACAGTTGCCGGCGTTTACTTCAGCCACCATATAGTTCCAGTTGGCGGCATTGGTTATTTTATATGGTGCATCAGGTGTTCCGGTACCTGTAGGGAATGGCTCGATGTCGACACCCACCTTTGGCAGTGCCACATCATTGGTGTTTTGCCAAAAATACTCGCTGAGTGCTGTAACGAGTTCGTCTGTCGTCAGGGCACTTCCGTTGATGCCTTGGGCTCCCCCGAAAGGAGTCTTGTAATAGCAATGCGACAGAGCGAGGTCTTCACTCTCATCCGTCCTGGCGAAGGTTTTATGACCGTCAGGGTCTGTGTTCAGTTCTGCAGGGTTGAACAGACATCTGTTGAGACGGGCTTTCGCGTCATCGTCGACCCAGCCGATAAAACCACCGCATTTCTCTGTCTTGGTGCCAATAATCTTGCCGTTGAACAGACAGTAACTGATGGTGGTGTTACCTGATTCAACCTGCCCGATAAATCCACCATGGCTTCCGTCGCCATTGACGCTACTGTTGATATTGACACTACTAATGCATTTCTCAATGGTGTTGGTGCCGTCTGATCTGCCTGCTATGCCACCGACATATTTCTTCGTAGAGATTACAGAGCCTGTCACCTGAAGATTCTTTATTGTGGCATTTTTTATGTAACGGAATGGTGCACAGTACTCAGATTTTGTTCCCTGGGCGAATTTGATGGAGTGACCATCGCCGTCAAAGTTACCCGAGAAATATTTACTATCGCTTGTGCCAACCATCTTACTCACGACAATGTCCTTGGTGAGTTTGATATACTTGTTCCTGTATTCTCCCTTATTGATTTTNNATGAACCGGTGAAGAGATGAGATACGGGTCGGAATAGATACCCGTTCCACTCATTGGAGAGCATGTGACATTCTGTTTCGACAAAGCATAGTTCCTATTATTCACTTTATACCAATTATCGCTACCAAGTATTTCTACAGCTTCATCCACAGACATGGATCTTCCATCGATGCCTTGTACGGAACCCATGGTTGAATTGTAAATAGCAGTATCAAACACCATAAATGCGTTGCCACGTGCAAAAGTCGCACATTCATGCAAATCAACGTTTATCTGGGCTGGGCTGAACAAACAGTGATTAAAATACACGGCACCCTGGGCTTCACCAACGAAACCGCCCCAGGAGTGACCACTATTTCCTCCTAATAACTTTCCCTCAAACAAACAGTTGGAAAAGACAGTGCAGCCATTGGCAACAAGCCCTACGTAACCACCGCTATTGGTATCCTTATTTTCATATCCTAAATCATCCGGAATTTTGGCAGTTATGGTAACAGCGACACGACAGTTGGATATCAAGTTTGATCCTTTTGCCTTACAAGCTAAACCAGCAGAATACCTGTCTATATCATTACTATTACCAAAATAAGAATGATAACCGTGAATATATATATTCCCTTCTACCCTTAGATTAACAATGGTGGCATTATTAAGACAACGGAAAAGTCCTTTATGAAAATCTTTCTGGTAGTAATTACTGGTATAGTTAATAGTAATCGTATGACCATTGCCATTAAAAATGCCATTGAAAGATTGGTCAATTGATTCAGTCCATGAGGCACTTCCAACGAATATATCAGTATTAAGATTAATGTCCAGACGGACGTACTGATTGGCATAATCAATGCCATCAGCAACATCATAAGCAAAATGCTGCCAATCAGTATCATTGTTAATGTAATAAGGCTCGTCTATAGTGCCTTTACCNNGTCCCCACATCATATTTGCGGAGAACGTCACAAGCAGAAGCACCAAAAAGCATCTGATTGTGCCACTTAGCATTTTCATATAACTTGAATGTTTTATGATGTATCAATTAATTGTTTTTGCGCTTGCGTGAAACGGCGTAAGCGCCACCCAGTGCTGTAAGCACCAGCAAGCCGCCGCCCAATGGCGCAGGAGAGTTGCTGATGTCGCCTATATTCGTGTTCGGCATCATCAGGCCCACGATTGACGGGTCGCTGATTCGTGAACTGTTTTCCCAATCGTTGAAGAAAGCGTCGGTAAGGCCAATTTGGGCTTTAGCGCCGAGGCTCAGAGTGATTGCCAATGCTGTTGTGAACAATAACTTTTTCATAGTATATCTCCTTTATCTTTTATCTTTTATCTAACAACTATTTTTTGTGTCTTCTCATTCAGTTTCAAGATGTAAACACCAGTAGTCGACGGCTTTTCAACAGTCTGCACGCCGTTCACGTGCTGGTTCATCACCATTCGTCCCATCACGTCGAACACCTGGAGCTCGCCCTCGCCGCTGACGATGATGTCGTTGCCGCTCTGGTAGGCGAATGTCTCCGTTGGTGTTGAAGCAGGGTCTGCATTATATCTTAAAACGACCTCGAAACGGTCTTTGTCGTCGGTAGACGAGCCCACAAAAGTGTAGCTGTCGTTGGCGAGCATGTCGATATCCTCACCAGCCACCTTGTCGATGAGGTGCAGATAGCTGAAGTCGCCGTTGGCATTGACTGTCAGAGTGTATTGGCTCATGTTTTTGCTTTCGAAGCGAAGGTCGATGACTTCAGTGTCGTCAGGCATGCAGACTGAGGCGAAGTCTTCGTCATCGTATCTCACGTAGAACATCGGGGCATCGGCATTATAGTGAGTCGGCTTGTTGAAGCCGTGGCCATCACGGAATTCTACACAGGCCTTGTCCATAAACTCACTGTTTTTGACGGTGAACCAGATGTTGTCGTTGTCGGCTTTGTTTCCAATAGGGCCAACCATACTGTTGATAATGTCGATCGAGCCCGCCTCAGGCTTGGCTTGCACAAGAATACCCTGACCCGGAGCTATCGCCACGTAGTCTTCTGTAATAGTCCAAGTGCCGTTGGTGTTGAGCACGCAATAATTTTCCTCAAGGTAGTCGTTGGCGATGGCGTTGCCCTCGGCTGAGCCTTTGTAAATATTGTGCGAGTACGGGTTGCCAATAATGTTGAAACCTTTATAATCACCAGCTTCTTCAGTGTACGAAAGATTGTATCTTATAGGTGCATTGTTGAGGGTGCCGTTAAACGTGATAGAGCCTGAGTTTGTGGTGCGGAACAGATATCCGCGGCCATTCTCGAACGATGAGAACTCATTGGCAGAATTGCGATACTCCTGCCATGTTTTAGTTGGCTCGTCGTAACGGTAAATATTATGTGTACCACTGGTGAGACCTGTGACACCTGTAAACGTCTGCCCGTTGACTGGCGATGCAATCAAATACCAGTTGTTCTCTACAGGATTGGTTGTGGATGCCTCTATTGTCTTTTGCACCTGTGCCGTAATAGCGTTATTTGCGATCAGCTGTCCTCCGTCGCTGATGATGATGGAGGCTCTCGATTGCATATCAATACTGTCGACAATGGCAGTACATCCGCTTGGAATGGTTGCCGCATTTGCAATGGCGACATCACAATCGGTTGGTACTACTTTTAGACTCCAGTTGCTTGCAACGTTCCAATCACCGTCTTTATTGAAAGTGTTAAATGAAATATTTGCAGTGATTATACAGTTGTTGTTGTTATCATCCATGGTAAACGTGAAAGGATTACTACTGCCGCTTAGTGTGCCGTGTGAAGCGGAGAAACCATTGTGATGATAATTGTTGTCACCTCCAGTATAGCCGAGGGTTAGACTTAAAACATCTTCATAACCGGCGCGAAGCGTGTCGGCGTATTTGATACCATGGTCGGTACCATAGCTGGTAAGGCCGCTGACATTGTAGTATACAGTATCCGTTTCGGCATTTTTAACAGTGGTAAATCTGTTCGGTATGATCGAACGTCCACGCTTGCCTTGTATTTGAAGACCTTCAGAGATCAAACTTGCGGCAACACTGTTGTAATAGCAGTTATCAAAGTTTTTATAACCAAATCCTCCAACAAGCATATAATGGTAATATTGTACATCACCTGTAGTGACAAACTTTGTGACCGTGAATTCTGATGGAGCAAACAGACAGTCTTTCAAATTGGCATTTGCTTGATGTTGTGTAAAGCCCACTAGACCGCCACCCTCGAAGCCTTCACTGTTGCTATAGATAATTTTGCCGGTGAATACACAGCCGGTCATATTAAGAGTCTGTTTGGTATTTACACGTGCCACGAAAGCTCCGGCATCGATATCGCTGTTATAATTCGATATAATATTGACACTGCTTGAGCAGTTCAGAATGTTGACAGTACCTTGAACGAAGCTTGTGATACTTGCCGGACGCATCCTGTTGGTGGTGACTGTACCTGTAAGGTTCAGATTCTTGATAGTGGCGTTATTGAGTGCAAGGAATGGAGCCACCCAGTCGCTGCCAGTACCGACCAAGTTGATGTTGAGCGTATGACCGTTGCCGTCGAAAGTACCTGAGAAATATGTGTTTTTCGAATCGCCAGGATTTTTCTCATCCAAAGTGCATCCTACCATTGTGCTTATGTCTACATCGGCATCCAATCTGAAAAACTTTCCGCTATAGCTGTTGCGACCGTTTACCTGTTCCATCAGATAGTTCCAGTTGGCTGTGGAAGCAATGATATATGGGCTTTCCGCTGTTCCTGAACCTGTAAATTGAGTGACTTGGAAATTCATCTTTGGCAATGCCGCATCTGCAACATTTTGCCAATATGTTGAACCAAGTGCTGTAACGAGTTGATCTGTCGTCATAGTTCCTACTTCATAGCCTTGAGCTTCTCCGAAAGTGGCCTTGTAATAGCAATTTGTCAAGGTGAGGTCTTCACCCTGTTCCGCTCTTGCGAAAGTCTTATGACCGTCTGGGTCTGTAGTCAGTTCCGCCGGATTGAACAGGGAGTTTTCGATAGTTGCTTTTGTGTCATCGTCAACCCAGCCGATAAAGCCGCCGCAATCTTCAGTCTTGGTACCGATAATCTTGCCGTCGAACAGACAGTTAGTAATGGTGACGTTTCCATTTTCAATCTCCCCGATAAAGCCGCCATCTGTTCCGTCGCCGTCAACACTGCTGTGGATGGTGACACTGCTTCTGCAGCGCTCGATGATGCATGTGCCAAATGATTTGCCAACTAAGCCCGCGGCATTTTTCTTGGAGGTGTAGATGGTGCCAGTAGTATGAAGATTTTTGATGGTCGCACCATTGATGATGCGGAATGGACCGCACTTGTGATTCTTTGATGTGTATGAAAAAGTGATTGTATGGCCTCTGCCATCGAAAGTGCCACGGAAACTTTTGTTTTCATCCTCGCCTATCATGGTGTTGACATTGATATCACTGGTCAACGCTAAAAATTTACCGCTGTATGTATTAACTCCACCGTTAACTTGGTTGGAAATGTAGTTCCAGTTGCCATCCGACGCTATAATGTACGGATCGTTCTCTGTGCCCGTGCCTGAAGGAGCTACCGACGTGTGGAGGATTGGGACCACCCTATATATTACCACTTCACCGGAAGTTACTTCTTCATCGATAATTTCCCAGTTGCCACCGAGTGCGCTGCGAAGTTGCTCATCTGTCATTCCGCTGGCGTTAGTGCCTTGTGCTGTGCCGAGAACCTGTTTATAATAGAGTCCACTTGCTGAGACTGAAGAGTCATAACGGTAAAAAGTCTTGTTGCCATTATCCTTGACATTGACACCGGTAGGATTGAAAAGACAACGTGTAATACTGAGGTCAGATTTGGCCCAGCCGATGAAACCGCCCCAACATTTTGTATCTTGGCCTACTAAAGAACCGTCAAAGAGACAGTCGGTAATGAAGACGTCGTCTTTAGCGTAGCCCACCAAACCGCCATGGCTGCCGTCGCCATTGACGCTGCTGATGATATTAACACTGCTACGGCAACTTTTGATATTGCAGTCTTCACCGTTTCCGACAATGCCGCCGGCATATTTGTCTTTGGCATTGATTGTACCTGTAACATGAAGGTTCTCGATAGTAGCGCCTTCCACATACCTAAATGGAGCTATATATTTTTTTTTGTCTTTATCTATGTTGTCCAGACTGTGAAGGTTCGTTAGGGTGATGGTATGACCGGCACCATTGAAATGACCTTTGAAAAAATACGTTGTATTGCCTTTGCTCTCAACAATTTTAGGTTTTCTATTATGATTAGCTCCTATGCATCTGCTAACGGTTATGTCATTAGTAAGCTCGAAGTATTTACCTGAATAAGTATTACCATTATAAACTTTATCACAGAGTGTGTTCCAGTCCCCTGTGTCGTTGATTTTATACGGGTTGGCTTGAGTTCCATTTCCCGACCATTGTGCCCAAACGCTCTGCGAAGCGAAGAGAGCTATGGCAATTAGAAATAATTTAATGTAGTTAGTGTGTTTCATAGTAATAAATTATTACGTAATTCGAATATATAAATAGTAAGTAGTAAATCAAC
>LXOW01029753.1_pt1 | contig 13001 bp, 12 predicted proteins | sample 1368591 | NCBI WGS metagenome assembly LXOW01 (sample SAMN04884650, study PRJNA319009) | bovine gut metagenome | isolation source: Cow rumen | host: Bos taurus | place: Italy: Legnaro (PD) | collected 2014-07-09
GGAATGCCTGCTCGCCCAGATAGACAAGCTTGACGGCTCGCCATACCAGGAAGAAGTGCGCGCGCTCATCGAGCGCCATTTCGAGGACATGGCAGAAGGGCGCATCGCCGTCATTGAGCGCGACCTCGGCATTTCGCACGAACGCTACGCCGACGTGCTGAGGGCGCTTCGCACGCTCGAGCCGCGCCCAGGCCGCGCGTATGACCTCGCGGGGAAGTCGATAAGCTATGTCCATCCAGAGGTGCATGTCGTCAAGACCGACGAGGGATGGAAGGCGAGGGTCGACGACAGGAGTCTTCCCGAGGTGCATATCTCGCCGAAGTACCTGAAGATGCTTGCGGATCCTAATGTCGACAAGGAGACGAAGAGCTACATACGCCAGCGCATAGCGGCGGCGAACGCTCTCGTGGAGGCGGTCGAGCGCAGGCAGAAGACGATTACCGACATCGCCCAGGCGATTTTCGACGCACAGCCGGGGTTCTTCGAGAAGGGGTTGAAGGGCCTGAGGCCGATGACGATGCAGGAAATCGCCGAGAAGGCGGGAGTGCACCACGCTACGGTGTCGCGCACCGTCCGCGACAAGTACGCCTCGACTCCGAAGGGAACTGTCGAGCTTAGGAAGTTCTTTACTTCCGGGATCACGACCGATTCGGGCGAGCAGGTTACGAAAGACGCATTGCGCGACCGGCTCGCCGCCATCATTGCGGGCGAGGACAAGGCGCATCCCCTGTCGGACGACCGGCTTTCGGAGATCCTCAAGAAAGAGGGGTTCCCGGTTGCCCGCAGGACGGTAGCGAAATACCGCGGCCTTTTGGGCATCCCGGGAACGTCAGAGCGCCGTCACTAATTGTCGCTTGCCTTTAGCTCCTCGTTCAGCTTCTGGAGCTCGGAGATAGATTCGTCTTCGCTTGCCGGCTCTTCGGTTTTCGCTGGCTCTGCTGGCATTGTGGGATCTTCCCCCATTGCCTCGGGCGCGAGTTCCTGCTGGGCTGGTTCGGAGATGGGAGTGATGGTCACCGCCCCTTGCGCCTTGGTTTTCCTGCGCTTGTCTAGCTCGGTCATGTTGAGTTTGAGGACTTTGGTGCCGGAATCTTCGCGGTCGCCTGGTTCAAGCTGGTTTCCGCGGACGAATTCGCGGCCCAGTATGGCGTTCTTGGGAAGACCAATGTCCTTCGGAAGATCCGACGGATTCGCGATGCCGATGGTCACGAAGACTAGGATTTCCTTCTGGACCTTTTGGCGGCTCTTCCAGCCGAACATCTTCTGGCCAATCCATGGAATCTTGCGGAGATAGGGAATCCCCGAGTCGGTGTCTTCCTCGACCGACTTCGAAAGACCGCCGATAACGGCTGTCGCGCCGTCTTTCATCGTGAACTCCGTCGTGAGGCGCTTGACCTCGATGATCGGGTACTGCGTGTAGGGAGTGTCGGTCTCCTGGCTCGAGTTGACCGTGAGGTAGCCGGTGCAGTCGCTGATCGTCGGGACGATCTCGACGGAGATAAGCCCGTCTGGCGAGATGCGAGGCGTGACGGAAAGGGAGATGCCCCAGCTGAAGAACGCCTCCTTCGCGAACATGAACTTGTCTTCGCCCGGGATCGTGTCGAGCTTGGTGGAGATCGAGAGGTTCTGCGAGTTCTGTCCGGTGTAGTTCGAGTCGATCGTGACGTTCGGGTACTTTGTCGTCATGTCGACCTTCGCCTCCTTGCCGTTCGAGACGATGATCTTCGGGTTTGAGAAGACCTTCGCGTCGCTCATCGTCTCAAACGCGCTCATCGCAAGGCGGAAGTCGTCCATGGAGAGCTGCCCGGAGAAGCCGCGGGCATTGTGCCATGCCATGTCCTCTACGGCTCTGCCAGCGCCAGTTGCCGCGCCGATTGCCGTTGGGGCGATCCCGGTGTAGCTTTTCGATTCGCTGAAGGAGGTGGACGAGTTGAGAGTCGTTTTCCCGTCGCCGTCAGTGGAGCTTGACGATGTTGGGCTCCTTGACGTTGTGGACGAAGAAAGTGCGGTTCCGTAGTTAGCCGCGCGTCCGCTGTTGTACTCCCAGCCGCCCGAGATGTTTCTGACCGATGCGCCCCAGCTTTCAAGCGAGTCCCACTGCATTCCGATCTTGTGCATGGCTTCCGTCGAAAGCTCAATGAACCTCGCCTCGATGTATATCTGCGCAATGGCTTCGTCTACAGCCGCTATGATCGCCTCGCAGTCGGAGAGTATCTTGTCGGTCGTGGTGACAACAACGACGTTTGCGCCGGGGAAGCTTGATGCGATTGGAGATTTTATTTTACCGGCAGGATCCTTCGGCGCATATGTCGCGTTGAATAGGTCGGCGAGTTCCTTGGCGGATGCGTGGTTGAGCTTGAAGGTTCGCGTCGATACGGGTATCAGCTGCAAGTCCTCGATTACGCGGTAGATGTTGTCGCGGATCTCAATGCGGAATCCGCGAGAGCCGAGAATGGCCGTCATGCCCTGGAGCCAGGGAACGTGCCTGAGCGATACGGAAACGCGCCGCTGGAGGTTTGTCGAGTCGTCGGAGATGATGTTCGCCCCCGTCGTCTTCCGGAACTGGCGGAGGATGTCGGCGAGCGTCGCGTCGTCGCAGTCGATGTCGACGAGCGACATCGTGCCCTCCGATATATCGCCTTTTATCTGCGGCTTTTTTGCGGCGATGGCCGAGTCGTCCTCCTCGAGGTCGATTTCGTCCGTTCCCTCGTCCTGCAGCGTTGTCGTCGCATCTGCGGCAACCGGGGCTTCGGCCTTTGCGACCGGAGCGCCAGGGGCGCCGCCGGCCTTTTCCTCCGCAGGTGCGGCCGGCTCTTGCGCAATCGCGGCTGAAACCAGCAACGCGGACATTGTTGCCGAGAGACTCTTCATTTCGCTTTCTCCTTGTTTTTGAGGATGTCGTTAAGCTTGGCTTCGTCTGGCGCGGAGGTTTCGATCTCCTTGACGCGGACGCGCACGAGCTTGATTGTGTCTTTGCTCGTGAGCCCCTTTACGCGCCAGGTGAACCGGTGGTCGCCGTGGTTCACGGATACGAGGTCGCCGTCGCCGTAGGCGAGTCCGTTGAGCATTATGCATTGGCGTCTCGACCCGTCCGGACCCGTGATGACGGTGATGCCGCCTGTTCTTAGGGTCTTGCGCGCCTCGCTCCAGTGGCGGTCGGATATTATCTGCGACGAGCGCGCGACGGCGCCCGCGGTCGCCGTGTCGTCGTCGGACGGGGCGATTGCCGCCTTGACGTCGACTGTTGGCTCTGCGGATATGACCTCTCTCGTCCCCTCGAAGCCGATGGGCCAGAAGGGATTCCTGACGGCAATCGCAGCTGCAAGGATCAATGGGCTCATTTGCGCGTCAGACCTCCTTTCGCGGGCCATTCGAGGACGATGGATATGGACTGCGATCTTGGATTCTGCCGGGCCGTTATGTCTAACTGCTGCAGGGAGACGAGTGGCAATTCCTTCTCGACGCGCAGCAGGAACGACACAGCCTGCTGATAGCTGCCTGTCGCCGTAAGCTTGACCGCCGCACGGGTGTGGAGCTGGCGGGGCATTGGCGTCGGCAGGGGGAGCGCCCGGAAGGGCTCGTCGGAATAGGTTACGTCTTCAAGCCCAGCGCCAAGGGCAAGCGGATCGATGATTGACTTGGCTCGCATGGCGTACGACTCGAGAAGGGGAACGAGCATTGCGTCGCGGAAGGGCTTTAGCGCGTTCTCGAGATCCTCGAGGTCTTTTGCGACCGTGCTTGAGCGCTTTAGGTCGACGTCCGTCCTGTATTGCCTGTCCTGAAGTTCTGCAAGGCGTCTTTTTGCGGCGGTCAGCTCGTCGGCGCAGGGCTGCACGCAGAAGAGATAGAGCACTGTCGCGATGGCGGAGAGCACCACGGTGACGACGAACGACCGCTTCGCGTTCGGGGCCATGTTCTGGAAGAGTTCGCCGTTCATTTCGCGAACCTCCTCTCGGGCATGGTGTATTCTACTTCGAAGCTAAGGAGCTTCCTGCCGTCGATTTCGGCATTGTCCTGTTTGAAGGAGTTTATCTTGTGTTCGCTCGTGACTAGTTTCTCGAAGCCGTTTTCAAGGGACTCCATAAGCGAGACGACGGGGGTTTCCTTAGTCGTAAGTCCGGCAATCACGAGCTTTTGCGTCTCGACGTTTTCCGTCGGGCCAAAGAGCGGGACCTTTAGCCCCGGAGGCATGAGGACCTGCGGCTTCGGCGTGCTTATGGACATTTCCTTCAACTGTACGCGGAGAGGGACTATCTCAGCGAACTTCGCGAGCGGCTCTCCTATCGAGCGCACGCCTGACTTGTAGTATTCAAGCTGTTCTAGCTGGAGCTTCAGCTCGCGCGCGAGATCGCGCTTCTGGATTGCCTCGGCATGGGCGCTGTTCTTCGCGGTGAGGTCGTCTTCGATGCCCTGCGCCTGGGTCTTGGCAAGGATGATCTGCGTGAAAAGGACGCCCCACCACACGAGAAGCCCGGCGCAGGCGAGGGTGGCTCCGACGGGGAGCATTATCCTGAGGCGCACCGGCGACGACGAGAGGACCTCGTTTTGCCTGAGGAGGTTGAGATGGAACGACGATGCCTTCATGCCGACACCTCCGCTCCCGCAATCGCAGCGCCAAGTGCGATGAGGTGGCGCGAGGCGTCGCCCGCGTCTACGCCCTTGTCCAGCGCCAGGCCGTCGAACGGGTTGGGCGAGACGAGCCGCAGATGCAGCGATTCCTCGGCATATCTTGACCAGTGCGACGCTCCCGCGTCTACGCCCATGAGAAACGCGTGGTCGAACTTGAGGCCATGCTTTCCCGTTAGATAGTCGAGCGACAGCGACAGCTGGCTGAGGATTGGCCGGACAAACGGCTCTAGCGCGGGGCGCGGGTCGATTAGCGACTCGTTTAGGACCGAGTCCACGAGTTCCTCGTCAAGACCGAGGGTCTTGCGCACGGCATCCCGCATCGCGAGGATTCCGCCCACGCCCGGGCAGCGGCGCCACAAAACAGGTTCGCCCTTTTTGTAGCCGGCAAGGTATGTCGCGTCTGGCCTCGCGAATATCGCGAGCGCGCTGCCGTCCGCGGCGATGAATTCCGGCTGCAGGAGGATGCTTGCCATCAGCGCAGACTCCGCCACTTGTATCGACGAGGCAGTAGGCCTTTTCCCCTCGGGGAGAAGGCGGGAGAGCCACAGCGTCTGGAATTCCGGAAGCGAGGCGCAGAGGTGGAAGTTCTCCTCGGACATGGGGCGAACGACGAAGCGGCGTCCGTTTTCGGAAACCGGCGTCCCCGAGGACGGGAAAGCGGGCTTCCGCGCGGAGGGTTCCTGCTTTGCGGCAGGTTTTGGCGCCAGCTGTGTCGATTGCTCTCGCTTTATGCCGAAACGCCTCTTGCCGTCGGAGGACGACTTGTCGCCTCCTGGCTGTCTATCGTCTTGCTGGGCGGCGAGGCCGGTCGTCATGTCCTGGATGACGGCATCGGCCGTAGACTGGGCAAAAGTGGCCATCGGCGAGTTTATCGCGAGTGCGGCATGGGGAGAGGCGAAATCGCGAGGGAACTCCCATGTCGGCTGGTGCGGCGTGTCTTCCCAGCGCATCGGGAGCTCGCCGTCCGGCGGCTTTACAAAGCCCGACGCCGCGACATGCCATGCCTTCTTCCTGTGGACGAGGCGAATGGCAGGGCATTCGCCCTCTCCGGGGGAAAACAGTTCGACGCCCGTAATGTCGGATACGGATTTCGCCCCGCCGGAGGGAAATTTGATCTCGATTGTCTTGTCTTTCGTCAGTTGCAATTTCACGACAAGACATATTTTAGCAAATTGCGTGCCACCTGCGCTTGCCGAACGAAAAATTTTGTAGTATAATTCTTTCCATGTCGAAGATTTTGATTGTCGATGACGAGCCGCGGATACTTCTTCTTCTGCAGAGCTTGCTGAAGGCGAACGGATATGTCGTCGAAACTGCGCGCGACGGAAACGCCGCGCTTGACATCGTGCGAAAGGGCGAGGTCGACATAGCCGTCACCGACTTGCGCATGACGCCAATGGACGGGATGTCGCTTTTCCGCGAGATAAAGGCAATCGCGCCGACCATGCCCGTTGTGCTCCTGACCGCATACGCGAGCGTGGAGACGGCGATTGAGGCGATGAAGAGCGGGATTTTCGACTACCTGACGAAACCTTTCAAGGTTGACGATCTTATTGCGTGCCTGAAGCGCGCGGAAGAGCAGATTGCAAAGGCCGCAACGACTGCGGTGAAGCCGGATCATCCCGTGAGGTATCGTTTCGAGAATCTCATCGCGTCGTCTCCCATGATGATGAGCGTCTGCGACACCATACAGAAAGTCGCTCCTACTGCGGCTACGGTGCTCATCAATGGAGAGAGCGGCACGGGCAAGGAAGTCATTGCCAGGACCATACATCGCAATTCTACCCGCGCGAAGCGCCCGTGGGTGGCCGTGAACTGCGCGGCAATTCCCGAAAATCTTCTTGAAAGCGAGATGTTCGGGCATGTGAAGGGCAGTTTCACAGGGGCGGTCTCGGACAAGGAAGGGCTTTTCGAGGCCGCGAACGGCGGAACGCTTTTCCTTGACGAAATCTCGTCGATGCCGCTTATCTTGCAGGGGAAGCTCCTCCGGGTTCTCCAGGAGAAGGAAATTCGGCGTGTCGGCGGCACGAAGTCGATTCCTGTGGACGTGCGCGTGATCGCGGCGTCGAACGCGAATCTCGAAGAGGCCGTCGTGAAGGGGGCTTTTAGGAGCGACCTCTATTATCGCTTTGCCGTGATTACGATTGACATTCCGCCTCTGCGCAAGCGTCCCGACGACATAATCCCGCTTGCACGGCACTTTATACGCGCGGAGCGCGGGAATGCGGTGTCTCCCGAGATTTCTGCAGATGCCGCAAAGGCGCTTATGGCGTATGACTGGCCAGGCAATGTGCGCGAACTTGAGAATGCAATAAAACATGCGCTGACATTCTATCATGGCGGTGAAATAACATGCGAACTTCTGCCTCAAAAGATCCGTGAGCATAAACCTGCGCAGGCAACTTCTGAAGTCGCTGCCAATGCTTCGCTCAAATCGTTCCTTAAACAGAAAGAACGTGAATATATTGAGCAAATACTCAACAATACGGGCGGTGACAAGGAAAAGGCGGCAGAGACGCTGAAGGTTAATTTGTCAACTCTTTATAGAAAGCTTTCCGACGATTAGAATTTTTGCATTGATGCGAAATATTCTTATAAATGAGAAAGAAAAGGCAGCGGAATAAAAGTGATATATGGAGATATTCTTCGGATGAACTGCGGTTATATGCACATTTCTTATCTTGGCACATAATTTGCACAAAAGATTTTGTGTCGGCATGGTGTCGGCACAAATAAACAAACACAAAAAAGGAACACAACCATGAAAAAGATGTTGAAGGGTTTTACCCTCGTAGAAATCATGATCGTGGTCGCCATCATCGCCATTTTGGCCGCTGTTGCGATCCCGAACTTCATTAAGTATCGCCGTTCGTCTCAGGCGACTGCCTGCGTTTCGAACCTCAAGCAGATCCAGGCTGCCAAGGAACAGTGCCTCATGGCTGGCAAGGAACTCAACTCGGCGAATCTGTTCGGCGATGCGGGCTACATCAAGGTCGAGCCCAAGTGCCCGGCGCAGATGACGGTTTCCTATACGATTGGCGATGCCACGACCGATCCGAGCTGCTCCTATTCGCAGACGGATGCAAGCGACACGTCGACCTGGCACTCGCTCAATCGTGCGGCGACGAGCACCGGTACTTGATAAGCTGATGCACGAAAGTGCATGACGCCACGGGCGGTCTGAAAGGGCCGCCCGTTCGTTTTAAATTAACAATGGATTTCGCAGAGATATCGAAAAGGCGCAACCTTCTTCTTCTTGCAGGTTGCGTGGCCTTGGTGCAGGTTGCCTGCTACTATCTGGCTGGCGCCACTGTGCGCGGCGACGGCGCGCTTGCCATTGCGCAGCCGGACACTTTGCTCTACTGCCAGGCGGCGCGTAGGATAGCGGAGGGCTTTCCGTTTTCATTTTCCGAAGGAACGGCCGTCTCAACCGGCACGACTTCAGTAGCATATCCGTTTGTTCTCGCCGTTCCGTATGTGCTTGGTTGCAAGGGGACGGCCCTCCTGACGGCGGGCTTTCTTCTCAATGCAATCTTCTATCTTCTTTTCGTAGTCGGATGGGGTGCTGTCGCCTGTCGCGTCTTTGAAGGGCGTCCGACTGCGCGTGTCGTCTCCGTCGCGCTTCTTGCATTGTTCGGGCCTTTTGCCTACTGCGCTCTTGCCCAAAGCGACATCGGTCTTTGGATGGCGGTAAGCGCATGGCTTGCCTATGGTCTTTATTCAGGCAGAAAATGCCTGTATGTGCCGCTTCTCCTGATTGCGCCCTGGGTAAGACCAGAGGGAATGGTCGTCGTTGTCGCATATTGTGCGCTTTGCGCCATGGAATGCATTCGTGGCCGACGTCTTTCAAGTGAAATTGCAATAGCCGCAGTCGCAGTCGTTTCTACATTGTGCGTTTTCGCGCTTAACTACGCGCTTACCGGGGCTTGCCAGTTCTCGTCGGTGGCGAACAAGGGCTATTTTACTAATTTGTCTTTTTCGTCTGCGATTTTTGCGTCGGCTGTTGATGCGATGAGGATTGCAAAGGCGTATCTCCTCGGCATTCCACAGGAATCTCCGCGTGATTTGTTCTATCTGCCTCTTGTTGGCGCGGCGTTTCTGTGGATCGGCGTGTTTTCCCGTTCATGGCGCGAGGTTTCCTGGCGGGAACTTGCGTGGTATCTTGCAATGTTGGGAGGGGTTGCCACTGTCGCCACGAGCGGCTGGCAAAATACGAACCTCGATCGCTATCTCGCATGGATAATGCCTGTCCTTGTCCTTTATATGTCGTTTGGTGCCGATGTTGTTGCCTCTCGCCTCAAGTCTGGCATTGCAGAGAGACTCCCGCATTTGGTGCTTGTCGTCTTCTCGGCGGCAATGGCGATTGTGTTTGTCGGGATATTCCACGGCAGCGCGGCCCGCTCCGACCAAGACCGTCATTTTGCCGTGCGATGTGAAGCCGAGATTCCTCGTGGATCCTCCGTCGGGGCTCTGAGCGTGGCTGGGCTTGCCTACGAAATGACGCCTCGCCGTTTTGCGCATATTTCGGGTATCTATTCCCCAGAATTTCAGGCGCATTCTGCCGCTGCGAGTATTGAGATACTCAAAAACGAGCCATCGACCCGTTTCGACTACTGGTTCGTGAAGACCGTTGAAAAGAAGTCGGCCATGTGCGACAAACCGGACGTGATCGCCGGTGAGACTGTTCTGTCGTGTCCTCCTGACTTCGAGCTGCGCAAGGCCGATTGGTCTGCCTACGATGCTGCGGAGGCCGCACCTTCGTATCTCGCGTCAAACATGACTCTTTCCGCGCATGTAGACGTTGCCTATGAGAAAGACGAAAAGGCGTATGACTACGAGGCGCTTTCGCGCGACGATTATCCGATCTTCGCGCCGTATCACGCCGCAGGCGAGCTTAATGGCACTAATGTCGTAGATGGCGGTAGATTTCTCTATGGCGGCGATGCGATGACGGTTCCCTTGAAACCCGGGCGCGACGTTCATGTTGTCATGCGCACGGCGCTTAAATGTTCTGTAGCTACGAGCCGTGAACTCTGGGGGACGCGGAGCGATTTCGCGTTGAAAACCCCAATGACGCTGAGGGTCATTGTCAATGGAGAGGATGCCGGAGATGTCTCGTTCCCTGTTTCAGAGGGCGACTTTGCCGACGTGCATTTTACCGTCCCTGGGCGCTTCATCGTCTCCGACGCGACTCGCCTCGCGTTTCTCGGCGAGCATGTGGCTTTTGCCTACTGGTTCTTCCAGTAGCCGAATTATGCTATAATTACTCTCATGGTATATGCGTTGCGAAAGCTGATCGCCTTCGTGTTCCTCGGCGGGATGTTCTGGTTCATCTACCAGGACCTGGACAATCTCGGCAAGCCGTGGTTCATGCATGCGCTTGGCCTCATCGCCATCGTATTTGCGTTTTTCTGGCTTTTGATACCGATGGTCGTCGTGTGGCTCAGGATCAGAAGCCGCCGTGCGAAAAACCGCGAACGCCATGCGCAGTGGCTCGCGGAAGGAGGCATCGAGAGTCTGCGTCCTCGACCGGTGAAGAAGGGCGAAGGAGCGAGCAAGGGTGCAAAAGTGACATCCATATCGTCTGACGACCAGGTGTTTTACCACGAGAAGGGGACGCTTTACACGGAGTTGGATTCTGACGCTGTCGATTTGTCGCACAATGCAGGACGACCTGTAGGTCGCCCGAGCGACGTCGCTTTCCCGGGCATGCGGAGGAAGTGCAGCGTCGCGCAGCGCACGCACTGCTATTTTACTGACCGCCGGATTGCTTTTGCCAGCAAGGACATGGACTTCGGCATCCCGTTCGGCGAATTGAAGTCTTTTTCCGTGATGCCCGGCGGTCTTGTCTTCAAGGCGGATGGTGGCACATCTGCCGCGCGTTTTGCGTTCACTTTCCACAACCCGCTTGTGGCTGCGGACGTTCTGCGCTTTCTTAAGGAGAAATCATGAGCGAGTGTTCGGATATTGTTCAACTCGAAGGTGTCACCCGTGCGTTTGCCGGCACAAAGGCGGTCGACGGGCTCTCGCTTAAGTTGAAAGCCGGCGAGGTCATGGGCTTTCTCGGCACCAATGGCGCCGGCAAGACGACGACGATAAAGATGATGCTCGGGCTTCTCGCCCCCACGTCCGGCACAGTCAAGGTGCTTGGCGGCGATCCTTCCGATCCGCACGTCCGCGCGCACATCGGCTACATGCCCGAGGTCGCGACATACTATCCCTACCTCAACGCGCGCGAGCTTCTCGCGTTCTACGGCGGCATCTGCGGACTCGACGCAAAGACCGTTCGCTTGCGCGCAGACTCGCTTCTCGAGTCCGTCGGGCTTGCCGATGCCGCGAAGCGTCCGCTTAAGACATACTCTAAAGGGATGCTGCAGCGCGCCGGGATAGCCCAGGCGCTTCTCAGCGATCCCGATCTCCTCGTTCTCGACGAGCCGTTCACGGGGCTTGACCCGCTTGCGCGAATCCATTTCCGCGAGCTCCTGCGCGGACTAAAGGAGCGTGGCAAGACTATTTTCTTCTCTTCGCACGAGCTTGGCGAGACCGAGCTTCTTTGCGACCGGGTCGCGATAATGAAGAAGGGCCATTGCGTCTACCAGGGGCCTGTGAAGGACATCGCCGGCGACGGCGCGACAAATCTTGAGCGTCTTTTCCTCAAGACACTGGAGGAGGCGAAATGAAACTCTTTGCACGACAAGTGTGCGCTCTCGTGAAGCTCTCGTTCATCGAGCTTTGGCGCCGCAACGACATTTTCGCCCTCGTCCTTCTCGGTCTTGCGCTGATGGTGCCGCTTTCGATGGCGACTCCTTTTGGCGCCGAGGGTGCGTCGCGTTATCTCGACGAGATGGCGCTCCTTCTCGTGTGGGGATTTTCGCTCTTCATCGCGCTTGGCACGGGGCAGCGGCTTTTCCCGCCTGAATTCGAGTCGCGCACGATCTACCCGCTTCTCGCAAAGCCGATTTCGCGCGGGCGTCTCCTCGTCGGCAAGTACATCGGCGCGGTCGCGGCGTCGTGGTCGGCGCTTGCGTTCTTCTATGTCCTCTTCGTTGCAAGCGTTCTTCTGCGCGGCGGCACATTTGCCGCGGAACTGCCGCAGGCAATTGTTCTGCACTTTGCGTTCGTAGCGCTTGCCGTCTCCGTCTCTCTCCTTGGATCTCTTCTCGTTTCAGCATCGGCGAACCTGACCTTGTCTGCGCTTGTTCTCGTAGGCATGTTCTTCTTTGGCCGTCGCCTTCCCGAATATGCTGAAGGTCTCAATCCCGCGCTCGCGTGGGTCGTGAAGACAGTTTACGCGATTGCGCCGCATTCAGAATTCTTCGACATGCGCCAGCGGCTCGTGCATGGCTGGGGCGCAGTTGACGGCGGCGTGCTTGTGGCTGTCCTTGCCTATGCAATGTGGTATGTCTTTGTCGTTATATTGCTGGCGGATGTTGTTCTCAATCGGAAGCGTGTGTAGACATGGAGAAGCTTTTTGCCAACGTCCGCGCCTGTTTTCTTTTATGCCTGTTTTTGGGGCTCTCGCATGTCGCTCTCCTGTCGAGTATGGGCCCGCGCTTTGGCGAAGCGATGCCCCAGGTTGTGAAGGGCGATGGCGCTCTTGCCGTCGCGTTCGGTGACGCTCGCGAGACGATCAGTCAGGCATTCGTCCACAAGGCAGACTCTTATTTCCACGGCGGAATTGACATGGAGTGCGATCATCTCGCGGAGCATGGACTTGCCGCCCACGATGACGATCACGACCATGAAGACTGCCACGACGAGCACGACCGTGGCGAAGCGATGCAAGGCGCCTTCGATCCGTGGCATTGGATCAACTCGCATGTCCGCGCGCCAGACGTGCATCGGCATCTTGGCGGCGGCGAGACGATAGAGCTTATGCCGTGGTTCTGGGCATCCGTAAAAGCCGATCCGCACAACATCGACGCATGGTCGACGACGTGGTATATTGCGAACAACATGATGAAGGACAAGGATCTTGCGCTACGTGTCGTCACCGAGGGGCTTGAGAAGAATCCTGACGATCCGGAACTCCTCATTTGCCGCGGACGGACGATTTATGACAATGGCCGCGGCGAATTCGCCGCGGCGCGGGAGGCGTTTTCGGCGGCAGTCGCGGCGGCAGGTCGCATGTTGCAGCGCGGCGGCTCGCCGGACGAGCGCATTTTGAAGGCCCGTGACTTTGCACAGGCGTATCTTGACGACCTGGAGAAGAAGGCGTCTATGGAGCACGGCTCGGGCGGCCGTTGAAGGAACTGTGGGATTTACTTGGAGGACTTTAAGACACCGACTATGAAAACTTGCAAGGTCATTCTCTCTGCGGTTGCCATGCTTGCCTCTGGCGCGGCATTGGCGAGGAATCCCAACTACAACGA
>LXOW01281623.1_pt1 | contig 12996 bp, 11 predicted proteins | sample 1368591 | NCBI WGS metagenome assembly LXOW01 (sample SAMN04884650, study PRJNA319009) | bovine gut metagenome | isolation source: Cow rumen | host: Bos taurus | place: Italy: Legnaro (PD) | collected 2014-07-09
TGACGAAATAATCCTAAAAATCAATCTTCTTCTTATACAGAACCAAACGATTTATACCATCTTTGCGATACGGCTTAGCCGCCGTACAGATTTTCTATCACCCGACGAGATGCAACTCTAGATCCATAGCTGCTGCAATATTTTCGCAGCATTTTTTTCTTAACACATCATAAAAACTCTTATAGAATATAACTATGGGAGGGAACTTTATTTGAAAATCCGGTAAAGATCAAAAAAAGCATGCAAGTCCGGCTTTTTTTCACGGATTTTTTACTAAAAAGCAGTTAGACTATAAACAAGGCAGCATAAAACTAAAACAACAAAAAGGAGATAAAACAGTATGACAAACATATTCACAGCAATCGTTTCCGCTTTCTTAGGCATATCCCAGATAATGCCCTCCGGCGTTCCTGGTTTTTCCGCTGACTGGAACAGCCTTTCCATGCGCTGCGGAGGATTGGGTTCTGTAGTAAAATTTGTCTTAAAATCCATGCCTAAGAAAAAAATGGCAGTTCCTTCATTTGATAGACGTTCAGACAATACCCGCAGCATAATCAATAAACCTGTAAAGAAGTCCAATCCAATAGGCCACAAATTAGCTGTGCCTGTCGCCAAAGAAGGCATAAAATACGGCAATAAAACCGTCAAGAACAATTATGTATATGAAGATAATAGAAAAATAGGCAAATACGGAGGCGATATATCCNNGCGATATATCCAATAAAATGATAAACAGCAGCTGCGCTGGACGCAGGTGCGGAGGAACGTATTACAAAGAACAGCTTGTTCAGGACAAAAACGGCACATTCTATAAAGGCGTTGCCCCTGTTTTTAATGGAAAGAAGTTTACTCTTCCTTCAAATGTAGGGGAAAATTACCGTGCTGAATCAAAAAAGCTGCTTGAGAATATCGTGTCGGGAGGAAAAAGATATGTAGGGGCTGGCAACGCCATAACCCCGTCGGAAGCAAAAGAAGTCTTGTCCAAATGGGATGACTACGCAGTGCATCACGATGTACTCAAAGACTGCTATCAGTTTGTCCTTAAAGCGGAACATGAGGCTGCCCGGCATACAGGAGGAAACCGCTTATGGGCAGATATTAGGTAGCATTTATTTCTCTGCAAGACAAATAAGAATATCAAAATTCACGGAGGATAAAACATATATGCTTAATATAAATGACATTGTTGTCGCTTTTAAAAAGGAAAACAAAGACGAGTTCCTTTGCCTTGTCGCAGGACAAGGCACTTGCTGCTGCAAGGACGCCAAAGTATTGGATATGTTTGAAATTATCAATCCGGGAATGGCATTTAGGCTTACAGACTCCAACGGCAAGAGAGGCATATTGATTTTGTCAAAAGAGCATAGGGGCAAATACAAGATAATTGATTTCCTTATGATAAAACTGGAAGGCACAAAGAAAAACGGAGGGGTATTTGAGTGGAAAGAAATATTTAAGATTTAGCGTTTTTGTCCGTCATCACTTTCAAGACAGCATATATGTCGTTCTTTTTTTCTATAATATGTTTTAGGAAAAATTTAGGAGACATATTATGAGGCTAGGCATTATCACGGCAATGGATAAGGAACGCGCCGCCATATCCGGGATTCTGGACGGCAGATACGAGACGCTCGCTGAAGGCGTACAGTACACGCTGGGCCGCTGTGGCAGGCATGAAATAATACTGGCTGCAAGCGGAATAGGCAAGGTCAATGCCGCTCTTGGGGCGGAGGCCATGATAAGGCTTTGCAGGCCGGATGCCATAATCTCAACAGGCGCAGCCGGAGGGCTGAACAACGCCGCAGGCACGATGAAAATAATGGATGCTGCCGCCGGAACATTCTATTCATACCATGATGCATGGTGCGGCAAGCCGAATGAGCCTGGTCAGATACAGGGAATGCCTGCTAAATTTCCTTCGGACAAAAAACTTGTTCAGGCGGCGGAAATGCTTGCGATGATGCGTTCCCCCAGCGACAGGCAGATACATTGCGGATTAATCGTTTCCGGCGACCAGTTCATAGAAAGCCATGACGAGATGTCAAAAATAAAAGGCAAATTCCCAAATGCCATTGCCGTTGATATGGAATCCGCCGCCCTGGCTCATGTATGCTATGTAAAAAAAGTTCCATTCATAAGTTTCCGCATAATCAGCGACATTCCCGGAGTTGAAAACCATGCGGAGCAATACAAGGATTTCTGGGCGGAGGCGGCGGAAAACTCGTTTGCCGTCACAAAGTCCTTCATAGCCGCATTGCAGTAAGATTAGATTATGAAAAACCTGTTTTCTGTTATTCCGGCGGATTTTTTCAAGCCAATGTGCGGCAAGTACAGGGAACAGTATGCGGACTGCCTGCTGCTGATATTCAATTCATACAAATCCGAAATTTCCTATGGTGCGGACAGGGAGGATGTCGTACAGACCCTGACTGATTATTTCAACGGCAGGAATGATGCGATAAGTTTTGACGACGATGCCAGTTTTGAACGTGATTCCAGGGCAAAGGCACAGGGTGTTATAAATTATCTGAAAAACTGCGGCTGGCTGGAATTTGAAGATGCACGCAATTACAGACAGAATGTCCTTCTCACGGAAAACGCGGCTGTATTCATAGAAGCCATGTTCCGCACTGTAAGCCGTGAGGAAACGGAATTTCAGGGGTATATTTCAAGCATTTACGCAATGTTGCAGAATGAAGACCTTTACTCAAAGCCATATCAGCTTATAATAAAAAAGGCTCATTCAGAGGTTGAACAGCTCATCGCCAGCCTGAAAAAACTAAGCATATCCATAAAAAAACATCTTGATATGCAGACAAAGAACATGGATATGCGGCAGATTCTGGAACTTTTTGCCACATACAGTGAGGAAATAGTGTCAAAAGCATTGTACAGACTTAAGACAAGCGAGAATATTTCCCGTTTCCGTCAGACCATAAAGACAAGGCTTGACGAAATGCTGTACAACGATGCCTTAATGCAGACCATGGCTGAGGAATATTCGGAAATAGAAGGGGAAAAGGATATAAATGTCGCAAAGGACAAGGCCTCCACGATTATAAGCGGTATCAAAAATGCTTTTGAAAGACTGGACAGCATTCTGGAAGACATTGACCGCAAAAACCGTCTTTATCTGCGCAATGCGGCGGCCAGGGCAAAATTTGAGCTTTCCGCCGGATCCAATCAGGAAGGCAAGATAAATTCCATTCTGCGTTATATCACCGAGATAAATTCTGCGGATAATAAGGATAATGAAGAACAGGATATTTCTGAAATATTCAATATATTCCCGCAAAGGTTCATATCCGAGGAATCTATAAGGAAAGTACCGGAAAAACGCAATTACGGGGACGTGTCAGCCATAGCTGCCGCGGAAAGCGTTTCCGCAGAGGAAAGGGAACGCCGCAGAATGTTGCTCATAGAAAGACAGCGTCGCCGCATTTACCGCAAAAAGATAGAGGAATATGTGAAACGTATTCTTTCCGGCAGAAAATCCATATTCGCAAGCGAGATTCCTGTGAGGAACCGTTCTGATTTTGAAAACATAATCTATATACGCCTTTTTGCCGCAAGTTCAAGGACATATTCAATCAAGCCAAGAATGGAAAAAGACGAATACAGGCAACAGGTGCGGCACAGGGCAATAATGCCATCCTGCGAGTTTAACGATTTTGAAATAATAGCTTCTGACAGACAGCAGGGGATAGGACAAAATGGAAAACATTTTTGAAAGATTATGCGAAATCGCACGGTCATCTTCCCAAAAGGAGAAATTCGCAATAGCGGCAAACAGGCTGCTCAACCAATGCTTTATCCTTAAAAACAAGGATGATACCAAAAGGGATTTTTATTATATAAAGGACAACTTTGATTTGTTTTGCTCTTATTTTGACCTTTTAGGGTACGATATAAAAATCAATGAGGATTTGGGACTTGTTTCCGCAATGAACAGGAATGGGACAGGCCGTCTGCAATTCACAAAAGCCGAAAGCATAATGTTCCTTATATTGAAGCTGCTTTATCTTGAAAAGCGTAGGGATATTGCCTCGTATATGGGGCAGGCCGTTGCGAGCATTCAGGAATTGCGCGACAAATACGCGGTGCTTAAAACAAAAAAACTTGACAAAAGCACAGAAAAAGAAGCGTTTATGCTTTTCAAGCGTTATAACCTTATAAGAAACCTGTCCCCGGATCTGTCCGACGGAAATACGAGAATAGAAATATATCCGTCTATACTCGTGGCAGTGCCTAATGAGGGCATTTCCAGTCTGTACGAAAGCATAAAGGATAAGCTGAATCAGTATGATGAAAGAGATGATACAGAAAATTCCGACGAAGAAGCTGAATAGGATACGCCTTATAAACTGGATGTATTTCGGTGATGAGACAATTCCGATAGGCAAGGGATCTGTTCTTATAAGCGGTGAGAACGCGGCGGGCAAATCCGCCCTGCTTGATGCCGTGCAGATGGTGCTTACTGGAAACACAGTCAAATTCAACAAGGCTGCCAATGAGAACAGCGACAGGGATCTTAAAAGCTATGTACGCTGCAAAATAAACACGCTAGACAAGACATATTTAAGGCCGGGAAATGTGATAAGCAATGTAGCTCTTGAATTTTACGAGGAGAAGGAAAAACGCTATTTCGTAATAGGGGTTCATCTGTCCTCACCTGATGATACGGAAAAAGTATCAAAAAAATGGTACATTCAGAACGGCAGGCTGGAAGATTTTTCATTTCTTACTTCGGAAAGAAAACCATCCATGCCATCAGAATTCCGCAACAAGGGTGCAAGAATCAGCTTTATAAACACTACGAGGGAATATAAGATGCAGCTGGCTCACAGGCTTGGCGGTTTGGACGAGAAATTCTTTGAAGTGCTGCTTAAGGCCCTTGCATTCCGCCCGGTTGACAATGTAAAGGATTTCATAAACCAGTATGTACTTGCCGCAAAAGACATAGATGTACGCTCATTGAGGGAAAGCATAGATACGCTTACAGACCTTGAACGCACTCTTAAAAAATCCATTGAGGAAAAAAACGCATTGTCAAAAATCATTCAGAGATTTGAGGATATAGAAAAGAACCGCCATGACAGACAGGTGAATGAAATACTTCTTAAAATAGCGGAAAGGGTCATTCATGAAAATGAAGCACGAAATTATGAGGGAAATCTTAAATCAGCAAGACAAAGGCTTGAAGAATGTCATTCAAAAAAAGAATCACTTTCAAGACAGATAGAAAATGCTGACGAGAAAATGCTTGAATTGCGTCAAGCCCTGAATAGCATGGATTTTAATTCTACGATGGAAAGGCTCAAATCCGAAATTTCCTCGCTAAAGGAAAAGAAATCGGAGCAGATCAGACGCGTAAGACAGCTTGAAAACGAAATATCCCATTTGAAAAAACTGCTGTCCTTAATGGCAAAAAGAACAGAAATTCCTTTTTCTTCCGAGGATATGGGGCTTTTCTTACAGAATAACGGAGATGAGAAAATTTCCACGACAAAAGCAGAAGAAATAGAAAATTTCATCAATGAGAAAATAGAAAATATAAGGCGTGAAAGGATTACGCTTGAAAACAGGCAGATTGAAATAACTTCAAGGCTGGCAGAACTGGAACAGCAGATTTCCCAACTGGAAGCCAGAAAAATAACTTTCCCTGCCAATACGGAAGAATTGCGGCACATCATTCAAAATGAATTTGACAGCAGAAAAATTGAATCCCATGTTTACATTCTCTCGGAACTGCTTGCGATAAAGGACAAATCCTGGACTAATGCCATAGAGGGTTTTCTTGCAGAACGGCGTTTTTATCTTGTAATAGAACCAAGGCATTATCAGCTTGCCATGGAAATTTATTATGCAAACAAAAAAATACACGGGCAGGGCATTGTAAATTTCGCACAGATGCCTGAAAATATTGATAAGGATCATAATTCACTGGCAAATTATGTTCATACGGAAAACAGCCTTGCCCGTCGTTATGCTGATTATATCCTGGGGAATGTTATATGCTGCGACGATGCCTTTCAAATGGAAAAACATTCCGCCGCGATAACAAGGGAGTGTATGGCATACCATGATCATGTATTTGTCCGTATAGATCCTGAAATTTATGCCACGCCTTACATTGGCAAGGACGCTATAGATGCACAGCTTAAAAAATGCCGTGCGGAAAAAGCAGCACTTTCAGAAGATTTGCGTCAGATTATTCCCAACAGGAACGCATTAGAGGAAATTGAAAAAGCGGCCAGACGTGTAAATTTCGGCATTATAATGCAATGCCTTTCCGCTCCACAGGATCTTGCCGCATTGGCAGAACGGCTTAATCAGGCAGAGGACGAACTTGCCAGACTGGAAAGGAACCCTGACATAATAGAATTGCAGACGCAGATTCAGAGGCAGGAGAAAATAAAGAAGGATCTTGATAACCGCCTGGATTCTATCAAGCAGCAGATTTTCCGCATTGACAATGAAATAAACCACGAAAAAACTGGGCTGCTGATAAGGATTTCCGAGACAAAGGCTGAAATAGAAAGAATGAATCAGGAGGAGGACAGTCTACGCATTAATTGTGCGGCTGCCTACAATGATGCCTCTCAGAAATATTCCGCACTTTCCCGCAACAAAAACGCTCAGTACATAAATGAAAATTACAAAAGGGAACAGGCCAAGTATGACAATCGGGAAAAACGTCTTCTGAACGGCGACGATTCCGACAGTGAGAAATCCGAAGGGCTTTATCAGATGCAGGCACGTTTCATATATGATTTTCCGCATGAGGATATGCCGCAGGGCATGGATAATTCGGTAAAGCAGGCTTATTCCCGACGTTTTGAAAAACTTTCCGGATATGAAATAGTGCAATACGAGGAAAGCGTAAAAAAGGCAAAGGAAAAATGCGAGGAAATGTTCAAAAATGACTTCATTTCCAAGATGAAGGAGGCCATAGAAGAGGCTCATTACGAGTTTGAAGGACTTCGCAAGGCATTAAAGGATATAAATTACGGCGAGGATTCATATAAATTCATATTGATGCCTAACAAAAACAAGGAAAGCCTTTACAAAATGATATGCGCTGACGACAATCTCGGCGGNNGAATTTGAGCGGCGGTTCAAAAATGAAATATCAGAGCTTTTTGACAAGATAAAGGCCGCAGGTGAAAGCGATTCCGCAACAAGGGAATATGCCGATTACCGTTCATATTTGGATTATGACATTGAGATACATAAAAAGAACGGCACAACTCAGAGACTTTCCGCAAGGGCAAAAAGCAATAGCGGAGGCGAGAGCCAGGTTCCATTTTATGTCATAATGGGAGCCTCCCTTAACAGCATATACCGCAAATCATACTGTGCCAGACTTCTTCTGCTAGACGAGGCTTTCAGCAATATGGATGAGCAACGCATATCCGCCGTAATGGAATTTTTCAAGGCATTGGGACTGCAATGTATTCTTGCCGCACCGTCGCCAAAAATACAGGACATAGAGGAACATACGGACAGTGTCCTTACCGTGATAAGGGAAGACACCAACAGCATAGTAGAAGATTTCAGGTATAACGTTTAAAATCATGTCTACAACGAAAGATTCTATATTGAACAAAATTCTTGGCTATCTTGTTGACCGTTATGAAAACAGCAGGACATTCATTGGTGACAATAAGAACAGGCAGACATTCCGTGTCTGTATTTCAAAAGTACTGCCACAATATGCCGATGACAGTGAATATACGTTTTATCAGGATGTCAATCTTGCACTTGCGGAAATTGAAAAAACAGGCATTGTTGTCCTTAAAAAAGAGAGAAATGGCAGAATAGAATACGCTGAACTTCGCATTGAAAATATAGAAAAGGCATATATCTGTTTAGGACGAAAGCCCAAATCCGAAAAAAACAATGAAATACTTTTGCTTTTCGCAGAATTTGAGAATCTTGATAAGGAAATCTATGCCCCATTGCTATGGCATATAATCCGGCAGAAACAATGCCTGAAAGAAAACAAAAAAACGCAGTTCCTGGATGACGGGATAGAAAATTATCGTGATATTTTGACCGCCGCAAAAGCTGTTTTGGAAAACAGGGCAGAAATCCTTATACGGGAAATGTCTGTAAGGTTATTCAATAATTCAAAAAGGCTTGAGGAAATAGAATCCCAGGTTAGGACTTTGCTTTTTAACAGTGGAGAATCCTGCGGCAGGCATTATGACGGAAGGGAAACGGTATTTGAGGAACATGACATACTGAAAATGCCATCTTACATAATGCTGAAAGGCAAAGGAATATTGCATTGCGGGCAGGATATAGACCTCGCCAAAATAGGCGGCGACATCGGGCTTTCCTCCAATACCCTTAAATCACTGGAATATACAGATCTTCAGGGTGCTGACGTAATAACCGTTGAGAATCTTACAAGTTTTTACAGATACGAATGTAAAAATGAGATGGCGATATATCTTGGAGGTTTTCATAACAGCGTAAAAAGGCAATTCATAAAAATGCTGTCGGAACATAATCCGCAAGCCGTATTCCATCATTATGGGGACATAGACGCAGGCGGTTTTTACATTCTGGAACACTTAAAGGCAAAAACCGGAATAAGTTTTCATCCTTTCCGTATGGATATTGCCGAACTTGAACGCTGCCGCAGTCATTGGCTGCCCCTTACCGAAAATGACCGCCGCCGCACTCATTCCATTCTTGCCAAAAATCCTCCGTATTCCGCTGTCCTGCAATATATGCTTGACAATAACTGCAAGCTGGAGCAGGAAGCCGGGCTTTTGTAAGATTTCCTTCAATGCCAGATTTGCAGGAATTTTTTGCGTAAACACGCAAAAAAATACAGTAATATTTTGCCGATTAGGACAGGATTTTCAACTTTTAAACATATCATCACGCTGAAGAAAAGTGGCAAAAATGCCATTTTATTTTAGTGAAAATCAGTTTTAAGCCGCAGATTAATGCGTATTTTTTGTACGCTAAACCTGAAATAAGCCTGTAAAAAATCTATTCTTATTTCAATTTACCGCATTATCTTGAAATAAAAAAAGGCACACAAAAAATAAGTTCAAATATTTAAATCAATTACGGAGTATTTATAAATTATCCGTATTTGGTTGAAAAATAGTTGAGAAATCTCCCTAAATAATAGTGGTAATGCTTTTATAATTCTCCCGTCATGCTGAACTTGTTTCATCATCTCATAAATACCAACAAAGAAAAAATCGTGCAATGTTTCCTTGTCATTATAAGGTTTTTCCCAAATTGCTAATTTCTCATTGCTAATTGTTAATTTGAAATTTCTGAAAGAAATTTCACTAGGTTGCGTATACGGTTGTCATTTTTTCACTTGATGTCTGAATAGTTTTTTGATAAACTAAGAATTAGGGAGTATAGTATAAAATTATGCCAAAAGATATTTATGATGTTAACACACTGTTTGGAAAATTTAAATACCCACCAACAGACTCAGAGCTTACAAATAGAGTAAAAAATATTCTTGAATTACTTAAAAAGAGGCTATGTGATAGATTTGTTAAGTATGGCTCTTTCGAGGGTAAACTTGAAGATGGTAAAAGCGAAATATATCATAGTGTCTGTTGTTGGATTTATGATAAAGATAAAATAATCGGTGAACTAAAATGCCATTACGAATTTATAATACCGTATTTTGAAAAAAATGATATGAAACTATATGTGGGTGTTCATATTGAGGACAAAAATTCACCTGAATATGAATACCTAGAAAAATTTTTTGAGAAGCAAAAATTAGTGAAAGGTGAAAATATATACGGTTTTAAAAAAGAAAAAAATGGAGAAATAAATAAATATAATCGTTTAACACACTTTTATTTGAATGGAGACGGCGTGATATTACAGGAAAAATCTGATGACGATATATTAAAAGAAGCATTTAAACAACTTGAAGTCTTAGACGATACCGTAGGTGAGGGCATTAGATATATTATGAATNNTGGTACTGGCAAAACATACAACACCGCTGCCATTGCTTTAAAAATAATAAATAGTGTAAAAGAAAAAGATGATAGTGTAAAAGAAAAAGATGAATTTGTTTATTCAGACCATAAAAATGTAATGAAAGAGTATCAGACATACATAAAAAATGGCCAGATTCAGTTCATAACATTCCATCAGTCAATGGACTATGAGGATTTTGTAGAAGGAATAAAACCTGAAGTTGTCAAAGATGAAAAAACAGGCATAAGCCATGTTAATTACAAAGTTGAAGATGGTATTTTTAAACGAATCTGTTCAGAAGCACAAAGAAATGATGAGAATAAACAAAAAAAATACGTCCTCATTATAGACGAAATAAACCGCGGTAATGTGGCAAAAATTTTCGGGGAACTTATTACCCTAATAGAGGCAGACAAAAGGGAGCTTGTAGGAAAAGATAAAAAAGAAAACCTAGATACTAATGAGACCGATAGCCAAAAAACTCCCGAAAAAAAGAAAAATGAGAATCAGCATACGATAACAGTGAAACTGCCATATTCAAAAGAGAATTTTTCCGTGCCGTCTAACCTTTATATTATAGGCACCATGAATACAACAGATCGCAGCACAGGCACTTTGGACTATGCCTTGCGCAGAAGATTTGCCTTTGCGACAATTTCTTCTACCCCTGTTTATGAGGGTGATAAAGTTGCAGGCTGCGAAGAACTGAATAATTACTATGGCGACAATCCTTTGAAAGCCAAAGCAAATGCCCTTTTCGCTGAAGTTTATAATTTCCTTTCCAATCCCGAAAATAAGGCGGATATGGATATAAAAGACCNNGAAATAAAGCCATTAATCCGCGAATATGCGAAAGACGGCATTATTACTGTCAGCGAGAAAGATCTGAATAAATTTTTAAATGACCTTACAGGTAAAAACTGATGGCAAATGAAACAGCAGAGAATGCCCAAATAATAAGTTCGGATAAAAGAATATTTCCGTTTGAAGAACAGCAAAAAAATGATATTCATGACGTCAGCCGGATATTCATTAACAATCGTGCTGTGTTTGAAGAACAGCAAAAAATTGATATTCATGACGAAGAAGACAGAAAAATATTTGACGCAATAAAATTCAATCCGAATCATGGGTTTATGAAACCCCCAAAATTTTTGGGGCTTTCAAAGGAATGGACCAGTTATTATATCGGTGCGGCATGGCTTACGGAAGATAACAGCACGGAATATAAAAATGCTGTTGTAGTTAACCCTAAAAAAATCGGCGATGAGGGGGAGACAGACTTCATTGAGATGTATGTCCGTGCATTGCAATTTGCTCCGTCGTCTGAATATTTTTCACAATGTTATGGCATAGACTTGGATCAGCCTGCAATAAAATGTCAAACCCTGAATGAGCAGTTGACCCCGCTGCTGATAGTGCATTATCTTGCTGTACTTAAAAAAATTATTTCGCATGGCTTGAAAAAAGATTATGTAATCCGGGAAGAAAATCTGCGTTCAAAAGTGCGTGGCAGAATAATGCTGCAAAATAATCTTCAAAAGAATATTTTTGTTCAGCGACAGGACAGGGTTTTCTGCAGGTTTCAGGAATATACTGTTGACACTATTGAAAACCGTCTGTTAAAAAAGGCAATTGTGTTTTCAGACAGTTTTTTAAGCAGGCTTGCAAGCCAATGCGAATCCTTGGCTGAGCTGAAAAGGATAATAGGCCAGGTAAAAAATGCTTTTGTTCAGGTTTCGGACAATATAGAAGTCAGTCAGATAAAAGTTCTTAAAAGAAACAAATTGTTCAAGGAATATGCGGAGGCCATAAGGCTTGCAAAAATGATTCTGCGGCGGTTTGACTATTCTATTACAAAAACGGAAATGGAACAAAAAAGCGTGCCACCTTTCTGGATTGATATGTCCCGCCTGTATGAGATTTATGTTTATAGCAAACTGTATGAGGCATACGGAGATAAAATTTTATTCCAGGTTGAAGGCTGGGGAGGAACTGCTGCGGATTTTGTAAAAACTGACGAAAAAATTATTTTGGACGCAAAATATAAAACGCATTATCAAGACACAAATTCTCCGCTTCTTCCTGATATTCGCGAAATGAGCGGCTACGCAAGGGATGAAAAAATACTTGAAGCTATGGGGATAAATGAGAAGGAAGAAAAAGTTGTTCCTGTTGTCCCTTGTGTAATAATATATCCTGGGACAGAAGATACAACCTTTTTTGATAATAATCATCAGCCTGTACATATCAGGAATTTGGTCAATATGGATTTGGTCAATAATGAGAAATGTAAGATTTTCGACTTCAAGGAATTTTACAAATTATGCATAAAACTGCCAGTCAGATAGCAGAAATATTTTAGTATATTTGAAAAATACTCCGTAATTCCCGAAATTAGTATTTGGGTATCTCTTCGGTAAGAATTGCGGAGATTTCCGCCTTGTTTAAGGTATTCCACTACGCTGCATGCAAGCGAGCAGATTCGTGTTTTCCCATCCTAATAACATCATACTATGCTGTTATTGCCTTACAGGCCGGACACCAGGAATGACGGAGGGAGGGCTTTTTCCTCAACTACTAATTGGTAATTTCCTTAACTTCTAACTACTCACTACTAACTTCTAACTGCGAAAGTCATTCGCACTTGCGAATTACTTTCGCATACTTCCCAATAAACGCCGCTCCGTATTTTATTATATCCTTTACGCCTTCGGCGATCATTTCTGCGGCATATTGCTTTTCCTCTATCTGTTCCAGGGCCTTCAATGCCTCTCGCTCTAACCTTGCCAGCTGGCGTTTTATGTTCGGATTCTTGCTTCTGCTTGGCTTGCAATGCTTTATTTCAAAAATTATCCCTGGCAGATAGAGACGGTTCATTTTTGGTTTCATTATTATGTCATACCTGCCTTTTCCCGATTCACGATTGCTTTTTACAGTATAGCTGTCCGTCATCGCTGCCAACAGTCCTAAAATGAAAACGTGATAATCCTTTTCCCTGTCTCTTATACACAT
>LXOW01156098.1_pt1 | contig 12985 bp, 7 predicted proteins | sample 1368591 | NCBI WGS metagenome assembly LXOW01 (sample SAMN04884650, study PRJNA319009) | bovine gut metagenome | isolation source: Cow rumen | host: Bos taurus | place: Italy: Legnaro (PD) | collected 2014-07-09
ATCGACAAATACGGCTACCCCTTCTGCCGCGGCCGCGTCTTCAGCAATGTCGAAAAGGATCACGGTCAGTATGACACCGTGGCCGATGTCTTTTGGGCGACCGGAGCCGCCATGTTCGTTCGCAGCGATGTCTACCACACGATGGAAGGGTTGGATGACGACTTTTTCGCGCACATGGAGGAGATTGACTTCTGCTGGCGCATCAAGAATATCGGCTACAAGGTGAAGGTGAATCCCGCATCGGTGGTCTATCACATCGGTGGCGGTACCCTCCCGAAGAATAACCCCAAGAAGACCTTCCTAAACTTCCGTAACAGCCTTTATCTGCTTATCAAGAATTTGCCTGAGGAACGGATAGCCAAAACGTTGATACTGAGATTCTTTTTAGATCAGGTGGCGGCATTCTCTTTCCTCGCACAAGGGCATTTCCGGGATTTTACAGCGGTGTATAAGGCCCTTTTCACCTTCGCCCGCACCTACAAAAAGTTTCAAGCCAAGCGCAGCACGCTGCCCAAGCTCGCTTTCCAAGACTGCTATCCCGAGTCTGTGGTGAAGTTGCATTACCTGAAACGTAAGAAAATTTTTGACGGAAAATCATTTTCATAGTACAACAGTATGGAATTCTTCTCCCAGTTTTATCACTATCTGTTACCAGTGATGGCCATCCTTGGCGTACTGGTTTTCATTGTCCTCCAGTTTGTGACACCGGCCTACGGAATGACGTTCAACAATCGCTGGGGAGTCTCCATCCGCAGTAATCTGGGGTGGTTCATCATGGAATGCCCGGTGTTTTTCACGATGCTGGTGCTCTATTTCATCTCTCTTGCCACAGGGGTGAAACCTTTCAACGTGGTGACTTGCTTGATGTTTATCTTTTTCGAGTTCCACTATTTCCAGCGGTCGTTCATATTCCCGCTGCTGATGAAGGGACAGAGCAAGATGCCGCTCTCCATCATTGCCACGGGTGCGCTGTTCAACACGTTCAACGCCATCATGCAGGGCGGCTGGCTCTTTTTCTTCTGTCCCGCTGATGCATACCCGATCTCCTGGTTGTGGTCGCCGCAGTTTCTTATCGGCACCGCACTCTTTTTGTTCGGGATGGTGGTCAACTTGCACTCTGACCGTGTGATCCGCAATCTACGCAGCGATGTCACCGACAACAACTACTATATCCCGAAAGGCTGGATGTTCTACAAAATCAGTTCCGCCAACTATTTTGGCGAGATCCTCGAATGGGCCGGTTTTGCCATCCTCACTTGGTCGGTACCCGGCGCAGTATTCTTGCTTTGGAGCATGGCCAACATCATCCCGCGCTCCAAGGCCNNTATATTGACAAAAAAAGAAGAGACGCACCATGGTGCGTCTCTTCTTTTTTTGTCAATAACAAATCCCTTATTTCTGCATCGTTGTCGGGTGCATGTCGGCGCGAGTGTAGATTTCGGGGTGGAAGTACTTCTTCATGAACTCGACCATCTCCTTCTTGGTGACGGAGTTGACAATGTTGTCGTACTCGGAAGGCGCGATGAGCGGTTCGTCCTGACTGACCTTGCCACTGATGTAGTTCATCCAGAAGCTGTTGGTTTGGATGTTCTTGGCGCGGGTGCTGGTCATCTGTTTCTTCACCAACTCCAACGATTTATTATCGGGACCCTTCTTCTTGAAGTCGTTGAGAATCTTGAGGCTGGCGTCAGCCAACTTGTCGGTCTTCACAGGGTCGCAACCTAAGAGGATCATCAGGGTCAGCTCCGGATAAGGCAGTTTGGAAGCACTCATGTTCACCATCGGGGAATAGACATCGCCCATCTTCTCACGCACGATGCGCACGAACTGGATGTCCAAAGCTTCGCCAATCATGCTGGCAATGATGGAGTTACGGTAGTTCCATTCAATCGGGTTCGTGATGTACATGCCCATCCAACCTTGCTCTTCAGTACCGGCATACACAGTTTGCGTGGTGGCCTTGTCAGGACGCGGTTTCAACACGCTGAGGTTGTAGCTTTCTTTATTTCTAGGATCGGTCTTCAAGGAACCAAGGTAGGCTTCCACGTATTCCTTCATCTGGTTTTCATCGTAGTTACCTACAAAGAAGAAATTGAAGTCGGCAGGGTTGGCGAAACGTTCCTTGTAAATCTGCACGGCACGGTCGAAGTTCACCTGGCTCAGATATTCGTCATCGTAAGAGAACATCTGCTTCATGTAAGGATCGTAGTTGTAGGCGGCTTCAATCAGCTTGCCCAAGAACTTGTACATCGGTTGTGCGGTGATCATCTTGATACCCTCTTTGGTCTCGTCCATCACCAACTCGAATGCGTTGGGGTCGATGCGCGGGTTGGTGAAGAAAGCGTTGAGGTACTGGAAGAAGAACTCCAGGTCTTTCGGGGAAGAAGAGCCGTCGAAACCTTCACTCAACAGGCCGATTGTAGGAGTCACGCCCACATTTTTACCTTTCATTTTCTTCATCAAGGAATTGTAGTCCAAACCAGCGATACCGCCACGGTCGATGATGTCGGTGGCGAAATCTACGGAAGCGAGGTCTTTCACAGGATAGAGGGATTTACCGCCCTTACTGCTGGCCGTAAACAGGATTTCATCGTTCTTATAGTCGGTTTTCTTCAGATAGACGGTGATTCCGTTGGAAAGTGTCCACTTTTCAGCACCCACAGACTCGATTTTCTCCACATTCGTGATTTTGCCGGGTTTCAGAGTCGCCTTATCGAGGATTTCCTGATCTTTGTAAGTATCCACGTAAGGTTGGACGTTAGCTAAAGACTTGTCTTTCAGGATAGAGAGAATTTCATCTTTGGACGGTACTTTCACGCCTTCCTTGTCAGGAGCAGTGATGATGGCCACCATATTGTCTTCCGTAACCCAATTCTTGGCCAGAGCGTTGACTTCTTCCAACGTGATGCCTTCGATGAGCTTCTTGGCGTAAGTGTTCTCGCGTTTAGCACCCGGGATGGGGTCTTGACGCAGGAAGTTGTTGATGTATTGGACGGCGAAACGGGCGGATTCGGTCTTGTCAGCCTCTTTGGCAGCCTTGTCGTATCTCTCTAACAGCTCCTCTTTGGCGCGGTCGAGTTCAGTCTGCAGGAAACCGTATTTCAACACGCGATAGTCTTCTTGCAGGAGCACGCGCAAAGCATCGGGAATGCGATTTTCTTTAGCCATGGCTTCGGCTGCATATGCGTCAGTATTACCGATGAAATCACCGTAACCGGCATTGGCACCCAAGAACGGGCACTTCGGATCTTGGGTCATTTCTGAAAAACGGGCGTCATACATGGTGTTATAGAGGTCGATGCAGAGTTGCTGGCGGAAGTCGCCGATGGTTTTCATCGGGGCATGTTTGTGTTTGCGGATAAGCATCACTTGGCTGCCGGTGGCCTCTTTGTCGGTGCAGACAGCCACGAGCGGCTCCTTGTTGGCGCCGATGCCGTAAGTCTCTTTCTTTCTGGGGTTCTGTTTGGCAGGAATGTTGCCGAACATCGTCTTGATCTTGGCTTCCACTTCCTTCACGTCAATGTCACCCACCACGATGACGGCCTGCAAATCAGGACGGTACCAATCGTGATAGAAATCCTTTATGACTTGATAATCAAATGTTTGCAGAATATCAAGCTTACCGATAGGCATACGCTCGGCGTAGCGGGAATCCTTCATCAGGATCGGCCAGTACTCTTTGCGCATACGGTCGTCGGCACCCAGACCGAGACGGTATTCCTCGATGATGACACCGCGCTCCTCGTCAATCTCCTTGTTGTCGTAGAGCAGACCGGCAGCCCAGCCTCTCAGAATCTTGAGGCCGAGGTCGATGTTGTTGGGATCGTCGAGCGGCATGGGAATCATATAGACCGTCTCGTCGAAGCTGGTGTAGGCGTTGAGGTCAGCGCCAAACACCACACCCTTGCTGCGCAGGTGATCCACCACGCTGTTGCTCGGGAAACCCTCGATACCGTTGAAAGCCATGTGCTCGGTGAAGTGAGCCAAACCTTGCTGGTTGTCGTTCTCCTGGTTGGAGCCGGCATTCACCGCGAGACGGAACTCCACACGATTCTTCGGATAGGTGTTCTTGCGAATGTAATAGGTCAGGCCGTTGTCCAGCTTGCCGATGGTCACATTCGGATCCGCTTTGATGGGATCGTTCAGGTTCAGGTCACCCTTCTGCGCGAAGACTGCCAACGCACAGAAGATGGCCAGGATAAACAAAAATACTTTTTTCATAAACGTTTGTTTTTATTAATAACTATAGTATTTCCTTTTGACGTTTTTTCTCTTAGACGCAATTAGTTTCAAAAAACTACAAAAATTTTTAATCGGCGGCAAAGATAGTATTTTTGAAGATACTTTAAACTATACGACAATAAAACCGTTCTATACGCTGTTTTCAAAAAAAGTAGCAAGATGAAAAACAGATGGTCAATAATAGGAATGATGCTGCTCTTTGTCAGCCTCTCCTGCAGTGTTTTCGCCCAGTCCGCCGACATGGAGAAACTGTTCAAGAAGTACGGCAACAAACGCCATTTCGAGAAGTTTGAGTACGGCGAACAGAAGCCTGTTTGGCTGAACCTCATCGCACACAATGCCTCATTCGTGAAAATCCTCTCCTGCGACGCGAAGCCGAAAAGCGGGAAATACAAACGCTTCAACAAGGACATCCACAAGTCGATGGGCAACTTCAACGTTGTTTTTGAACTTGCCGAGGAAGACTATCTGTTGAAGATATGCGCTTCGGAAAAAGACGAAAGAGGCTGCTCCGACTTCGTGGTTGTCACCCGGTTAGGCGACAAAGAGCGGGTGATTTGGCTCTATGGCAGAACCAACATCAAGAAATTGATAGACTATGTGAAGGATGCATTAAGGTAGAGACGCGGCGTGCCGCGTCTCTACGGGGATTACATTGTCAATAATGCCTTCAAATTTGTGTCGGTGAATGTCCTCCAGATGGACAGTTTGACGGGTTTGTATTCGTCAAAAAGTTGTTTGACGAATTTTACCTCGAAGACCAAACGTAAATCATTCGGATCATTGTCTGGTTGGCCTTCTTTGCGTGTGCCAACACGGGCTTTCTTAATAAGATAAAGGTCACGAATGCCTTTACCCTTAATGTAGGGCATAAAATAGTATAGCTTGTTCAGATCTACCGTTGCAGGAAACCTTTTTCCTGTATAGTAGATTTTGGCAGTATGGTCAATAAACTGTTTGGTATTATCGGGTTTTACGTTACAAATAAGGACATTTCGTGAATAGTGGTTTCGTTTTGGAGTGAAGTATTTCAAAGGATCTTCATGAGCATAACTATTTTCAACAATGTGGGTGGGATATTGTTGTAATACATCGAACAAATCAAGTTGCTTGACGGAAACTTTTGTTGATTTGCTTTCAACAAGTTTTTCAGAAGCCTTTTTTTCAAAATAATCCCTATTTAATCTACGATTCATCAATTTTTGCCAAATTGCATGAGCCAATTTTATTTCATAATCAGAGAATCCCATGCCATTTTGTAAAAGCTCTTTATCCGTAAAATCGAGAATTTCATCTGCTGTTTTCTTCATGCGTATCATCTGATCCACCTTCTCAAAAAGTTTAGCATTTTCCTCACGATAGGGAAGATAGATTCCTTCTACTTCGCTGGGCATCAATTCCAATACACCGCCGCCAAAGTTACGACCAAGTATTTCCGCAAAGGCAAAAGACAGCGAGTTGTAGTAACTGACCACAAATGCTTTGTGGTTTATACCTTCTTTAATAAACACTCTGTGCATTGTATCTGTAGTGTATGCTTTAGCCTCATTTAATACAAATTTTGGATAGAGATTATTGCGTCGAAGAAAGAGTGCATCAGAAAGTTTGATAGAGGGTATCACATACCAGTCGTCTCGTATGCTGGTCTTATAACCCTTATTAATGCCTTGTTGTTCTCCATTTTCGATATATATTTTTGTTCCGTCATTGCCATTCTCTTTGGATCCCGGAGTAAAAACGAGCAGATTTGCTTTTGCGCCATTGGCGAGATTATATTGCCAATCTTTTTTCGAAAAGCAAAGACTATTCACTTGCACGCTGCGGCCTACCATTGGACGCGCATATTCTTGTAATTGATATAAATCAACAATGCTCTGAGGAACCGTAAAATAACCATTGGAACCTGTTGTAATACCCACTTCCACGTCAGCATACTTTCCAATATTTGGCATACTTGCGTTTCGTACTTTATTTAAGAAATCCAGTTCTTCTTTATCCAAGAAATAGTAAGTCCACTTGTCTGCGTGGAAATCTATCTGCTTGGTAGGCAGATTCAGACGATGAGGATCAAGGGCTTGTAACCCTTCTGTATCTTTCACCTCGATATGTTCAATCAGGTGCTCGTCTGTACCATTCTTCTCGCAAAGCAACAGCACCACTTCCTGCTGAATTTCCTCAAACACAAGATTCTCGAAAGAGATGATGTTTATCTTGTTGAAAAAATGAGCAAGGTATTTACGCAGTTGCTGGGCATACGTCACTTGTAGCAATTCTGATGGGATAACAAAACCCATCTTGCCGTGCTCTTTCAGCAAAAGACTGCACCCCACGACAAACGTCACCCAGGCATTTGTTAGCTTAGAACGTTTCAGTCCTGCTTTCTTGAATATTTCACCAGCTAATTCCTGCTGACCTTCATCGTAATACTGATAGCGGATAAACGGAGGATTGCCAACAATAAGACTAAACCTCTGCTCTGTATCTAAACAAAAACGATGGAAGTCTGAATTGATAACCTCAGAATCATGTAAGCCTATGGCACGAGCCTTGTCTGCTTCTATAGCTTCATACTCCACTGCAGTAACATGATGGAAAGCCATCTGCTCCCTCGCCATCTGCTCCAAGAATACACCATCACCACAACTTGGTTCCAATATGTCAGCATCAGTGCTGCCGTTTATGCCCCAGTGGAGTATAAACGAAGCAATTGCAGGTGGAGTGTAATAAGCCCCTCGCAATTTCTGTTCAGATGCGTCCTCAATCAGCTGCATATTGTTCCTTGATTATTGGGATGAAACTATCGTATTGTTGCATGCTGTATAGATTCATAATCATATCGGCTAATTCTTGTTTGGCAATACCAAACTGGCGTTGCAAGATGGTGAGCTGGCGTTTGTTGCCATGCATTGCATCTATCTTATCGCCTAATTCGATAAGTTGCTTCTGCTTTTCTACTATGTTATCGTGGGCCAGTTTCTCTTCGGCATTCTCGAAGTCAATCTTGCGAACAGGCAATTGTTTCAAGACTTTTGTGCCTCTAGCAATAAAGCCGCCTCTAAAGATTTCGCCCATAAGTGAAGTAATCCACTGTACGTACTTGCTGTTAAGAATAGCCTGTATATAATAAATGGAATATTGTGAGTCTTCTGGCAAGGCTATCATACAATAACCTGCTGTTCCTCCTGACGACACAAAGGTACTACAACTGTCAACGGCATATTTGTCACCAGTAGAAAGCACGCCTACAATAATCTTTTCAGGTAAATTGCAAGCATCAAGGCTTTGGTGTCTGCCAAATCTGTGCCACTCGTTGGGAGTGGTGGGTTCTGGCTTAATGTCGCGAGACTTTGCATTCAGTATAGTCTTATGTGCAATAAGATACTTATAGAGTTTGGGATAATCTTTCTTGATATCGCTAAGAGGGATCATTTCCAATTTGCCAGCATTATTTTTTCTATAGGGGAAAATTACGCAAGCATTTGGTTTGAATGTACGGTAGGTGTTCAGGTTGTCGTCACCACTCGAGGTTTGGAAGTAAGGTCTTGTTACCTCCTTCTCAACTTTCCATTCCTTTCTGTCCTTCACAAAAGTATATACCCCATTTCTTTCTGACTTTGGCTGGAAGATATAAACCTTGTTAGCACTGGTTTGGATGCCATTGAAGATATTATCCTCTCCTGTTATTTCCAAAAGGGATGTGCTGTTCGATACGATAGTGTTATAAGCATCCCTCAGATATTCAGGGAACAAAGGCCATGTGCCTTCTGATAACTCGCTATAGTTCTTTGTATCTGTTGGCAGTATATTCTTGTCTACTAACTTCCACTTCTCCAAATTGCTTACCTCATTGTACCTAAAGGTATTATGTTTTGTCTTCTTTAAAATGAGTAGGCACGTATAGTTGGACTTTCCTGGGAATACCATGCNNTAATGCGACGTAATTCTTGCCCAGCTTCAACCTTCATAAACTTTAGTGGCACAATATATCCCAACAAACCGTTTTCTTTCAGCAAGGATGTGGCACGTTCAATGAAGACGATATACTTGTCAAACTGTTTATACGCACTGACATACTTCTCTTTGTACAATGGCAATTCCTTGGGAGTAACATTCTTCATACCCTCTGTTGTCAGATAAGGAGGATTGCCGATAATAGCATCGAAACGTAAAGTGCCAAAGTCATAAGGATTGATATCACTGGCATCTTCTGCTTTGATATCTCTGCTTGACAAAAGGCTGTTTCCAAAGAAGATATTCTTTCCTAAGTCAGGCAGAATGGGATGTTCATTCATCAGACTTGCAGAATCTTCATCTTCCAGCAATTTTAACAGCAAGCCAAACTTACATGCTTCGGCTGCGTTGAAATCCTTATCAACACCATAGATGCAATTTGTCAACAGTTGCTTCTTTTCTGCATATTTCAGTCTATAAGAGTTTTCGCCAACTTGAACAAGTTTAGTGGTGTCATGCTGGATATAGTAGTCTATCAGAATGTCATTCAGCAACTGGTATGCCTCCAACAGGAAAGCACCTGAGCCACAGGCAATATCTGCGAACTTCATTCCCAAGATTTCTTTTGCAGACTTTTTTTTGCAAAGCGGCGAGATGGTTTGACGTAGAATTTCACGAATAATGTATGTGGGTGTCGTTACCACATCACGATCCTCATTCTCAGGTTTCTTCACTATTTGCAATTCTCCATCAACCATTGCCAACTTCTCAGCAATGAAAATTTCGTAGATGTGACCCAAGATGTCAGATGAGAATACGCTGAATGAGTATGGACTTTCTGGGAAGTACAACTGACGAATGATAGTCCAGAATGCTGAACTGGCATTGCATACCACTTGCTCAGAAAGAGCTTGGTCAAACAATCCAGAGTTGTACTTACTATCTGCTTTACGGAATTTCTCCAAAAGTGCATTGAACTGCCCAGCATCAGCAATCGCTAACAATTCCTTGTAAGTCTCGATATTTCTGTCCTCACAGACACGAAGGAAAAGAATCTTGTTAATGTAGCTCTGCACTTCGTCGCCTAAAAGGTTCATATCAATGGACGGATCTGCGGCAATAATCTCTTTACCAAGTAACAGGCGCCACTCGTTAATCTGCTTTAAGAACTGCTTATCAACAGACCATTGTTTCAAGCGCACCTCTATATCCTTCCATTCTTCATCAAACTGGCCAGAATAAACAGATTCTTTGCCCAGCAAACGCTTAATCTCCTCAAACTTTTCTTCGTACTCTGTATAGTGGTACTTTTTAACAAGTGCCTTTTGATTGTTGTCAGTTTCCTCAACTTTCACTGATGCATCATAAATCATCAGGTACTCGAAGTTGGATAGAACAGATATTTTCAGGTTTGCCGTATACCCATATCGACGTGCCTGGCGTGCAGGTGCATCCACTTCGTGGATGTTCACATGGGGCTTCTTTGCTTCTAGGAAGAACTTACGTTCTGCAAACAGGCGGAACGTATAGTCTGGCTTTTTAGTGTTTTCGTCGGCACCTGCTTTCAGCGGTTCTTCAAGAATCACCTCGCGTTCATTCGTTGGCTTGCCAGCGCGATTCTTGATGTCCCAGCCCAACAGCTCAAACAGTGGGTCAAGGAAGTCGCTCCTCACCTGCGTTTCATTGTAGCGATCAGTAAGATAGTAACTCCTATCAGCTTTATATCGTNNTAAAAATATTAAAGTATGAGGAGATATTATATTAATTGAAAATATTGGAGTCTTTAACAATAAAAAAATATTTTTTATTCTATCCCCTCTTACCGTTTAAGAAAATCTGTTCCACCTTATTTGACCCGAACGCGTAATTCATGTAATACAGCGTATCCATCGGCTTGGTGATGAAGAAGTTGGCGATTTTTCCCTTCGTGATGGTGCCTAATTCACGCCAGACGTCCATGGCATAGGCCGTGTTGATGGTCGTGGCGTTGACTGTCTCTTCAGGTAACATTTTGTACATGACGGAACCCATGGCGAAGACCAACTGCATGTTGCCGGATGGACAGGAGCCGGGGTTGAAGTCGGAGGCCAAAGCAACGGGCAGACCGCCTTCGATCATCTTGCGGACGGGAGCACAGACCATGCCGAGGAAGAACGCCGCGCCGGGCAGTACCGTGGGCATCGTCTCGCTCTTGTAGAGAGCTTTAATCTCCTCATCGCCAGTGTATTCCAGATGGTCAACGGATAGAGCGTTGTACTTCACGCCGACCTGGATGCCGCCGGAGCAGGCCATTTCGTTGGCGTGGATTTTCGGCCGCAAACCGTACTTGATACCTTGCATCAGGATGCGCTCGGTCTGTTCCACCGTGAAGAAGCCCTTGTCGCAGAAAACGTCCACAAAATCAGCGAGTTCCTCGGCAGCCACCATCGGAATCATCTCATTGATAATGAGATCGACATAGCCGTCGGGGTTGTCTTTATAGAGCAACGGCACCGCGTGAGCACCCAAAAAGTTGGCCTTGATGGTCAGCGGGGAGTTCTCCTTCAGCTTGCGGATAACGCGCAGCATCTTGAGTTCGTCTTCGGTGGTGAGACCGTAGCCGCTCTTGATTTCGCACGCGCCCGTGCCGAAAGAGGCCATCTCTTCCAGTCGTTGCCAAGCCTGGTCGTAGAGCTCCTCTTCGGAGGTCTCGTGCAGCCGTTTCGCGGAATTGAGGATGCCGCCGCCGCGTTTGAAGATCTCCTCGTAGCTCAAACCCTTGATTTTGTCGATGTACTCGACCTCGCGGCTGCCCGCATAGACGATGTGCGTGTGCGAGTCGCAGAAAGAGGGGAACACGAACTTGCCCGTGGCGTCGATTTCCTCAATCGGCTCCTTGATCTTCTTCAAGATTTCGGGATCAAAGTCCTCCATCTTGCCAAAATCCTTGATTTTGTTGCCCTCGGTGAGCAAGTATGCGTTATCAATGACGGGGAGATTTTGCATCTCTTTGCCGGCGCGGAACTTCACGGATTTGGTCTCCGCCTGCACTAATTGCTTTATGTTCTTTACTAAAATTGCCATAGTTGGTAGGTTTTATTGCAGCTGCAAAAATACGTTTTTTTAGGATGGAAAAATGTATTTTGCAGAAAGATTGGTCGGGTTTTAAGAAAGGAAACGTTCGAGGTTTGCGGTGTCTTCCGGATAGGTAAGTTTGAGGTTGGAAGTGTCGCCTTGAACGATAAATATCTGTGCATTAGGACAATATCGGAGAAGTACGCCGCAGTCGTCGGTGCTGGTGAAATGCGGATCCTGCAACGCTATGCGGTAGGCTTCACGGATTACGTCAATGCGGAAGGCTTGCGGGGTCTGGGCGCAGCGTAGCCGCTTACGCATAGGGATTGCGGTAATGAAACTCCCATCGTCCGTCACTTCGAAAACGGTGTCCGTAGCGGGTATCGCCACCGCCACTGCCGGATGGGTCTGTAATGCCGTAATGGTTTCGGTGATAATCCGTTGGCTCACCGCAGGACGGGCTGCATCGTGGAAGATGAGGTTGACATTGTCGGTTCCTTCGTAGGCATTGATGGCAGCCAGGGTGGAGAGGTGTCGTTCCGCACCGCCGGGCAGCAGCTTGCGCACCTTCTGCCAATGGTTGCGGTTGATAATCTCCTGCATATGAGGTAGATAGTCGGCATTCATCACCACGGCAATCTCGTCGATACCGTTGTTTCGCTCGAAAGCCTCGATGCTGTGTTCGATGACGGTCTTGCCCGCCAACGGCAGGAACTGCTTGGGGAGTGCGGTTCCGAACCGCTGACCGTTGCCACCGGCGAGGATTACTGCTATGTTCCGAATACTATTCATCGCATCATCGTCTATTCCTCTGTAGGCAGTGCCTTGAACCCCTGTCCCATAATCTCCGAGCTGTCGATGACGTTCACGAAAGCGGTGGGATCAATGTGGCGGAGGTTGTTTTTCAGCTTGACAAGGTCGGCACGTTCGAGGGAGACGTAGATCATGTTGCGCTCGGTGCCGGCGTAGAGGCCTTGGCCGAGGAACAGCGTGCCGCCGCGATGGAGGTCGTTGAGGATATAGTTCCGCATCGCTTCCACGTTGTCGGTGACGATATAGACTGTCTTGTAGGTCTTCAAACCGTCCACAATCAGATCGATCACCTTTCCTTCAATGAAAATCAGGATGATGGAGTAGATGGGCAGGCGGATCTGCTTGAAGGCGATGAAAGTGGTGAGAGTGATGACAGAATCGACCACCATCACGAGGGTGCCGAGGGAGATTTTCGTGTATTTGTGGATGATCATGGAGATGATGTCGCTGCCGCCAGAGGTGGCTCCCGACTTGAAAATCAGGCCGATAGCGATACCGTAGATGATGCCGGCGACCACTGTGTTCAGGAAGTAGTCGGGGATGAAGAACATCTCGCTGTGCGGAATCTGCACCATCGTGGGCATGTTCGCCGTATCCACGATGCCTTCGTGAATGACCGGGTTATAACCCCAGAAAGTCTCTAATACCCAAGTAAATGCGAAAATCAGGAGGGTGGAAAGGACGGTCTTGAAGCCGAACTTCGGACCGAGAATCCAGGTGCCGATGAGGAGCAGCGGGATGTCCATGCAGATGGCGTAGTAACTGATTTTCCAGGGCCATACGGTGTTCAGCACGTTGGAAAGACCGTAGGTGCCGCCGGGGGCCAACAGGTAGGGGTTGACAAACATCACGTCGCCGACGGCAAAAAGGAAGCTGCCGACAATTAACATTAAGTAAGCGATAATCCTGTCTCTTATACACATCT
>LXOW01364803.1_pt1 | contig 12978 bp, 7 predicted proteins | sample 1368591 | NCBI WGS metagenome assembly LXOW01 (sample SAMN04884650, study PRJNA319009) | bovine gut metagenome | isolation source: Cow rumen | host: Bos taurus | place: Italy: Legnaro (PD) | collected 2014-07-09
GGTTGGTTGCTGTTTTCATATAATGAATCTATTTCATTCTACTCTTCTCCGATGAGTTCCTGCAGATGCTCGTGGAGGCGGACGATGTCGGTGAGGAGGTCGTAGAGGCCGTCTTCGGAGAGGACACCGCGCTTGAGCGTTGTCGGGACCAGGCCGGCCTCATCGGCTTCGAAATCTTCGCGCCAGGCACCGGATTCCAGGTATTCCGTCAGCCGGTCGATATCGACCTTCACCGTCTCGTAGGTGTCAAGCGCCGACTCCATCATCCGGACGGCCAGCGCCGTGCGGTCGAACGACGCTTCCATCGCCTCGATGCGCCGAATCGTAAATTCATTGATTTCCATACCCAAAGATACACATTTTCAGCTATCTTTGCGTCTTCGGAAAAGAATATCAATCCAACATAAAATGAAAAAGATGATTTTCATCCTGGCAGCAGCAGGGGCCGTGGTGGCCGCCTGCGGCACCAAACAGCCGGCCAAGTATGCCGGCATCCACTACGATTACATGGACACCACGGCCCGTCCGGGCGACGACTTCGCGAAGTACGCCACGGGCCACTGGGCCGACTACAACCCGCAGCCGAAGGAGTATCCCATGTGGGGCACCGTCTACAAGGTATCCGAGGAGAACACCGTGAACCTGGCATCGATGATCCAGGAGATCGCCGCCAAGGACAACGCCCAGGGCAGCGTCGCCCAGAAGATCGGCGACCTTTACAACATGGCCATGGACTCGGCGCGCCTGAACGCCGACGGCGCTGCGCCGCTGAAGGCCCATCTCGCTGAGATCGACGCCATTGAGAGCCGCGAGGAACTCCTGCGCCACTGCGCCCGGGAGCACGACAACCTGCTCTTCGGCATGTATGTCGATGCCGACGAAAAAGATTCCCAGAACAACATCGTCTCCATCTCGCAGGGCGGCCTGACCCTCCGCAACAAAGAATACTACAGTTCCAAGGATCCGCAGAACGTGAAGGTCCGCGAAGCCACGAAGGAGCATATGAAGAACCTCTTCGTGCTGGCCGGTTACGACGAGAAGACCGCCCAAGACAAGGTCAATCGCATCTGGGCCCTCGAGACCGAACTTGCCGCCGCGCACTACTCCATGGAGGAGCAGCGCATCCCCGAGAAGAACTACCACAAGATATCCGTCAATGATCTGGAGAAGCAGACGAAGTTCGACTGGAAGACCTACCTGAAGGACTACCGCTACGACAAGACGGAAGAGGTGGACCTCGGTCAGCCCGAACCGGTGGCCAAGGCCTGCGAGTTGCTGATGAAAGCCCCGCTGGAAGACCTCAAGGACGTGTACCGCTGGAAGATTATTCGCGGCGGTTCCTCGCTGCTCTCCGACGATTTCGTGCAGGAGAACTTCGAATATGAACACAAGGTTTATGGCACGGAAGAGATCACTCCGCGCTGGAAACGCGCCGTCAACCTGGTGGATGGCCTGATGTCCGACGCCGTGGGCCAGATGTACGTGGAGAAATATTTCTCGAAAGAGGCCAAGGATGAGATGATCGAGCTGGTAAGCAAGCTCCAGAAATCGCTCGGCGAGCGCATCCAGGCCCAGGAATGGATGACCGACGAGACCAAGGCAAAGGCCCTCGACAAACTCGCCGCCTTTACCGTGAAAGTGGGCTATCCCGATAAGTGGGACGATCTGACCAACCTGGTCATCGACCCGTCCAAGTCGCTCTACGAGAACGCCCGCGCCGCTTCCGACTTCTACTGGGAGTTGAACTACAACAAGCGCTACAACAAGCCCGTCGACAAGAGCGAATGGCTGATGCCCGCCCAGATGGTCAATGCCTACTACAACCCGACCACCAACGAGATCTGCTTCCCGGCCGGCTTCCTGCAGCCGCCTTTGTTCGACCTGAACGCCGACGCCGCCGCAAACTACGGTTCCATCGGCGTGGTGATTGGCCACGAGATGACCCACGGCTTCGACGACCAGGGCCGTCAGTACACGAAGGAGGGCAACCTCGAGAACTGGTGGACCGAAGCGGATGCCGAGGCCTTCAAGAAGCCTTGCGACGCGATGACCGACTACTTCAACACGCTGTGGGTGATTCCGAACGATCTGCACGCCAACGGCAAACTCTGCCTGGGTGAAAACATCGCCGACCACGGCGGCCTGAACATCGCCTACAACGCCTTCCAAATGTGGCAGAACGAGCATGGACGCCTGCCTGATGACCACGGCTTCACGCCCGAGCAGCGCTTCTTCCTGTCGTATGCCAACGTATGGGCCGGCAGCACGTCTGAAGAGATGCTCCGCTACCTGACGATGATGGATGTCCACTCGGTGATGTTCCTCCGCGTCAACGGCGGCCTGGCCCAGTGCGACCCCTGGTACGAAGCCTTTAACATCCAGCCTGGCGACGCCTATTACGTAGCTCCAGAAGACCGCGTGAAAGTCTGGTAATCCGTCCTTTGGAGTTTTTTTAAAGAATCGCTCTCCCGATGATCCAAGGGAGGGCGATTTTTCATTTATTTTTCGTAACTTCGCCTCATGCGTTCCCGAATCTTTCTCCTGCTGTCCATCCTGGCGGTTTCCTGCACGTCGCAGGGCCCGACCAAGAACTTCGCCCTGCGGCACCGGGCCTACCACTCCAGCGCCATCGACTTCAACGCTACGGCGCAACTGGCGGTGGACGGCATCGTTGAGACCGAGATGCCCTACTGGATCGAGGTCTGGAAGAACGACGATGAAATGCTCTCGAAAATCGAGCACGACATGCCGTTCGACCCACGGCCGTGGAGCACGGTGACGGCGGAAGGACCGCGAGCCGAACTGGCGGTGCGCACCTACGGCTTCCGGGAATCCGTGGACCGGATCACGATGACACTTTCGGCCGGACTGCGTGATGGCGCGCAAAACAGTCCGTATACAGCCCAGTTGTTGAGCCAGGACGGACAGGGCCAGTGGAAAGTCGAAAAGCGCTTTCAGGGCGTTTACGACGGCCAGGCCCTCACCCTGCCCTGGGACGCGCCCAAAAGGATGGCGCCAGAACGCTGGAAATTTGTCGTGGACATGCCGGAAGCCGAGACCATCGTCTGGCAGGAATGGTTGTTCTTCCGGGATGGAAAGCGGCTGTCCATGCTTGCATCGGAGCATTTCAGCAGTGTCTGGACCCCGGCCAGCGGTGGCCGGGAATGGCTGGCAGTGGATATGGGCCAGACACGCACATTCCGTGAAGTCCGGCTGCACTGGCTCAATGCGCCCCGGCACGGCGTGCTGCAGGTGGGCGCCGACTCCAGCGCCTGGCACACCGTGGCGGAACTGGGCGGCGGGCAAGCGGTGCGCTGCGACACGCTGCGCATACGCGGCCGCGGCCGCTGGGTACGCGTGCTCCTTGATACATCGGTCGACGGAATGCCCTACATGCTGAGCGAGATTGAAGTCCTCGGCAATGGACGGAATAAAGTCCTGATGACGCCCGAATGCTGGCCTGTGGAAGCCACGGACTACCCCGACCTGGGACATCGCGTTCGTCTCGACCGGAACTGGTTCCTGGCCCGGCAACCGGATTCCAACGATCCGGCCGGCTGGATTCCGGCCACAGTGCCCGGCACCGTCTTGTCAAGCCACCTCGACAACGGCATGTTTCCCAACCCGAATTTTGGTGACAATCAGCAATATATCAGCGAATCTTACTTCCTGTCGCCCTTCGTCTACCGCACGCGTTTCGCCCTTCCCCGCGGCTACCGCAACGGCGTGGATGACGAACGCATGCTGCTACATTTCGACGGTATCAACTGGAAAGCGATGGTCTTTCTGAACGGCTCGTCGGTCGGCACCATCGAGGGAGCCTTCACCGACGCCACCTTCGACATCACGCCGCTGCTGACGGCGGACAACCGCCTGGAAGTCATCGTCATGCCGCCGGACCATCCCGGCATGGCCAAGGCCAACACCCTGGAGCGCTGCGCACCCAACGGCGGTGTGCTGGGCGCTGACAACCCCACCTTCCACGCCTCCATCGGCTGGGACTGGATTCCGACCATCCGCGGCCGTAACATGGGCATCTGGAACGACGTGTGGCTCGAGCGCACCGGCCCCGTCCAGATCACGGATCCCATCGCCATTCCCCTCTTCTCAGCATTGGAGAGCCTGCCGCCCATCCTTGACACCACACGGGTGCGCGTCCTGCTGGGCGCCACGCTGGTCAACCGGGCAGATTACCCCCTGGAGGTCGAGTGGGAAGGAAGCTATGGCGACGTGCCCTTCAGCCAGACCGTTTCGCTGCCGGCCGGCGGCTTCCGCATGGTCACGACGCAGATCGAGCTGGAGCATCCGAAACTCTGGTGGCCCAACGGCTACGGCGAACCACATCTTTACACGGTCGACATGCGCGTCCTCGGCAGCGATGCGCACCGATTCCACTCCGGTATCCGCCGATTTGACTACGACACCTCCGACGGCACGCTGCGCATCTGGGTCAACGGACGGCGTCTGGTGGGCCGCGGCGGCAACTGGGGTTTCAGCGAGAGCAACCTGCGCTACCGCGCGGAAGACTATGAGCGCGCCATGCGCCTGCACCGCCACGAAAACTTCAACCTGGTCCGCAACTGGGTGGGCATGGTCGGCGACGCTGAATTCTACGAAGCAGCTGACCGCAACGGCATCCTCGTCTGGCAGGACTTCTGGCTGGCCAATCCCGCCGACGGCCCGGATCCCGATGACGAAGCCCTGTTCCTGGCCAATGCAGAAAACTTGGTCAAGCGCATCCGCAACCACCCGAGCCTCCTGCTCTGGTGCGGACGCAACGAGGGCTATCCTCCCACCTCCCTTGACGCGGCACTGCGCAAGCTCGTAGCCCTGGAAGATCCACAGAGCCACTATATTTCCTCCTCCGCCGACGACGTGGTGTCAGGCCGCGGCCCCTACTACCGCCTCCCTTCAAAAGCGTACTGGCAGCTCGACGAAATTCCCTGGTACCGCGACGAAACGCGCATGTTCCACAGCGAGCGCGGCATGCCCAACTTCCCCAACTATGAAAGCCTGATCGCAATGATGCCAGCATCGCAGGCCTGGCCGCCGACGCGGATGTGGGGCGTCCACGACTTCGCGCTGCAGAGCGCCCAGCGGGGACAGACTTTCATCGACGCCGTGGATTCTTATTTCGGTCCCTCTTATGACGGGGAAACCTTTGCAGCACGGGCCCAGTGGGTCAATTACGACGGCTACCGAGCCATGTTCGAGAGCCGCAGCCGGGAGCGCCGCGGCCTGCTGCTCTGGATGAGCCATCCGGCCTGGCCCTCCATGGCTTTCTGCACCTACGACTGGTTCCTCGATGGCACAGCCGCGTACTACGCCTGCCGCAAGGCTTGCGAGCCCCTGCACATCCAGTGGAATCCGGTATCCGGGCAGGTGGAGGTCGTGAATTACAGCGCGGGCGATCAGCAGGGCCTGCGCGCGGTGGCGACACTCTATACCGCCGACGGCCGGGTAGCCGATGTCCAGGAGACGGCGCTGCAAGTGCGCGAGGATACGACCACCCGCCTCTTCGGCATCGACTTCCAACGCGCCGGCCTCAACGGGAATCCGCGCTGGGGACACCGGGTCTGCTTCCTCCGCCTCCAACTTTTCAACGGAACAGAAGTCGTTTCGCACAATGACTATGTGATTCCGGCAGAAGAAGACAATCTGCAGCAACTCAATACCCTGCCCAACGCCCATGTCAAGCTGTCCCACCGGAGCGCCCGCAACGGCCAGCCGGCCACCATCGTTGTCAGCAATCCTTCCGACGTCCCGGCCCTGATGCTCCATTTCGTGGCGCGCCACGGCGACGGCAGCCGCATCCTTCCCGTTTTCTGGTCAGACAATTACATCCACCTCATGCCCGGCGAGGAACGCGTAATCAGCTATGAAACTCCCAACGACGCATCGCATGCGATGATCGAAGTCAGCGGTTTTAATGTCCCTGTAATAGAAATAATTGCGCGCTAGAAATTCCACTTGCAGCCCAGCGCGACAAGGCGGCGGTTCTGGTAGGATCGCTCATGGTTGACCTGGGTGCCATCGGCCGATTCCACCCGCACGATATGGGGGGAATCTGCCAGATCGCGGCCTTCCAGGTAAATCGTCCATCTCTTGAACGCCTTGGAAACCCTGGCATTTACCCGGCAATAGTCGCTGAACATGGCAAAGAAGGAAGCGACCTCGCTCTGGTATTTCGCATCGGCAGAAACCGTCCATCCCTTCCCCAGATTAGCGGAGATATTGCCGCTGAGCGTCCAGTTGTCAGCGTGCATGGGCACGTCGGAATCCTGCAGCCGCATTTGGGCGTGATTGTAAGTAGCGCTCAATCCCGCCGAGATCACCTTCCCGTTCCAGCCGATTTTCTGTTCAAAACCCAATATCCGGCTTTCTGATCCATTAACCCAAGTAAAAATCTGATACTGACGGCCGTCGATTTCATCCCAGAACCAGGTCTGGACGATTTCATTCCGGCTGCGCGTAAAGGACACGGCGCTTGATACGAGGAAACGTTTGTGGCGGAAGGTATAATTCAGGCCGTAGTTCCGGACCACATTCGATTTCAAATCGGGGTTACCCCGGTACAAACGGTCGATATAGCCGCCACTGCGGTCATACCAGCAGACCTGCAGATAGCTGGGATGGCGCACGGTCATCATGTTGGTCAGGGAAAGGCTATGTCCAGCCCCCATCTGCCAAGCGAAATACCCATTGCCCACCACATAGGGCTGCTGGATCTGTAGTCCCTGCTTATGGCTCTCGTCGGTGAGCCGGCGGGAATAGAGCATCAGGGCGTAATCTACGTGAAGCCGTGTCTTGCTGCTGGAAATGTCGAGCGCCAGATAAGGCTGGATATCCATCGACAGGAAATGGAACTGTTCCCGCAAGGCCGTCGAGTCGCGCCAAATATAGTCTTTCTCTTTCGCCTCTTCCAGATACCCGGAAGCCGTGGCACCGCTGTTCTTGTGGACAGACCGGCTCGCCGTCACGCGGAGTCCAGGATCGAGGACGAGTTTCGTTTTCCCGGTCAGGACGGAATCCCGGTAATGCAGGATTCCCTGGGCCTGGTTCGTGGCGGAATGCGGTGTGAGGCGGAATACATCCGCCCACAACTTATCCGGATCACTCAGACTTACCGTATAATATGCTGTGGTATTATCTGTGCTCACATACTTATACGAGAGTGAACCTGCCAGTATCCTGCGAGAAGAGCCCAACGGCCTGGAAAAGGTCAGGCCGGTTCCGGCATCGTGATTGAAACTCCGGGTCTCATCCGCATAGATGCTCATCTGCAGACGCTGGTTGAACTGGGTGTTGATATTGTAGGCCTCGTTACGGTCGAGTTGATATTGGGCCCATGCTGAAAACATCTTCCCGGATGGACGCTGCCAGATGGCTTCCGACCGGAACCGGGTCGTAAGGGGCTCTTCCTCCGACACTGTGTACAAACCATCTACCGTAACTTCTTCGTCAAAATAGTGCGTTTCACCCTGAACATAATCCTTGTCAATCAACGCATAACTCGCCGAAAGAATCGTTTTCCATGTGACCAGGGAATCCTTGTACGTAAAATCGGCAGCGCCTTTCCCCATATAGTGGTAAAGGGGACTGCCACCCTCGCCGAGTGTGCGCAGTCCTTTCATCAGGCCAAATCCGCCTGCAGCATCCACATTTCCGGACCATTGGGCCCTAGCGCCAGCGGAAGAGACCAGCAGCATCACCAAAACCCAGAATAAACGCAAACGTTTCATGCCTCAAAGTTAAGTATTTTTCTTATTTTTGTTGGATTAATAAAAGAAACAACTAATGGGCATCAAACGATTCCTCCTCCTGCTGCTGACACTTACCCTCGCAACGTTGCCGCTGAAGGCCGCTTCCGACGACAATACGGAAAACATGTCGGAAAAGAATCTCAAAGAACTGCTCATCGCACTCCGGGATGACTACCTGCTGCGCGAGCCCGATCACCAGCAGTTCATGGAAGAATATGGATTTGCGCGTGATGCCTTGCTGGACCTCATCCAGAAGAACGACGACCTGCCGTTGCTGCTGTACAACCAGGACCCCGAATTCACTTTCAGCCTTTCCTGGATCCTCAAGGAGGTGACCTCCAGATATCAAGAATTCTCCATGTTACGGTCAAACGATGACCGCTTTATCGACAACCTCGTCGTTGAGATCGATCGGTACGATCGATTGATCGAGTCACTGGAAAGCCGTCAGGTCAGCCCGGATCTGGAAGCCTGCCGCGATTCCTGCATCGCTTATGCGTCCGGGCTCCGGTATTTTCACAAGTTCCTGATGGACACGATCACTGCCGACCAGCGCGTATACCAGGATGCCGTTCAAAGGATGAAAGTGGCCAATGAATATGTGCAGGGACGCTTCGACAAATTGCAGAAATATATTTTCCGGGAGGGCCAGACGCCCTGGTCTTTCATCTTTGCCCATCCGAAAAACTTCATGATGAAGGTAAAGAGCGACTTCGCCCTCCAATACAGCACAGACGACCTGAAAGCCCGGCTGGCGAATGAAACCCAGAATGTTGACGCGGAATGGAACAGCAACCGATCCGAGCATACCCTCCTGATGTTCGGCGGGTTCTTTATTCTCTTCCAATTGCTGATTCTTTGCATCATCGGCATCCTGCTGGCCCAACTGATTTCCCGGCTGACCCAATACGGACGGAATCTGGGTAAGACGCAGAAATACTTGGCCGGGGTACTGCTGGGCTGCATCTTCTCCATCATCCTTTATTATTTTAAAAAACCAGTCTCCGATTTCTTCATCCAGACCTCGATCCAGATGATTCATCAGTATGTCTGGCTGCTTACCATCATCCTGGCGGCACTGCTGAGCCGGGTGAAACCGGATCAACTGAAGGCCTGCTTCCGCTTGTATCTGCCCTCCATCGGCCTGGCGCTCATCATTATCATCTGTCGCATCATTTTTATGCCCGACTCCCTGCTGACCCTTCTGCTTGCGCCGGTCCTGATTATGGTCTGCATTCGCCAGGCCTTAGTCTGCTACTATTATAGGGAGCGGGTGGACCGCATCGACCTGGTTTTCGGCTGGGTCTCATTCGGCGTTGCGTTGGTGGCGCTGGTGGTTGCCATCCTGGGCTTTACCTTTGCAGCGATGCTGATTCTCACCTGGTGGTACATCCAGCTGGCCATCCTCCTGGCCATCCTGAGCTTTAGTTTTCTGCTTCAGCGCTACAAGGAGAAACGGATGACCCCCCGGATTGCCAAGTACCATGCAAAGATGGCCCGCGTGACCGGCCTGGACATGAAATCCCTGCGCTTCGGTTTCACTTGGTTCTACGATCTGGTATCCGGAGTCATCATGCCTGTACTTGCGTTGCTCTCGATCCCCTTCTGCCTGCAGCTGACGCTGAATGTGTTTAACTTCGACAAAATCTTCCACACGTTCTATTACGAGCCGTTCATTCACCTGACTGAAAAGGATGGAACCGACGTCCTGCTGATATCCCTGAATATCATCATCGTGTTGGCGTGTCTTTTCTTTGTCTTTCTCTATTTGAACAAACTGATCCACTACCTTTGGCAGTCTTATCGCTACGCGGTCTTCCGTCGCAAGAACCACCGCATGACGGCCCGCGCCAATGAATTGAACTTGTCACTCGGCAACAGCGTCATCAGCGTACTGGTCTGGCTTATCTATATCGCCATTGCCGTCGTCCGGCTCCGCATCCCCATCGGTTCCCTGGGCCTGATCGCCGGTGGCTTCTCAGCTGGTGTCGGTCTGGCGCTCAAGGATACGATCAACAATTTTATCTACGGCATCCAACTCATGAGCGGGCGCATGCGCGTCGGCGACTACATTGAATGCGACGGCGTACGCGGCAAGGTATCGGACATCAGTTACCAGTACACGGAACTCGACACGCTGGATGGCAACTCCATCATCTTCACCAACAGCACGCTGTTCAACAAGAATTTCAAGAACCTGACCCGCGGCAATTCGTACGAATACCTCAAGATTCCAGTGACCGTCAGCTATGAGGCTGATATCGAGCAAGTCCGCAAAGTGTTGCTGGAGGCAATGAAGCCGTTGCAGAAGAAAGACCCCTATGACCGTCCCATCGTGGATCCGAAGCATGGCGTCACCGTCGGCATTTTGAATATGGCCGACAATGGCGTTGAGCTGGGCATCAAGCAATATGTATTGGCGGAACAACGCAACAGCTATCTCTCCAAAGCTGCTGAGGTTCTATACAAGGCCCTGACCGACAACCACATCGAGATTCCGAACCAGCAACTGGACATCCGCCTGTTCCAGAATGCGTAGCACGGTTGGTCAGACCGGCGAAACGGGTTCGTTTAGCGGTCCAAAGGGATATCGCACCAGGTAAATTTGTCGGGACTGACGATGTCAAAGCTTGTAATGTCTGCAGGAACTCCTTGGAATTTAAGGACATAGAAGACAATCTCGTCTTTCTTGAACCGGTTGGTCCCCCCGACCTTGATGTGATCGGAACCTGTGAGCGGATAATCGATGCCGTCGGCGCTCAGGTAGGTATCTTTCGCGATCACCCGCTTGCCGGGACCAACTTCCCGTACGATGACTTCGAGTGTTCCGTTGTTTCGCCGAAAATTCTCTATTTTTGCGCAATCAAACCTTTTTACATGAAAACCAGAATTCTGATTCTCGCAGCGATGCTGGCATTCCTTCCCCTATCCCTCCACGCACAGTGGCGGGTGGGTGTAAATGCCGGGGCGACGTACAACCTGTACGCCATTGACAAGCAGTACATGACCGATTACCGATATTACGGAGCCGGAGGCGTCACGATGGGCGTCACAGGCCAGTATCATTTCATGGACTGGCTGGGTGTCCGGATGGAAATCGACCTGACTCAGCGGAATTATCAACATACACGCGCCATCTATGCAGACCGCCTGGACTATCATTACCACAACGACTACCTGCTCGTTCCCGCAATGGTCCATTTCAGCTTCGGCGGGTCGCTCCGCGGGTTCGCAAATTTCGGCGTCTACGGCGGATACTGGCTCAAAAGCCACCGCGACGGAAAGGATTACAACAGCTTCAGCAATCGCTCCTTCGATATTGATGAAGACATCGCATTCGTTCCGGAACGGGACCAGCGCTGGGACTTCGGCTATGTTGCTGGCGCCGGCATGGAATGGCAATTCGCACGGCACTGGGCCGTCCAGCTCGAGGCACGTTGCAACTATAGCGTCATCAGCACCGTCAAGCAATACATGGCACATGTCAAGGATTATCGTTATAACACTACCTTCGGTTTGACGGCCGGGTTCAATTATATCTTCTAAGCCATGAAAAGAATGTTTTGGACGGGAGGCGCGCTCCTCCTGGTTATTTCCCTCTCGTGTACCCGCTTGGAAAGCGACCCGGTCCTGTCGTATGCTTTCAAGGACAACATGGCCTTCGCCGGAGCTGACACCAGCTTTGCCGCCAAGTTCGACATTTTCTGGAAAGGGATGAATGCCAACTATGCCCTCTGGGACTTTGAGAAAGCCAACGGGCTGGACTGGGACGAGGTCTATGACACCTACCAGCCCAAATTCGCCGCGCTGGATACCCAGGATTCGCTGGTAACAGACAAGCAGTTGAAGGATCTCATGGATGAGATGACCGCTCCTCTGCACGACGGTCACGTGGCGATCCAATTCAAAAACCACGCTACTGGAAATTTTGTGACGACCTCTCCCGGCAGCCTCAGGGTAATCAAGGAGCGCCCAGATGAATTGATAAACGCCGCTTCCTTCTCGCCCTCCATGGCATATTATCAGGAACATGGCGAAGTGATAGAGACAAGTACCATCGTTACGAATACGATGCTGACAGCCCTTGCGCCGGTCGCTTTATATGTAAAATTGGAGCAAGAAGCCCTGAGCCAGAAGCCGGATCTCACCCCGGAAGAAAAGACGCGGCTTGACAACTTGACGGCTCTGCTCATGGAACTCGCTGCCGTAACAACGAAAACATCGACAGGAGACATGAAAGCGGCCATCAGCCTGTACAACGAAGCCGCCCTCCGGTATGAATTCATGCAAATCCCCGGATTCGTCCAAGTCGATCCCAAGCTGGCGGAATATGGCGTGAACATGACGTATACGCTGTTCAAGGGTAACATCGCCTATCTGCGTTTCGATGCCTTCAAACTCACCGTCTATCTGCACCCGGAGGCCGAGGAGCAAATCTGGAAAAATGCATCTGCGGAGACCATGGCGGTCGTCAAGCAAGTCAAGGAAACCTGGAACGCCTGGTTCCAGGCCATCCAGGACCATCACAAGCGCGGAGACCTGGGCGGCGTGATCATCGACATCCGGTCCAACACCGGAGGTATGTTGATGGATTACCAATACGTCCTGGGCGCACTTGTTCCTTCCGGAGGAATCCGCGCGTTGGACGCTCGCTTCAAGAGAGGATCGGGCCGGTACGACTATTCACCCGTGTTGCCCCAATACATGCCCTCCTACGAAATGGAACACGTGACCGTGACGGAGAACATCGCCGTGCTCTGCAACTGTTATTCAGTCAGTATGGCTGAAATGACGTCCATCGGCACGAAGGTCCTGGATAACGCCAAACTGATTGGTACCCGGACGTGGGGCGGCCTGAGCGCGCTTTCCGACGCAAGCACCTACAGCAACAATTATGCAGGATATGTCGGCATCCAGAATGAAACGCCCGTGTTCTGCTTCATCCCCCAGGAGGTTTCCTTCTCGCTGGACGGCAAGATCCTGGAAGGCTACGGCGTGGAGCCGGACATCGAGGTGGCATTCGACGCCGCGACTTGGAGCGGGGGCGCTGGCCCTGACAACCAACTCGACCGGGCCCTTTCGTATATCCGTACCGGAAAATAGGCCGGTTATCCTGGACCACGTGGCCGTCGACCTGCCGGAACGGAAAAAGCGCATCTTGCCATGCCGATAATTTCAACTAATTTCTTATTTTTGTAAGTGGACAATCCCACCC
>LXOW01464097.1_pt1 | contig 12976 bp, 11 predicted proteins | sample 1368591 | NCBI WGS metagenome assembly LXOW01 (sample SAMN04884650, study PRJNA319009) | bovine gut metagenome | isolation source: Cow rumen | host: Bos taurus | place: Italy: Legnaro (PD) | collected 2014-07-09
GTGGTAGGCTTGGCCTATAAGATACATGATTTTAACCTCTTTGGAGCCAAGGGTAACCGCCGTATTAGCAAGGCTCAGAACCCCAGGAAATCTAGTAGCTCTAGCAATTCTAGTAATACTAGCAATACTAGAAAAACTAGTAAAACGGGCGTTAACCACGACCTGAATCTGCGCTTGGATATGTCGCTGCGCAAGCAGGCGGCCATCACCCGAGATATTGCATCAGGTGTATCGTCGGCTTCAAGCGGTAATTCTGCCTTTAAACTCTCGTTTATGGCAGATTACACGCTCTCGCGCCTGCTCACGCTGACGGCTTATTTCGACAGTCAGACTAACACCCCGTTGCTGTCAAGTAACAGTTATCCTACCACCACCTACGACTTCGGTCTTTCCATGAAGTTCTCGCTGACCAGATGATTTTATTGTGCACTGAAATGCTGTAGGACTGATTCCAGTTTGGATTTGATAGCGGCGTCGGGATAGTCATACGGTATTGAACACTCTATTCTCAAATCATAGTTCCTGAACATTTCTTTGCAATAGTTCAGAATATCCTGTTTGGTGATTTCATACTGGAAGTAAATGTACGCCTGGAAATTTTTGAGAAGCGGCGTAGAATTGAGGAAATTTTCCTTGATGCAGGAATGAGTATTCAGAACTACATCTTTATGAACATAGGACAATGCCTGTCGCTGCTGTGTCTTCAGTTCCTTTATTGATGGTGTTTTTATATTAATAGGAAGCCCGTTATGCATGACGTCATCCAGTTTCTTCGTAATCTCATCTATGAAGTCTGTAAACTGATTCTCGTCTCCATATAACTCTATTCCCTTCATGCAGTTCAGTTCCATAAGAGGTCTTTCAAACAGGTCGTCGTTATCATGTATAGACGCCTTTATTAATCCTCCCAAATAGCTGTTCAGGCTATCGCAAAAAAGGGTTTGTATGGCCTTCTTTTTCAGATAGTTTAAATTCTCTGTTTCTGAAAGCACTGTACGTGGTTTTATGAACCGGAACTTAATGTTAATGCAGAAGTTGTCATTCTTTAGCATCAATAACTTCTTGCCGCTTAGCGTGTTTTCAGTTCTTACGGGAACAGACGTATTTGGATGACTGCCGAATTTCTGCCTGATCATGTCCACAATATCGTCAGGCGCTTTGGCAAACACATACAGACACTGATTCTGTGGCACGAACCATTTCCGGTAATACGCTTCCAACTGTTGGATTGTGATGCTGCGGATGCTCTCTACTTGTTTGTTTATCCACTCGTCGGGTGTATATCCATACACAAAGAAACCTTTGGCGTAGTCTTCATTAGCTTTGACAAGATTGTATCTTTGGTTAGAGATTTCTGTTGCGAGAAGCTCCTTCTGGCGATCCAGCTCTGATGCTGAGAAACGGGCAGCGCCAGCAATATCGGCGTACATCTCCAGGCAAGAGTCTACGTAGGCATGCTCATTCTTCAAATGAAACAAATTGAACTCCATACACTTGTTCTCAACTTCAGTACGGTAGGATGATTTATTTGGAAGAAGGACTTTCTTGGAAGAAAGCATCCTTTTTAATAAAAGCGAGATACCTGGAATGTCACTGTTATTCTCGGTTCCCGTTTTTTGAATGAATCTCATTTCCAGTTCATTCTCTGGAATACCATTGTTGCATATATAATAGCGGAAGCCATTGTCCAGAACGCCTTGGTAGATGTTTGACGAGTCGGTTACGATAAAATCCTCATACTTGACACCCTTAGATTGTGCTGACGTATGGATGGCAATGGCGCATGTCATCGATAATAGTAAAAGCTTTGTATTCATATTGATAGTCTTAAATCAATTTTGCTGATTATGTTATTTTGATTTGTTGTTATAACGTTGCAGTAGGGCGTTCAGTTTCTCAGTAATCTCTTTTTCAGGATAACCATACGGAAGAATACATTGTATCTTCAGTGTAGACTCCTTGATGAACTTCTTGCAGTAATTCGAGATATCTTTACCGCTGAGTTCATACGACCAGTATGCATCTGAATCCTCTTGTTTGTATATAGGTAAGGAATGAACGAAGCAATTTATAATTGGCAATGATGCGTCAAGCGTATTGTCTTTTCCATTTCCTTCTTGTAATTTGGTCTTAGCCTCAGAACGACGCTGTTCTACCAAACTCTCTTTAAGTGTGTCTGCGGCCATGGATATCTGGACGCCATTATTCCTGACATCATCCAGAAAAACGGTCATGCTGTCTACAAGGGCCTGTAAGCCGCTTTCCGGGTCTTCGTCATGAATGTTATATGCAAATCCCATCTGCATTGAAAAACGTTCATCTACCAGACCTTTAACAAATGAGTTTATGTGCTCCTTCTTGTTCTTTGCCATTTTATCGGATAGTGCTTTACTGCCTTTTTTCAGCGCATAGTAATCTCTGAAGAATTCGGGACTTTCCTTTTCCGATGGTGTCAGAAGAGGTTGATCAAAATAGAGTATGATGTTACATGTTGGGCTTCCTACTCTGGAAATAGTAAAATTCCTTTGTTGATAGTCTAATGTTGGTGGGGCTGGAGTAGGCTGGCTTGGGTGGTTGCCGAATTGATGTTTTATCATCTCCTCAATCCCGTCGGGAATTTTGCCGGAAACCACAAGACACTGTCTCTGAGGCTGGTACCATTTCTTATAGAATGCTTCAAGCTGGGACTGTGTAATTTTCTTCGTACTGTTCTGTCTCATATCCCTCCATTGTTCGAGATCGCATCCATACGTGAAAGCAGCAAAGAGGGCATCCGCGTTTCTATATGTCCACAGGTATCTCCTGTTGGTGAGCTCGTGCAACACCCTTTCTCTCTGCTCTTCTATGTCCATGGCACAGATGCTGGCATTATAGGCTATTTCAGATAATATCGCCATACATGAATCAGCATATGCCCGATTACTCTTCAATTGATACAATTCGTATGCCATAAAATAAGGTGCTGTGTACCCATTGAAACCTGTACCATAATCCTTACCGAGCTTATTCAGATAGCTTCTTAAGGTACCTCCTATAGCTAATTGCCGATTGGCGGTTAACATCATGTGCTCCAGAAAGTGTGAGATTTCGATGGTCTCTCCGTCGTTATGATCTCCGCCTTTCTGTACCAGACTCATCTGAAAATGATCCATAGGCAGCTTTACAATGTAATACTGAAAGCCGTTGTCTAACGTACCATGAATCACTTTGGAAGAATCTTTGAGAAGGAAATCCTCATACCTGACATCGTCAGATTTCGCAAACGCCTGCATTCCATGAACACAGGCGAGCATAACTAAAACCATTTTTAGCTTTTTCATTATTTAATTTATTGTTAGATAGTTAAAATTCATAATTCAGTATTTTAAGTTCTGACGATGCAAAGGTATGTCAATCCTTACAGTTATACGACTTATATGCTGATTGTATAACCGTTTTTTATCAAAAGAAACAAAATGCAAAAATATACCTGTCTGATAGTAAGGTGATTACATTTCGGTGTTTTCCATTTGTAACATGCAAATGTATTGTGTGTGTATCAGGGTTAAAAATATGATTAATAAAAAAAAGCATAGCTTTCGCATGATGGAAGCTATGCTTTTTTGTTTTACTTGTCGTAAGCATGTACGGGATAGTCGGTGGTGTAGTGAAGACCACGGCACTCCTTGCGCTCCAGAGCCCAACGGGTGATGAGGTAGCCCACGTTAATCATATTACGGAGCTCACAAATATCCTTCGATGCCTTCACGCGCTTAAAGAGTCGCTCAGTCTCTTCATAGAGCATGTCCAGACGGTCCCAGGCACGATGCAGGCGCAGGTCGCTACGCACAATACCTACGTAGTTCGACATTATCTGATTGACCTCTTTTACACTCTGAGTAATGAGCACTTTCTCCTCGTTGGTGAGTGTGCCCTCATCGTTCCACTCGGGCACCTTCTCGTTGAAGTCGTAGTAATCAACATGCTCTAACGAGTTACGTGCAGCTGTCTCAGCATATACCACAGCCTCAATGAGTGAGTTTGATGCCAATCGGTTACCGCCATGCAGTCCGGTACAAGAGCACTCGCCGAGAGCATAGAGGCGCTCGATAGAGGTCTGGCCGTTCAGGTCGACCTTGATACCGCCACACATGTAGTGGGCTGCAGGACGAACAGGGATATAATCGGTGGTGATGTCGATACCCATTGACAGACACTTCTGGTAGATGTTGGGGAAGTGCTTGCGCGTCTCGGCCGGATCCTTATGGGTCACATCGAGACATACGTGGTCCAATCCGTGAATCTTCATCTCCTTATCGATGGCACGGGCCACAATATCACGTGGAGCCAGCGACAGGCGTTCGTCGTACTTCTCCATAAACGTCTCGCCGTTGGGCAGTTTCAGTATACCGCCGTAACCGCGCATAGCCTCGGTAATAAGATAGGCAGGATGAGTCTCGTTAGGATTGTGAAGCACCGTGGGGTGGAACTGAACAAACTCCATATCGGCTACGGTTCCCTTAGCACGGTAAACCATGGCAATGCCATCGCCAGTAGCAATAACAGGGTTGGAGGTGGTAAGATAAACGGCACCGCAACCACCGGTACACATGACGGTTACCTTACTAAGATAGGTATCCACCTTCTGAGTATCAGGGTTGAGCACATACGCACCATAACAGTTGATGTAGGGAGAACGACGTGTGACCTTAGCACCAAGGTGGTGCTGGGTGATAATCTCAACGGCAAAGTGGTTCTCTTTGATGTCTATGTTGGGATCACGGCGAACGGCTTCCATCAGTCCGCGCTGAATCTCGGCACCAGTATCGTCTTTGTGATGCAGGATGCGGAACTCAGAGTGGCCTCCCTCACGGTGCAGATCGAACTTGCCATCGCTGTTCTTATCGAAGTTTACACCCCAGTTAACCAACTCGCGTATCTGCTCTGGAGCCATACGTACTACTTGTTCTACGGCTTTGGGATCGCTGATGTAGTCGCCAGCAATCATTGTGTCTTCAATATGCTTCTCGAAATTGTCGAGCTCAAGATTGGTAACCGATGCTACGCCACCTTGAGCAAACGATGTGTTGGCCTCGTCGAGCGAAGTCTTGCAAATCATACATACTCTGCCCTTGCCCGAGCGAGCCACTTTTAGGGCGTAGCTCATGCCGGCTACACCAGCTCCTATAACTAGGAAATCATACTTATAAACCATACAGATGATGTTATATGTTGTAATTCTGCTGCAAAATTACTTAAAATTTCGAATATTCTTTGCATCTTGGCGATTTTTTTGTATCTTTGCACAAAACAATACCAAACTATTACAACGATGAAACGACTAGGGCTTATAATCATGTTATTGGTTCCGATGGTGGTGCTGGCTCAACAGACAACCGTTGGCGGAACAGTTATAGATGAGAAAACGGGGCACCCGTTGCCCCAGGTGAGTGTCTCTGTTGGCCGCGTATCGGTGGTGACAAACGATGATGGGGCCTTCGTCCTCAAATTGGCTGAAATGCCAAAAAGCATCACCGTGTCGCATTTGGGCTACAAGACCAAGCGAGTAGCCCTGGAAAGTGGAAAGACAGAATCGTTGAAGATCAGACTTCAGCCCACTGTGATACAGTTGCGTGAGGTGATAGTCAGGACTGGCGATCCTCGCGAGGTGGTTGAGATAGCCATACAGAAGATTCCTGATAACTACAGTAATAAGCCGGAGTTGCTGAAAGCGTTCTATCGCGAAACAGCAATGAAGCGTAAGCACTTTATCTATGTGGCCGAGGGTGTGGAAGATATGTATAAGACGTCGTACACACGTGGTATCGGACGTGATAGGGTGGCTATTGTAAAAGGCCGTCGTTTGTTGAGTCAGAAACAGGGAGACACCCTGGGACTGAAAGTGATGGGCGGACCTGTGCTGCCAGTACAGCTCGACGTTGTTAAGAACAATGAGCTCCTGCTTAATCAGGAAGAGTTGGATGCTTATAGTTTCAAGTGGGGCGTGCCCGAGTTTATTAACGACAGGCAGCAGCTGGTAGTGCTCATTGAACCCAAATATCCAAAGGATTGGGCACTGTATCATGGCAAACTGTACATTGATAATGAGCGTCTGGCTTTTACGCGTATTGAGTTGAGTCTGGATATGAGCGACAAAGACAAGGCCACAAGAACCATGCTGGTTAAAAAGCCTCTGGGTGTGAGATTCAAGCCTCGTGAGCTCTCGTGTGTAGTTGACTATCGTTATACCGATGGTGTGACGCGTATCAGCTATCTGCGTAATACGTTTAAGTTTAACTGTGACTGGAAGAAACGACTGTTCAGTACCTCGTTTACAGCGACGTGCGAGATGGCAGTGACCGATAGTGAGTCAGACAATGTCCGTCCGATAGTAAGTAGGAATACTTTTGATTCGCATGATGCGTATTATGATAAGGTAGAATACTTTATGGATCCGGAATACTGGAGCAACTATAATATTATAGAGCCCTCAGAGTCGCTCGACAAGGCGATACGTAAGCTGGTATCAACCTATCAGCGAAACTAAGAGAATTGATAATTAAGGAATGAAGATATTTAAGAGTTACAGAAATAGTATATTTGCACTTTTATGGATTAGCTCAATAGGCAGTATGCAGGCGCAGACTGTCGATGCGCTAGGGGTAGATACAACCCAGGTAGACACGGCTAAGGTAGAATTACCTTGGCCGCAAAACTTACAAGCCCGACTGGACACATTGGTTAGCAGCCCTATGTTGCAATACACGCAACTTGGACTGATGGTTTATGACCTGACCGCAGACTCGACGCTGTACACTTTTAATCAGCGACAGACAATGAGGCCTGCATCTACCATGAAACTGCTGACGTCTATCTCAGCCTTGGATCAGTTGGGAGGCAAATATGAGTTCAAGACATCGCTCTATTACACAGGTAGCGTGAAGGATAGCGTGCTGACGGGCGATCTTTATTGTGTAGGCGGCATGGACCCCTTGTTTGACAAAACGGATATGGCTGCATTTGCTGAGAGCGTTAAAGGACTTGGCATCCACACTTTTCGTGGAAAGATTGTGGCTGTTACCGGCTTTAAGGATCAAGATCTGTTNNGATAGATAAGAAGGATGATTTTATCAGCCGCTTTGCGCAAGAATTGGATAAAGACAGTATCTTCGTCGATGGACCGGGCTCGTACGGAACGTTGCCCAAGAATGCCCTTTTGCTTTGTTCACGCAGTCATCAGTTGGTGGATGTACTAGAGCCGATGATGAAGAACAGCGATAACCTTTATGCTGAGTCGATGTTCTATCAGCTGGGAGCTGCAGCAGGCGCCCATCCTGCCAAAGCATCGCACGCTCGACAGCAGGTAAAGAAAACCTTGTCGAGAGCAGGTGTAACAGGACAATATAAGATAGCCGATGGTAGCGGCTTGTCACTATACAATTACGTAACACCCGAGTTACTTACCCGTTTGCTGATTTATGCATATAGGAAGCCAAACATCATACGTGACCTATACGTCTCGCTGCCAATAGCCGGTGAGGACGGAACGTTGAAAAAGCGTATGAAGAATAGTCCTGCTCACATTAATGTAAGAGCTAAAACGGGTACTGTTACAGGTGTATCGTCGTTGGCAGGATATGCTGTGGCTGCCAATAACCACATGTTGGTATTCAGTATTATTAATCAGGGAATTATGAAAGCCGATGATGGCCGTAACTTTCAGGATAAAGTATGTAACGCATTATGTAAATAGAATATGGAAACAAAAAAAGAACAGATATTAGTTAGAATTACAGGTCAGGATCGTCCGGGATTAACAGCATCAGTGATGGCGATCCTTGCAAAATATGATGCACAGATTTTGGATATTGGTCAGGCCGATATCCATTCAACCTTGTCATTAGGTATCCTCATCCGCATGGATGAGATTCATTCAGGACAGGTTATGAAAGAATTGTTGTTTAAGGCTACTGAGCTAGGCGTAAACATCGGCTTCTCACCCATCGGCGACGATGAGTATGAGGATTGGGTTGGTCATCAGGGCAAGAACCGTTATATCCTGATGGTGCTTGGTCGCCAGTTGGAGGCCCGTCAGATTGAGGCTGCCACACGTATCATTGCCGATCAGGGCTTGAACATCGACTCCATCTTGCGACTCACTGGTCGTAAGAGTATCAAGAATCCTGCTACCCATACCCGTGCCTGTATCGAGTTCTCGCTGAGAGGTGAGCCTGCTAATCGTCAGGAGATGCAGTCGAAGCTGATGAAGCTGTCTAGTGAAATGGAGATGGACTTCTCGTTCCAGAAGGATGATATGTTCCGTCGTATGCGTCGACTCATCTGCTTCGATATGGATTCAACGCTCATCCAGACGGAGTGTATCGACGAACTGGCCGAGCGCAATGGTGTGGGCGCCCAGGTGCGCGCTATCACCGAGAGCGCCATGCGTGGTGAGATCGACTTTAAGGAGAGTTTCACCCGTCGTGTAGCTCTGCTCAAGGGTCTCGACGTGAGTGTGATGCAGGAGATAGCCGAGAAGCTGCCTATCACCGAGGGTGTGGACCGTCTGATGACTACCTTGAAACGTTATGGTTATAAGATTGCCATCCTGAGTGGTGGATTCACCTATTTCGGTGAGTATCTACAGCGCCGCTATGGTATCGACTACGTGTATGCCAACGAACTGGAGATAGGTGAAGACGGCAAGCTGACAGGTCGCTACGTAGGCGAGATCGTTGACGGTCATCGCAAGGCCGAGCTGCTCAAACTCATTGCCCAGGTGGAGAAGGTGAACCTGGCACAGACCATTGCTGTAGGTGATGGTGCCAACGACCTACCCATGATCTCTGAGGCTGGTCTGGGTATTGCCTTCCATGCCAAGCCCCGTGTGGTGGCCAATGCAGAACAGAGCATCAACACCATCGGACTGGATGGCGTGCTCTACTTCTTAGGTTTCAAGGACTCTTACCTTGGTGATCAAGGTGTGATGTAATGGAGTTCGCATCAGTATTATTACAGTGGTATCAAGAAAACGGTCGCGATCTGCCTTGGCGGCAGACTCGCGATCCATATGCTATATGGCTCTCTGAGATAATCCTCCAGCAGACTCAGGTAAAACAGGGATGGGACTATTGGACGCGTTTCATGCGCCATTGGCCTACTGTTGATGATTTGGCTGCAGCCACTGAGGATGAAGTGCTGCGTGAGTGGCAGGGGTTGGGCTATTATAGTCGTGCCCGTAATCTCCACTTTGCTGCCAAGCAGATAAAGGCTCTAGGTCACTTCCCGAATACGCTTGATGGTATTAAGGCACTCAAGGGGGTAGGGGATTATACCGCTGCTGCCATCGGCAGTTTCGCATTCGATATCCCAGCAGCCGTTGTCGATGGTAATGTCTATCGTGTCCTGGCTCGTCATTTTGGTATCGACACACCTATCAATACCACTGAAGGAAAAAAGGTCTTTGCTGCTTTAGCGCAAGAATTACTCCCCTCCTCTGGGGAGGAGGGGCTAGGGGTGGAGGGTGTAAGCACTTCTTCTACCTATAACCAGGCCATTATGGACTTCGGCGCCCTACAATGTACGCCCCAATCGCCCAACTGTACAGTATGTCCGCTGATGGAGTCGTGTGAGGCTTTCCGTTCTGGGAAGGTTACTGAACTGCCTGTAAAACTAAAAACACTCAAGGTTAAGGAGCGACATCTCGTTTACGTATATATAAGATGTAAGGGGCATGTGGCCATCCATCGTCGTGGAGCTGGTGACATTTGGCAAGGCTTGTGGGAGCCATATCTCGTAGATGAGGTTCCTGTTGGTGCCATTTTGTTACGACAGAATGTGAAGCACGTGCTTACGCATAGGATATTGATGGCGGATTTCTATCTTTGGGAAGTTGAACAACGTCCCCAACTTTCTGATGATTACATATGGATAAAAGAATCGGAGCTTGACGATTATGCCAAGCCCCGATTAATTGAGATCCTAATAGAATCTATTTGTTCTTAAGATAATTCGCAAATATTCTTGCAGCGCTTTCTACTTTGGCTGCGCATGGGCGAGTCTTATAGTACTCGGCTGTGCGAGCTGAAGCCACATAGCTACTTGCAGCCTTTTCGTAGCCTTTCAGTCCCAGTATCTCGGCACAGATGAGACTGCCGTTCTCTTCTTTCGATTGGGCCAGCAAATCCTGCACCACCTTATAGCAGGCCGATTTGCCTTCACGGTCACTACCCTCGGTCTGTCCGCAGTCCAGACCCACCAGCATCACGATGCCCGACACAGCGCCGCACATCATCCTCATGCGACCCACACCGCCACCAAAACCGGCAGCTATCTTCTTAGCCAACGTATCATCAAGTCCATACAAGTCGGCAAATGCCGCTACCACACTCTGGCAACAGCCATAGCCAGCCATAAAATTCTCCACCGCGCGCTCCACGCGCTCATCTAATTCTTTATCTGTCATCATCTTCTATCAAAACCTGTTTATAAAAACTCGGCGCAAAGATAGCACAAATCGCGCAATACACAAAACAAATATTTGTTAATCACGTTAAGATACTATAAATACCACATGCTAAGTCCGCCAAAGCCCGTCAATTTCATTTTTGAGTTTCGTATTTTTGCAACTACGTTGTCGAAGCGACCTCCGCTCGCACAAAAAAAACAACTTGTTTTCAATCAAAATTCAATTTGTTTTTTCTTTGAAACCAACTTATTTTTCACCCAAAAGCGCAAGAACAGCATCCCTACGATGTTCTTCTAGGGGAACTTGCTACTGATGATATGTATTCTGCAATGGTTATTACTGTCTGATAGATTAAGGTTATTCACGAAATGAAGAAAAGTAGTATTCTAGAGGCAAGACGTAAGTTGGTTAATCCCGAAGTCCAAAAGAAGGTAGACCTCGCGTTCCAAATCATAGATCGCAATCACGAGATTCTCGTGGAAAAGGAACTTAAACAGAAGGATGCCGATTCTGTGCCATCTACAGAGCTCTGATCAAGTCTGTACTGTACAAGCGCATCGCGGCTTTGGGCATCAAGAGTTTCGTTCATAACGTAATTCCTTCGTTCATTACATTAATATAAAAAGGTGTTTTAAATGGACGATTCTCCCATTGTTTGCGAAGCATAATCATAGGACTGATAAGAACACCTGTGCTGAGTTCAAGATCGTATAGGGCTCCTGACACAGCTTCCTCTCTTTTTAAGTCTCTAGCTTCCCCCTCAAGTAGAACGAGCACATCAATATCGCTATCGGCACGAGCATCACCTCGTGCTTCAGACCCATACAGAATTGCCGTTGCCGTGGGCTCGGTCTTTTTGATGGTCTGTTTTATTCGTTCTACAATCTCTGGTCTTCGCATAACCTTTATATTTCTGCGGCAAAGATAAGAAGAAAACGTGAACTTTGCAAATATTTAGGGAAAAAATTACCACCCTGCGGGGAGGACGATATTTTCTACTTCGTGGGCCTTGGCGAAGAGGGGTGAGATTTCCTCGTTGGTGAAGCCAGCGATGCCACAACCTACGCGGGTTACTAAGAACGTGAGGTCGGGACGGGTTTTGGCGAATTCGATGAATTCATCTACATAGGGTTTGATGGCATCAACACCGCCATGCATGGTGGGTATGCCCAAAGATACAAAAAAAACGATACATACGTTGAAACCTTACAAAAGATGAGAAAGTACGGCAGTATTTACAAGATTCTCGTTAACTTTCTACCTGATTCTGCCGTACTTATTTCAGGGAAGTACAACGGTGGTACATTGGTACATTGGTACATTGGTACATTAGTTCATTAGTTCATTAATTCATTTTCGAAATTCGAATCAACTGCAAAGAGATTACAAGGCGAGGTAGTCCAAGGNNTAGAATCACCCATAGCTACCCATTACTTCGATTTGCAAAATGAATTAATGAATTAGTGAATTAACGATTTGAACCAATGAACTAATGTACCAATGTACCATTGTACCATTGTACCAATGATATTACTTAAACAGCAACTGGGCGAACTGGTAGAGGCTGCGGCGCCAGGTTTGCCACTCGTGAGCGGTCTCGGGTGAGATGTATGAGTGGGCGTTGATACCAATCTTCTTCAGGCCCTCGGCGGCGTTGATCACGCTACCCTCGCCTTCGGCCATGCCCTTCTCCTTACCACCGGCACTCATAAACAGCACCTTGTTGGTTGCCTTGAAATCGGGTACGTCGGTGAGCTCGTCGGCACCAATGGTACCACCACTGAAGATACCTACGTAAGCAAAGGTCTTAGGATTGTTGAGGGTGATGCCGTGGGTCTGCATGCCACCCATCGACAAACCTGCCATGGCGCGATGATCGGCATCGGCAATCACACGGTAGTTCTTCTCAACCATAGGGATGATATCCTTAATGAGCACCTCTTCGAAAGCACCACCCATGCGGCGGGCCATCTTAGCAAAGTCGGCACCGCTCATGCGGGGGCGCTGACCACCTGCTGGACGTGCTCCACCCTGTGGACGCTGACCGCCTGGGCGTGGACCCTGTGGACGGAAGCCACCAAAGCCCTGAGGCTGCTCGCCTGGCTTGCGGGCGTTCAAACCATTGTCCATGAAGATGATGAAAGGCACGGCCTTGCCAGCGGCAATGAGGTTATCCATAATGATACCTGTCTTACCCTGAGCGCCCCAACCGGTCTCGTTCTCGCCCATACCATGCTGCAGATAGAGTACGGGGAACTTCTTAGTGGGGTTGGCATAATACTCGGCGGGCAGATAGATATAGCCGTGGCGCATCTGCTGGGTTACTGATGAATAGTAGTAAACCTCGTTGACAGAGCCCTGAGGCACGTTCTTGACGGTATAGAAGTCCTCGTCGGCGGCAGGGATATCGATACCACTACCCCAACGGCTGGCACCGTAATAGTATTTGCTACCTGGATCGGGTACTGAGGCACCATCGATGTTGAGCTGATAGTAGTGGAAGCCCTCGTCCTGTGGAGCCGACTCACC
>LXOW01279963.1_pt1 | contig 12973 bp, 9 predicted proteins | sample 1368591 | NCBI WGS metagenome assembly LXOW01 (sample SAMN04884650, study PRJNA319009) | bovine gut metagenome | isolation source: Cow rumen | host: Bos taurus | place: Italy: Legnaro (PD) | collected 2014-07-09
GGGTGGCGATATCTACAAGGAAACTATGGGTGACGGCATCGTCCTCCGACAACACCGCCAACTCATCAGGGACCGTTGCCTCAGTTGGAATCTGCAAAGACTGGCACACCGTCACCTGCGCCTCCGCCTGCTCAAACTGTTTGACCAGCTGAGGTACCAAGGGATGGGAACCAAATATGATGACCTTATTAGGCATTTTCCCGGGTCCGCTTTAGGATATACGGAATGGCGGCATTAAGGGCCTTGTCAAAATCTATGATAAACTGCTCCTCCCGTTCCTTAAGGTCTTCATAGGAACAGATGTCCAGATGAGCACGTATGGGCCAGCCTTTCAGGCGTTTTCTCTCCGCTCTCCATGCCGCCATGTCGGAAGATCTCAGTTCCTTCAAGTGTTTCACCTCGTCTTTGGTAAGGGTACGGTATCCCGTGAGCAGTTTTTCCATGTTCCAGCGGTTGTGTTCTACCAACATAAGGATACTCAACTTCTCCTCATCCAATTCCATAGGACATTGATCCGGGGATAATCCAACTCCCCGCAGTTTGGTTAGCAACGTATTGGCATTAAAAGCACTGGACATCTTGTCCATTACGTACGTCTCCCTCCACTTATGGGCATAGGCCTCATAAGAGGTAAAGCCATCACTATAAGGCTGATCATAGAATTCAAATGTATGGTCACACTTCCCGGACGGTTCATTGTTTCTTACGGCATAGTAAGAGTCATACACATATGCAATCATCCTGGCAGCCGTATCATCATCCAGAGAAGAGTCGTATCCCTGGTCTACCATTCCAAAGGGTATCAACTTGGCATAGCGGGGCATCTCCATCCGGTTGCCCACTTGCGTATGGGCCATATTGTCAACGATGTGGCCACTCAGGCGCTGGCAGGTAAGAATCTGTAAACAGTCTTCATAAACACTGGTGGGCATATACATAGCCGCAGCTATGGACTGATGAGACTTGGGCAGACAAACAGCAATGGTGACAATATGCTGCTTGCAGGCTGCGGACTCTTTTAAATAATCCTGAACTTCATCTTGTTCTATTCGGCCCTTTATGAATTCCCACTCGATATCCAGCCACCCGTCTTCGTCTCCCCTCCACTCCCCTTCTTTTTTACGGGTGCCGGTGTAATCTACCATCCTCACTCGGGACTGCTCCATCAAGCTGGGGAATCGGCCCTTGAAATAGTTGAACTCTATGTCGGCGTCGCTGTCTACAAAGGTAATTCGCGTCCGCTTGCCATTTCCGGTTTTAAAGTTGGGGAAATGGCAAATGTGGGCCGCCTGCAGGGCCATGGCAATACCCATCTTGGTCATTCCCAGGATAATGAGATGGACGGTTTGGTCCGAATCCTTATCCAAAAAGAAAGGCTCGTCTTCCGGTGTAAATCCGGCCGTATCAAGGAAGTGATAACGATACTCTCCCGCCTGTCCGGCCACTATCACTTTCCTGGCCCAGAGGTCATAGAAATTGAACGGCCTAAAGTCAATGTGCTTCTTAAGGTCTTTCGATATCTCAGAGAACTGGAATGCGGCAAAAGTGGTCTGGTATTCAAACAACACATGGCAAACCAGCGGGCTGGTCTTTCCTGCTTTTTCCAAGTATTGCCCCATGGCGGCCACGCTGTCCATATTGTAAGCATCACGGTAGGACTCCACTTGGTCCGTCTCCTGGGTGTCTCCAATGACAAATACTTCCTTGGCGTCTTGTAGGGATAGACGGGATACATCCTGGCTGGAAGTCCGTTCTCCGTATAAAAAGACGAAATCTTTACTTCTAAGACCGTCTCCCAGGAAGGAAAAGACTTCTCTGCGCAGCTTGGCCACATCCAAACCCGTCATTATCAAAAACTTTGTTCTTGTGCTGCTCTTTGCCTTCTCGTTAATAATAGAATACAGGAAGTCACTCGCCCCCAGGATAACGATATGGTTCTTGAGGCGGTAAGTGGATTCTCCGTCTATGTACCGCTGGGCTATTCTTTCCAGCATACTGGTCATGGAGGAAGTGAGAAAAGCTAAAAGTATGATACCCAGGGTTGTGATGACAAAACCAACCAGATGGGAATGTTCATACACATTTTGGCCGCCATTGGTAAACAAGAGATAATAGGCCGCGTCGAAAATATTGTTGGGAACGTAGGGATTATTGACGTAATCTATCTTGGGGAACCAGTACTGGATACCTATTGCCTTATACACAAAAAAACCCAGGGATGCCGCCACCAGGATGAAACTTATCACACATACAAAAGCCGGCATCAGAAGTTGCTTGTAGCCGCGTTCGGCCAAGATTCTGTCTACCATCAGCCTTAAGGATGACCACCCGTAGCTAATTTTATCCCAAACGAATACAAAAAGTCTCATACCATTGGCTATTAGTTCCCGTAAATATAGTGTTTTTTTGCCAATTTCCCTTCAATGGATTCAAAACCATTGGTTTTCAACTTGTTTTTTTGTATCTTGCAAAGTACTAACCAATAACTATCACTCGTGATGCGCAAACGAATCCTCTTCTTCCTATTCTTTTGCTTAATCCTATGTCCCGGTGCATTGGCCCAGGAGGGGATGCAACTGGAAAAAGTGACTGTTGTGAGCCGGCACAGCGTACGGGCCCCGCTAGAAAGATATCTCCAAGATTTGGACAGGCTCGTACCCCAGGGGAAAACATGGAACAGATGGTCCGTTGAAGGTAGCCATCTTACGTTAAAGGGTGCCGCTTTGGAGACACTGCTTGGTGAGTATTTCCGCCTATGGTTTGCCCAGAAGAATTTTGAGCTAACCCCGTCGGACATCTACTTTGGTGCCAGTTCCAAGCAACGCACCGTTGCCACTGCCCGCTGCTTTGCAAGCGGAATGCTCCCGCTCATGACAATTCCCATCGATTATAAAACCACCCAAGATGGGAGTGTGGGCTATTTGGACCCGGATTACCTACCCCTTCTCAATGCCCACAGCACAGCGCAATTTGACACCTCCGCATTTGTCTCGGAAGCTCATAGAGAACTGGCCGGGATGATAAGCACGCCATCATATGATTTCCTTGAAAAGATACTTAATTATAAGCATTCTCTTTTTGCCCAGGAACGCAACTACCCGCATTTCTATAATGACTCCAACATCAAGCTTGATTTTATAGATTCCAAAGGCAACTACCTGGAGCCAAACATGACGGGAGATCTGAATCTGGCCAACAAGGCAAGCGACGCTTTCATTCTTATGTACTATGAGAGCAAAGGGCCGAAGGCCCGGGCTTTTGGCAAAAAACTAAGCTTCGAAGACTGGAAAAAACTCGCCAGCATCAAGGATCATCATGACGAGATACTGTTCACGGCCCCCATCATAGCCGCCAACGTCAGTCATTGCCTGCTGGTTAAGGTCTATTCGGAGTTACAGAACAGGCAACATAAGTTCTCCTTCCTTTGCACGCACGATTCCTCTATCTTATCATCACTGACTACTCTCCGCGTTAAAGACTATTCCCTGCCGGAAACCATAGAAGGGAAAGTTCCTATTGGATCAAAGTTCCTAATAGAGAGCTGGATAGATTCCCAAGGAGAAAGATTCATCCGCACCCGGCTGGTTTATCAGAGTTCCCGCCAAATAAGAGAAATGGAAGCACTGGATCTTGCCAATCCACCCATGTCTGTTGACCTTAGCTTTGAAGGGCTCGAGAAAACCCCTGAAGGCATGTACCGCTACCAGGATTTCATGCAGCACTTCCAAACCGCTTTGAAGGCTTATGAAGCAACAGCCCAGGGAAGAAATCCTTTTGAATAGATATAAAAACACATTATATGGAAAACGTAACTAAAAGTGTTCACGTCTTCTTTGGCGGAGCGACCAACCTCGAGGCCGAAAGAGATTTGGTCAACTCTGTTGCCAATGAACTTAGCTCTAAATATGATAATGATGGGATTCACGTTGTTGTGAGTTCTTTCAAAACTCTGGGTGATAATCAAGAGGTTTATATTAATTTCCTAAAAGATGTTGCAGATGTCGCCATCTTTGCGATAAGAGGTGAGTTCAATCAATACACCAGGAGTGAACTTAATACCGCGTTGGAAGAATACCGAAAAGAGAGCCGGCCGAGTCTACATGTCTTCCAGAATTTGGATATAAGCGACCCCAAACAAGCCGCAGTAGGAGAAGAATTAACCACCCTCCTGCGTCCCCAACACGCCGTACGCTACAATGATATTGAAGAGTTAAGGTCGCTAGTGAGGGACCGTATAACCGATGCCATCAAAAAGCAGATGCAGAAGAACCAGATCCAGAGTTCCAAAGGAAGAAGTCTTTTGGGCTGGGCTGTTGCATCTGTCATGTTTGTTTTAAGCATCGCGCTTTTTCTCTCGAATGGTAAAAAGGATGCCGAACTTAGAGAGGCCAATGACACCATCCAAGAAGCCATTGAAAAGGATAAACAACAGAAGTTATTGTTTGTAGGCGGAGGGTCTGTCTGTAATTACATAAAAAATGCATGGAATCTGGCATTGGACACAATTCCTAATTCTCACACCATCCCTCTTCCCAGTGGGACGTCCTGCAAGATAATTGGAGAAGAAGGTAATCGAGTTGGTCCTGCCAAATATGTCCCCATTCTTTTATCCGCAGAAAGGGTCACAAACGAGAATGCTTTCACAGGTGTCTGCAATAAGGGTAATTTAATAAAAAGACTGGTGATTTATGAGTATTGGCTGGGAAGAGATTACTTGAAGGTCTTTGCCGACTCATCATGGGTTTGGCAACTAAAAGAAAAGAATCGCTTATCGTATCATACAGATGCAGAAGGAGAAAAGTATCTGACTGCCGATGATCTTACCAACCTGATCAATTGCGGATTAGAATCCAATTCAGCGACTGTATACATCACATCTGTAACCAGTGGCACTCTCGCCGCATATGAGGTCGTATTGGGGCAAAAGAAGATTGCTCAGTTAAATGTGATGCGAGAGAACTCAGGAAAAGTGAAGGATTTTCACCCCAACAACTCTACTGACGCAGGAGCTCGCATCATTCTGGGAAGCGAAAATTTCCCTCCTAAAAAAGATGACAATAGTAATGTGTTAGTAGAGTTTCACGTTGCCAAACCATCCGGAAACGAGTCCTATCATGGTGTTTTTATGTACAAACAGATGTTTCTATATATCCCGGCTTATAAAGAAGGGGAGAAGTACAGAATCCCCGACCGTGTGATTGACTTCTTGAAGATGAATCCCAATGACACAACTCAATACTGGAAAAAAATCTCAGAACCTAAAGGCTTAGCCCAGGATTACATAATTATTAAAGCCGCTAATTATGAAAAATAGAGTGACATATTTCCTTTGTTTTTTTACGGGTTTTTTATCTTCATTCTCTATGCACGCCCAGATCTCTTCGGCCAATTACAAATATCAGGTCAAGGTGGAGAATCAACGGGACGCATCGGTGATTGAAGACCTTAACCGATTTATGGATCGGGAGGACAAGATCATGGAAGAGCGTGCAGCAAAAGAACGGGGCGCATTGGGGAAAGCCCTGCTAAGTAGCTATAGCAGCGTTTTCCTGCAAAAGACCTTGAGTGCATCTTCCCAACTCATTGATTTAGGTGCCGACTACATCATACAAACCGCCCGTAAGAACACCAAGACTCATCGTTTTAGGGAATGGCAAAACCTCACGCAAGCCCACAACTCTTATACAAAAGTCCTGGCCACTGACACTAAAATCAACGACTTTTACTATATGCCCTCCTCGGTGGGACCGTTCGACGCCCGCTATTTGAAATTCAACGGTTTCACATGCTATAACTACATTGAGTCGTCGATGTCGGACTATGATGAGGAGGAAGATAACGGCAGTGGTATGGGCCACGATGCCTTTTACCTCCACTGCTCGCTGCGGGCAGACAGCCTGGGCCTGGCCGAAATGGCCCACCACTCCAAGTTTTTACTCAAGGTAGACTCCCTGGCTTTTTACCCCGATTGGTGCAACGTCCCCATTGACAATAAGGCCCGAGGAAAAAACCGTTTTGACTACACCATGCGCACTGGTTTGAGGCTGTCTGTCAAGGTTATAGTTTTCGCCTCCTGGATTACCCCTACCGTGCAGCTTCAGGACGAAGTCCAACTGGGGCAGTTCATCATTAATGCCAGCATCCCCGAGAGATCTCTCATTCAGCGCGGCGATGACCGTGTCTTCATTTATAACGGGACCAATAAAGCTGGTGAAGATCCCATCCAGACTGCTTCTCTGGTAAGTATCTCCGGAGACAGTTTTGTAGTCCCCAGATCGTATGTAAGCGGGATAGGCGCGGATTCTTGGGGTACCGGCCAATACAGACTGGAGATAACGGTTACCGAAAGCTGCTACACCAACGACTCCTATTATCTTGACCCTAACAGCCAGAATCTCAAGGGCATCGACCGATACGACAAGAATAAATGGATGGGCGAATGGAATCAGCTCCGCCAGAAAGACAACCGGAACTTCTTCAGAGACGCCTGGTCCATTATTAAAAGTGCCTATGTTGAAGGAGACTGGGCGGAGGAACTTGTAGATCCCGCCAAATCGGCCATCTTCTCTGTAGAATCAAGAGAACTTAGGAAAGTATTTGACTTCTAAGATTCTACGGCACTATGCTCAGAATACTCTCGTGGCTTCTCGATCTTTTTGGTAAACTGTTCGAACACCTGTGGATGCGCAGTTATACCAAAGCCTCCACCGTCATCCAGGAGAAGGCAAGATTAGACGCGCATGCCGCCGTCATAGCCCGGGCCCGCCTCAAACGGAAAAGAGTCTTTTACCATACTTTCTTCCACTCCGTCATCTTCTTGATATTTGGCGGGTTGGTCACCGCTATGCTTCTGACAAAGGAAGAACGGGACATTTGGTTTTATCTCTTTCTGGTCCTTTTCATCTACTACGCGCTAAGAGCCCTTTACTATCTGCTATTTGGCAGGACCGGCAACCTGTCCACGTTAGAAGTTACAGACGTAATAGGCAGCGAACGTCCCTATGCCCTCTACCTCCGCGCTTTCAAGACGGACGGTAGAGAAAGGGCCTTCAGTGAGATCAGTCTGGTCCAAGCCCTCCTGAACCAGAACATCGTCACGTACGCCGTAGGACTACCGGAAGAGATTGACGCAACCCCGGGAGCGATGCGGGTCTACATAAGCAATGACACCTGGCAGCAAGACGTCCGCATGATGATGGAAAAAGCCGTCTCCATTTTTGTGAGGGTCTGCCAAACCGAACCTTGCTTTTGGGAAATAAGCCAAGTCCTCGAGCTGCCCAACCCGCTGTATCTCATTGTAGACAACCTGGAAGAGTACCAGGCCACTCGCACCCAGTATCCACAGCTGCCGGAAGTCACCCAACTAAAACCGGGCAAATACTTTATCTTCCAAAGGATAGAAGACGGGACCTGGGAAAACCTAACCCCGGAGAAGACCTACGACGAACAGTCCCAAAAGGATTTTTCGGCCTTACTTCTTGACAAATACCCGATTCTTCAGGAAGGCAACGAAAAACAGTATATGGACTCCATCAAGGGCCTTTATTCCGAGATTACCGATAAAATAGATGCTTTCAAACCCGAATACATCCTGCCCGTTGCAGAGCGAATCCTGAATCAGATTGAAGCTTTCTCAAAGATGGAAGATCCGGACGGCAATGTCCTTTATAACAACCAAACATTCTTAAAAATGCACGCGCGCTTTGATCCGCTTCCGGAAGCGCTTCAAAAAAAGAGGGAGCAGTTGAGAACCGACGCTCAACTGCAATAGATGTGAACGATAATTACTCCGTGACAGCGCGAATGCTGGTGCCAAGATAGCGGGTGATTTCAAAGATGGTATGAAGTACATCCTCTGTCCCCGAAATGCCAGAGTAGAGGTAATAGGCCCTTTCGGGATGCGTATTGTCGTTGTTTGACGTCCAGAAACTCAGACTGAGACCCTCTTCCCTGTATTCATCCAAATAGCGAAAACCAGTATAAGGGAAGAAGATGCTGTTACCATTTGTTCCCGTCACTTTTTCTCCCAACACGCCTTTTAACCGCGCCCTTTCCCAGCGGCAATAATGCGCCAGCTCCTCGGCTTCTTCTTTGGTGGGCATTCTCCAGGCCCATCCCAGATTAACACTTGCCGCATCGTCTTCCGCATCAAGAACATTCTTTAGGCTATCATATTTCAAAAGGGAAAAAGAGTCTCCCCGCTCCACATAGTATTTCAAATTGGAGGGCCGAAATTCTGTCTTTGTTTTCACTTCACCCCAGGCAAAAAAGGTCCCAAATTCCCAGGGTTCGTTAGCCCCCACGTTGCAGCGGGCCCATTTCAAACCGGAAGGAAGGCCTAAATCCACAAATTCAAAGCCATTGATTTTGTCCGCCCCTGTACTGACGCTAACCTCAGGATACTTTTGATTTCCCAGCAAAAACCATAGACACAGTACAGCAACGATCACGCATACAGCGGCAATGGAAGCCCATAGCCAGGGTGTTATCTTCTTTATCGGTTCCTTTTGTAAATGGGTTTGGCACCCGGCCACGACGGGTTCCTGACCAGACCACGTACGCAAATCAGCGAATAGTTTCTGCTTCTGAAGAGGATCCGAAATCTGAATATTGTTAGTCCCGCCAAACAGCATCAGGAACAAATCCTCAAGCGGAGTATCGTCCATCTTGACCAAAACCACACGCTTCTTTTTCGCCAGGGCATAATTCAGTTCACGGACGGTCCAGTCAGACTTGACGTCAATTCCCTCGTGGCTTGAGGAGTGCACGAACATAAACACGTCCGCGTTATCGATTGCCTGACAAATGACAGACGCAAATTGTTCACTGGATTCAATTCTCGCCAAATCATACCAACACTCCGCTCCTGTTTCCCGCTCAATCTCACGAATGAAACTCTGGACCCTATCAAAATCCTTCCGCTTATAACTGATAAAAACTTTCAGCATACGTACAATTTACGTGGTTTACACAAAGATACAGTTTTTCTTTTATTTCCTAACAAGGGAAAGGACGTATTTTGCACGGAAGCCGGAGATAGCGCTATAGCACCTTATCCAGATAGCGGAAGATCAGGCGGACACGGTCTTTGAGGACTTCGAAGTCCAGGGAGGCCGGGGTGTCCGTGGGTTTGTTGTTGAGCATGGTGATGCCGGAGGTGAACATCACGGCGGGGATGTTATGCTCCAGGAAGACGCGCTGGTCGCTGATGCGACGGAAGAACAGCCGCGTGAAATCCTTGCTTCCGTAATAATCGTAACCCAGTTGCAGGCCGATTCCTGCGTCGCGGTTAGCGCTTTCCAGCGAGCTGCGACGCCCGGAGGACTCGTCTGACAGCATCATCAGATAGCGATCCTGACCTTCCGTGATGGGGGCTTGGGTAGAGCCCAGCTGATCCAGGTTGATAACCAGATCAATCTGCGATGGACTCACCGGCTGTCCGGAAACGGGGTCAAGGAGTTTGCCGGCCGAAATTTCCCGCCAGAGTTCTTCGGCCCCGGCCTGGTTCTTCTCCTTGGCGTCCAGGGCTACTACAATAAGACCGTGGCGATAGATTTTGCGGCAGGTGTTCATCTGGGTAATCATCTCTGCCACCTGCAGCAGGGCGGCTACGCCGGAGGCGTTGCTGTCGGCCCCGGGGTAGAAGGTGCCGTTGAGGGTTCCCAGGTTGTCAAAATGAGCCATCAGAATCATATAGCGGGCCGGAGTGGCACTGCCAGGGATAAGACCCACCACGTTGCGGGCCATTCCGTCGTTGGTGCTGAAGCCGTGGAGCCAGGCGCCTCCCAGAGGCTTAAGGCCCAGGATGCGGAACTCTCCTTCCAGCCAGGCGGCTGTATTTCGGCCTCCTTCGGTTCCGGTGGCACGGCCGCCCAGTTCCTGCGAACACAGGTACTCTACATTGGCCTGGATCTTCTCCTGACTAAGGACCAGGTCTGCATTGATGGGGCTGATGGTGTAGCGCTGCGCCGCGGCGGAAGAGCAGAGCGTGAGAAAAAATATTATGAAATATTTTCTTATCTTTGTCATTTGGCGCGAAATTAGATATTTCGAGGCTGAAATGAAAATTTTTTTGATGAAAATCCGCTCAATCGCCATACTTTTTGCGTTGTTGCTGCCCCTGGCCGCCTATGCGCAGTACGATAAAGACGTCTTTTCCTTCCGGGGCCGTACCGCCCTGCAGGACGGACGCCTGAGCGAGGCCGTATCTAATTTCAACATCCTGGCCCAGCTGGATTCCACAGACTACTGGACTTTCTTCTACCGCGGTATCGCCAAATACAACTTGGGTGATATCCGCGGCGCCAAAGCAGATTTTTCCACGGCCGTGCGTCTGAATCCGGTGTTTACCTCCGGCTATCACTACCGGGCCATCACGGAAAGCCGAACCGGCAACTACGATGCCGCCCTCCGGGACCTGGAGCAGGCCATCAAACTGAGGCCCGGCTCTTCCGGCCTGTATTTTACGCGCGGTGTTACCCTCTTCCTGAGCCGTCAGTTCGAGCGGGCTGTCTCCGACTTTGACAAATACATCCGCCAGGAGCCCAAGGATCCCGCCTCGTACCTCAACCGTGGCGCCTCCTACCTCTTTATGGGAGATACCCTCAAAGCCTTGGCAGACTATAACCAGGCCATCAAGATAGACCGCTTTGAGCCGGAAGGCTATCTCCGCCGCGGCGGTCTGGAAGCTTCCCGTAAGCGCTACGACGCCGCTCTGGCAGACCTGGACAAAGCCATTCAGCTGGATTCCACCGTCACGCTGGCCTATTTCCAGCGTGCTTTGGTAAGGGCCGATAAGGGAGAGCTCAAGGACGCCATGCAGGACCTCAACACCGTGCTCAAATATGAGCCCGGTAATGCCCTTACCCTGTACAACCGAAGCCTTCTGAGTGCCCAGGTGGGAGATTACGAAGGCGCCTTGGAAGATATGGACCGCGTGATTGCCATCAACCCCGGCAACGTGCTGGCCTACTTCAACCGCGCAGGCTATTTCATTGAAATGCAGCGCTGGGACGACGCCCTGGCAGACTACAACAAAGCCATCGAACTGTACCCCGACTTTGCCAAAGCCTACCAGAACCGTGCATACGTGGAGCTTCAGATGGGCATGACCCGCGCCTCCAGGGAAGACTACCGCATAGCCAGAAGAAAAGTGGCCGAATACGAGTCGGCCACCTCCGGAGGAGCCGACTTCTCCGACACCACCAAGAAATACAGCAACCTGCTGGCCTTTGACGCAGACTTTGCCCGCAGCGGCGGCTTCGAGGACGAGATGCTCCGCCACCGCGACGTGGACATCAACCTCAAACCCCTCTATCGCTTTGCCGTGGTGGAGAAAACCGATGCCACCAATTATGCTCTGGCTCACCGCTACGAAAATCGTCTGCTGGATAATTTCATTGCGAGCGCTCCGCTACCGCTGACGGTGGCTTCGGGCTCGGTGAACATTCCCATCACCTCGCCGGTTCTTACCCAATCCGTGAAGGGAGAGTTCTTCAAGGCTCTGCAGGATGCGGGACTTAAGCAATATTCTTCGGCCCTGCTGCATTACTCCAACGCTGTTGAGGCCGATGAGAAGGATCCCTATGCCAACTACTACAAGGCATTCTACCTGATGAACCGGGGCGCATTGAGGGCCGAGATGATTGAATTCATTGCATCCTTCGAGTCCAATGTACAGACCCTCACCATGGACGACCGCGGCAATACCCGCGCCCGCGTTCGTGAACAGGTGACTCGTGAATACGACTATTCCGAGGCCCTCGCGGATATGGAATCCGCCGCCGCGCTGCTACCTTCCTTCCCTTATATCCAGTTCAACCTGGGCAACCTTTACTGCCTGAGCTCCCGTTTTGTGGAAGCCATCGACAGCTACGACAAGGCCATCAAACTGTACCCTTGGATGGGCAGTGCCTATTTCAACAGAGGTCTGGTGCTCATCTACCTGAAGGACAAGGAGAAGGGATGCATAGACCTGTCCCGTGCCGGCGAACTGGGCGTTGAAGATGCTTACAGCGTCATTGGCCGCTATTGCGAAGAGGAGAACCGGCCGTGATGAAATTCATTAGTTTTTCCAGCGGCAGCTGCGGCAACTGTTCCCTCCTTCTGGGCCCTTCTTCCGGCATTCTCATAGATGCCGGTGTGGGTATCCGCAGTGTCCGCAAAGAACTGGAAGCCCTGCATCTGGGGTATGAGAATATTTCGGCCATCCTGGTAACACACGATCACGGAGATCACATCCGCTCCCTGGGTTCTTTCTGCAAGCGCGTCAGTGCTCCCGTGTGGACCACGCCGGCCATCCACGACGCCCTTTTGTGGCATCCCTTTACCCGGGACTGGATTGGTCCCTGCCGCCAGGACCTGCAGGCCGGTGTTTGGAATCCCGTGACGGAAGACTTTGACGTGCAGTACTTCGTGGTCCCCCATGACGCCACCCAGTGTGTAGGCTATGCCATCCGCTGCGGAGAAGAGCTCTTTGTGCTCATGACCGACATGGGCCATGCCACGGATGAAGCCCTGCAATGGGCTTCCCAGGCCACTACGGTAGTGATTGAATCCAATTACGATCTGGGTATGCTGCTGGGAGGAAGTTATCCCCAGGAGCTCAAGGACCGCATTTCCCACGGGATTGGCCACCTGTCCAATGACGCCTGCGCCGAGGCCATACCCCGTTTCCTGCACCCGGGGCTCAAGAACCTCTTCCTGTGCCACCTCAGCGGCAACAACAACACCCCTGAACTGGCTTATGCCAGCGCCCGCGCAGCACTGGAAAGTGCCGGAGTGGAGCCCGGTACCGTCAACCTGCGCGTGTTAAGGCGCGGAATCGCTTCCCCGCTGCTTACACTGTAATCTTATTCTTTCAGAAGTCCCCGAGACTGGAGAATACTCTTTTTGAGCGCCAGGATACGGGTGACGCTCTGGTCAATCCGCTCCTCCGTGAGGCGGCCCGACGCAACGGCCTCCATCACGGCGT
>LXOW01135223.1_pt1 | contig 12972 bp, 11 predicted proteins | sample 1368591 | NCBI WGS metagenome assembly LXOW01 (sample SAMN04884650, study PRJNA319009) | bovine gut metagenome | isolation source: Cow rumen | host: Bos taurus | place: Italy: Legnaro (PD) | collected 2014-07-09
ACGCTCCCACCACCATCATCCCCTGCCACTAAAATCACTGAAGAACCTTTTTTCAATCCTGACATGGCCATATCTTTTCTTAATCCGCTCTAGTGCGGCCCGGACGATGGCGGGGGCGAGGCCGACGGACGGATGCACCCGCCCGGCAGTCAGAAAAATTTTCCAGCGAATGGAAAAAAATTCCGCCGGTTTTCCAGTGAATGGAAAAATTTTCCGGATTTTTCCAGTGAATGGAAAATTTTTTTCCAGTGGCTGGAAAATCCGCGCCGTTTTTTCCAGTGATTGGAAACTTTTTTTCCAATCAGTGGAAAACTTGCCTACGGCCGCAGTTCGGTGTTGTCGATGAGGCGGGTGGTGCCGAAGCGGACGGCCAGGGCGGCGAGGACGGGGCGGGTGATGGTGGAAGAATCTTCGAGGGGGATCAGGGTTTCGTCGTCGGCGAGGGTGATGTAGTCGGGGACGCCGGAGGGGGCTTCGGAGGTGAGGACGTCGAGGATGCGCTTGCGGAGGGCCGCGACGGAGCGTTCGCCGGCGGCGAAGGCGGCTTCGCAGGCTTCCAGGGCGTGGTGGAGGGCGGGGGCTTCGCGGCGCTGGGCGGGCGTGAGGTACTGGTTGCGGGAGGACATGGCCAGGCCGTCGGGTTCGCGGACGATGGGCGCGCCGACGACCTGGATGGGGAAGTTCAGGTCGCGCACCATCCGGCGGAGGACGCGCAGCTGCTGGGCGTCCTTCTGCCCGAAGACGGCGACGTGCGGCTGGGCGAGGAGGAAGAGTTTGGCGACGACGGTGCAGACGCCGTTGAAGTGTCCGGGACGGGACGCGCCGCAGAGGTATTTGGAGAGGGAGGTCTCGATGAGGGATACGCTGGTGCCTTCGGGGTACATGGCCTCGGGGGCGGGGTGGAAGACGATGTCGGCGCCTTCGCGTTCGAGGAGGGCGCAGTCGGCTTCGAAGGTGCGCGGGTAGGCGGCGTAGTCTTCGTTGGGGCCGAACTGGGTGGGGTTCACGAAGTCGGAGACGATGACGCGCGTGGCCATGGCGCGGGCGGTGCGGACGAGCGAGAGGTGGCCTTCGTGGAGGTTGCCCATGGTGGGAACCAGGGCGATGGTTTCGCCGGCGGAACGCAGGGCGAGGGCGGCGAGCTGGAGTTCGGCGGGGGATTCGATGATTTGCATGGGGCGGTCTCCTGGAATCAGGTGTACTGGTGCTCGGGGCCGGGATAGGCGCCGGAGAGGACTTCGGATTTGTAGGTTTCGGCGGCGGTCTGGATCTGCGCCGCGAGGTCGACGTAGCATTTCGCGAAGCGCGGGTGGATGGCGCCGCCCATGCCCAGGATGTCGTGGAGGACCAGGACCTGCCCGTCGCAGTGGGGGCCGGCGCCGATGCCGATGGTCGGGATGGACACGGCTTCGGTGACGGCCTTTGCGAGGTCGGCCGGGATGCATTCGAGGACGACCGCGAAGGCGCCGGCGTCGGCCACGGCCCGGGCGTCGGCGAGGAGCTGCGCGGCGGCCGCGTCGCCGCGTCCCTGGACGCGGTAGCCGAGCTGCGCATGGCTCTGCGGGGTCAGGCCGACGTGCGCGCAGACGGGGATGCCGTTCTGGACGAGCGTGCGGATGGTCGGGGCGCGGAATTCGCCGCCTTCGAGCTTGACGGCGCCGCAGCCGGTCTCCTGCAGGAGGCGCCCGGCGCTGCGGAGGGCCTGCACGGGGGATTCCTGGTAGCTCATGAAGGGCATGTCGGCGAGGACGAGGGCGTGGGTGACGCCGCGGACGACGGCGGCCGTGTGGCGGACCATGTCGTCGAGGGTGACCGGGATGGTGGAGGAGTAGCCGAGTTCGGTGGTGCCGACGCTGTCGCCGACGAGCAGCAGGGGCAGCCCCGCGGCGTCGAGGGCGCGGGCGACGGGGGCGTTGTAGACGGTCAGGCAGGCGATCTTCTCCTTGCCTTTCATGTTCCGGATGTCTTGGGCGTCGAGTTGCTTCATGGGCGGTCGCCCCGGGCGGGGCACTCCTTTGCGGTTTCGGTTTTCACGGGGCGGACATCATACGCGCGCGCCCCGGCTTTGCCAGCAAAAAGGCGGGAGGGCGCCACGGCGGCCCCCTCCGCCCCCCGACATCGTCCATGGGGCCGGAATGGGGGAAAAACCGGCGGAAACCCCAATGTTTTCCGTAATCTCAAAACCATCCCGCCCCCCGCCGGAACATCGCGCTTTCCCTCTCCCCCCGTTTGCGGTACAGTCCCCGGCATGATGAATCTCGTGAGCATGACCGGGCGCGGCACCGGGTCCGCCGACGGCCCCATCGGCCGCGCCGAGGCGGAACTCAGCAGCGTCAACCGCAAGCAGCTGGACGTCAACCTCTCGCTGCCGCGCGAACTGGCCTTCGCCGAAGCCGACCTCGTGCGCCTCGTCCAGCGGCACGTCGCGCGCGGCCACGTCGGCGGCGAACTGCGCGTCGCCCGCGCCGAGGGCTCCACCGCCAGCCTCCGGGTGGACCGCGCCGCCGCCCGCGCCTACGTCGAGACGCTCCGCGCGGAAGCCCGCGAGCTGGGCCTCCGCGACGACCTCGGCGCGTCGCTACTGGTGGATTGGCCGCAGGTGCTCTCCTTCGAGTCCACGGAGGCCGACCGCGCGGCGTGGCTGGCCGTCGCGTCGGCCGCGCTCACGGCGGCGCTGGATTCCCTCGACGCGATGCGCCACCGCGAAGGGGCCGCGCTCGGCGCCGACCTGCTCGCGCGCTTCGGTACGCTCCGCACGCTCTGCGCGGAAATCGGCGAACGCGCGCCGCTGGTCCCCGCCCTCTACCGCAAGCGGCTGGAGGCGCGCTTCGCGGAAATCCTGCCCGCGGGCGCGACGGCGGACTGGTCGTCGGACGAGCGCCTGCTCAAGGAGGTGGCCATCTTCGCCGACCGCGCCGACATCACGGAGGAGCGCGTGCGGCTCGCGAGCCATCTCGACCAGGCGGAGGCGCTGCTCGCCACGGGCGGGACGGTCGGCCGCAAGCTCGACTTCCTGGTGCAGGAGATGGGCCGCGAGATCAACACCATCGGCTCGAAGGCCAACGACGGCGAGATCTCGCGCCGCGTCATCGATTTCAAGGCGGAGCTCGAACGCGTCCGCGAACAGATCCAAAACCTCGAATAGAACGGAGAAACATGAGCACGTTGAGACCCATCTGGAAAAACCTGATTTTCCTCGTCAGCGCCCCCAGCGGCGCCGGCAAGACCACCCTCTGCGACAAGCTGCAGAAGGAGTTCAAGGACATCCATTACGCCATCACCGCCACCACGCGCCAGCCGCGCGGCGACGAAATCGACGGCAAGAGCTACTACTTCCTGACGATGGAGAAGTTCGAGTCGATGCTCGCCGAGGGCGGCTTCATCGAGCACGCGCTCGTCCACGGCAACCGCTACGGCTCGCCCAAGGCCCCCGTCGTCGCCGCCCTCGAAGAGGGCTGCGACGTGCTGATGAACGTGGACGTGCAGGGCGCCGCCGCCATCCGCGAGTACATCCGCAACGCCCCCGACGGCGACCCGCTCAAGCGGCCGCTGGTGGACATCTTCGTCGTGCCGCCGTCCACGGAGGTGCTGCGCCACCGGCTGGTCGGGCGCGGGACGGACAGCCTCGACGTCATCGAGCGGCGCATCAAGCAGGCGCGCGAGGAAATCGCGCACTGGAGCGAGTACAAGTACATGGTCGTCAACGACGATCTCGCCGAGGCCTACGACAACATGCGGTCCATCATCCTCGCCGAGCGCCACCGCATCGAGAACCGCCGCGAGGAATACCGTGGCTGAGGCCGCCCCGAAACTGGTCCTCGGCGTCACCGGCTCCATCGCCGCCGTCAAGGCCGTCGAGCTGATGCGCCTCCTGCAACGGCGCGGCTGGGACGTGTGGCCCGTGCTGACGGCGTGCGCCGCCCAGTACGTCACGCCGCTCGCCTTCCGCGCCCTGTGCGGGCACCCCGTGCCGTCGGGAGATTTTTCCGCGCAACCCGCCGCCGCCCTTGCCGCCGCCCCCTACGAGCACCTCGACCTCACCGGCGGCGCCGCCGCCATGCTCGTCGCCCCGTGCTCCGCCAACACCCTGGCCAAGCTCGCGGGCGGCTTCGCGGGCGACATCCTGTCGGCGGCCGCCCTCTCCCTCGAACCGGGCGTACCCCTCTTCGTCGCCCCCGCGATGAACGTCCGCATGTGGGAAAACACCGCCACCCAGGACAACCTCGCCACCCTCCGCCGCCGCGGCGTCCACGTCATCGACCCCGACACCGGCCCCCTCGCCTGCGGCGACACCGGCCAGGGCCGCTTGGCCCCGCTGGAGACGATTGCCGAGGCTGTTTGCGCCGTTGTTGGCTTGTAAAACCATTTTTATCAGACAAAATTGTCAATTGGACAAAGATTTCCACAAAAGTGCCCTTCGGGCATCCCGAAAGCCTTCCCATTGTCTCCCCCTCCAAGCCATCCTAGTCCGCGAAGCGGCATCCGAAACATTCTTGTAGACTCAAGTTTTCTTGTCCGCGAAGCGGTTTTCATGTTTTTCAATGTAGATAAAACTTGTCCCCCTTGAACAATTTGTTTTCCTTTTTGTTCCTTTTGTTTCCAAAATTCTTGTCATTTCTTCCCATGAACTTCCTCGTCACCGCCGGCCCCACCCGCGAACCCATCGACCCGGTCCGCTTCGTCTCCAACCGCTCCACCGGACGCATGGGGTACGCCGTCGCCAAGGCCGCGCGGGCCGCCGGGCACGCCGTATGCCTCGTCTCCGGCCCCGTCGAGCTGCCCGCGCCCGGACGCGGCATCGACCTCGTCCGCGTCACCACCGCCGCCGAGATGCTCGACGCCGTCAAAACCCGCCTTCCCTGGTGCGATTGGCTCGTCATGGCCGCCGCTGTCGCCGACTGGCGGCCCGCCCGCTGCGCCCCGCTAAAGCTCAAAAAGAGCGACGGCCCCCCGCAAATCCAGTGGGAACCCACCCCCGACATCCTGCGCACCATCGCCCCCCTCAAGCGGCCCGGACAGCGCTTCTGCGGCTTCGCGGCCGAGACCGACCACCTCGCCCGCAACGCCCGGGCCAAACTCCGGGCCAAGCACCTCGACGCCATCGCCGCAAACGACGTATCCCTCCCCGACCGCGGATTCGCGTCCACCCGGAACGCCATAACCCTTTACCTCGCCGACGGAAAAAAAATTTCCATTCCCCTCTCCGCCAAAATCGAGTGCGCCAGAAAACTCGTCGAAGCCTTGGAAAATATTGGCGTTTCCTGAAAATCAGAAAAATCCGCTTCACCCGCGGAAAACAGTTGACGCTGTTGATAACTCCGCATTATTCTTGCCGCCAGCAAGATAGGAATGCGGCCGTGCCGCAGATCCGGTCCAGCGATGAAAACGGAAAAAACAGTGAAGACCGATTTCGGAAATACCCTGACCGCCTTTGAGCGTCAGGCGCGGGAAGGAGGTGTTTGACGATGGCAACGACGAAGAAGGCTCCGGCGAAGAAGGCCGCTCCCGCCAAGAAGGCGGCTGCGAAGCCCGCTCCTGCGAAGAAGGCGGCTCCGGCCAAGAAGGCCGCTCCGGCGAAGAAGGCCGCTCCCGCCAAGAAGGCGGCTGCGAAGCCCGCTCCCGCGAAGAAGGCTCCGGCGAAGAAGGCCGCTCCGGCCAAGAAGCCCGCTCCCGCCAAGAAGGCGGCTCCTGCGAAGAAGGCTCCTGCCAAGAAGGCCCCCGCCAAGAAGAAGTAATCTTCTTCTCCGCGCAGGCGGCGCTCCCCCGGGACCGCCGCCCTTTTTTTGTGCCCCGCACCCCCATCCCCGTCCTCCTTCCGCTCCCTCTCCGTTTCTCTTTTGCAATTACGGAAAACATTGCCGTTTTCAGCAGTTTTTCCCCACTCTCCCCCCCATGAAAAATCACGCCCTCCGATTGCCGCCGAGCCCCCCTCCTCGTCCCCCCGCGCTTTTGGCTTCCGCCGGGCGGTGGATGCGCTAACATGGGGGGCATGAGTTTTCCGGCACTGGCACCCTTGCAGATCGGGCCGCTCCGCGTGGAGTGGCCGGTCTTCCTTGCGCCCATGGCGGGATACACCGACGCCGCCTTCCGCTCCCTCTGCCTCGAAATGGGCTGCGGCGGCGCCGTCACCGAGATGGTCAACGCCTACGGCTACGTCATCGGCCACGACCGCACCGAACACTACCTCGACACCTGGCCCGGCGAGCACCCCCTCGGCGCCCAGATCTACGGCTCCGACCCCGGCATGATGGCCGAGGCCGCCCGCCAGATATCCATGCTCGGCCAGTTCGATTTCATCGACATCAACGCCGGTTGCCCCATGCCCAAGATCCGCAACCGCGGCGACGGCGCCGGCCTCATCCGCACCCCCGAAAAACTCCACGCAATCGTCCGCCGCTGCGTCGCCGCCGTCGAAGGCCGCGTGCCCGTCACTCTCAAGACCCGCGTCGGCTGGGACGCCGACACCCTCAACGTCCTCGAACTGACCGCCGGCGCCGAAGAAGCCGGGGCCGCCGCCATCTTCCTGCACGGACGCGTCGCCGTCGTCAAACACGCGGGGCCGAGCGACTGGGCTCTCATCGGCGAAGTCAAGCGCGCCCGCCGTATCCCGGTCATCGGCAACGGCGGCGTCAAACGCCCCGTCGACGCCTTCCACATGGTGGCCGAGACGGGGGTGGACGGCGTGATGGTCGGCCGCGCCACCCTGGGCAACCCGTGGTGGTTCCGCGAACTCCGCGAACTGGCCGCCGGCACCACCGTCCACAAGCCGCGCCCCGACGAAATACGCGCCGTCATACGCGAACATCTCGCCCGCGAAGAAAACCTCATGGCCCGCCGCGGCCCCAAGGAACTCAAGCTCGGCGTCGAACTGACCGCCTGCCTCGTCCTCCGCGCCCACCTCGTCCGCTACCTCCGCGGCTTCCGCGGCATCCGCCTCCTGGCCATCCACCTCGAAGAGCGCCAGACCAAGGCCGAACTCCTCGCCCACGTCGACGAAGTCCTCGCCACCGGCCTCAAGTCCGATCCGCTCCCCGACTCCGACGCCCCTACCCCGTCCTCCGAATAACGCAACGGTCCGTTTGCCTTCTGCGGCCCAATTTGCAGCCGCCGGCCTTCTGGTTGTCCCCTCTTCCGGCTTCCCTGTTTCCGGCGCGAGGACATCCCCTCCCCTTCGCACACTCATCCCCCCGATTTCCGCGCTTGCCGCACCGGCCTCCAGCCGCTATGCTCAAGACATGAAAGGAGCGCGCCCATGAAGTGGAGTTTTCTTGGCGGAGCCAGCGAAGTCACCGGATCCAAACACCTGCTCGACGTAGGGATGGCGCGCATCCTCTTCGACTGCGGCCTCTACCAAGGCCCCCGCCAGATGGCGGAAAAGCTCAACCGCAACCTCGGCTTCCCCGCGGCCACCGTCGACGCAACCGTCGTCTCGCACGCGCACATCGACCACTGCGGCGCCCTGCCGCTCCTCGTCAAGGAAGGCTACCAGGGGCCCATCCACTGCACCTCCGCCACCGCCGACCTCCTCCCCGTCATGCTCCGCGACGCCGCGAACATCCAGGAGGCCGACGCCGCCTACCTGAACCAGAAGACCAACCGCAAGGGCATGCCCCAGGTCATTCCCCTCTACACGACCGCCGACGCCGAAGCCTCCTTCCGCCTCATCCGTCCCCACGCCTACGACGCGGCCGTCGAGCTGCCGGGCGGCGTCAAGCTCCTCCACCTCGAAGCCGGCCACATCCTCGGCGCCGCCATCGCCAAGATCAAGATTCCCCGCCACGGCCGCGATCCGCTGAAAATCGGCTACGCCGTCGATCTCGGCCGCCGCCACCTCCCCCTCCTGCGCGACCCCGCCGAGCTGACCGGCGTCGACGTCCTCATCCTCGAAAGCACCTACGGCGACCGCCTCCACGATGCCGCCCGCAACGCCCGCGAAGACCTCCGCCAGGTCGTCACCCGCATCCTCGGACGCGGCGGAAAGGTCATGATTCCGACCTTCGCCCTCGAGCGCGCCCAGGAAATCATCTACCACCTCGCCTCCCTCTTCGCCTCGGGCGACCTCCCGCGCGTGCCGGTGTACCTCGACAGCCCCATGGCGAACGCCGTCTCGCAGATATTCGAGAAGAACCAGGACATCCTCGACCACGAATACTACGAACTGCGCGAACGCACCGGCGACTCCCCCGTCACGCCGCGCTGGCTGCGCTTCGCCCAGACCGTCAACGACTCCAAGGCCATCACCTCCTCGAAGGAGCCCTCCATCGTGCTCGCGGCGGCCGGGATGTGCGAACACGGCCGCATCCTCCACCACCTCAAGCACGGCATCGACAACCCGGCCAACGGCGTCATCCTCGTCGGCTACCAGGCCGTCAACACCCTCGGACGCCGCCTCCAGAACGGCGAAAAGAAGGTCAAGATCTTCGGCGACGACTTCCAGGTGGCCGCCGAAATCACCACCCTGAACGCCTTCTCCGCCCACGCCGACCGCCTCGAACTCTTCCGCTGCGTCTACGACGCCCGCCCCAAGAAGCTCATTCTGGTCCACGGCGAACAGGAACCCCGCGAACGCCTCGCCAAACTCGTCCGCGACCGCCTCCGCATTCCCGTCGACCTCCCCAACAACGGCGACTCCACCGAGTTCGACGACCTGTAACCCATCCGTCCCCCCCTCCCGTCCCCCGTCCGGCCCCTCGGACGGGGCGTGCTTTTCATGGCCGGGACCTCGGAAAACGAGTGAATTTTCCCATGTTTTTCCTGTTTCCAAATGCATGGCCGACATGGCGCTTTTGTAGAAAAGCAAACCGCCCTCCCGCAGAAGCAGGAGGGCGGATGGCAACCGGAATCGGGAGGAAATGTCAGAACCAGCGGCGAACGGCCTCGATGATGTCGTTTGGCTCGATGAGGATGTCGTCCTCGGGAGTGCGGTCGAGCTTGCGGGCGTTCTTGACCGTCTTGTAGATGGCACCGTTGCGGCGGATGTAAACTTCACCGCTCGCGAAGTCCGTGAAATACCCCGACGCGGCGATGGCCTGCGACAAGGTAATGGCCGAGACCAGCTGGAACTTGCCCTGGCTCTTGAACTCGCCCTGCGTGTAGTAGTAGCGGGTCGGAATCAAGACGGTGACGTTGATGTTCTTGTAGATGCCGCGGTCGAGGTAAATCTGCCGGATGTTCTTCTGCAGCTCGGCGGCGGAAAGGCCTTCGGCCCGCACGTCGTTGATCAGCGGCAAGGGAATCATGCCGTATTCGTCCACCTGGCACTCGATTTTCTCGGGCGTGGGAATGCCGCGGAGGGTAATGGCGACGCCGTCACCGACACGCAAGGCGTATGCCGTCTGCTCGGCTTCGACATCGGCCTCGGAGCGGATGGGCGCGGGTTGCGCTGGAGGCGGAGGCGGAACGACCGCGACGGGCGCGGGTTCGGGTTCCGGCTCGGGGGGGGGCAAAACTTCCGGTTCGGGTTCGACGATTGGCTCGGGTTCGACCACGGGCGGGGGCACGACTTCGACGGGAGGCTCTTCGACAATCGGTTCGGGTTCCGGAGCGGGCGCGGGCGCGGGAGCCGGGGCGGGCTTGGGGGCGACCGGCTTGCGCGGCGCGGGAGCGGCAGGCTTGGCCTTGGGCTGTGCCGCGGGGGCGGGTTTGGCTGCCGGTGCAGGCTTGGCCGGAGCGGCGGCGGCCTTGGAAGGCGCAGCGGCGGCGGGCGCGGCCGACTGAGCGGTGGTCTGGGAGGAGGGTTGCATCTGGCGGACACGCTCTTGCATCAGCGAGGCATAGCGGTCGTAAACGCGCTGGTTGGGGACTTGTCCGCCGCCGCATCCGGCCAGCAGAGTGCACGCAAGGGCGGCGGCCAGCGCGCGCCCGATCCATTTGTTCGTTTTGGTCATCCTGTCCACGGTGTCTCCCCTTATGATTCCTCGCTCTCGTCGTCCTTGTCGTGACGACTGCTGCCGTAATATTTCTTGGTCGTATAGTGGTAGTAGTAGTAATAGTCGTCGCGCATGATGTTGATGTTGTTGAGGACGGCGCCGAGCAGGTGCCCGCCGGCATTCTCGACCATGCGCTTCGCGCGCAGCGAAATGATCTTCGGGTACTTGCGGTACTGGACCACCAGCAGCACGCCGTCCACTTCGCCGGCCAGGATGGAGGCGTCGGTGACGCCCAGGATCGGCGGCGAGTCGAAGAAGATATAGTCGTATTGGTCGCGGATTTCGTCGATGATGTTCCGCAGGCGCTGGTTGTTGAGGATGCCGATGACGCCGCGGCGCAGGCGGCCGGAAGGAATCATCCAGAGGTTGGGAACACCGGTCTCGACCGTGACGTCGGAGAGAGCCATCTCGCCGACGAGGACGTTGACCACGCCCTTGCGGTTGGAGATGCCGACCATCTTGTGCTGGACGGGGCGGCGCAAGTCGGAGTCGATGACCAAAACGCGGCTGCCCTGCTCGGCGCAGACGTAGGCGAGGTTGAAGAGGGTCGTGGATTTGCCTTCGCCCACGCCGCCGGAGATGACCGCGAAGACTTTCTTGTTGCCTTCCTTGGCCAGCATGTCGAGGCTGGTGCGGAGGCCGCGGTAGGCTTCGCCCTGGCCGCTGGACTGACCGGCCTCGGTGAGCGGGCGGGACTGCTGCGGGATGACCGCGACGACGGACAGACCGAGGTATTTCTCGACTTCGTCGACCGTCTTCAGCGAGACGTCGAGGTATTCGACGAAGAACGCGAGGCCGATGCCCGCGAGGATGCCGAGGATGACGCTCAGCACGATGTTCAGCACGACAAGCGGGCTGGAAGGCTTGACCGGCGGCTCGGCTTCTTCGACGACGTAAACCAGCGTCTGCGGCACTTCGACTTCGATGCCGGCCTGTGCGATGCGGGCACGGAGGGCGCTCAGGATGGTACGCTGGATGTCGACGTTGCGCTCGGCACGGTTGAAGGGCAGATAGTCGGTGCCTTCGCTGGCGATTTCCTGCTCCTTGATGTCGGCCAGTTCCTGCTCGAGCGAGTCGTACTTCTTGCGAGCGACTTCGTATTCCGTGCGCAAACCGGCCTTGAGGCCTTCGAGGGCGTTGTCGCGCTGGCGCGTGAGTTCGGCGACGGCGGCCTTGAGGCGAAGGATTTCGGGGTGGTTCTCGCCGAGGACGCCTTCGTCGAGGGCGTTCTGGAGGAGGACCTGGCTCTTGATCAGCTCCTGGCGGAGGTTCATGAGCATGGAGTCGGGAACGAGATAGGCGGCGGCTTCCATGAGTTTTTCGCCGTCGAGATGCTCGAGTTCGTCGAGGCGGGTCTTGCGGACGATCATGTCCACGCGGGCGACGCTCAGCTCGCCCTGGAGGGAATTGAGGCGTGTGGTGTCGATGTTGAAACTGCTGTCGCCGTGGCCGACGCGCGTGATGCCTTTTTCCTGGCGGATGCGTTCGAGTTCGTCTTCGGCCTCCTCGACCTTGTCCTGCTGCTTGCGGACTTCGTTGCCGATGGCGTCGATGGCGCGCTGCATCTCGCGGCGCTTGTTCTGGAGGCGGCGGGCCTTGTAGACGGCGGCGATTTCGTTCGCGATTTCGGCGGAAAGGGTACGGTCCTTGGTGGTCGCCGAGATGTTCATCAGGGTGGTGTCGCGGTCCTGCTCCACGCGGATGCTGCGTTGCAGGAGCTGGAGGGTCGTATCGGCGTCAAGCGGCGACTTGTCATCGTTGAGTTCAGAGCCCCAGACCTGCTGGAGGCGGAGGTTGCGGATGACTTCCTGCAGGACGGGACGGGAAGTCATGATCTTTTCCTGGGTGAGCAGGAAGAACGGATCGTAGCCGCCCATGCGACCGCGGTTCTGTTCGTAGTAGAAGGGATCGACGTCGAGCTTGTCCTGGCGGACTTCCAGCTGGGTGGTGGCCGTGTACTTCTTCGGCATCATCAGGGTGTACGACGTGCCGGCCACGATGGTCATGAGGGCAACGGCAAGGATGACTTCCTTGCGGTCGCGGATGACGCGCCAGTAATCGAGGAATTGCAGTGCCGAATTCGAAGTGTCTTCTGCCATGGGTCAGTCCATCTGGTGGGGTGTCGGGGCGGNNGTCGGGTTTGGGATGAGGGTTTCCTTTTTGTCGGGAAAGGGGGCGGGGCGGCCGATGAGGTCTCCCCTGCCCCTTCATACAGGAAAAAGGCGGCCCGGAAGCCGCCTGTTTCCCGGATGCGCGCGGGTTAGAACAGCTGGATCTTCCAGCCGAGGTCCACGCGGTTGCGGTCGTAGCTGGTGCGGCCCCAGACGTCGCTGTCGAGCTTCGTGAAGGTGTAGCCGAGTTCCAGCCAGTTGTTCTGGAGAATCTTGTAGGAGAGGCGGGCGCCGGCGGAGTAGGTCGTCTCGTCATCATCCTGATAGTGGCTGTCCGCGTCCTCGTAGGCGTAGTCGGCTTCGTAGCGGCCGATGGCGATCTGGCCGTTCGCGTAGAGCGTCAACCGGTTGCTGAAGTCGTGGGCCAGATTGAGGGCCAACGCAACGCGGTCCTGGCTGGCGTAGGCCGTGATGTCGGACTCGGAGACGCTGTAGCCGCCGGAAATCGTGAAGCGGGTGTCGGGCGTGGGCATGATGGTCAGCGAGGCATCGACGTAGGGCGACGTGTTGTCGTCGAAGTTGTCGTTGTCGTACTGGCGGTTCTGCACGCCGCCGCGCAGGCTACCGATCAGCTGTTCGCTGAAGGTCTGCTCGAGGCCGAGGCCCGCAAAAATCGAGTCGGAGTCGCGGTCGAGGGCATCGGGGGCGTCGGGATAGCGCAACACCTGGTAGCGGAAGTCGCCGAACACCGTGGTGTGGCTGGCGAGCTGCTGGCGCAGGCTCGCGCCGCCGACCACCATCCAGTAGTTGTCCACGTCATGGGCGCTCTCGTTGTAATGCAGAATCGAGTAGCGGCCGCTCAGGTCGATGCGGGTCTGCGGGAGGATGTTGTAGGCCAAGGTGGCCAGCGCCGTGTTGATGATGTTGTCGTC
>LXOW01063560.1_pt1 | contig 12956 bp, 15 predicted proteins | sample 1368591 | NCBI WGS metagenome assembly LXOW01 (sample SAMN04884650, study PRJNA319009) | bovine gut metagenome | isolation source: Cow rumen | host: Bos taurus | place: Italy: Legnaro (PD) | collected 2014-07-09
GTCCAACCGGACATTCCCCCTTATTGGGGATTGAAACTTTTACTTGCCCAGTGTATGCTTTTCTGTAATCTTGCTTGTCCAACCGGACATTCCCCCTTATTGGGGATTGAAACTTTTACTTGCCCAGTGTATGCTTTTCTGTAATCTTGCTTGTCCAACCGGACATTCCCCCTTATTGGGGATTGAAACTGTAAGAGAAATGTTCAAAAGCTGAGAAAATGTTTTCATGTCCAACCGGACATTCCCCCTTATTGGGGATTGAAACGACTTTCAGAATACTGTCAAGCTTTTGCAAGTCAGGTTGTGTCCAACCGGACATTCCCCCTTATTGGGGATTGAAACGAGGTCGCAATAACCTCCTTTATATAGTACTGCCCTTGTCCAACCGGACATTCCCCCTTATTGGGGATTGAAACGTAACAGTAAGTGTTGCTTTGTTAGTTTCGCGTATTTCGTCCAACCGGACATTCCCCCTTATTGGGGATTGAAACTGTGGTTCGTCTTCTTTCCTGTCGTTCCACCAGTTTCCGTCCAACCGGACATTCCCCCTTATTGGGGATTGAAACTTTTATTGACAGTTTTCTGGACTGCCCTTATAAATGCGTCCAACCGGACATTCCCCCTTATTGGGGATTGAAACGTTCCACCAGTTTCCAACTTTACTACATACACCGTCAGGTCCAACCGGACATTCCCCCTTATTGGGGATTGAAACTATTCGCCGCCTCTTAATTCTTCTAACCACCTCCAGTATGTCCAACCGGACATTCCCCCTTATTGGGGATTGAAACTTGTTACGATTGATTCATTGTTTACATTTTCAATAACGTCCAACCGGACATTCCCCCTTATTGGGGATTGAAACTCTTTAAACCATTGTATTACATCTTCATCGTCTGGTCGTCCAACCGGACATTCCCCCTTATTGGGGATTGAAACAAGCGGTCTAATACATTTTTTAATTAAACAGAATATTGTCCAACCGGACATTCCCCCTTATTGGGGATTGAAACTTGTCAAATATGATTTTGGAGTCAAATATGAACGATTTGTCCAACCGGACATTCCCCCTTATTGGGGATTGAAACGTACATCCTACAAAACCCCAAAACGAAAGATCGCTATCAGTCCAACCGGACATTCCCCCTTATTGGGGATTGAAACCATACCACTGCGTCTGCTATGGAATCATCAAAAGCTTCACGTCCAACCGGACATTCCCCCTTATTGGGGATTGAAACTTACTAGCCTTTTCGCATACCGTATCTGTTAGCTTTTGGTCCAACCGGACATTCCCCCTTATTGGGGATTGAAACTTTCTTTTTCTAACGATATTGACAATAGATTCACTTAGTCCAACCGGACATTCCCCCTTATTGGGGATTGAAACGCTGTTTCTCTATGGAAATATCTATCAATTATCTCCTTGTCCAACCGGACATTCCCCCTTATTGGGGATTGAAACGTGAACATTGCTTGCTTGCCGGTAACTTCAATATTAGAGTCCAACCGGACGTTCCCCCTTATTGGGGATTGAAACTAGTAGTGTTTTCCATTTTGAACTCTCCATAAGTTTGTCCAACCGGACGTTCCCCCTTATTGGGGATTGAAACAGTCCACTCAAACACATACGGAAAAACCTCATGTCTCCTAGTCCAACCGGACGTTCCCCCTTATTGGGGATTGAAACAAACGAGTTTCTATGCCTCCTTCAGTAATCCTCGTCTGTCCAACCGGACGTTCCCCCTTATTGGGGATTGAAACCCTCCAGATCTCTCTTCTTGGATTCTTCGGCTCTTTTGTCCAACCGGACGTTCCCCCTTATTGGGGATTGAAACTAACGCTGGTGATTCTTTTCTATCATTCCACCAATTAGTCCAACCGGACATTCCCCCTTATTGGGGATTGAAACTTTGGAGAGTTACCTCAACAAAGAAAGGAAAGCTATTGTCCAACCGGACGTTCCCCCTTATTGGGGATTGAAACTCGCCTTTAACGGCGTTGATAACGGAAACAACTCTGGAGTCCAACCGGACGTTCCCCCTTATTGGGGATTGAAACGATAGCCTTCATAGAATCAGTAAGTGAGTATACAGTCAGTCCAACCGGATGTTCCCCCTTATTGGGGATTGAAATGCGGTGGCTTTTATGATTCTAATTGCTTTTTGTAATATCAAAAAATATTTAAACAATAGTAAGAATTTGTGATAAAATCATAATTATCGTAACTTGATAGATTAACTATAAAGCAGTGGTAATTTTGCTCCTTCAGAACCATTAAAACTAAAAACTCGAATCATTGAACTTGTATTCTGAAAGCGAAAGGAACATATTATAATGGGGTTAAACATACGCTCTTCCTACGACAGTTTCAGGGAATTAATAGAAAACAATTCTTACTACGTAGATAAAACTGTCATGCTAGAAGAGTTTCTTGATAGACATTTCGAGAAAGCTGTTCTTTTCACTCGTCCCCGCAGGTTTGGAAAAACCATGACATGACCATGTTCCCGAATTCCAAACAAATCAATCCAAATCGTTTTCAGACAAAAAGGTTTTGATTAGGAAAGGTTAATCTTAGCTGTTAATAGCTAATTATCAATTCCCCACCCTATTATTCTGTCTTTAAGCTCTTGCAGGTTTAACACGCCGTAAGCAAAGCCTTTTTCGACAAGGTATTCAGGAAGGTATTCATCGTATTTGTCGAACAAGGGCACTTCGTTGGCGTAAACAAGCGACATCGGGTCTATAGGCTTTTTTATTTCCTCTGTTATCACCTTAAAAAACGTTTCTTTATCGGCTTTCATGGAAAATTGCATAAAGAAGGGCCTGCAAGAATCGAAAGCACGCAATTTCAATCTATCTGCGCACTTTATCTTTAAGAATCTTTCCATAGCAAGAAAAGCGTAGGTTCCTAGCCAAGGCAGCAAGCACCACATATCTCCGCCAAGATTTATCAATATTTCGGAAGAAGCGCCAGAATGTTTTGCGGTATTTCTAGCGTGTTCAAGCCTTGCAACTGCGTTCTTCATAAGATAAGAATAAGATTTGTTCTCTCGTAAAACCTGCAACATTCTTTCTAAAATCTTTGTATGCAAATCTCCAGGACATTCACCAAAATAAGCTGGAACATTTCCTTTAACCTGTTCACAATACACCAAATGACGCTTTCTATCTACGTCCAAGACTGTCCAGACATGACCAGCTATCGCAATTTTTTCCCCAACAGGCGGAGGAGCACAGATTGTGCCAAGTTCTTGCGACTCGCATCTTACGGTAAATTCTTCACTTTCTTGAAATACGCCATAAAATTTAAAAGAATTAACTACTCGCTCGCCAGCCAAGCCTATTATAAGCCCACCTTGTTCCGTAACCTGAATATGGTTTTCTTTAATTAAGTGCTGTAAAAGAATTTTGTAATCATCTTGCGTTATTCTGTGAAAATAATGCAAAGACAAAACTCTGCCTGCTAAGGCCGCAGGAGACATTTCACCGCATGAAGCAAGCGTGCTCATAGTTTGGTGGTAAAGCAAGCTAAAAGGCAATCTATTTAATCTTGGAGGCTCTACCCATTTTTCTTCTACATAAAGCTGAACCATAGCGATTCCCTGAAGAAGTTTCCAGGGTATTGTTGATGGCAACATGGCTCTAGCTTCTGGCTCGTCTTCTCTTATAACAAACCACATTTCAGGAGGCAAATCGCGCCTGCCTGTTCTTCCCATGCGTTGCAAAAAAGACGAAACTGTCCATGGAGCGTCTATTTGGAAAGCCCTTTCCAGTCTGCCTATATCTATTCCAAGCTCTAAAGTTGATGTTGTTACTGTAGTTAAGAATTGCTCCTCGTCTTTCATGACAAATTCTGCGGTTTCTCTATATGATGCCGATAAGTTTCCATGGTGAATTAAAAATCTATCTTTTTCATTGTTAAGTTCGCAATATTGTCTTAAAGTTGTGGTAACTGCCTCACATTCTTCTCTTGAATTAACGAACACAAGGCATTTTTTGCCCTTTGTGTGTTCAAAAATATAACCTATGCCAGGGTCTGAATTTTTAGGAGCCTCGTCTGTTTTTGCGTCTAATTCAGGCAAAGCTTGCATATCAGGTTTATCTGCGGCAGCTTGTCTGTCTTTAACATAAAAATGCTCCATTGACAACCGCCATTTAGAGCCTTTTGCCTCAATTTTAGGAATAATTGTTTGTCTGTTTGTGCCTAAAGACAAAAATTTTCCTGTTTCCTCAGGGTCGCCAATTGTTGCGGAAAGCCCTATTCGCCTTGGGTTTACGCCAGCAAGTTTTGAGAGCCTTTCTATAAGGCACAGCGTTTGACCGCCTCTGTCACCTCTTAGCAACGAATGAACCTCGTCTATGACTATAAATCGCAAGTCGCCAAACAATTTTGGAATAGCGGAATGTTTATGCAAAAGCAAAGCTTCAAGCGATTCTGGAGTAATTTGCAAAATTCCAGAGGGATTTTTTAACAATCTGCTTTTGTGCGTTTGAGAAACGTCGCCATGCCAGTGCCACACAGGTATTTCAGCTTCTTTGCAAAGGTCGTTAAGACGCTGAAACTGGTCGTTTATAAGAGCCTTTAAAGGACCTATATAAATACAGCCGACAGAGCTTGGAGGATTATCTGCAAAAAGTGAAATTATAGGGAAAAACGCCGCTTCGGTTTTTCCAGAGGCCGTAGAAGCGGTTAACAACACGTTGTCGTCTGTGTTAAAAATGGCATCGCCCGCCGCAACTTGAATTGCTCTTAAATTTGTCCAGTTATTCTGATATATAAAATCCTGCACAAAAGGCGCATATTGTTCAAAAACGCTCATATCTTAAATTCCGTAATCATATATTGGTTATTTTTGTTTTGACTTTTTCTTTAATTCTTGCTCTTTAAGCCATTTTGTGTGTTCGTAGTCAACAACACAAAAAAGNNTTAGCATTGTTATTCAAGTAACCATCTATTTGTTTAATTACTTTAATAAGTTCTTCGTCATCTGTCGCATTAGTTTCAATAGCATAATATTGCGTAAATTTCAAAGGTTCAGCCATTACAGAAATAGTAGAATAAAAGATAAATAATAACAAGAAAATACTTCTATTTAGCAGTTTCATCTATAACTTTTACCTTTCCTATAATTCTTGGCATGCCTTTTACTCGGCAGGTTACAAGTAGATTGTATATACTTGTCCAAGTATTGGCCGGATTTAAGTATTGTTATATCACGTTTTAAAAGCGAATCTAAACTTTTTGTATATACTAAATCGTTATATTCATTTACATAATTTGGTTTGAGTTGTTTGTTTAATGTTTTAGAACTTCCATTAATTTTTAATTTTATACTAAAATTTCTTCCTATTGTTTTACCAGTATAATGTATTGACTTTAATATAATATCTGTTTGAAATTTAATCACGCAAATAACCTTCTTTAAATTTCTTATTATTAGAAATAATATAAACTCTATTAATTGTCAATACCGTTTATAATAAAAAAACTCATATCTCAAACTCGGCGAAGTTGGGGTCGGTTTGCTCTTCTAGCACGTTGTTTTGGGCATAAGCAAAGTCTTCGGAATGAAGAAGTTCTGAAATTTTGATGTTTGGGTTTTGATATATAATGTCTAAAACTTCAATAAAATCTCTTATTATTTCTCTTGGAGTAATGTGCGTGTCTGCTCCAACTCTGGCAAACTCTATTTTTATAAAATCGCCTAAATTTTGCTCATTCAGCGTTTTTTCGTAACCATAAAGCTCTGCATGTATTTCAGAAAGCTTTTCCACTAAAATAAGCATTTCTTCGCTAGTAAGAGCTTGTAAGCGTATTACAGGAGCTAATAGGTCTTTATATTCCCCTGAAAACCTGCCTTCGCTTAAACGCGAACGCAAAGCCTCATAGCTGTAAACTCCGCGTCTTGGGTCTTCCATGCATTGAGGAGTTCCGCCCATAATAACGCCTAAATGTTTTGCTTTTCCCTGCATAGCGTCATTATACATAGCCAAAATTTTTTCGTAATTATATTGCCTTGTTATCGCATTTGGAATTTTATAAACATTCACAAGCTCGTCTATCAGAACCAACATGCCAGCATACCCTGCCTGATTAAGAAAGCCTGCAAAAACCTTTAAATAATCATACCAATCGTCGTCTGTTATTATTATGTTTATGCCTAATTCGCTTTTTGCCTCGGTTTTTGTGTTATATTCGCCTCGAAACCATTTTACTACCTTTGCTTTTAAGTCTTCATTGTCAGTTATATAAGCCTGATAGTAAAGAGTAAGCAGTTTTGCAAAATCAAAACCATGCACAAGCTCATTTAAAGAACTTATTACGGAAAAAATCTTTTTTTCGACTTTTTCAGGAAACTTAGAATCCTGAAAAGAAGCATTTTCATCTAAAGCGGTTTGCTGTTGAATACCGCTTATCCAACGGTCTAAGATCAAGGTCAAGGCACCGCCGTCTGGTTTTGTTTTTGTGGACATATTTCGCACTAACTCTCGATATGTAGCAAGCCCCTGACCTTTTGTGCCATGCAAACGTCTTTCTGGCGACAAGTCAGCGTCAACAACAACAAAGTTTTTTGCCATAACGTAGTTGCGAATCGTCTGCAAAAGAAAGCTTTTACCGCTTCCGTATTTGCCCACTATAAAGCGAAATGAAGCCCCGCCGTCTGCAATTATTTCAACATCTCGCAACAAGGCGTCGATTTCATTTTTCCTGCCAACAGTTACATAAGGCAAGCCAATTCTTGGCACAACCCCGCCTTTTAGTGAATTAATAAGAGTTTGGGCTATTCGCTTAGGTATTTTCACAAAACATTTCCTCAACAATACAAATCGTTTAGAGTAATTTGAATAATAGACTTTTCTTTTACATTTTTAAAGCCAGATTTAGAAATAAAACCAAATTTTTTGCAATTCAAACCTGTTTTTCTAACCTGCTCAATTTCTTTGCTGATTATACTCTGCGTTATAGGTGCATTGGTAAACTTTGCCTCATAAAAAACATATCCGTTTTCGCCATAAGTAACTACGTCAAATTCGCCATTAGAATTATTCTCAGGGTCATCATAATAATATTTGCCTATTTTTTCAAAAGGCTCTTTATTTAAACCACATTTGTTCTGACGTATTAAGTATTCTTTGCATATATTTTCAAATATTTTTGGAACATATTGAGTTTCAAAATCATCGCTAATATATCTTTTATAAAAACTTTCCTCTGGCATAACGTTCATTTGCGATGTTCTATTAAAAATATATTTATAAAAAAACAAAGACAAATTGTCATTTATGTAATACGCCGTTTTTTTCTTGTTTTTTTCGTCATTAATTGGAGCTTCTTTTTTTATAAGTTCCATTTTTATAAGTTTTTCGAGTATATCGGCAAGTGATGGCGAAGATGCTATATTAGACTGCGACAAAATATCTTTATATTTGGAAAATCCTTTTGCGAGCGTTTGAAATACTTCGTTTGCGTTTACAATTTTAGAAATTTCCGATTTTAAATGCATTGAAATTTCTGTTTCCAATCTTGCTCCATTTGAAGCAATCAAGTCTATAATGTTTTCTTTTACTGATTTATTTTCGTCAATTAGCCTATTGTAATATGGAATACCGCCAAAAACGGAATAAAGCCTAACTTTGTCTTCATTTTTAAACGATTTATAAAACAACGACGAATCATAATAATCCATGGGGTTTACGTTTAAAACAAGATCGACTCGACCATATAAAGGATTTTGCCCCAATAAAAGCGATTTCATGACATCTATATATGAACCGCAGACAACAAGCTTTAAGCCTGATTTATCGGCATATTTGTCTATTAAGCTTTGAAAGATGCTGTCAAGACCTTTTATGACTTCGCGCAGATATGGATATTCGTCAAGAACAAGTAAAAATGGAGTATTATTGGCATATTTAAATAAATAATCAATTAATTCTTCTAACGACTGAAATGCCAATCTTGGCAAATTTAATTGTTCCGATATTATTTCAGACAAGCTTTCTATATTATTCTTTTCTGAGGTTTGTTTACATTCATAATAAATGCAATTCGCTTTAAACTGTTTTATAGATTGTTTAATAAGTTCGCTTTTTCCTACTCTCCTGCGACCATAAACTAAAGCAAAATGAGAAGTTTTATCATTATAAAACTTTAATAACTTAGACAGTTCTGCTTGTCTTCCTATAAAATTCATGAATATTGCCTGAAAGTAAATTTCACATGATTATAGCAAATAAAACCAAAAATGTCAAAGTTTAGTCGGAAAAAACCGAGTCGGAATTTTCCGACTAAATTAAAAACATATTTCCTTCTAATGCAGTATAAACTTAGCTCATAGAATTATTTATAGATGTCTTTTGCAAGAAAAAAGAATGATCCTAGCTCTATTTACTTTTTATTTTATTGATAATAAACTTAAAAACAATGCTTGGCAGTAGAAAATAAAAAGAATAAAATTAAAAGGTAAAAGCTTGGTAGTAAAAAAATCTCAGTTCTCAAATATTAGTTTACTAAATTATGGAATACATTTATCATTATAAATCGCCGTTAGGCGGTATTACCGTAGCCAGCAACGGTGATGCCATAACTGGATTGTGGTTTGACGGGCAAAAATATTTCGCCGACACGTTGGATAAAAATCACAAAGAGAGCCAACTTCCTGTTTTTGAGCAAGCAAAGGAATGGCTTGATATTTATTTCAGCGGAAAATCTCCTGATTTCACGCCACCAATTTGCATGAAGACAACGGAATTCAGAAAAACAGTATGGAAAATAATGCTCGAGATTCCTTATGGCAAAACAACGACTTATGGAGAAATTGCGAAAAAAATAGCAGAAGCCAAAGGTCTTGCCAAAATGTCCGCACAAGCTATAGGAAACGCCGTCGGGCACAATTCAATTTCTATTATTATTCCTTGCCATAGGGTTATAGGAGCAAACGGCAAATTAACAGGCTATGCTGGCGGGCTAGAAAAAAAAATAAAACTCCTTGAATTGGAAAAAGCAAATTTGGTTTAATTAAAAAATCCCATTTCTGAATTTTCTGCCCAAATTTCATACATTTCAAGATAGTGTATTTTTACTATTTCGTGATCTTTAAGAATACCACGATTTTTAACGACCGTGCTTCCGTCATTTTTAACAAAAAATTTTGCTGAACCTGGTTCTGTTAATTTAGAGTCGCTTGCATGAACATGCATCGCCTCAATAACGCAGTGTTGAGTAAAATATAGGTAATAGCCACATATTTTAAAAGGAAAATACTTAGGCAACTTTTTCCTCCATAAATTGAGAATCATTTGCCCATATTTTTAAAACTAAGGCTTGCTCTATTGGATCCATATTGGTTTCTAACATTTTGCCCTGATTTGAAATAACCATAGCATGATCAGGATGCTTAAGATTCAAAATTGAAATAAAACCTTCCTTACGGGTAAAAGCATACCATTTCACGATCATATCAGCATTATCTGCAATTATCTTCAATTCATCATCAGACATTTTATAACTCAACCCCTTTTATAGGTTTTAAAAATTCATAAGGATTCATATACAAATTTTCTAGAATAGGACGCAAATCTATATAATCCTCATAAGCCTTATCTTTATTTTTGTTTTTTGCCATAACAACTAAATAGCCATTGTCCCACTCTTTTACTTCTGTATAGCGTTCTAGATTTTTCGACGTCAAAAAAGTCAGCGTTTTATCTCCAAAAGAGAAAAAAGTATATTCGCCATCATTGCTTAGTTTTGCATATCCATCCACAATTATTATGTCCTTGCTTGTTGTCGCTCTAATTTTTATCAATTATACAACTTAAACATCGTATACTGCAATGGTTATATCATAGTCTGGAAATAAACATAAAACATCTGTTATAATTTTTTCGATTAAAATAACATCGAATTGTATTTTTAATCGAAAAACATATTTCTCGCAAATAATCCGCAATTCAAATAGAAAATAATACAAAAACAGGGTATAATAGCGACCATGAAATATTCAAAAGTTATAGAAGCAAAGTTCATAAGCAGGCCCAACAGGTTTATTGCTTTTGTTGACATAAAAGGCGAAAAAGTTATTGCGCACGTAAAAAACACAGGGCGTTGCAAAGAATTGCTCGTTCCTAACGCAGTGGTATATTTGTGCCATTCTGATAATCCTGATAGGAAAACAAAATATGACCTTATAGCCGTTAAAAAGCAATCCGTCTTAATAAATATGGATTCCCAAGCCCCTAATAATGCGGTTGAAGAGTGGCTTAAAAGCAGAAAATTATTTTCCAAAAAAGCCATAATAAAAAGAGAATTTACTTACAAAAAATCAAAATTCGACTTTTATGCGGAAGACGGAAAAAGAAAAGCTTTTATAGAGGTAAAAGGCGTAACTTTAGAAAAAAATGGAATTGCTTACTTCCCTGATGCCCCAACAGAAAGAGGAATAAAACACATTCAAGAATTGCAAGAAAGCCTTAACGATGGTTATGAAGCCTTTATAGTTTTCGTTATACAAATGAAAAACATAATAAAATTCAAACCAAACGATGAAACTCACAAAGCCTTTGGCGATGCGTTAAGAGAAGCAAGTAATGCGGGCGTTAAAGTATTGGCAGTTGATTGCGTCGTTACCCCAGACTCAATGACAATAGACCAATTTATAAACATAGACCTATCGTAAATCGGCTATTATTTCCAGACTTCTTTTTGAAACTCAAACTTTTCTTTATTCATTTCAAAGAGTATCTATTCTAAGTGAGTATTTTGCTCTTTGTCATCATATGCTAGTGGGCTAACAAAGTTTAAATTGAAAGCCTCTGTGCCAAACTACGTCGATTCTAATTTATTAGAAATAGCATTTGTTCCTTAATCATTTGTCGTGAAAATATTGATTGTTCATAAATAAAACTGTTTATTTAACAATTTTTAAATCTGGTTTAAAGGATTTACTAATGAAGTTTAAAGCTTGTTCAGGTGTAAGAACAGGTATCTTTGAATCCTTGTAATCACTTGGATTTCTGGTTACAATTAAGTCTGCATCAAAGTAAAGAGAAACTGCATATTGCACTGCGTCTTCAAAGTCTTGCCAACCAAGTTTTAATGCAAATATGATTTCTTCTTCATTTACTCCTGCTATATGAATTATTTTTAGCAGATCTGTAATTAACTTTAAAACAGCTCCTCTATCATGAATTTGTCTATTGGCTATGTAATAAATATCAGTTATAGAAGAAGCTGAAATATATTCATTAATATTTTCTTTTTGAGATAACTCTAAAATTTCAAACGAAGTTTTTAAAAATGGTTCTCGTTTTAAAAGAACATCTAATACTACATTCGTATCAATCAATAGTTTCATATTTTTTTATTCTTTCATTTCTGAGTTCATCTAAAGAAAAATCTGTATATGGGATAGAACCTACTAAAGATTTAAGTATCTCGCTTTTTTCATTTTTTTCAGCTAATATTTTTTCGTCAGAGGGGATAACAATTACCTCAAGTTTGCGGTTGCGGTATTGTTCTGGCAAAGATAGAATTGTCATTAATTCTTCGGCTTCTACATATCTTCTAATGGCTTCCATAAATTCTCCTAGTTAATTTATTGCAGACGGATATTTATTTAGTATATAACATAAACCAAGCTAAACGCAATGTTTGCGTTTGTTGTTCAAAGTTCTGAAATGAAGCTAAAACCATTAGTCATGAGTTGAAATATTTCTAGCGATACGCAAACCAACTCTCCAGTCTTTATATAAGGTTGGTATGTTCCATATTATGCCGTGAATTCCGCTGTTGTTGCTTCCTTTTAAGGCTTTACCATGTGCCTCTTTGTCATTTTCAATATATCTTTTGTCAGGATCGCTATGTGGATCCGTATATTCACTTGGCATCGCTAAGTATTTTATTTAAAGTTTTCCAATAATTTCATATTTGATTTATAAACCATGTCTGCAAGTTCGTCTTCTGTAGGAAGAACTGTTTTATATTTGCTCGCAAAGATTTGTTGGCTATCTTTCAATACTGAATACTTAACTATTGTTTCTGATTTATCGGTGCATAAAATTATGCCTAATGTTGGGTTGTCATCTTCTCCACGTTTTAATTCGTCAAACATTCTAACATACATATCCATTTGCCCTATATCGGCATGATTAAGCTTAGTTGTTTTTAAATCTATGATAACAAAACATTTTAACAAATAATTATAGAACACTAAATCTGCGTAAAAATGCTCTGTTTCGGTGCTAATTCTGAATTGTCTCGCAACAAAAGAAAAACCTTTGCCCAATTCTAGCAAAAACTTTTGCAAATTATCTATCAAAGCATTTTCAAGTATGCTTTCTTTTCCTTCAAGATTTTCTGGCAAATCTAAGAACTCCAAAATATATGGATCTTTTATAAAATCTTTTGGATTCGTTGTTTTTGGTAAAACAGAATTAATTTCTTTACTTTTGCTTTTAGTGGATAAAAGTCTTTGATAATAACCGCTTTTTATGTTGCGTTCCAGTTGTCTGAAAGACCAGTTTTGAGATGAAGCTTCTTTTAAATAATAATCTCGTTCTTGTGGGTTATCTAATCTTATTATAGCTCGTATATTACTCCATGATAAATTCGCTACACACTGTGTATCTAATTTAGGAAAAGTTAAATAAAATCTGCGCATATTCTTTAAATTAGCTTCGGAAAAGCCTTTCCCGAAAGTGCCTGATAAATGTTTTGAGAGATTCTCTATAAGCCTTGAGCCATATTCTGCCCTGTTATTTCCTGATTGTTCCTCTTCAACAATTCTTTGACCAACTTTCCAATAGGTTTCAACCATAACAGAATTTATTGCATAGTAAGTTTTAGATCTTGCTACTTTTAGCAAATTTTCAATATCTTCAAAAAATCTTGTATTATTGATAATAGCTTTATTTTTCATCGCAAAATCCTTAATCTAGAAATTTATTTA
>LXOW01096818.1_pt1 | contig 12953 bp, 4 predicted proteins | sample 1368591 | NCBI WGS metagenome assembly LXOW01 (sample SAMN04884650, study PRJNA319009) | bovine gut metagenome | isolation source: Cow rumen | host: Bos taurus | place: Italy: Legnaro (PD) | collected 2014-07-09
GCCAGACCTGAGCATTCCCCGCCACTCGCATTGTGCATTCTTCTCTCCTCAAGGCGAGCTGACGGTGGTGGGCGGCCACACAAAGGGTTTTGTGCCGACACCGACGGCGGAGTACCTGAAGGACGGCAAGTGGCAGGTGGTGCCGATGGTATATTGCCACGACGACGGTGTCTGCGTGCCGTTGCACACGGGCAAGGTACTGCTGGCAGGCGGCTACGAGAGGAACCTGGGCATCGGTCAGACCTTCGAGGTGGAGATGTACGACCCGGCGACTCACAACTTCAACGGCTTTGGCTGTCTGGACAAGAGGCGCACCCATGTGAGCGGCGTCGAACTGGCAAACGGCCAGGTGGTCATTTCGGGCAACTGGTATAACGAGGACGCCATAGCCACATGGAACGGCGGAATATATTTCGAGAGCGTCAGCAAAGTGTCGGTGCCACGCAGCTCACCCTATCTGTTCCCCATTTCGGACGACAACATCATGGTAGTGGCTGACGAACAGGACAACTACGGAAAGCCCGTGGACGCAAGCATTGTGGACCGCATGAAGGGCGAGAGCTTCCGCGTGCCGCTGCTGGAGGAGTGGACCCCTATCCTACTTCACCACCAGACCCACGCCAATGCCTGCACGATAGGAGACCACCAATATCTGTTCCCCGTACACAACAAGTCTGGCCAGGTAGCTATTATAGAGGTACGCGACACGGTATTCTCGCTACTGCCTACAGCCTGTCCCATACCGGTACACACCAAGTTTGGCGAAATCGTCTGGTTTACGCAGATAATGGTTGACCGTGAGCACCAGCGTGCCTATATGATGGGCTTCAACGTCGAGGAGACAAAGAAGTTCGTGCTGGCCATCAACTACGCCGAGCGTCCTGCCACCATGAAGTGCTACTATACCGGCCAACGGATGGCGTCAAGTGTGACGCTGCCCGTGCTGACGCCCGACGGCAACCTGGTGATAACAGGCGGATTCGACAGCAACACCACGAATTTCGACCCCACCGCCGAGGTATGGCTATTCCCCTTAGCCAACAAAGAATTGCCCCAGGCAGCAATCAACACCACGTCGTCCAAGGATTACTATCTACTGATCGGTGCCGCCGTCCTGCTGATACTTGTCGCAGGCGGATGGATTTACTGGAAGCGCCGTCACCGCAAGGCTACGCCTGAAGTGGAGGAAAGCCCGTCGGAAGAGGCAACCTACCAGTTGCTTCTGCGCATCCAACAGCACATGGACGAACAGCGTCCCTACCTTAACAGCGAACTCAAGGTCAGGGACATAGCCAACTATCTGGGCACCAACAGCCGCTACATCTCCTACTGCATCAAGCGGGTCGAGCAGTGTACCTTCTCGGCGTACATCAACAAGCACCGCGTTGCCTATGCCCAGCAGCTGATGCGTCGCCATCCCGACATCAAACTCACCGAGGTGTACCTCAAGTCCGGTTTCGCCAACGAGATATCTTTCTTCCGCACCTTCAAAGGCATCACAGGTATGACGCCCAGCGAGTGGAAAGCGAAAGAGCTGGCAAACGAAAAGGGCGACGCTTTCTAATTCCTGTTTTTTTGACTAACATTTTTTGACATTTTAGTCGTTTTTCGAAAATTGTAAGTCACTTTTGGTGGTTTTCTCCTTACCTTTGTGTTATTACTAAAAATGATTCCGCGTATGATGACACAAAGACCATTCAATATGCACGTTGGTATTTATACCAAAACCCTGTGTGATGACCTCCGTAAATGCTTGCTCATCACCCTCACCCTATTGTTTGTATGCCCTGGTGTGTGGGGAGATAACATTGTTGTTAATGTTAGTCAGGCATCCGATTTTGGAATACCTAACTCTTCTGGAGTGTACACGTTGGCTAATGACAACACAAATACATATACATATACATTTACAACAGATCTATCATTGAATGGTATTCTATACGTTCCTTCTGAATCAACCGTCATCATAGACCTTGCAGGCCATACCCTTAGCTATACAGGATCGCACAACATGGCTTTTATTCAGAATTCTGGAACGTTAACTATTATGAACACAGGGGGGGGCGCAGGTGCCATTACAGGCGGCTCTTCCGGAAACCATGGCGGTGGTATCCGTAATTATGGAACATTATACTTTACAGGAGGGACTCTTTCTGGCAACACGGCTAGTTATGGAGGCGGTATTTATAATGAAAATGGTGCATCTTTATACATTCAAGGAGGTACTATCACGAACAATACGGCAACAAATCTAGGAGGTGGTGTTTGCAATGATAATGGGACTATTTATATGCAAGGCTCTCCCACCATTACTGGAAACCTCGGGTCATCTCAAACGGACAATGTCTTTTTATATAACACCATTATCAATATATCAGGTGCCTTATCTGGAGAAGGAAAGGTGGGTGTCAAAAGAGGTAGTCTTGGTACTTTCACAACAGGGGCAACATCTGTAACCGATTATCTGAAATTTACGTCAGACAACAATAATTACATAATCACCAAAACAGGTGACAATAATGCTAGACTGCAGACGCCTTGGGATGCATTGCAAGACAAGATTACAGCAGCACAGGAGGCGACGGGGGACGCTAAAATCGTTACATTAGACCAAGATTACACTGCCATTAGCGGTGACGGTCCTTTGGAAATCTCTGGTACTGTGACTCTCGACCTCAAGGGATTTACCATCAATCGTGGACTGGGCAGTAGCGCAACCACCAACGGAAACGTGATAACGGTAACAAGCACAGGTAACCTGACTATCAAGGATACGAGCACTGGTGGCACGATTACTGGTGGTTTCAACAGCGGAAACGGAGGTGGTATCATCAATGAAGGTTCGCTGACGATTGAGGGCGGAAGTATTACAAGCAACAAATCGACAGGCAACGGAGCAGGAATCTACCATACAGGTACCGCTTTAACTATGAAAGGTGCCCCCACTATTACAAGTAACACCAAAAGCAGTGCTGCCAACAATGTATATCTGGCTAACGGAAAGACAATTACTATTGGTGATGGTGGATTGACTGGTAGTGACAATAGCATAGGCATCACCATGCAAACACGTGGATTTTTTACTACTGGCTCTGCTTCGGCAACGAACTACCAAAAATTCAGTTCAGACGACATCAGGCTTTCTATCATCAACACGGCCGACAATAATGCCAAGTTGCAGACACCTTGGGATGCTTTGCAGACCTTATTGGATGGTGGTAGCACGGTTACATTGACTCAAACGTACAACGCTATCTCCGGGCTTGACGGTCCTCTGGTTGTTAATAATAATGTGACGCTTGATCTTGCCACATTTAATATTAACCGAAATCTGAGCAGTGCAGCCACGAATGGTTATGTTATCAAGGTGGAAAGCGGAAAGACGTTGACCATCCAAGGGACAACAGGACAAATCAAAGGTGGCTATAACAATGGTAATGGTGGTGGAATCTACAACGCTGGTACTGTTGATTTGCAAGGAGGTATTATCACTGGCAATAAGGTGACGACCAATTACAATGGTGCTGGTATCTATAATGCTGGAACACTAAAGATGCAGGGTGCCCCACAAGTAAAAAGTAACACTATTGGCAGTTCTACTGCCAGCAATATCTATCTGCTCAATCCTAAAACCATCACCATTGATGCGGATTTGACGGGTTCTGCTGGGAATATTGGTGTTACCTTGCAATCTATAAGAGGAACCTTTACGACGGGCGCGGCAAGTGCTGTTAATACCTATTTCTCTTCTGATGATACCAGACTCCAAGTAGTCGCTGATGGAAATGAAGCCAAGTTACAGACACCTTGGGATGCATTACAGACATTGTTAAATGGTGGTGGAACGGTTACATTGACCCAAGCCTATAACGCCATTTCTGGCATTGACGGACCACTGACGGTTAATAATGACGTGACACTTGATCTTGCCACATATACCATTGACCGCAAACTGACTGGTGCCATAGACAATGGTTATGTTATCAAAGTCAATAGCGGAGCAAGGCTGACCATCACAGGATCAGGTACCATCAAGGGTGGTTATAACACAGAAAATGGAGGTGGAATCTATAATGCCGGTACGCTGAATCTCAATGGTGGCAACATCACACAAAACTATGTCAGTACAGAGAAGAAAGGTGCTGGAGTCTATAATGAAGGTACACTGACAATGGCTGGTTCTGTTAGTGTAAATAATAATAAGGTGAATGGCTCTAGCGGAACCCTCAATAACATCTATCTCACTACGGGGCAAAAAATAGACATTACTGCTGCTCTGACAGGTACTTCCGGAATTACCCACGCTGACGGGCATGCAGTATTCACAACAAGCCTTAGTGGAAATGGCTCTGCCACTAATTTCGCAGCAGATATCAACGGCTATGGTATCGGCCTTGACGCTTCGGGTAATGCTATTGTAGGGCAGTCATATTCTATCAGTACTGATTATTGGCAAGACACTGGCATTAGTATGACAGCTGCAACTGTTAAGACTTCAGCTGTAGAAGGTGAGTGTGTTTCAGTAACTTTTCCTAATTATGGTCAAGTCCCGAAAAGTTTAACATATACTTATCATGACGAAACACACCCTGAAACCAAATATCTTAAAAGAGGTGGTACTATAACCTTTACGATGCCTGCTTATAATGTTGCAGTCTATACAACATATACTAATCATGGTAATCATTGTGGTAACAGCTCTGACGATGGAGGCAGAAATGTAAAATGGATTATAGATAATGGTAGTTTGATATTTACTGCAGAAGACGGAAGTCGTACAATGAACGTATATGCTTCAGCAAATGCTATTCCTTGGAGAGGCTATAATTACACCTCGTTCTCTTTCCCCAGCAATGTTACCAACATCACTCCATACGCCTTCTACGGTAGTGGGCTGACATCAGCAAGCATTCACAAAGATGTGGTATCTATCGGCGAGGATGCCTTTGGTAAGTGTACTAGTTTAACCTCTATCACTGTGCACGAGGATAATACGAGCTATTCATCATCTGATGGTATCTTATATAACAAAACTGGTACTACGCTCATTTGCTATCCAGCAGGAAAGACGGGAACTTCACACACTGTAGGAGCATCGGTTACTGGGATTGCCACTCATGCTTTTGCTTATAACCCATACTTGAACGCTGTCACTATTCCCACAGCTACTACTAGCATTGGAGCAGGAGCCTTTAATGGATGTACAGGGTTGACAACGATCACAGCGGATGGAAGTAATACAATCTATTCCACAAATGAAGGTATCCTATATAATAAGGCTGGTACTACGCTCATTTGCTATCCAGCAGGAAAGAATGCCACTTCGTTCTCTGTTCCCAATACAGTGACAGCTATTGGAGATTATGCTTTCTTTATGCAAACCCATTTGGAAAGGGTTACCATCCCTTCCACTGTAACCAGTATCGGAAACTCTGCATTCCAGAATTGTAGTGCTCTGAGTCTGGTTTATGCACTTCGTACTGAGGGTGTTCCAACAGGAGGCACCTCTATGTTCGACGGAAATGCCAACCCCCGAAAGATTATGGTTATAAAAGGAAAAGGTTCTGATTATAAAGCTGCTGCAAACTGGAGCAATTATCAAAATCAAATCTACGAGATGGACTTGGCGAATGCAACAGTTGAATTAAATTATTATGTCTACGAATACGATGGTACTGTTCATGAGCCAACTGTCACAGTTACATTTGAAGGTATAACTTTAAATAAGGACCAAGATTACGCTGTAATGTATAGTGGCAACAATATAAGTGTGGGAGAAGTCACGGTGACAGTTACCGGTATTAATAATTATGCTGGAACATCAAATAGCAGCGCAAAATATAACATCCAAAGGAAGATCACATTCACTAACGTAACAGGCAATTATGCCACCTACTATGCGAATGAAGACCTAGCCATTCCAAGTGGGTTTACGGCATCTACTTTTACGGATGGAGATATAGACTGGGATAATGGTAAATTAACTCCAACACAGGTCAATTTCATAAAAGCCAAGACACCTGTTCTCCTATATAAAAATGGTGGCGTCAATGGCACCTATCATGTAAATGCCGGGACAGGTACCAATTATACTGCACATAGCGATTTCATGGGTGTTCTCGCCAGTACTCCATATAGCACAGTGAAAGGCAGTGGCTCTGCGGTTTATGTGTTGAAGAATGACAAGTTCTTACGTGTATCAAATACAGATGACATCTTGGCAACACAGAGTCTGCCTGCTCATCGCTGCTATCTATTAAGGCCAATTGGTAAATCATCACCCAATTTTGTCCCATCCTATCTCTCGATAATCATTGGGAACAGTGAGGTTACGAAAATAGAAATCAGCTCTGAAAACGGAGAGAACGTGGACGGAAGAGTCTGGTACACGCTGGACGGACGTCGCTTACAAGGCAAGCCCACGCAGAAAGGCATATATATTTCGAATGGAAAAAAGATACATATTAAATAAGGTAAGGAGGCAATGACTATGAATAGAATACTGAAAATCGTTTATACTATGGCGTGCCTTCTGACTGCAACAGGGGCATGGGCTGATGGTTATAAGATTAGGCTTAATGCACCGTCGAACGGAACAATGACTTCGAGTGTTGCAGAAGCCAGTCCAGGTACTACTGTCACGATAACTGTTAGCCCAACAGGTGATTACTATTTATCGGCACTATATTATGAAAAAATAGTTACCGATATGGGTGGTGCAGAAAGCCCACGCCGTCGTTCACCCGGGTTCTCGGAGGAAACCGATTCACCCGGGTTCTCGGAGAAAACCGACATACCAATCAATACTACCGATCAAACATATAGAAGCAATCATTATGGAGGTACATACACTATCTCTATGCCTTCTTATGATATAGAGGTTACTGCAGAATTTACCAGCTGTACCAGTATCACTGGGGCAACACTTCACTGGGACTCAAATTCTTCATCAATAAACATTACTTACGATCATGGCGAACACACCGCGAATGTGTATTTAGGCAGTTCTGACTTGACAGTAGACGAAAATTACACTATTACCACAAATAAACAAACGGATGTAGGTAGCATAACACCTACCATCACTGGTGTAGGTACTTATTGCGGTACTATTAATAATCAAACTATATCGATTACCCAGAGGCCATTGACTATTACTGCTCAACCTCAGACTATCACTTATGGTAGCAGTATTCAAACGGGAATAAGTTATGTGAATGTTTCAGGCCTTGTAACGAATGATGCGCTGACGGGTGTCACACTGACGCCTTCTACCTCTCAGGTTACTGCTGCGGGAACGATTACACCCAGTGCAGCAACCACCACAAAGGGTATTAGCAACTATGCTGTGACATACAACACAGGTGCGCTGACGATTAATCCCAAAGACCTGAGCGCAATGGTAACTATTACTCTCAACGAAGAGTACCATAATTATGATGGAAGTCAGCATCAACCCATTTTTAATAATGAATCAACAGGAACCAGTATTGTTAATTATGGTAATACGAGGTTGGTTGAAGGCTTAGACTTTACCTGTTCATATACAACTACACCTGGTATATATACTAATGGTACGGACTATATAAAGCCAGACATCTATACCATCACTGTCATGTTCTTGGGCAACTACACCGGAACCAAGACTGTAACCTATCAGATTCGCCCGAAATTACAATTAAAGAATGATGAACCCTATCGATGGGAGGCTTATTATAATACCGAAGCCTATAACATGAAAGTGCCAACAGGTGTTCAGGCTTGGGTTGTGAATGGTTTTAACACCACTGCTGTCGAACTTACTGGGAAAGAAGTTATAAAGACACAGACCCCCATGTTGCTCTTTAGGGCAGGAAGCACTAAGACATTCTATCCAGAACTGACTGCAGAGACACCGACATGGACGGAAGGAGCCTATTTAAAGTATAATGTTTCACCATGGGATTTGACCCATGACAATGATATCCAAGACGGAACGAAAAAGATATGTATCTTGGTACGTGACAATTTTGTGCGTACAGTAAGTGGTACGCTGGCAGCAGGGAAATGCTACTTAGACTTAAGTGGCACAACATACTTTGGTGCTCCCTTGCGCTTAGACATAACACCGACAAGCATTGATACCCCAGAAAAGACGCTTAACGACTTGAATAACGGGAAATGGTACACCCTGGATGGTCGCCAGATACAAAGCGTGCCCACCCAGAAAGGTATATATATTGTGAACGGAAAGAAGATTATTATTAAATAAGGTATAGGAAAAAATGAAGAATATGAATAAGATACATTACATTCTGTTTACATTAGCAGCACTACTTGTGTCCACCTCAACATGGGCAGCAGGTAAGGTGACGTTTAAGACCTATTCCGGTCCTAAAATAACTGCGAAATACAGTGCAACCGGGAACACTATTGTTGAAACAGCAACTGATGGAGCAACTTCTGATATCACTTCAGTTAATGAGGTTACGACAGGTGCACTTGTGACGCTAACCATTGCTGCCAACGATACAAAATATCTTTCTGGCTTGACGATACAGGCCGTTGTTGATGCTGGCGCTGCTGCACCAAGACGATCACCTGAGATTGTGAATTCCATTTCTTATACGACAAAGACGAAATACGTTTCCTATGAGTTCGTTATGCCTAACTATGATGTTTGGATTACCCCGACGTTTGCGGATAGGAAAGACATCAGTAGTGGAGATTATGTTGCAACTATAAACCTAGTTGAGTCGAGCCACGTCTACGACTGGTTGGCACATACGCCTGCTATCAGTAATGTCATTAGTAATTCCGTCACTCTTACAGAAGGTACGGATTATACCGTAAGTGGCATTTCTGCTCAAACAGAAGCTGGTTCCTACCCTATCACTGTAGAAGGTAAGGGTAAATATAAAGGCACAAAAGAGGTAACTTATAACATCACTCCACGTTCCATCAGTGACGCGAGTGTACAGTTTTCGCCAACAAGTTTTGTATATAATCATCTAGCTCAGGCTCCCAAAGCAAATACCGTCCAAGTATATTTAAAAGGACAGCTTTTATCGTTGGATACTGATTATGATAATGTAATCATTCCAACTGCTGCCATAAATGCAGCAAATAACTATTCGATATCAGTTAGAGGTATAGGTAATTTCAAGGATAATGCCAGTGCTAATTACAGCATTACGAAAAAGCCTATCTCTGAATGTACAGTAACAGGAACTACTTCCTTTGTATATAATAAAGCTGTGCAGAAGCCTACACNNAGCCTACACAAAACGAAATTAACATATATGACGGTGTGGGATATCTAGCGGAAGCAGATTATACGATTGAATATGATAATGGAGGAACGTCATGGAGTACAGCAGCCACTTCAGAGAATATAGGCACATACCACATGAGATTGACGGCAACAGGTTCTTCCAACTACATTGGCTACGTTGTTGTTCCCTATTACATCACCAGTTCCGGTGTTAACATCACAAATGTAGGAGGAACTGAATATACGGGTGACAATATTTATTCTACAACATATACAGGCTCAGAGATTAAGCCATCTATTACTGTTAAGGATGGTAATGGTACTGTAACATTGACAGCAGGCACGCATTACTCTGTTCAATATTACAACAATGTCAATGCAGGTATAGCCACAGTTACTGCTGTAGGAAAGGGTGTTTATAACTTTAGCGTTTCCAGGAGCTTCCGTATCAATCCAAAGACTCTAACGGATGAAATGGTTACATTATCTGAGACATCATTTACCTATAATGCAAACGTTCAGAAACCTACGGTTACAGTAAGTGACGGAACGGCAATGAAGTCGTCAGACTATGTTATCACCAACGAAGGAGGAACAAATGTTGGCAATACCTATGAAGTAGAGGTTAAAGGTCAGAATAACTATACCGGAACCATTACCAATACATTTAGTATTACTCAAGAGACCTTGACAGAGGCTAGTGTTACACTGAGTAGTGAAAGACTTGTATATAACCGAACTACACCTGCGCAACCTGATGTTCTGTTAGTAAAATCGGTCAATAAAGTTATCGCAGGAACAGGCGAATATACTAAAACATATTCAAATAGTGGCTCAAGTAACACCGTAGGTGATCATACAGTCACAGTTGAGGCTATAAAGGAGGAAGAAAATTATTCTGGCAACTTCAAGGACTATGTAGATGTTGACTTCACCATTGACCCAAAACCTGTCAGTGACTTGACGATTGAGCTTGATGAGACATCTTTCAACTATGATGGAACGGTGAAGACGCCGGTGGTGACAGTGGAAGATGGAGATTACACTCTTAATTCAACAGCTGTAACCGATTATACTTTATCTTATAGTACTCATGAAACTGATCATCCAGAGACTAATACAAGTACAGAAGTTGGTTCTTATACTATCACCATAAAGGGTAAGGGGAACTATTCTGGAGAAATTAATAAGACTTACGTGATTAACTATGGTTCGTCGGATTCTGATTTCACAGTAGAGGTTTCAGGGACCTACACTTACAATGGTAGTGCTCATAAACCCACTGGAGCAGGAGAATCACCTGCTGTTGTGGTAAAGAAGGGAGAGACACCACTGACTCAATACACAGACTATACCCTATCCTATCGCGACAATATCAACGCAGGAAAGGCATGGGTGACGGCAACAGGAACGGGTAACTACCAGTTTGTACAGACAGGAACGTTCACTATTGCCCGGAAGCCGCTGGCAGCAACGATGGTGACAATTCCTGATTCAGAAAAAAGCTTCGTATATAACGGTAATGTTCAGAAACCTCATGTAACGGTAACTGATGGTTCGGCATTGACAGAGGGTAAGGACTATACGCTGAACAACCCAGGTGCAGTCAATGTAAGTACAGGAAACACGGCTTCTGTAACGGGTGTAGGTAACTATACGGGTACTGTCAATTCACCAGCTTACAAAATTACAGAACTTGATATTTCTTCAACAGCAAATATAACACTTATCCCGCCGTCGAGCTATGTGTATGATGGTAATGACAAAGAACCTGAAGTTCAACAGGTAACGGTTGGTAATTTAGTGGTTCCATCAACGTCATACGATGTGACATACGATAACAATATCAACGCCAGCACTACTACCAGCAAGGCTAAGGTGAAAGTGACTGCTAATGGTAATTTCACCGGAATTGGCGAGAAGGAATTCTCTATTGAGCAGAAGGAGGTGAACAGCAGTATGATAACGCTGGGTGGCGATGGCTTTAACCCGAGCAACTACAGCTTCACTTACGATGGTAATTCGCACACACCTACAGTCACGGTGGCTGATGGNNCATTGGAGCACAGACATATACAGGTAGTGCTATTGAGCCAACGGTGACTGTGTATAAGCATGAAACAACGTCAGAACTCACCGAGGAAATTGACTATACGGTGGCCTACACAGACAATATCAATGCGGGTACAGCCACCGTAACCGTAACGGGTATAGGCAACTATGGTGGCACGAAGACTGTAAACTTCACCATCAATCCCAAGCCACTGGCTGACGATATGGTGACGTTGTCGAACTTCACGGTTACGGATAGTGATCCGAAGGGCTTCACCTATAATGGTAATAATCAGAAGCCCTCGGTTACGGTAAGTGACGGCACAACTGCAATCATTACGAGCAATGACTATACCATCAGCAATGAGGGTAATATCAATGTAGGCAACTATACCGTGACGGTGACGGCTACAACGACGGGTAACTATTCGGGATCGGTCAGCAAGAACTATGCAATCTATCCCTACACGCTGAACGCCACGAATACCAGCGTAATTCTCGACCAGTCGACCTTTGTCTATGACAGGACGGCAAAGAAGCCGAATGTTCTGCTGGTCAAGGTGGGTGACACGATGGTTGTGCCGACCTTCACCACTGCCTATAGTAATAATGTGAATGCAAGCAATACGGCAACGGTGACCGTGACTGGTTCTGGTAACTTTACGGGCTCTGTAGATAAGACGTTCGTCATTACCCCGAAGCCCGTCAGCAGCGACATGATTAGGTTCAACAAGGAGAACTTCATCTATAACGAGGCGGAACAGAAGCCTGTGGTTACCGTCAAGGACGGCGAGACCACCATGACGCCCGGCACGGCAACCGATTACAACGACTATACGCTGACCAACGAGGGCGGTACCAACGTGGGAGTATATTATGTCTATATCGACGGACACGGCAACTACACGGGACGTGCCTCACGGCCTTTCTACATCATCACGCAGAATACGGCATCGTTTGTAGTCAGCGATATTCCTGATGTCGTGTTTGACGGAACGAAGAAGACGCCCAGTGTCACCGTAAGCGACAACAACTCGGGTTCAAGTACTATCCTGACAGAGAATGTACACTATACCGTAAGCTACATCAACAACACGGATGCGGGCATTGCCACCGTCATTATAACGGGTATGGGCAGCTATGCCGGTACGGTGACCAAGAACTTCAACATCACGCCCAAGCCCCTTGCTGCCGAGATGATATCAGTGTCGCCAGGCACCTTCACCTTCAACGGTAGCCTGCAGCGGCCTGACGTTACCGTGACCGACGGAACTATCATGAAAGCCAACGATTACACAGTCATCAACAACGGTAATGTGAATCAGGGTACGTACTATGTCACCGTCATCGGACAGGGCAACTATAAAGGCACCATTACCAATGTCGCCCAGACAAAATATACGATTACACCGCTCAGCATTGCCGAGGCCGACGTCAACCTGTACGAGTTGCCGAGCTATGTCTATGACGGAACGGCCAAGAACCCCAGCGTGCGCGAGGTACTTGTCAACAACTACGTCGTTCCTACGACAGGCTATGATGTAAGCTACGGTACTAACATTGTCGCAGGTCCGGCAAGCATCACCATTACTGGTAAGGGCAACTTCACGGGCACCAAGACCGTTAACTTCACGATTGCTCAGAAGGA
>LXOW01100344.1_pt1 | contig 12947 bp, 19 predicted proteins | sample 1368591 | NCBI WGS metagenome assembly LXOW01 (sample SAMN04884650, study PRJNA319009) | bovine gut metagenome | isolation source: Cow rumen | host: Bos taurus | place: Italy: Legnaro (PD) | collected 2014-07-09
CCCCGCCGCACGTCGTCGTCGTCCATGGCGGGCAGATCGTCGTGAATGAGGGAATAGGCGTGGATCATCTCAAGAGCAGCGGCAAAAGGCAGGGCGTCCTCCGCCCGGCCGCCCGCCAGCTCGCAGCATGAGAGGCACAGGCAGGCCCGGATGCGCTTGCCGCCGGAAAGGAGGCTGTACCGCATGGACCTGCCGAACAGTTCCGGCAGATCGAAGGATGCGCTGTATCGATCCAGCGCCTCTTCGATCAGAGGAAGATAGTCCTTCATGCTTCCGCTCCCGGACCTTTGAGCCGCTTCTCAAAGGCCGCCAGCTCCTTAGCGCAGCTCTCATACAGAGCCATGCCCCGCTCGTGAAGGGCGACCATCTCTTCCATGGGCACGCTGCCGCTTTCCAGCTTGGAGATCAGCTCCTCGAGCTCCCCCATCTTTTCCTCAAAGGTCTTCTCTTTCTTGCTCATAGACATCCCTTTCCGTCACATTCGCACTCACATCGCCGTCCCGGAATCGAAGGACGATCTCCTGCCCGATAGCTGTATCTGCCGCCTGGCGAAGGATATGGCCCTGTCCATCATACACCAGAGCAAATCCCCGGTCCAAAGCGCCCAGGGGGTCCGCCGCTTTCAAACGCACGCCGAGGGCGATCAATGCGTCCCGCTGCTTCTGCAATCGACGGTCTATCCCCGCCTCCAAAGCGTCCCGGTATTGATCCAGGCGCTGCTGCTCCTGCAGAAGGCGCTGGTCCGCCAGCAGCCCTCCCCGACGATGGATCAGCAGCTCCAGCCGATCCCGCTTGCGCTCCACGCCGTGGAGCAGGGCCGAACGCAGCCGATCCCTGCTTTGGGCCAGGCGGTCATTGAGCTTGCTGAGCTCCGGCACCGCCAGCTCCGCCGCAGCGGAGGGCGTGGGGGCCCTCAAGTCCGCCGCAAAATCCGACAGGGAAAAATCTATCTCGTGGCCCACGGCACTGATCACCGGAAGATGGCAATCGTGGACCGCCTTGACCACGATCTCCTCATTGAAGGCCCAAAGATCCTCCAGGGAACCGCCGCCCCGGCCTACGATCAGCACGTCGCAGCGCCGCTCCTCATCCGCTTTGCGGATGGCCGCCGCGATCTCTCCGGCCGCCTTCTCCCCCTGGACCGCCACCGGGTACAGAAGGATGGGCATGTTGGGGAACCGGCGGGAAATCACGTTGCGGATATCCTCTATGGCCGCGCCGGTGCCGGAGGTCACCACTCCCACCGCCCGGGGCAGAAAGGGGATGGGCTTTTTGATGCTCTCATCGAACCAGCCCCGGCTTTTCAGCTCCTCCCGAAGCGCCAGAAACCGCTGATACAGGGCCCCGTCCCCGGTCTTCTCCATGCGCTCGGCATAGACCTGGAAGGCGCCGTCCCTGCCGAAAAGGCCCGCCCGTCCCTCTATGCGGACGGACATGCCGTCCTTGGGGAAGAAGCTGAGCCTAAGGGCGTTGGGCCGGAACATGACGCAGCGCACGGAAGCGGCGTCGTCCTTCAGCGTAAAATACAGGTGGCCGGAGGTGTGGCGCTTGAAGGCGCTGATCTCCCCTGTCACCGTAAGCTCCCCTACGAAGGGATCGTGGGAGAGCATCAGATCCACGTATTCATTCAGTTCGGAAACGGTAAAGACCGGCTTGAGCTCCGTCATGGCGTCCCCTCCCGGTCATACCCCAGGGCTGCCACGCCCACGGCGTTGTCGCTGCTGAAACGGCTCTCGCCAAAGAACAGCGGCAGCGCACACCGCTCGCTGAGCAGCTCCCTGAGCAGCAGGCTGGAGGCTACGCCGCCGCACAAAAGCACGGGCCGCTCCCCCTTCTGACGGACTGCGTTCAGCAAAAGCTTAGCCAGGGTCCTGGACAGCAGGTCATAGACCCCGTAGGCCACCTCCGCCGCAGGTCTCCCCTGCGCCAGGGCCCGTCCGGCCGCCGTTTCCGCCCCCGACAGGGAGCAGGTCAATGCCCGGACGGAGGCCGGGATACGCAGATCCTTCTCCGTGGCCTGACGAGCCAGGGATTCCATCTGCTTCCCTGCCGGAAAGCCGCAGCCCAGGAGCACCCCCACCCGGTCCACCAGCTGGCCCGCGTGCAGATCCTCGGAGCAGCCTAAAGGCTCAATGGAGAAAGCCCCCGGCCCCGCGCCTTCCACCGCCAAAAGATCGGTGGTGCCGCCGGAGATATGGACGGCATAGAAGGGCCGCGCCATCAGCGCATCATGGCCAATGAGGGCGGCGCGGATATGTCCGCTCTGGTGGTCCAGCGAAAACAGCGGCACCTGCAAAGAGGCCGCCAAAGCCCGGGCCACGCCCATCCCCGTCAGGAACACGGGCATGTAGGAATCCCCCCGATCCACGGGGGCCCGACTGCAGGCCACGGCTGAGATCGTTTCCGGCGACACGGCCGAAAGCGCCGCCTCCACCAGGGGCGGCAGCTGACGGGTATGCAAAAAAACGCCCTCGGACTGTCTCAGCCCTCTGGCGCCCTTTTGGACCGGAAGGACGGTCCTCCCGTCGTACAGGACGCCGGATGCGCCGAAGCAGGCGACCGAGGTCGTGTAACAGCTGGTATCGATGCCCAGCACCGCCCTCTTCATCCGGCGCGGACCTCCCGGGCCACCTTGCCCAGGATGCCGTTGATGAAGCCGGCGGACTTGTCCTCGCCGTAGGCCTTGGCCAGCTCCACCGCCTCGTTGATGGCGGCGCCTACGGGCACTTCGGGCACGTACATAAGCTCATAGACGGCCATGCGCAGGATGGTCAAATCCACCCTGGCCAGACGATTCAGCGCCCAGCCCTGAGCATATCTGCCGATGATCTCATCCAGCGCATGCTGATGGTCCGTCACGCCGGCGACCAGATTCTCCAAAAAGGTCCTGTCCCGGTCGGACAGGGTATCCGCCTGCTCCGACTGTTCCAGCACCGCACCCATGGACTCCTCGCCGCCCAGGGAGGCGGCGTAGAGCATTTTCATCGCGATCTCGCGCGTCAAGGTATGACCCATATGCGTCCTTTACTTCTTTTGAAAGATGCTGGCGAAGAAATCCTTCACCGCAGGCCAGCCGCCCCGATCGAGCAGCGTGCCGATCAGCACGCCGACGGCCACCAACGCCGCCAGCAGGAGCGTACGCCAAAAGCCGATGCAGAGGAAAAGAATCCCCAGCACCAGGGCGGCCGCCGCCATAATGGTGAGCCATTTGTGCTCGCCGTAAAACTGTTTAAGCCAATCCTTCATAGCCTGTCCCTTTACCTGACCCGGCCGGGAAGCTGCTCCACAGGGTCCGCCTTAGGGGCTTTCGCCTCCCCGGCGGCTTCCACCATGATGCCCACTTTCCCCACGCGGATGCCCGTCATCTCAAAGATCCTGTTCTTCAGCCGCTCCTGCAGCATGGCCGCCAGCGGAGCCACGGCCACGCCGGGATTCAGCGCCAGTTCAAGCTCCACGTCCACGCCGCTGCCGTTGTTCTTCACCATGCTCTTGCAGGAACGCACACCCTCCGCATCCAGGGCGATGCGCCTGGCCATGTCGCTGACGACGCTCAGCGTCACGTAGGCGCTGCCATTCTCGCCCTCGCTGACCAAAGCCGCCTCCCCCTTCTGACGGACCGCGCGCCGAAGATGGAGCGCCACGGCGGCAAGTATGCTCAGCAGCGCCAGCATACCCACCACGATCCGCACAGCGGGCGCCTGCAGCCAGGTGAGGGACGGGAACAGGACCAGGATGATGAGCAGCAACCCCAGCACGACGGCCAGCACGGAGAGCAGCCAAAGCAGCAAACGATCCAACAGCTTCATTCGTATTCTCCCCTTTCTGACCGGCAAGAGCCCGCGCCGGGGCGGGCTCCGGCCAGAATCGTTTTTGAAAAGATCACTTCACGCGAGGCGCGGGCGCTTCAGGCTCCTCGATCTCGGGTTCGGGCTCCGCCTGGACGGGCTCCTCCTTCTTCTCCGGCTCAAAAAAGATGCCGTTCACGTTGATGTTGACCTCCACCACCTTAAGGCCGGTCATGGTCTCGATGGCGTTCTTTATCTCCTGCTGTACCTTCAGGGCCACTTCCTGAATGCGATACCCATATTTGACCACGATGGTGATATCACAGGCGCACTCCTCTGAACCGACCTCGACCTTAACACCCTTGGTATAGTTCTTCTTGCCCAGCTTCTCAGAGAGCCCTTCCATGGTGGTGCCGATCATGGCATGAACGCCCTCCACCTCACAGGCTGCGAGATACGCAATGGTCGCTACCACGTCCTCGGCAAAAACGATCTTTCCGCCTTGGGTGTTCTCAATGTTGGTATCGATTTCGTTCATTGTGTTGACCTCCTTGTGGTTTTTGGACACATTGATACGGTAACAGTATACCAACTTCGGACGAAAAAGGCAACCCGTTATTGTGCGGTCGATACCTTGATATTTTCCGCCGATTCCCCTGTTTCCCGAAGGACGATGTCCAATATCTGAGCCACCTGCTCATCGGTAAGGGCGTCCGCGTCCACGATCACGTTCACAGACCCGTTGTGCATGGACACGATCACCTCCTGAAAGCCTTTGGCCCGGATCAGATTCTCCGTGTTCAGCTCCGATTCCATGCAGCCCACCAGGGTCATCTTCTGCTTTTGGGCGTCGGACATGGTGGCTTCGTCGCCGCCCTGGGCCACGATGGCGTCCAGATACGCCAGCTCCTGGGTACGCACGCTGTCCCGCTCGCTGCGGTAGATGTCAAAGAAGCTTCCTTGGGCGCCGGGCGCAGACACGCTGACCGCGGCCGTTTCCGCCATGGCGGCCCTTTCCTCGTTTCGGTTCATGATGACGTTGGCAGCCACGGCCGCAAGGAGCAGCAATCCGACGCCGAGGAGCGTCATGGTGCGCCGATTCAGCAGTTTTTTCATGTTTTGGATGGATGGTCTCATGTTTTTTCCTCCTTGATCGAATGTTGTCGCATTTGGGAATACCGGTTCCATGGTCTATCCTATGAGGGATAGTTCATTTCAAACACCTCTATGCAGGAAAGAGGCACGCCTGTCACCGCCTGCACCGCCCGCTGAAGGCTCAGCCGCACGGCGGGATCCGCCGCGCCCTCCGCCACCACGATGACGCCCCGGATCTCCGGCTCCCGCTCCACCAGGATGATGGGGCTTTGACCGCCGTCCGTGGCGACGGTGGCCGGCTGTTTCGTCTCCCGGGACTGCTCGCTGCGGGTGGCCGTGGTCCCGCCGGAGGTCTCCGACACGCTCTCGTCCAACGTGCTGACGGTGGCGGTCACCCGCTCTCCGGCCGTAGCGTAGGTGATGAGGACCCGCACCCGGCCAGCCCCGCGAATGCTGCCCAGGATGTCCTCCAGCCGGATCTCCAGCGTCTCCTGCGCCTTGTCGGGCCCGTCCCGAGGGGCGCCGCTGCGGAACCAGCCGTCGCCTATTCCGTAGAACACGACGGCAAGAAGGATCAGCGCTCCATACACCGCGGCGGAAAAGAAACGCCAATTCCGCATCCGTTCACAGGCCCTTCGGACCCAAGCCCTGTCCATGGCTCATCCTCCCTTCAGCGCCAGCCACAACAGGCGCAGACATTCCAGCAGACAGCAGACGGACACGGCCCGCCGCCCTGCCGCCCCCGCTGTGCCGGAGGGGAACAGCAGCAAAAGAAGGCCGGTGACGGCGCCGCAGACGCACAGGGACATCATTTCTTCGCTCATAGTCCGCCTCCCCAGCATCCGGACGCCCCGCCCACAGCCACGCACAGCATTGCCCCGGCGGCCAGGATCAGGGCCCCTAAGATGGTCAGCATCTCGCCCAGGGCCGAGAGCATGCTCCCCATCTCTCGCTGCTCCAGGGGCGTCAGCAGCGCCGCGGCTGCCCGAAGGCCGAACCCGTGGATCATAAGCGCCCCCACCGGTCCCGCCACCTGAGCTGTGATGAGCAGGATGCCGGTCCGCCCCAGGGCCCCCTTCACGAGGCCCAGGCAGGCGGCTACGGTCCCCAGAGAATCCGATACGATGGACCCCACCAGCGGCAGGCTCCCTGCCGCCGCCCGGCCTGAGCGCAGCAGCAGGGAATCCATGCCCGCTGCACCGGCGCCCAAAGATCCGGCGACGATGGTATAGCCCAGGCAGATGAGGCGCACGCCCCAGCGGGCCACGGTGAACAGCAGCCGGGAGATGGCTGTGAGCACGCTGTCTCCCATCATATCCGCCGTCCGCAGGATGCCTGCCGACAGGGTCAGGGGGACCAGGCTCCCCTCCATCCAGCGAAGGCAGGTTTGGGTGAGCAGTTCTCCCATGGTCCCCATGACGGACGCTCCCTGGGGACTGCCCAACAGCAGCAGCGCACCGGTCATGAGGGGAACGGTCACATCCGCCAAGGTCAGGACCCCTCTAAGACACATGAGCCCCCGCCGTATCAGCGGCAGCAGCCGAAGGAGCAGCCATGCGGCAAGGCCGATGGACAGCACCCTGCGGGCGGGCAGAACGGCTCCGTCGAACCAGGTCTCCAGCAGCGCTCCCAGCACCCCGGTGACCAGGGCAACGAAGCATATTCCCGCCGCCCCGGTGAGCCCGTTGAGGCCCCTGCGTTTCAGCCAGGAAAGGAGCCGTGCCGCTTCCCCTTCCCCCGCCGCCAGCTCCCGTACCAGAAGGGAGGGTCGCTGCCATCCCTCCGTCCCTTCCAGGCGGGCAAAAAAGTCGTCCCAGGGCGAAAGATCCACTGCATCCAGATACTCCTCCGTCTCTGTGGGCGGCAGGGTGGCGGAGGGGGTCGCCTCCAGGGGAGAAAGGAGCAGCAGACCGCAAAGCAGAAGTACGTTCATAGGCCAAGCTCCGCCAGCACCGTTTGGGCCGATCGCAGCACCTCTCGGACGGCCGGCAGCACGGCGCACAGGATCAGGACCCGTCCGCCCAGTTCCACCTTCAGGGCGATGTTCCCTTGCCCTCCGTCCCGGCAGATGCGGCTCCCCGCCTCCGTGAGGCAGGCAAGGCCCAGAATGCGGACCACCCGGCTCATATAGTCGGAGGACAGCTCCCCCATCCCGGCCAGTTCCCGAAATGAAGCGCTCAGCTCCTCCGTCTGCTGCAGGATCATCATGAGCAGCAGACAGCCCGCGGCGATGCCCGTCAGCAGCCCGTAGCCTCCGTTGTGCCTGGCCAGCGTTACGGCAAGGAGGGTCCCCACGATCCCCACGCCCAGGATACGCACTATCTCCACGGCCCCTCCTTTCCTGATCTCAATACAGGGAAAATACACGCCGAATGGTCTCCATCAGCGACGAAACGGTCTCCAGCATCAGGAACGTGCCGATGGCCAGGCCCACCACCGCCACCAGGGCCGCCAGTTCCTCCCGGCCGCTTTGCTTCAGCAGATTCATGATCACGGATACCAGCAGCCCCAGGCCTGCGATCTTGATGAGTATCTCTATCTGCATATTACAAGACCAGCAGCAGAGCCGCTGCGCCGCACAGATACCCTACGGAGCGATAGAGCTGGCCCTTATGGGTCCATTCTTCTTTCGTTCGGTCCCGCTCCTGCTCCAGCAGTACAAGGAGCGCATCCCGCTCCGATCGCAAAGCTTCCACCGAACGGCTCTCCGATCGGGCATACGCTAAAAGACGTGCCGTTTCCTCCCCCGTGAGCAGAGGCGTTTCAACGCCTTCGCCCCTCGACAGCTTCAAAAGCTCCTCCCGCTCCTTCGACGGAGGACAGCCCAGTGCAGCCTCAGAGAAGGACACAAGGCCGCTGAGCTGCCTGTCCCCGATCCGCCGAATGAGCTCATGGAATTTGGACAGGGCCTGCTCCCGGCGCTGGAGCCACCGGGCCCTTCTCTCCCCCATCAGAGCGCACAGAATGAACAGCGCGATCCCTGCCAGCAGTTTCACAGTCTTTTCCCCTCCTCACCCCGGATCTCGTCGATCTGGCCGCAGCCCACCAAACGGACGTATCTTTGGAAGGTGCGGGCCAAGAAGAGCCTTTGCATGCCTTCTCGACGCAGCAGCTCCTCGAAGGTCCCGCCATGGGCCGTGCAAAGAACGGTCACGCCCCGGCTCTTGGCTTCCAGCACCGCCGCCACGTCTGCGGACAGGTTCAGCTCGTCCGCCGCCAGTACCTGAGGCCCCATGGTGGACAGCAGCCGCAGCAGCCCCTCCCCCTTGCCGACGCCGGAGAGCACATCCGTCCTGTCCCCCAGTTCAAAAGTCGAGCCCCCTTCCCCGCCGATCTCAAAGCGCTCGTCCACCACCCCCACTCGATGGGGCAGCGCTCCTCTAAGACCGTCGGAGACAAGGCGAATGATATCCCTGAGCAGGGTGGTCTTGCCGCAGCCAGGCGCGGAGAACACCAGGGTAGAACTTAGTCGTCCCTCTGTCAGCAACATCGGCAGCACCCCTTCGCCGCAGCCCACCACGGGCCGCAAGATGCGGATGCAGAAGCCGGTCACCGCGGCGGGGGCCCCTGTGTCGGCGGCGATGCGCCCGGTGATGCCCACCCGGCAGCCGCTGTTCAGCGTGATGAACCCCTGCCGGATCTCCCTTTCCCAGGCGTATCTGGCGTGGTCACAAAAGGTGGACAAAAGCTGCTCCTGCTCCCCTTCTCGGAGCATGGGCCGCCCGTTGGGGGCATAGAGCAGGCGGCTGCCCTGGGCCGTGACCGCCTCCATGGGTTTGCCGAGGCGGAGCCGTATCTCCGTGACCCCCGGAAGCGACAATGGCGCCAGCGCCTGACGCATATCCTCCGTCAGCAGGGGCAACAGCCAGGTTTTCCAATTCATGTCTTCATCCATGGTCCACTGTATGACCTGTCCACCGCCCCCATGTATGGACAACAAAAAAAGCGGCCCGCGCCGGTGAACCGCTGATGTATTTGCAGATTTATACGACTGTCAGGAGCGGCAGGATCACCACCGCTCCATATTCTTTTCGTATTTTCGGATATATGCTTTTTTCAGTTCATCCGCCGAGATCCCATAGCAAAGCAGGACGTCATTGTAATACATGAGCACATCCGCCAGCTCTTCCACGAGATGCTCCCTGAGCTGAGCGTCCCGGCAGGCGGTTTCTCCGCCATGCTTTTTTACGATGTCGATCACTTCGCCGATCTCTCCGATCATCCACAGCAGTTGATCCTTCCCACGGTCGGGGCAGATCGGCCTCCATTTGTCTTTATATCGCTCCTGCAGCTTCTGCTGCATCTCCTGCATTTCATTGATCCCAAAGTTGTCCATTGATCCCACCTCGATCCCTTTTATCCGACCGTTTGAATTCACAGCAGCGTCCGGAAGGCCAGGCCGCTGGTCCGATCGAACCAGGGCGCAGCCCCCCTGCGATAGCCCTCGTATACCCGACGGCAGGTTTCCCTGTCCTCCGTGGTGAAGTATAGCGTCACGAAGTCAAAAGGCGGCAGAGCCTTGTCCCCCAGGTACAGAGGCACGGAGTTCAGCAGCGTCGTATATCGCCGATCGTGGCAGAGCATGGGAAAGACCACGCCCTTTCGGTCCACCAGTTCCGGCTGGCCGTCACAGCCGCCGCAGCCCTTCTCCCCCCGCGCCGGACAGGATCGAAACTGCATGATGGGCAGCCGCCCGTAGCCAAGGATCCCCCGGGGCTTCTTCCCGCCCAGGCGGGCCCCCATCTTGAGGGGCAGCTCGAAGGACAGCGTAGCATCAGCAAGGCCCAGGGCCTCGTAGGTCTCCAGGGACAGGGTGTTGGTCACGTTCAGGGTGGGGCCGCCGTGGACCGTGAGCCCGGCCCCTTGGGCCATGACCAGCTCGCAGACGTTCCCCGCCACGGCGTCGGTCAACCCCCTTTCCTTCAGGGAGAGGAGCCTGTTTCGGATCGCCTGTTCCTCCAAAGGCCAAAGGAGCTGGGGCAGCTCCGCCCACACGGGCGTCCCCTCGTCAAGGAGCTCCGGATGCTGCTCGATCTGCTCCAGGGGCAGGACGATCGCCTCCGCATAAGGCGCCGAAAAGACCTGCTCCGCCCGCTCGAACCGCAGCCTGAGGCCCTGCTTTTGAGGCGTATAGGAGGTGATCTTCGGCGCTTCCAAGGGCATTAGGGTATAGCCGTTCCCCCGGCTTCGCAGGGCAAGCAGTTGATCGAGGGCGTCCCGTCTGAGGCCGTTCACCACCGACCCCGGAACGGGCAGGCCATCCGGGAAGTCTACCTGACAATTTTTCAGAACGAAAGGCGTGCCGCCCGTCTTGCTCAAATTCCGCCGAGCGATGTCCTCAGTAAGGGGGGCCGTGTCCGCTTTTTGTATGGGTGCGGACGCCACTATCACGTTCCCTGATCCGTCCTCGGCTTTCAAAGAAAGAGCATCGCCCATACATTGCAGCGTCAGGTCCACCGGCACACCGGGATACTCCCGGCGATACAGCTCCGCCAGCCTTCCAAACACCGTTTTGGAGGCCGCGGCGTCCTCAGCGGTCCGCACGCCGAACATATGCACGTTCCTCCTGCCGGTCAGATACCCGTCGGTAAAGCCGCTGCGGGAGAACACCGCCCGCAGGGTGTCCATATCCGGCGCCTCCCCGTTGAGGGCAGAGCGGACCGCGGTGACGGCGGCTGCCACGTACTCCGGCCGCTTCATGCGCCCCTCGATCTTCACGGAGCACACCCCCGCCGCCTCCAGCTCCCGCACGTGAGGGATGAAGGACATATCCTTCAAAGACAGGGCGTATGGCCGAGCGTTGACGGCAGAATTGAGCCGGCACGGCTGGGCGCACAGGCCCCTGTTGCCGCTTCGCTCCCCCATCATGGCGGAATAATAGCACATGCCGGACACGCTCATGCACAGGGCCCCGTGGACGAACACCTCCAGCTCCGCCTTTGTCTCCCGGCGGATCGCCTTGATCTCCTCCAGCGTCAGCTCCCGGGCCAGGACCACCCTTGAAAAGCCCATGTCCTCCAGCGCCCGAACGCCGGCGGCGTTGTGAACGGACATTTGGGTGGAGGCCACCAGCGGCAGGTCCGGACAGATGGCCTTCAAAACCTTCACCACAGCCAGATCCTGGACGATGACCCCGTCGGGCCCGGCCTCCGCCACCTCCCGGGCGGCCGCCAGGAAGGCCGGCAGCTCCTCGTCCCGGATGAGGGTGTTGAGGGTCACGTATACCTTCACGCCCCGGCCGTGACAGTAGTTCACCGCGTCTGAAAGGCTGTTGTCCCTGAAGTTATCTGCGTTGCGCCGGGCGTTGAAGGCGCCGGTGCCCAGATACACCGCGTCCGCGCCGCTTCTGACGGCGGCGATCAGGCTTTGTTCGTTTCCGGCCGGAGCCAAGATCTCCATGACAGGACCTCCTCTTGTTTGTCTCCATTATAGCGGGAGAAATCCCTCCTTGCAATCGCTCTTTTCTGCGGGTATACTATTAAGAAAACGTCAGGAAAGGCGATGCGAAATGGAATACAGGAAGTTCAAAAACAGATGGGGGGATCGCAAGGACGGCCGCCGGATACGGAGCCTTACCGCCATGTCCATGGTGTCCCCCTATATCATGGTGACGCGAAACACCTCCAGCAATCTCTTCCGGGATACGGTGGAGATCACGGAGATAGAGAAGTATATTCGGGAAAAGCGGAAGCAGGGGCTCAAAAGCTTCGGCATCATGCACGTGATCATCGCCGCCTACGTGCGGGCCGTCTCCCAGCGCCCCGCCATCAATCGGTTCATCGCGGGGCAGAAGATCTACGCAAGGGACGAGTATATAGAGATGTCCCTGGTGGTGAAAAAGGAGATGTCCCCGGATTCCCCCGACACCTGCATCAAGCCCATTCTGGACGCCCACGACACGGCCGCGGATGTCTATCACAAGATCAACGCCATCGTGGAGCAGAACAAGGCCACCTCTGAACTCAACAACAACTTTGACAACACGGCCAAGCTCTTCTCCCTCATTCCCGGCGTGCTGCTGAAGTTTGCGGTATGGCTGCTGAAGCTCCTCGATTACTTCGATCTGCTGCCAAGGAAGCTGACCATGGCCAGCCCCTTCCACGCCTCCTTCTTCATCACGTCCATGGGCTCTCTGGGCATCCCGCCCATCTACCATCACCTGTACGACTTCGGCAACATCCCCGTGTTTTTGGCTTTCGGGGCCAAATACAGGAAGAACGAACTGAACGCCGACGGCACGGTATCAGAGAAGAAGTATATCGACTTCACCGCCGTAACGGACGAACGCATCTGCGACGGCTTCTATTACGCCTCAGCCTTCAAACTCATGCGAACGTACCTCAAGAACCCCTACGTGCTGGACGAGCCGGTGCTATGCCCCGTCCGGGATGTGGACTAAGGGCATGGCCGCCAAGCGAAAAAAGGACTATACCGCCTATATCCTGCCCATGCTGTTCTGCGGGCTGCTCATCGTTCTGGCCGTGGTTACCGACCGGCAGAAGCCGCGATCCGTCAAAGCCGTGCTGCAGGAGGGGGAGCCTCTGACCCTGAACGAACAGGCCATCGAAAACTATCTCTATTCCGGCGGGTTCACTTTGGCGGGCGATGCTGTGCTCACCAACGACGGACGGAAAGCGGCCGCTCTGACCGTGACGATGGATGCGGACGGCAGCATCGAGGGCGTGACCCTCTCTTACCCCTTGCCCACCTATTATGAGACCGGGAACGGCGGCGACATCCTATCCGGCCTGAAAGCGAACCATGACGCGGCGGCCCAGCAAGGGGTAGATATGTTCCTCTGCCTCTTTGACGCCATCGCCGCCACCGACGGACGGGCGGCCGCCCGGCGAGACGGCGCCGTTGAAAAGCTTCGCGGCACCATGGACACGGGCAAAGCCTCCGTTCAGGCCGCCAACAGCTGGCGGTTCAACTTCTCTTTGGAACCCGGAGAGATTGAGGGCGCGGTCACCATCCTGTTCGAGAAGGTGAAATAGCTTTTTACAGCGGCTGTTAAAAAAGCCGATTCGTATAATTGTCAGCGAAACAGGACTTTTTTCTGACGTGATC